>Ga0194037_1000691_pt1 | contig 26003 bp, 24 predicted proteins | sample JunL306m_MetaG_FD_148653 | JGI IMG/M metagenome (GOLD analysis project Ga0194037, IMG submission 148653) | Anoxic zone freshwater microbial communities from boreal shield lake in IISD Experimental Lakes Area, Ontario, Canada - Jun2016-L304-6m | ecosystem: Environmental > Aquatic > Freshwater >...
CTGACAAATAACGTGCCATCTTTCAGGCTTTTCCCTATCTCCTTTCGGACTCTTCAGCCCTTATCTCAACAGGGAACCCAATGTATCACCCCTCCCCCTTTATTCCTAATCTTTTCTTCCCCTTTTTTACCTATTTCCTCTTTTCTGTCATCAATATCACCCCTTTATGGGGTTGTTTGAGGAGATATGGAGATAAATGATGGCATTTCAACACGGATATCTCTTTCACTGGAAAGAAAATCCTTGGCTGCCGCAACAAAACCATGAAAAAGCGGATGAACTTTCTGCACTCTTGATTTCAGTTCCGGATGAAACTGCACGGCAACAAACCAGCGATGATTCTTCAGCTCAACAATTTCCACGAGTTCTCCGTTGGGAGATGTTCCTGAAAAAATCATCCCGTTCTCCTCAAAGTTCTTGCGGTAGTCGTTATTGAACTCGTAACGATGACGGTGGCGCTCATTAACCAGAAACTTCTGATACACAGCATGCGCCTTTGACCCCTCGGTAATGATACAAGGATAACTGCCAAGACGCATCGATCCCCCTTTTTCCTTCACCTTTTTCTGGTGCTCCATGAGGTCTATGACAGAAAAACGGGCACGCTTGTTAAACTCAGTCGAATTGGCATCCGGCATACCACACACATTGCGGCCAAACTCAATGGTGGCACACTGCATCCCCAAGCAGATGCCAAGAAATGGAATGTTCTGCTCCCTTGCGTACTGAATATACCTGATTTTACCCTCTATCCCCCGATCTCCGAAACCAGGGGCGACAAGTATTCCATGAACACCATTCAGCTCCTTTGCAAAGCTGAAAGTCTCCAGCTCAGCATCCTCTGCCCTGAGCAGCCTGACATTAACTTTGACATTGTTGCTTGCGCCAGCATGAATGAAGGATTCAATGATCGACTTGTAGGCATCAGGGTACTCTGTATATTTACCACAAATGCCGATAGTAACCTCACCATCTTTCGGATACTTGACCTTATTGCAGAATTCCTGCCAGTAGTCCAGTGCCGGAGCCTTGAACCCCTTTAAACCGAGCTTTTTAAGAACACGAAGATCAAGTTTTTCCTGAAGAAGCATCAGCGGCACTTCGTAAATGGTCTCACAGTCGCTCAAACCGATAACATCTTGCTCGTTAAGGTTGCAGAAATGCCCAACCTTGTTTTTGATTTCGAGCGAAAGCTGCTTTTCACTTCGGCAGACAAGAATATCCGGCTGAATACCAACCCCAAGGAGCATTTTAACACTATGCTGCGTTGGCTTCGTCTTCAGCTCGCTTGCCGCCTTGATATACGGCACAAAAGTGAGATGAATGTTCACCAGATTACCATCACCCATCTCAAGCTTCATCTGCCGCATAGCCTCAAGAAAAGGAAGAGATTCAATATCACCAATTGTGCCACCAATCTCGGTTATGAGTACATCCAGATTGCCGTTTTTCGCCTGTTCGGCCATACGGTCCTTGATTTCATCAATCACATGGGGGACAACCTGCACGGTAGCACCAAGATAATCTCCATTGCGCTCCTTGTCAATGACTGACTTATAGACTCTCCCCATTGTAAGGTTCGAGGTCTGCGATGTCGATTCATCGAGAAAACGCTCGTAATGACCAAGATCAAGATCGGTCTCAGCGCCGTCGTCGGTAACATACACCTCGCCATGCTGATAGGGAGACATCGTACCAGGATCGACATTAATATAGGGATCATATTTCTGTATCGCCACCCTCAAACCTCGTGATTTGAGCAACATACCAAGGGAGGCAGAGAGAATCCCCTTCCCAAGAGAAGAGATTACCCCTCCCGTCACAAAAATATATTTTACGTTTTTCGGTCGGGCCATGACATCATTTGTCGTTTGTTAATATGGTAAAGAGGCTTTATTACTCCGACCTCTTGTGTGCTCCGTCGCAGAATGGAAGCGATGCCGATTTATTACAACTGCATATTGCAACCGTCTTCTCCGCCTCAATCACGACGCTCCTCGGAAAAAACTCACTTCCCTTGTGGGATCCATCACAATAGGGCTGGTTCTTTGATCGCCCACACCCGCAGTAATATTTTGTGCCCGGCTGTTCCTTGATGATATATGGCTTTTTGTGTTCCATAACTTCTCCGTGGGTTACTGTTTATTATTCAAAAAGATCAATCTGGCCATCAGGCTCTTCAACCGGAAAATCAGCTTCACCATCCTCATCGCTCTTCGGTACTCTGGCAAGTGCTGAAATCATATCGCCAGCCATCAGCCTGACCAACCTTACCCCTGAAGTGTTTCTGCCTGTCACCCGGATATCGGAAACATGCTGACGGTTAACAATACCGTTCGTTGTAATGATGATCAGATCATCGTCGTCATTGACATCGAGGAGGCCAACCAGTGCTCCTATCTTTTCATGAGCCTTGAGAGTAATGACCCCTCGCGCACCACGACGCGTCAGACGATAATCCTCCACCCTGCTTCGCTTACCAAAACCATTATCCGTCACTGCAAGCAAAGAGGTATCAAAACGTTTGGTGGTCACCATGGAAATACATCTTTCACCATCATCAAGGGTAATGCCTTTGACCCCCATTGCTGTACGCCCCATCGTCCTGATCTCAGCTTCAGGAAAGCGTACGACGAATCCGGAACTCTTTGCGAGAATAATCTGATGCTCGCCATCAGTCAGACGGGCATCAAGAAGTTCATCATGCTCCTCAATCGTTATCGCTGCAATTCCATTCTTCCTCGGGTGCGAAAAATCTTCAAGCGAGGTTTTTTTCACGATACCATTTGCCGTCGCCATGACAATAAAGCCTGGCTCATCAAAGTTCCTGATATTGATATAGGCTCTGATTTTTTCACCCGGCTGCAACTCCATAATATTTGCCAATGCCCTGCCTCTTGCAGCTCGACCAGCCTCGGGAATTTCATAGACTTTAAGCCAGTGACAACGCCCACGATTGGTAAAAAAGAGAATATAGTTATGAGTCGAGGCAATAAACATGTGCTCAACAAAATCATCATGCTTTGCCTGGGCACCTGTTACCCCCTTGCCACCACGCGCCTGGCGGCGATACCCTGAAACAGGGAAGCGCTTAATGAAGCCCTCGTGCGTAATGGTGATGACCACATCCTCCTGGGCAATCATATCCTCAATCGAGAAATCTCCCTCCTGAGGCACAATCTCCGTTCGGCGAGCATCGCCATAAACATCACGTACCTTCAACAACTCCTCACGAATAATCTGCATCTGCTTTTCGGGACTACCGAGAATAAAACGCAGCTCCTCAATAAACGCAAGTACCTCGGTGTACTCCTGATCAATCTTCTTGCGCTCCATGCCTGTCAGGCGCTGAAGACGCATCTCAAGCACAGCTTTGGACTGCAATTCTGAAAGCCCAAAACGCACAATGAGCCGTTCCTGGGCTGTCCCCGCATCTGGTGATTCGCGAATAGTGGTAATCACCTCATCCAGATTATCAAGACAAATTTTGAGACCTTCAAGAATATGTGCCCGCTTTTCAGCAGTAGTAAGGTCAAATTGTGTACGGCGCAATACAATCTCATTACGGTGCTTGATGTAGTATGCCATCATCTCCTTGAGATTGAGTATCCGAGGCACACCATCAACCAGGGCAAGCATGATCACCCCGAAGGTATCCTGCATCGGGGTGTGCTTGTAAAGATTATTAAGCACCACCTTTGCAACGGCATCCCGCTTGAGTTCAATCACCAGCCGCATTCCGTCGCGGTCAGACTCGTCACGAATATCGGCAATACCTTCAAGCTTTTTATCGTGTACCAGTTCGACAATTTTCTCGATCAGACGCACCTTGTTGACCTGATAGGGAAGCTCTGTAACCACAATAGATTCTCGCCCATTTTTCTGGGTAACTTCAACAACGGCTCGTGCACGGATGACCACCTTGCCCCTGCCAGTCAGATAGGCTGAACGAACACCCTCATACCCATAAATGATTCCGGCGGTAGGAAAATCTGGCGCAATCACATATTTCATGAGATCAACCACCTGCAGTTCCGGATTTTCAATCAGAGCTATCATGCCATCAACAACCTCCCGAAGATTCTGTGGTGGAATATTGGTGGCCATACCAACCGCAATGCCAGAAGAGCCATTAACGAGAAGATTAGGAATCGCAGAGGGAAGAACCGTGGGTTCCTCAAGAGAATCATCAAAGTTCAGCGAAAAGTCTACCGTCTCTTTTTCAAGATCCTTCAGCATTTCGCCAGCAATGCTTTTCATGCGCACCTCTGTGTATCGCATGGCCGCTGGTGAGTCACCATCAACCGAACCAAAGTTCCCCTGGCCGTCAATAAGGGGATAGCGCATGGAAAATTCCTGCACAAGACGCACCAAACTGTCATACACGGCAGTATCGCCATGGGGATGAAACTTGCCAAGCACTTCACCGACCACACGGGCTGATTTCTTATGTGGCTTGCCTGCCTGGAGACCAAGCTCGTGCATCCCGTAAAGCACCCTGCGGTGTACGGGCTTCAGACCGTCCCGCACATCAGGCAGCGCACGACTGACAATGACCGACATTGAATAATCGAGATAAGAACCCCGCATTTCTTCTTCAATACTGATCGGGACTATTCTTTCACGCTGCATAGAGAGATCCTGAGTGATAATTGATAGAAAAACTCAACGCCGTAATGTAAAAAAATCCAGCGTGAATATGTAAGGAGAACATACTTTCCACAAAGGAGAAGAAAGTGATAATAATGTAAAATATCAAATGATCGCAACAACAGGGGCATCTGACCAGAGGGATTCCAAATCATAAAAACGGCGCTCTTCCGGCATAAAAATATGCACAACAACATCAATATAGTCCAGCAAAATCCAGTGCATTGAATCCATGCCCTCAACATGCATCGGACGCTCTCCATCCTCCTTCAACTCGTCAACAATGTGCTCTGCCGCCGCCTTTGCCTTACGCTCCGAATCCGCAGTGATAATCACAAAAAAATCGGCCACTGAAGTCAAGCCCCTTAAATCAAGAATCTTCACCTCTTCACACTTTTTCTCAAGCGAAAGTTCAGAAGCCCTCCGAGCCAGCAGTTCACCAAGCACAACCACTTTAGCCGGAGCTTCCATTTTTTTATCATTAACACTACTCATATCCCTTCATCCTTCATATATGAACTATATTTCACAACAACTTAACAAGAAAAATCACAAAAACGCCATCTTGACGACAAGAATGGCCTCTCTCCAACATACGAAAAAGCCTGCTCACTGGCGCTAAAAAAGCCGGGGATGAGCCCCGGCATGGTTTCAATAACCAGTAAAAATATAGGACAAGCAAGCAACATCTGCTTTTTTTCTGCAGCTGCTTGAATCGCAACTGAACCACCCACAACCCTTATCTCCTTCCCCGAATGCTCTGAACCCGACATGCATAAAAAGCCAGAGCTCTTTGCACTTCACCCGGCCATCAACCCTCAGGAAAAGCTGAACAGGAGTACGCAAAACCCATAGATTCAGGTAACGGACACTTGATAAGACTTAATGTCGATCTGACCCTGACCATCCCAAAGTTCAGTTCCAAACTCAACGTCAGCAACATACAATGTGGGACTGACCAACTTTTTCTTAACGAGAAGCTGAATGTATTCACCCAAATTCACCGGACCTGACCTCAGTAATTGCTTCAATTGAAAGCTGTAGCAATGCCAGCTTCTGTCGCCCTCAGGCTTCCCGATATACAGGGAATAATGATCGTTCTCCTCTTCAAACTCTCCATAGGGCTGAACATCTCCTGAAGACTCAATCCAGACCATCATCTCAACACGAATTGTCGCCTTGCTGGATTGCACCCCCTCCGTTAGCCACAAATCGTATGCAACATTATACCGTCCGCTACTGCTTACAGTATAGTCGTGTGTCGCAGTGAGCTGCTTTATCTGCGAGAGTTGACGAGGAAGTGACTTCGTTGATGAACCTTGGGGATCCCAAGGCTTATTTCCACAAATGACTGAAGGGTATGAGACTGGAACATACGTCGGGTTTTCATCCCAATTCCAGTTCCAGGAAAAGCTCTTCCCCTGGGGCTGATTGATGCATTGCTTGCCTTTGCCAGCTTGAGCCTCATTCCATACGTTATTAACAAGGTAATAACCCGGAACTTCATACGATGCGTACCTGTCACATTTCATTGCTTCACTCCTGTAATGTTAGAATGATCTGCCTGATTCCTGAAAAAACTGGAGAGTTTACTTTTCACTCCATAGCAATATATTCCGAATTTTACGACTTCCGAATACAACGACCTCACTCCCTCACTCCATTGGGGCTGAACTCCTGTCGGTAATCGGGGACAATTCCGTCGAGCCCCGCCGCATCCACAAAAAGCCTCTCCGCAGTAACGAACAGAGAACGGGCAGAAAAACAATCAGCTTCCTGATAGACTGTTGGCGTCGTATCAGTCAAAGAGCTCAGTTCATGGAGCTTACGGCCCACGATAACGATCCCTCTGCTTTGATGCAGATCAACCGCAGCTCGAGCGACATCATTCGCCGAACCTCTCTGTACATCATCGTGCCACAAACCAGATGAAAGATCTTCCGAACGATAAGAGGCATAGTAATACTCCCCTTTACGAGACGGAATGACCGACATAACAGTGCCCGCTACGGCCTGCACTGATGCTGCCATCGCAGGCATGGTCGGCACAGGAACTAGCGGTATTCCAAGACCGTAGGCAATACCTTTGGCAACAGACATACCAATGCGTAGAGCTGTAAAAGAGCCGGGGCCTGAAGAGAGTGCGATGCACTCCAGCGCCTGACGCTCCAGGCCGCTCTCAGTCATCACATGTTCTACAAGTGGAACAAGCGACTCCGCAGCCCTTTTCCACTCTGAGCACGTCGCTTCAGTCACAACGCCATCGAACAAGACAGCGACGCTCAACGTTTCGTGGGTGCACTCAATTGCCAGAATATTCATCGGACAGTGCGTTTACATCGAATTCGACGACTCTGGTCATTCGTATACTCAAGAGAGACTGAGTGAGTGTAAAGAGATGTATAATAAGGAAATCGATCAGCCCACTCTACAATGGAGAGATAGCCGCTTTGGAGATATTCGTCAAATCCGATCGCATCAAGCTCCCGGAGTGACTTGATTCGGTAAAGGTCAAAGTGGTGCAACGCCACCTCTTCGCATCCAAACGTTCCCTGGTAAATATTGAACAGTGAGAACGTGGGGCTGGAAAGCTGCTCATCACAGTTAAAAAACTCAGCAATTCCTCTCATGAACACGGTTTTACCCGCTCCAAGCTGCCCCGAAAGAGAGATAATGTCTCCAGGATGCAGGCTCGCGGCAAAATGCCTGGCAATCTGGCGCGTCCCATGCTCAGAGCAAGAGTGAAACTCTTCGGTCATGGCCAGTCTCAGGCAAGAGGATTAAAAACAAGGCCCGTCATGATCTTGGGATAAAAAAAGGTGGATTTCTGGGGCATCACCTCCCCAGTCTTCGAAACGGCCAGTACCTGCTCCACCGTCGTCGGTTTGACCACAAAACCAACCTGAACCTTCCCCGATTCTGCCGCTTCAAACACTTCACGATCATCGTGCACATAGAGTAAATTACTCTGTTTTGCCATCGATTCCTGGGAAATACCAAGCATTTTGCCAAGAATAAGATCGTGCAGAAGAACCAGAGCAAGATTCTTCAGAGCTACAGGACGTGATGGATCCACAAGAGTGTCTGGATCGCATTTCAGGGTTATCCCGAAAACAGAACCTTTGGATACCACTCCATAAGCATAGCTGGAAGGTTCCCTTTCAAGAAAAAGCTTGAGTGCAGCCCTGTCGTGAAGATCTGTAAGAGTAAAATACTTCTCCAGCAGAGACCTGAATTGAGTAATATCCATGCACTCCAAACTGTGTACAAGCCGATGAATCGGAAAGATAAGAAGCCCCTCATCGTGAATATTTGCAAGATAGGTCAAAATAAAGTTATAAGGCTCTTGACCTGTATGACAGGAATTAGCAGCCGCCCTCTCATTACGATAGTTGACCCCGGTATCGTAACGGTGATGACCATCTGCAATATACACTGCACGCTCCTTCAGCGGTTGCTGAAACTGGGACACAAGTGCGGGGTCGGTAATGCGCCACATACGATTTCTTACACCCTGAAACTGCGCATCAATAATCGGCTCATGTGCCGCAGCAAAGCTTTTCATTACGCGATCAGCGCATTTGCTTTCATCGGTATAAAGAGCAAAAATACTGCTGATATTGGTTTGGGTTTTTCTGAAAAGATTGAGACGGTCTGCCTTTGGACCTGAAAGGGTTTTTTCATGAGGCAAGACCTTTTTTTCCGCAAATTCATAGAGGCGCATAGCGGCAAAAAAACCGCAACGGGTATGCACAACGCCCTCGGTATCTTCAAACGTCTGAAAATAGGGGTAGATCGCAGGCAGAACGTCGCTCAGGAGATCTCCAGACTCAAGCCACGCGGCAAGGCGTGAGGCTGCTGCTCCATAGGGGTCAGCCTCCATTGGAAGCTCAAGCCTTATCGCATTGTGCCGTGAGCTGTTATAAAGCTGCTGTTGAAACGAGGGAGAGATAACATCATAAGGCGGACAAATTAACGTATCGGCTTTTTTTAGATGTTCGGGATTGAATAAAATCCCCCTGAAAGGCATAATTTCCGGCATAAGATCATAATTATTATTAACGTATAAGGGAGGCTGCCCCCCCCTCTCTCATCGCGATCCCGAAGTCGTCGTGCCCGTCCTTTACCAAAACTGTAATTTTTTTCTCTTTACAAAGCTCCAGTACGGCAAGAAAAGTAACGATCAAGACAATACGCTCCGTAAAACCTTCGAGCACGGAAAGAAAAGAGCACTGCGCCACCCCTTGAAGTTTCGATAAAATCAGTGTCGTCTGCTCTTCAACCGACACAGGAGCATCCATGACGTTTCGGATCATAGGAGATGGTTGATTGTCAAGCACCGACTTCCAGGCATGCATGAGATGATAGAGCGTTGGGCGAAGAAGCGGCTCATCCAGCTCGTCAAAAATCACAGGCTCATATTGTTCAAAAAGTCCATAGGCAAAATGATTTTCGCGCATTTCAGCAAGCTGGATCAGAGCATTTGCCGCCTCTTTGATTCGTTTGTATTCCAGTAAAGACTGCACAAGTTCCGTTCTTGGGTCAAACTCATCATTCACAGTACTCGCTTCTGTTGGTCCAGGAAGAAGCATCTTTGCCTTGATACTCATAAGCATGGAGGCCATATAAATAAAGTCAGCCGCAACCTCAAGGTTGAGGCCGTTTGCATCACCGATGTAACTGATAAAATCGGCAGTTATCTTTGAAATTGGAATATTGTAGATATCAAGTTCATCGCGCCCGATAAAAAACTGCAAAAGATCCAGCCGCCCCTCAAATTCCTCTAAAGAGATGGTAAACATGAGCTGAGGCGGACTAGAACAATTGAAAATATTTACTAAGGGCAAGATAGAAAATGCGACACAAAACGCACAAAGAAAGAGTACGAATTGCTATCATGGTAGCAAGCGAAAAAAGAGGCTGTCAAATTTCCGAAAACTTCACTATTTACAGAACACGCAGGCGCAGCCGCTTTCAGACAATATTGATTCCACCTGTATCAATGAACAAATTTTTTTGTTATCTCTCTCATTCCGCAGCAGTTATGATGCTGATGGCAAGCATTGCAATGGCTGACTCTGCCAACAGTTCATTTAACCAGGGATTCGAAAAACACAGGCGAGGTGACCTGAAAAGCGCATTACAGAGATACTCGAGTGCAATTGAGGATAATCCCTCATTTTCAATGGCTTACCAGATGAGGGGAATTGCCCAGCAACAGTTGAAAAAATATGCTGAAGCCATCAGCGACTATTCCCAGGTTATCACAACTGGCGATAACTCTTTTAAGGTGATAGGATATTATAATCGCGGTGTTGTCAAAAACATGATCGGAGACTTTGTCGGTGCCATTCTGGATTTTTCACAGGCAATTGAACTTGATAAAAAAATGGCGGCCGCTTTTTTTCATCGTGGTATTGCCAAAGGCAAAACGGGAGATTTGACAGGACGCATGGAAGATTTCCGACAAGCAGCTCTTCTGGGCGAACTCAATGCAGAGAGATGGCTTAACACCTATTTTCCGGATTGGAAACAGCCACCAAAGCCTCCACCATCACCACCAAGTGAGAATCCTGCATAACGGACCATGCTGAGCTCGTTTTACAGCATAACGGGCAGCCACACCGCCCCGTTATGCTGCAAAAAAGAAGGCGTTCAGATCGCCTTGCCTCCACGCTCCCTAGTTCTGATACGAATACACTCTTCAAGCGGAGTTATAAATATCTTGCCATCACCAATCTCACCGATATCATGACTTGCAGCATTGATGATGGTATCCACGGTGATGTCGACAAACTCATTGTTTACCGCTATATCAAGCCTGATTTTCGGAATCAGGTTTGGAGCTATTTTCTGGCCTCGGTAGATATCGATATCTTCCTGCCTGCCATGACCAGTAACACGACTGACGGTAATTCTCGTTATATCAGCCTGGATCAGCGCTTCACGAACGTGGTCAAGCCTGTCCGGCTGAATGATTGCTGTTATCAGTTTCATCGCATCGAATTAGTTAAGGTTGATAAGACCATACCCGTGCTCACCGTGCATACTGTGATCAAGACCGGACATTTCATCATTTTCAGAAATCCGCAAACCAATTAATTTTTCAACAACACAGAGAAGAATAAAGGAAACAACTGCTGCATAACCAATAGTAACGCCTACGGCTGTTGCCTGAACACCAAGCTGCTGCCAGATTGTCCAACTCTTGTCGACCGTCTTGGCGGCCGCTTCGGCCATCCATGCGGGGCGGATAAAAAATACCAATGCAAGAGCGCCAACAATACCGCCGACACCGTGAACTCCAAACGCGTCAAGACTGTCATCATACCCTAACTTACTCTTGAGGAGAATCGCGCTGTAGCAGCTTACTGCGGCAAGCGCACCAAGGGCAAATGCACCTGTAGGCTGAACAACACCGGCGGCTGGAGTGATGGCTACAAGACCTGCAAGAATTCCCGATGCAACACCAAGACTGGTAGCCTTACCATGATGGAACATCTCAATAATCATCCAGGTAAATGCACCGGCAGCAGCCGCAACCTGGGTTACTGTTAGCGCTCTTGCTGTGACAAGGTTACTTGCAATGGCACTTCCAGCATTGAAACCAAACCATCCGACCCAGAGCAAACCAGCTCCGATAAGTGTCATAACAAGATTGTTCGGAGACATGACGTTGTTCGGGTAAGCACGACGTTTACCAAGAAAGAGTGCTGCAACAAGCGCTGTAATACCTGACGAGATATGAACGACGGTACCACCGGCAAAGTCAATGGCTCCGGCCGCACCAAGGTTGAAAAGAAAACCATCGGGAGCCCAGACCCAATGGCAAATCGGGCTGTAGACAAAAATACACCATAACGCAATAAAAACGGCATAACCCTTAAAATTGACTCGCTCAGCAAACGCTCCGGCAATAAGGGCTGGTGTGATGATAGCAAATTTACCCTGGAACATGGCAAAGACATATTCGGGAATATGTGTCGACATGATAGTTTCATCAATGCCCTGAAGCATAAAATATTTGTTGTCCCATCCGGCCAACCCCCCAAGAATACCCGGACCGAAACTGAGTGAATAACCTATCAGCGGCCAGAGAACTCCAATAATAACCATGGCTCCAAAACTGTGCATCATGGTACCAAGAACGTTTTTTGTCCTGACAAGACCACCATAGAACATGGCAAGGCCCGGAATCATCAATAAGACAAGTGCTGTTGAGGTTAACATCCATGACGTTGTTCCTGTATCAGTAACCAGCTCTTCTGCTGCTTGGGCAGTACCCTGAAACAACGACACTGCCAGCAGGAACAGCAGAACCGTTAAAACCTTTTTCTTCATGATAATATTTGATGAAATTAAGCGATACCTTAATATTTAATGCTCACAACAAAAATGTAGTTAGTTTTTTAACTAAAACAAAAGATTTGTCATTTTTTATTACAAAACAGTAGGGATTCATAAAAATTATGAGACAGAACGCACCAGCCATGCCGGATGAAGCTAAACAGAAAGCCCGGAAGAGAATACTCTGCCGGGCTTTCTGTTTGGTACCACGATAAAGGGAGAATATTACGATCTGACAAGAAAAACATCAAGATCTTCGAGAAGAGCCTGGAGATCCTCTTCGTGCTCAACCTCATCCTGGAGAATCTGCACAGCCAGATTATAGGTGACAGGATCTTTCATACCTATCTCCCCTATAATACTGTTATAAACGTTGATGGCGCACTGCTCTCCGGCAATGTTCTGCTCAAGTATTTTTTTCACAAAGGGCTCATCAGGAGCAGCATAACCACAGTTCGACAGCTTAAACCAATCTAAAGGAGTTGAAACAGGCTTCCCCCCAAGCTGAATAATCCTTGTGGTCAGCATATCAGCATGACGCAACTCATCGGCTGCATGTTGAAGCAACTCGGCAATGGCAGCATCTTTCATTGGCCCCTGAACCACCTTTGCTCCAATCCAGTACTGATAGTAGGCAAGCCACTCGTCAGCAAAAGCCTTGCTGAGCAATTCAAGAACACGGGGCAAGTGCTCTCCAACAATTTCTCGTCCTCTTGTGCCCATAAGTATACTCCTTTGTAATATGTAAGTTAGAAAAACCGCTTACTTGTTATGCCGAACAAGATCATCAAGAGCTTCGAACAGCTTCGGATATTTGAAGGGAAACCGTTGTGCCTCCAGAAAACCGGGTTTCACATTCTGCCCTTTTACCGCATACCCTCCACCTTCACCCATAATCAGACGAACCACAAACTCCGGAACCGGCAATAAGGCTGGCCGTCCAAGAGTAGCTCCAAGTTGGCGAGCAAACTCTTTCATGGTGACTGGCTCTGGACTGACCAGATTAATGGCTCCCCGATAGAGCGGATTATCGAGCGCGTCAAGAATAGAGGCAATTTCGTCATCAATATGAATCCATGAGACACACTGGAACCCCGAACCAATCGGCCCACCGGCAAAAAACTGGAATGGGGCCATCATCTTCTGCAACATTCCTCCTCGTGTCGACAGCACAATGCCGGTCCTCAAAAGCACAAGACGTGGAACAATTTTTTCGGCCTCCAGCGCCTCTTGTTCCCAGTCAATACATATTTTTGCAAGAAAATCACTCCCTTTTGGCCCCGATTCCCCAAATTGGGGCGTATCGTCACAACGATAAAACGACCCATAATAACCAATAGCAGATGAGGAGATGAAAACCAGGGGCTTTTCAGATGCGACCGCAATGGCCGAGACCAGATGTCGAGTTCCAAGTATTCTCGAATTGTAGCACTCTGCTTTGTGAGCGTCAGTCCAGCGACTTTCAAGCAGGGGTTTACCTGCAAGATGGATCAGCGCCTTGGCACCAGAGATGAAACTTCGCCAATTACCACTCTCCATATCTGAGTCCCATCGTACATAGTCAACCGCACCAGGAATTTTAGCGACGGCACCCTCCGGTGAACGAACAAAAAGCACAACCTTTTCACCCCGATCAATCAGCTTGCGGGCAAGCTCAACACCTATAACACCTGTTGCTCCCGTGATAATAATATGATCTTTCATAGAACCAAGCTCCATTGATGTGAAAAAGTCTCTCCGTGATTACTATTCGACGGTCACCGACTTTGCCAGATTTCTGGGCCTGTCGACGTTACACCCCCGAAGAGTAGCGATATGGTAGGCCAGAAGCTGTAAGGGGATCACCGCCAGAAGAGGCGTAATCGGTCCCGAGGCATGAGGAATATAAATCACATGCTCTGCCATCCGACAAACCTCCTTGTCACCCTCATTGGCAATGGCAATAACCCTTCCTTTGCGAGTGCGCACCTCCTCAATATTACTGAGAATTTTACTGTAGGTGTTGTCGCGGGTGGCAATAATAATAACCGGCATATCCTCGTCGATAAGGGCAATCGGACCATGCTTCATCTCTGCTGCAGGGTAGCCCTCAGCATGGATATAGGATATCTCCTTGAGTTTTAGCGCACCCTCAAGCGCAACAGGAAAATTGTAACCCCGTCCAAGATAAAGAAAGTTCTTTGCGTCCTTGAACAGTTCGGCAATAGATTTGATCTGGCTGTCCAGTTCGAGAATACGAGCAGCTTTTTCAGGAACAGAGGCAAGCTCCTTGAGATTCAGGGCAATCTCATCATTCGAAATAGTGCGCCCCTTACTGAGTGCAAGCGCCAGCATATAAAGCATGATCACCTGAGCAGAAAAAGCTTTGGTCGAAGCGACACCAATCTCCGGTCCGGCATGCGTGTACATACCACACAATGTTTCGCGGGCAATGGTTGAACCAACCACATTGCAGATCCCCATGACAAGCGCCCCTTTCTCCTTAGCTGTTCGGAGTGCAGCAAGAGTATCCGCAGTCTCCCCCGACTGGGAAATTACAATAACGACATCATCAACACCAATGATCGGATTGCGATACCGGAACTCCGAAGCGTAATCGACTTCAACAGATATGCGGGCAAACTCCTCAATGAGATACTCCCCGATTAACGCAGCATGCCAGCTTGTGCCACAGGCGCAGATCACAATACGCTTGGCGCGTTTCAGCCGATCAAGATAGTCTGAGATCCCGCCAAGATGCACACGTCCCTCCTCAAGGCGCACACGTCCGCGCATGACATCATGCATCACCTCGGGCTGCTCAAAAATCTCCTTGAGCATAAAATGATAGAATCCGCCCTTCTCTATCTTTTCCAACGAAAAATCGAGCTCCGTCACCACCTTTTCCTGCTCAATATTTTCAATGGATTTGACAGAGTAACCATCTCTCTTCACCACGGCAAGCTCACCGTCTGAGAGATAGACTACTTTGTTGGTATGCTCCACAATGGGCGCAGCATCCGAGGCAATAAAAAATTCATCAATACCAATTCCTATCACCAGCGGACTTCCCTTGCGAGCAACAACAATCCGGTCGGCCTCACGCGAGGAGATGACACACAAACCATAAGCCCCCTCTACATGCCGGAGAGCATCACGAACAACACCCTCAAGATCAAGGGATGAATCACGTTTCCATACCCGGTCAATCAGGTGGATAAGTACCTCTGAATCGGTTTCACTTAAAAAAAGATAGCCTTCAGAGAGAAGCTCCTGTTTAAGCGCAGAATAATTTTCGATAATCCCGTTGTGAATAAGCGCAATATCCCCGTCGGTATTCAGATGAGGATGAGCATTACAGTCACTGGGCTCACCATGTGTCGCCCATCGGGTGTGGCCGATGCCAATCGTGGAGCCCGAAAGAGCTGCCCTGCGCGACTCCGTATCCTTTTCAAGATCTCCAACACTTCCTTTTTGTTTGATAACCGACAGAGTCAACCCCAGCAAAGCAATGCCTGCAGAATCATACCCTCGGTATTCAAGCCTTTTCAAGCCATTCAACAGCAGCGGGGCAGCATCCTGCCAGCCAATATACCCTACAATTCCACACATAGTGCTTAATGAATCTTCCCCGCCACACGCAACGGGGTACCTGGTTTTAGAAGAAGCTGAACAAACCCCACCGCGAGCGATGAGTAATGCAACCCTCAGAAATTAATAAACATCTTGGGACAAAAACACCTAGCCGATAACCGACCAGCCAACAAAAAAAATTTCGTTCTCAAATTAACTTACTTAATAATATAACAGTATCATAGCGTGCGCTGCATTTCATCCCAAATTTTTATCGCCTCAATGGAGACAGTCTCCTCATAATCATCCACACTGGCAAAACTGCCTGACGGGTAAATAAGAGCCCGACTGACGTTGATAAGAGCGCTTTGACGGAGGGCATCAACGCCGAGATTCACCGCATCTTTAAGCGATCCACCTTGAGCACCAACACCGGGAAGAAGCAGAAAAAGTCCAGGTGCATCCTGACGAATCTCTTCAAGCTGGCTGCTCTTGGTAGCGCCAACCACCACGCCTCCGTTGCCACCCTTACTCCACTGAGCAACCTTACCAAGAACAGCTTGATAAAGAGCCTTACCATCAGCCATTGGCTGCTCCTCAAAGTCTTTAGAACCCTCGTTTGAGGTCAAACAGAGCACAAAAACCAGCTTCTCCTCATACGCAAAAAATGGCTCAAGAGAGTCGAATCCCATGTAAGGCGCCACAGTAATGGCATCAAAAGACAAGTGCTCAAAAAATGCCCGGGCATACATACGACTGGTATTACCAATATCGGCACGCTTGGCATCAGCAATGGTCATACACGACTCGGGAATGATTGTGAGGGTCTCTTCCATATCACGCAAACCCGAAACTCCTCTTGCTTCATAAAAAGCTGTATTAAGCTTGTAGGCTACGGCAAAATCAGTGGTTGCCCGGATAATAGCTCTGTTAAACTCAAGAACCGGATTGCGATAGGAAAAAAAGATTTTTGGAATTTTTCCTGGATCACTGTCAAGCCCAACACACAAAAGGGACTTTAATGCAGATATCCTGTTGTTTGCTTTGTCACGAACTGAACTCATAACGAACTTACCCACGGTTTAGACGATTCCGCAGCCAGTAAAAAGAAGATATTTTGCTACGGGAACTCATTTTTAAGCCTTGCTGCAATATATATAAATATGTTTTCTTGCGGAATGCTTCATTAAATGGAAGAATCCCGTAAATTGAGAGCTTACGAATCCGCGAACGGTGAGAGGTCAACGGCATCGCGCTCTTATAACCATGATTGTTGATTGATGGCAAAGAAAACAGTAAAACCTCCAAATCCCTATAAAAACGAACCGGAAACCAACATCCCGCGGCCGAAATTCCCTGTCATGTACTATGTAGTCGTGATTGTGCTTCTCATAGGAGTCCAGCTTGCTTTTTTCTGGTCAGGCTCAACGCAGGAGATCCCCTACAGCACCTTCCGCAAACTTATTGCTGAAAACAAGGTCGTTTCGGTGAAAATTTCACCGGAGAGAATCTATGTCAAGCTCAAATCCGGCACAGAGACGGGTGTGGCGACAAAGGAGCAAAAAAAAGACAATCCGGTTGTCTCTCTTCCCCAGTCTTCATCGAAACAGGATGAAATTTATGTCAATCCTGTACGCGATGACAGCCTGATAGAATTGCTTGAAAGTAAGGCAATAAAGTACCAAGGAATGCCAAGCAGCACCTGGATCAGTGAACTTCTGCAATGGATACTACCGTTTGGACTGCTCATAGGAGTCTATTTCTTTGTTTTCCGTCGAATGGGCGGACCAGGATCCCAATTTATGAATATCGGCAAGAACAAGGCTGCACTCTATGAAAACCTTGACGAACACACCCGCATCACCTTCAAAGATGTCGCTGGTCTGGACGAAGCAAAGGCCGAGGTAATGGAGGTTGTGGACTTCCTCAAGGATCCCAAAAAGTATACAACTCTGGGCGGAAAATTGCCAAAAGGGGTGCTGCTGGTTGGACCTCCGGGCACTGGAAAAACTCTTCTGGCGAAAGCTGTTGCCGGAGAAGCTGATGTGCCATTTTTCAGCATCAGCGGTTCAGACTTTGTCGAGATGTTTGTCGGAGTAGGCGCGGCGAGGGTGCGCGACCTCTTCAAGCAGGCCAAGGAAAAAGCGCCCTGCATCATTTTTATTGACGAGATTGATGCCGTTGGGCGAAGCCGGGGAAAAGGGGCTATGATGGGTGCCAATGACGAGCGGGAAAATACCCTCAATCAGTTACTGGTCGAAATGGATGGATTTGCCACAGACAAAGGAGTAATTCTGATTGCCGCAACAAACCGGCCTGATGTGCTCGATTCCGCTTTGCTGAGACCAGGGCGTTTTGACCGCCAGATCATGGTTGACAAGCCCGACCTGAAAGGACGTATCGATATTTTCAAAGTGCATACCAAGGCTCTCTCACTCTCAAAAGAGGTCAACCTGAAAGCGCTTGCTTCACAAACCCCCGGTTTTGCAGGAGCTGAGATTGCCAATGCGGCAAACGAGGCCGCACTTCTTGCCTCCCGACGCAACAAACAGAGCATTGAGATGAAAGATTTTGAGGATGCCATTGAGCGCTGCGTTGCCGGACTTGAGAAAAAGAACAAGGTCATCAACCCACGAGAAAAGCAGATAGTTGCCTATCATGAGGCTGGTCACGCTATTGTCAGTTGGATGATGGCAGACAACGATCCGGTGCAGAAAATCTCAATTGTCCCACGCGGCATGAGCGCGCTCGGCTATACCATGAATATTCCGCTCGAAGATCGCTATCTCATGACCAAAAGTGAGCTGCTTGGCCGCATCTGTGGCTTGCTCGGCGGACGCATTGCCGAGCTGATCATCTTCAGCGAAATCTCCACCGGAGCACAGAATGACCTTGAAAAGGTGACCAGTATAGCTTACAACATGGTCACCGTCTACGGCATGAGCGAAAAACTTGGTAATCTCTCATTTTACGAGAGCAATAACCCTTACTACGGAAGCCCTGGTATCGATAAAAAGTATGGAGAGGAGACGGCTCGTCTTATCGACAGAGAGGTAATGAGTATCGTTGAAGAGTCGCGCCTGAAGGTGATGAATCTTCTTACCGAGAATCGTGAAAAACTTGAACAACTTGCTAGCGAACTCCTGTTAAAGGAGATGCTTCAGTATCCCCAGATTGAGGAAATTCTTGGAAAGCGTCCCGAGGGGCTCTTTCCTGTTCGAATTGAGGAGGAGCATCTGGATGAGCACCAGATCGAAAACAGTGAAGAAAACCTGGTACCCATCCCCCCTTATGTTCCAAATAACTCCGAAAAACTCACGGACAAAGAGCGTCAAGAGCTGGAGGAGGCGGTTACAATGCTCAGACAAGGACGTAAAACAACTGAGAGCTAAAGAGGAGTCGAAGAAGGAAACAATAAAAGGCAGGAAGCACCTGCCTTTTATTGTCATCTATTGTTTACCGTGGGTCCCGAGGGAGTCGAACCCCCGACCTACTGGGTGTAAACCAGTCGCTCTAACCAACTGAGCTAGGAACCCTTGAATCAGGGTTGAAAGTATAACACAATTAACCACAAAAAGCAAAAAGAAACGATCCACCGACTTGAGAGAAGTCGCCACTGGCCATTTGTAAGCCTGCATGAAAAAGTATAACTTCAGGCCAGAAATTCACCTGCAATCCGGCAATATTATTTGTTCATAGACTATGCGTTCACTCTCCATCCTTGGCAGTACCGGATCAATCGGTGTCAGTACCCTTGATGTTGTCCGGCAGCATCCCGATAAGTTCAAGGTTACCGCGCTCGCCGCAGGCACAGATATTGCATTGCTGGCTGAGCAGATTAAAGAGTTCCGGCCAGTGGCTGTCTCCATCAGGGATGAAAAGTCTGTCAAAATTTTGCGTGACCTCTGTGGAGAGTACAAACCAGAAATTTTATTTGGGGTTGAAGGCGCTTGCACCATTGCTGCGATGGATGGATCCGATATGGTGGTATCTGCCATTGTAGGCGCTGCGGGGCTTGTCCCCACCGTTCGAGCCATCAAAGCAGGCAAACACATTGCTTTGGCCAACAAAGAGACGCTCGTCGTTGCAGGTCAGCTTGTCTCGGATCTGGTAAAAAAGCACAAGGTACACCTGCTGCCGGTTGATAGTGAACATTCCGCCGTTTTCCAGTCACTTGCGGGCCATCGGCCTGAAGATGTGGAACGCATCATTCTCACCGCTTCGGGTGGCCCTTTCCGCAATACCCCGGCTGAAGAGTTGAGACTAGTGAAACGGGAACAGGCGCTAAAACATCCGCAATGGAGCATGGGAGCGAAAATCACCATCGACTCTGCAACCATGATGAACAAAGGGCTGGAGGTGATTGAAGCTCACTGGCTTTTCAACGTACCTGCCGAAAAAATAGGTGTTGTGGTTCACCCTCAGAGCATTATTCACTCCATGGTTGAATATGTTGATGGCTGTGTCATGGCACAGCTTGGAGTTCCTGACATGCGCGCCCCGATTGCCTTTGCGCTCGCCTGGCCTGAAAGGTGCACAAGCGGTATACCGAAACTGGATCTGCCTAAAATTGCCACACTGACCTTTGAAGAACCGGATTTGGTGCGCTTCCCTGCACTCCGCCTTGCCTATGAGGCACTCAAGGCAGGTCGAACCTCTCCTGCCGTCCTCAACGCAGCAAACGAGGTCGCTGTCGCCGCATTTCTCGACAGGAGAATTGGCTTTACCGATATTGCAACCACCGTAGAAAAAACTTTGCAGGCTCATGATGCTTACCCTCCGGTAGAACTGGATGATTATCTCCAGGCAGATCAGTGGGCACGTGCAATTGCGACAAAACTTATTGCCTGATCTCTCTGTTGGAGAAGACTTAAAGGCAGCCAAAGCTTTTTTATTGAAACAAAGGATTTTTATGGATGTTCTGAGTACGACATTTTTTTTCATTATTGCCATTTTCATTCTGGTCACAACTCATGAGCTTGGCCACTTTCTGACCGCAAAACTTTTCGGAATGAGAGTTGACAAATTTTATATCGGGTTTGACTTTTTCAATCTCAGACTCTGGCAAAAGACAATTGGAGAGACTGAGTATGGGCTCGGCCTTTTTCCCCTTGGAGGCTATGTGAAAATTGCAGGCATGGTTGATGAGAGCCTCGATACCAATTTTCAAGGTGAAGAGCCGCAGCCCTGGGAGTTCCGGGCAAAACCGGTATGGCAACGGCTGATTGTACTCGCTGGCGGTGTAGGAATGAACATTATCCTGGCCGCAACAATTTTTATTGGAATTACTCTGGCTCTTGGTGAATCCCGCACCAGTATCAAGAATCCCGCCTTTGTAGAAAAGGGATCTGTTTTTGAGACCATGGGTATAAAAACCGGCGATCTTCTTCAACTGGCAAACAGCAAAAGGGTGGAGAGTTGGGAAGAGGCGCTTGATCCGGCCCTCTTCACAGCTCGTTCACTGCACTACACCCTTCTTCGCGAAGGAAAAAGCATTACCGTCGATGCACCGGCAAATATTTTGTCGACCATCAATGACAAAAAGAGCCTTGGTATCCGGCCAATAGTTCCACCTGTCATCGATGAAGTGCTCAAAAAAATGCCAGCCAGCAATGCAGGAATAGAGCCTGGCGCTCTCATAACCGCAATTAATGGTAAAACAGTCACTGACTGGACAGAGGTTGTGGGAATAATCTCGGCGAACGCCAACAAATCGATCACACTGACATGGAAACATCTACAAAAAAGCGTAACTGGTCAGAAAGATCAACAAATCACTGCCGCCGCGATCCGGGCTGAAGGCCAAACATTTGTCACCACGGTCGTTCCCAACTCATCGGGAAAAATAGGCATCTCACTCAAACAGACGATTGTGTCTGAACGCAGAAAACTCTCTCTTCCAGAGTCAATCGTTAGTGGTGTCAACCAGACATGGAAAATGAGCGCCATGACCGTCCAGGGATTTGCAAAAATCTTCACCGGTCAGGAAGATTTCCGGAAATCGGTTGGCGGCCCGATCAAAATCGCCAAAATTGCAAGTCAGAGCGCCGAGCAGGGGCCGGTGAGCTTTCTCTATTTTCTCTCCATGCTCTCTCTCTCTCTTGCCATTATCAACATGCTGCCAATACCAGCACTGGATGGTGGACAATTTGTGCTGAATGCCATCGAAGGCATTATCCGCAGAGAGATGCCTTTTGAACTCAAGATGCGTATCCAGCAGGTTGGTATGGCGCTGCTCCTTGGCCTTTTCGCCTACATTCTGGTTAATGATCTTTTAAATCCTTGAGGCCAAAAGGCGGAAACAATGCTCGATAAACTTCAATCCATAAAAGAGAAGCATCTTGACCTTGAACAGTTGCTTGCTGACCCCAAAGCAGCATCTGATCAGGCTCGCTACCGAAAACTCAACAAGGAGTACAGCGACCTTAAAGAGATTGTTCAGGCTTACGATCATTACAGCAAAAAAAAAGAAGAGCTTGACACGTCGCGACAACTGTTGAAAGAAGAGGCTGATCAGGAGATGAAAGAGCTGGTGCAGGCAGAGATCAGTGAGCTGCAGCATCAGCTTGCCGAGCTTGAACAGCAGCTTAAAGTGTTGCTTCTTCCAAAGGAGGAGGCTGACTCTCGCAACGTCATCATTGAGATTCGGGCAGGAACCGGAGGAGAGGAGGCGGCACTCTTTACCGCTGACCTTACCAGAATGTATCAGCGATATGCTGAACAGCAGGGGTGGCAATACCACATCCTCCATTTCAATGAAAGCTCTGTTCCCGGAGGATTCAGGGAGATGACACTCGAAGTGAGTGGCAACGATGTTTATGGCACCATGAAGTACGAAAGTGGCGTGCACCGGGTACAACGAGTCCCCGACACCGAAACACAGGGCCGTATCCACACTTCGGCGGTCAGTGTGGCGGTACTGCCGGAAGCCGAAGAGGTGGATGTTGAGATCCGACGTGAGGATCTACGCTTCGATACCTATCGGAGTGGCGGAAAAGGGGGGCAGAATGTCAACAAGGTTGAGACTGCCGTTCGAATTACCCATATACCAACCGGCATCGTCTCCGCCTGCCAGGAGGAGCGCTCCCAGCTCCAGAACAAGGAACGTGCCATGCAGATGCTGCGCACAAAGCTGTATGATATTCAGCTTGCCGAGCAAATTCAGCAACGGGCGGACCTTCGTCGTTCCATGGTGACCACCGGAGACCGAAGCGCTAAAATCCGCACCTACAACTACCCTCAATCGCGGGTGACTGACCACCGTATCGGCTTTACAAGTCACGCTCTTCCCCAGATACTGCAAGGGGATATACAGGAAATTATTAATGCGCTTAAAATGCATGACCAGGCTGAACGCCTGCAATCTGAACTCATGTAAACAAAACAGGGGAACTGCGAAACATGGAAATGGAAGCGACTGGAAAAAGCAGGGGTGACTGGATATTAAACGGGGAATATCACCAGACAGTTGCCTATCTCTCCGATCATAAAAAGATGCTGGGGTTCAACCCCTTCTGTCACAGCGTAGAGCTCACTGACACCGAAAATGTCTATAAATGGCTTTTTCGTGTTACCGACCCGCAAAACAACCCTTTTGATGTCATCTTTTATGTCGAACAGAGTGAGGAACCTCTTCTGGAGCTTCCGGAGCATATCGAACACAGTAAAACGGCAACACTTTCAGAGGAGATCATCAATCGCTACACCATAGGAAAAACGATTCGCTGGCAACACCATCCGATTGCGGACAAGATTGATGACCCAGCAAAGTATCTCTTTGAAGGAAAAGCTTTCGCCAGCATGCACATGCGCCCGGTAGAGACAAAAAAAACCAGAGTTCAGCTTGATTTGAAAGTTGATGTCCACTTTGTCCTCTACCCTGCATTCCGGATTGTACCCGAGCCGATTCTCCACGCCATGAGCAATGCGGCAATATCCATTATCATGCAGGTATCAACCAACTCGATGTTTCACTCCATCTCAAAGGACTTCAAAAACATCACTCAAACATAAATGGCGAGGGGGGCCCTATGGAAACTTCTATGAGCTTGTTGTCAAGAGCGGCTATGATCATCACAAGGCCATTCCTGATGATGTGCTGAAGCGAATACTCTGCGCAGGAAGAGTTGCCCCTTCGGCCAAGAATCTTCAGCCGTGGCGCATCCATCTTGTGCAGTCACCTGAGATGCTGCAAAAAATCTACCCCTGCTCTAGTCGCGACTGGATTCAGAGCGCCCCATGCTTGATGATTGTCTCCGGAAACCGCAATGAACCATGGATCCGTAGTAAAGATGGGTACAACTTCGTTGAAACCGACCTTACCATTGTTATGGATCACCTTATTCTTGCAGTAACTTTTGAAGGCCTTGGAACCTGCTGGATCGCCGCCTTTGACCCCAACATCCTGCATGAAGCGTTGCAACTCAAACCGGGTGAGGAGGTATTTGCGTTAACACCACTCGGATTCGCACACCGTGATGCCGTGAACGCGCCGAAGAGACGCAAATCACTGGATTGATATTGCGGTCTTTTGGTGAAAGAATGGACTTATGTCAAATCACAGACAATGCGCGTTTCTACGTTTAAACCGAAAACGTTAACGCAAAAGGTAAAAAGCTTTTTTATCGTTGTCTTGATTGCAAAGTCACAAAGTTTCAATACCGAAAGAACTGTCCAGCTTTCAACTGAAAAAAGTAAACGGGGGTTACAGAGCAAGCACAAACTTATTTCATTGGCTTCAAAGAGAATAATTTCTCATCTTTGAAGACAACTTATTTCAATGAGCTCACGATGAAACAACTTTTGCTGGGAGCCGAAGCCATTGCGCTTGGTGCCCTTGATGCCGGGATATCCGGTGTCTATGCTTATCCGGGAACGCCTTCGACCGAAATCACCGAATATATCCAGAAAAACAGGGGTGAACGAGAACAACCTGTTCGTTCAGACTGGTCTGCCAATGAAAAAACAGCTTACGAGGCGGCACTCGGCATGTCTTACGCCGGAAAGCGGAGCTTGGTCTGCATGAAGCATGTGGGGCTGAATGTCGCAGCGGATGCCTTCATCAACTCGGCCATCACTGGTGTCAACGGTGGTTTGGTGGTGGCTGTGGCCGACGATCCATCAATGCACTCATCCCAGAACGAGCAGGATAGTCGGGTCTATGGCAAGTTTGCCATGGTGCCTGTTCTTGAACCTGCCTCACAGCAGGAACTCTATGATACTGCAAGATATGCTTTCGACCTCTCTGAAACCCTCAAACTGCCGGTGCTGCTCCGGGTCACCACAAGGCTTGCTCATTCTCGTGCAGGAGTGGAAGGAACTGCCTCACGACGACAAAACCCGCTCAATGCGCCTTATGCCCAGGATCGCTTCGTGCTTATGCCACACAATGCCCGCCGCCAGTATAATAACCTGATTGGTATACAGGGGCAACTTGAAGAACATGCAGAGAATTCATGGCTCAACCGCCTTATCCCGGGAACTGGCTCTACCGGCGTTCTTGCGTTTGGCATTGCCTTCAACTACATCATGGAGGTACGACAGGCTTATGGTCTCGACTGCCCAATACTGAAAATTGGCCACTACCCCCTGCCAAGAAAGAAAATCGAAGCGTTTTTCAACTTCTGCGATACCATTCTTGTTGCCGAGGAGGGTTATCCGGTTTATGAAGAGCTGCTGAGAGGATACTTTGGAAATAACCGAATAAAGGGACGACTCGACGGAACTCTCCCGCGTGCCGGAGAACTCAATGCCGACAGCCTCACTCTTGCTCTTGGTCTTGCACAACCAAAGGTCATGCCGATACCCGGCATTGTGGTGAACCGTCCACCGGAACTCTGCAAGGGGTGCGGACACCGCGACCTCTACGAAGCGCTCAACACGGTCATGAGTGCACACGAGCAGCATCACGTTTTTTCCGATATCGGCTGCTACACGCTTGGAGCGCTTGCGCCATATAACGCCATTCATACCTGCGTCGATATGGGTGCCTCCATCACCATGGCCAAAGGTGCTGCGGATGCTGGCCTTCGACCTGCGGTTGCCGTCATCGGCGACTCGACCTTCACCCACTCCGGCATGACCGGCCTGCTGGATGCCATCAATGATCACTCGCCGCTCACCGTGATCATTGCCGATAACGACACCACCGCCATGACCGGTGGACAGAACTCTTCGGCAAACGGCTCAAGGCTGCTGGATATCTGCCGGGGGCTCGGCGTTGAGGAGGCGCATCTCAGAACCATTATCCCGCTGAAATCGCACCTTGCAGAGAACATTGCTGTACTCAGGGAGGAGATTGCCTGGGAAGGTGTTTCGGTGGTTATTGCTCAACGGGAATGTATTGAAACCGCTGCACGGAAAAAACGGAATCCTGCGGCCAAAGCGTAACGAAACGATAGTATGAAGATCAACATTATTCTTGCCGGGGTCGGAGGACAGGGAATACTCACCAT
>Ga0194037_1000692_pt1 | contig 25997 bp, 30 predicted proteins | sample JunL306m_MetaG_FD_148653 | JGI IMG/M metagenome (GOLD analysis project Ga0194037, IMG submission 148653) | Anoxic zone freshwater microbial communities from boreal shield lake in IISD Experimental Lakes Area, Ontario, Canada - Jun2016-L304-6m | ecosystem: Environmental > Aquatic > Freshwater >...
TCCTTTAATCTATTGTTAACTGAATTAATTTCCATACATTTGTATTTTAATAATTCAAAATTAAAATAAATGCAATCTCTGCGCTGTTTACTCATTTCATTTCTGTGTATTTGTCTGGTGGGCTGTACTAATTCCTCCAAAGAACTGAACCAAGCCGAGCAGCTCATGGACACTGCTCCCGATTCCGCTTTTCAGGTATTAAAACAAATCAATCAAAGCCGATTATTTACCCCTTCCCACAAAGCATTGTATGCCTTGCTGATGAGTCAGGCGCTGGATAAACATGACATCAAGGTGGAATCGGACTCGTTGATACACATTGCAACCGACTATTACACCGAATCTGAACCACAACATGCTGCCTACGCCTGGTTTTACAGCGCACGGGTGGCCAACAACAGTGGCAATGCAAATATTCAAGCCGCTGCCTTGCTCAAAGCACAAGAATATGCCGAAAAAACTGAGAATAGTAAACTAAAGGGGTTGGTGTATGGCGAAAAAGGTACAATGTATAAAACGCAAGGGCAATCTGACAGTGCTATTTATTATCTCAAAAAAGCTTTTCATTCGTTTAGTCAAATACACGATAAATATAATAGTATCAATGGATTACTATATATTGGAACAGAATACTTAAAACTTTCACGTTTTGATAGTGTAATAGCCAATTATTTATTAGCCGAAAGAATGGCTAAAACTTTTAATGATGTCCTGTTAAATTCTGCCATTTACCGTAGCCTCGGCTCTGCTTATTTAAAACAAAAAGCCTATCATCAAGCAATCTACTATTACAATAAAGTGCCTGTAACTGCAGGCGAGATTTACAACAGTAATAAATGGTTTTTACAAGCCAATGTTTATGTGCGTACCGGAAAAACTGATTCGGCACGCTATTGTTTAAACCAAGTAAAAGAATTACATGAAATGGCACCCGATTATTATGTGCTGTGGCAACAAATATCTGAAAAGGAAGGCAAACCTAAACAAGCCCTAATGTATGCTTCAAAAGCAATTGATGCCATAGATTCATTGTACAAAACCAAACTGGATGTAAGCTTTGCCGGACTGGAAAAAAAATACAAATATCAGGGTTTGCAGCTATCAAATCAGCTATTAATTATCAAGAACAAACAAAGTGACATAGTATTGTTAATAGTTCTTTTGATATTAAGCACATTAACGTTGATTGGATTGTTTTGGCGCATACGCGTAAAAAAGCAACAGTTAGAGTCGCAGAAACAATTGTTGATACAGGAGCAAGCATTGTTAGAAAAGGAAAAAGAAAACAGTGCGTTACTCGCCAAGCAACTTAAATTTCAGTCCATATTGCTGTTGAACATTGAGCAACACCGTAATAATTCCATCAAACGTCCCGCACTTTGGAAAAATGCGTCGAAAGAATCGAATGCAGAACAAAATACTACTTTCTATCAAGAGCTAATAGCTTGCATGGATTTGGCGTTTGATAATATCTCTGACCGACTGCTGACTAAATTTCCAGCTTTATCTAACCGCGACATATTGGTGTGTTGTCTGCTGTTGGCAAATTTTGAAACTGGGATGATTGCCACAGTTTTGGATGTAAAAAATGATTCAATGACCAAGCATCGTCATCGCCTTCGAACGAAGCTAAATTTATCAAAATCCGACAACTTGGTCGATTACCTTCGCCAATTTTAAACCATTTTCTGTCCCTTTTAGCCCCGTATTTGCTATGTCCATATAGACCCATTTTTATGTGGCTTTAAATTGCTGTATATCTGTATATTACATCTTCCTATTTTAGGCTTGTCCATATAATAAATCCGACATTTTTAATAAATGTCGGATTTTTTTTGTATTTATTTGCAGGATAATTAATTTAAAAAATTATCCTCATGAAAAAACGAATTTCCTTACTTTTGCTTTTAGTCTTTGTTGCTATTTCAGGTTTTTCTGTCAACCAACAACTAGTGAATGACCCTCCAATTATTTTACCACCATTTAAAGTATCAGTTATTCAAATTGTACAGGATGGAATTAATATGGATAAAGGGTCACAAAATCAAAATCAATCTGTTTCTGTATTACAAAAATAGTGAACTTGTGATTTAACCTATCCCTTTATCTGGTAAATGCTGTAAAAGGCATTTGCCTACTATGAAAACTTTAAAACAATATATCATTACAGACCTGTAAAATGTAAAAGCAGACCTGCATAGAACAAAAACAGACCTGTAAAATGTAAAAGCAGACCTGCATAGAACAAAAACAGACCTGTAAAATATAAAAGCAGACCTGCATAGAACAAAAACAGACCTGTAAAATATAAAAGCAGACCTGCATAGAACAAAAACAGACCTTTAAAATATAAAAGCAGACCTGCATAGAACAAAAACAGACCTGTAAAATATAAAAGCAGACCCGCACAGAACAAAAGCAGACCTGCATAGAACAAAAACCGAAATTAGAAACCAAAATGCCCATTGAATTAAACTAAAAACGAATATTAATTTTTTAAATGCAAAGTAAAATGAAAAAAGACCGTATTGTATTAGATTTTGTACGCATTCCTGTAGCTCAAAAAGTGGAGTTTGGGCGTGGGGTTAGCACCAGCATGAAGAATAATCCAAAGTTTGCCACTCCTGATGTAAGTTTGGTTGACTTGGACGCAAAAACCGATTTGCTCGAAACGCATAGTTTAGCCTCACAGAGTGGAGGTAAGGAAGCTACCGCTTTGATGCATCAAACTCAAAGTGACTGGGAAGACATGATGCGCAAAACGGCTGGATATGTCGACCGCATAGCCGATGGTGATAGTGTAGTGATTTTGAGTGCTGGATTTAATTTGGCTAAAAAGGCTGCTCCAGCCATTCGACCTGAGTTTAGCGTAGATTTAGGTGACAAATCGGGCACAGTAAGCTTGCGTCGACAAGCCATAGAAGGAGCCAAATCGTATATTTGGCAACAATGTATTGGCGAAATGCCTGTGGGTGAAAATGATTGGACTACGGCCCAAGTAACTTCGAAAGCAGCTGTGGAATTAGTAGGACTAACTGCTTTAAGCAAATATTGGTTTCGCTCTGCGGCAGTAACTGCTTCGGGAACTTCCGCATTTTCTACACCTATTATGCAGGTGGTGATTTAAATTTTTATCAATACCAACTTTTCCAGTCCGTTAGCTAACGGATTGGAAAAGTTGAAGAGATAAATAAAATCAATCAATCAAAAAATAAAATTAATCAAAAAATAAAATTTAAAATTATGGCTAATAAAGTAACAAGTCCTAAAGTAGCAACTACTGCATCAAAAATTCTTAAAGACGACAGATTCAGCGACAAAAGTAAGTCGGTGGCAGGTAGTGCATTGTCGCAAAGTGGAAAAGGCGGAAAGAAAAAATGAGAATACATCTTAACACTATCTTAGTTAAGCCCAACAGGCTTGAATATAATTATCCATAGGTGAGACCTATAGATGAATGTTAAAAAAAGAACCAATCCTCCCGACTTTGTCGGAATAAATTGCAGGGTTGAATATAGAATTTTTAGCTGTCTGTTTGAAAAAAAAATATACTGACAATAGGAGTAATATGTTCATCAATTCATTTTTTTTAATCCCCTACCTCCGCTAGCTTGCGGATTCAATAACACAGTATTTTTATTAAAAACTAAAAACAATTCATTACATATGAAATTTTCTCATTTAAAATTAGAACAAATTAGGAACAATCCTGCTGCTGCAAAAGAAGTACTATCTGGACAAGATGGTAGATTTTCAATGAATAGAGTTTGGTATTATGCAGTACGAAAATATCACCAGTCAAATGAAGATAAAGCCGTAGCTTTTAATTATTTCGAGAATTCTATAACTGATCATTTTATTGACAACAAAGCAAATAAAATAAAAAAAAGAAGACCTACTTGTTAAGTTGAATAACTATTTTGAAGGATACAAAAAGTTAGGATTTGAATTCTATGATTATTCCAATAGAATTTCTATCGATATAAATCATGGCAACATAGTATCTGGAGAGATATTTAGGTTTGACAAACTGCCGGAAAATAAGTATGCAATTACAATTTTAGATCGAGATGATTCAATCTGGATAAAAGAACTAAGGTATCCTCTTTTTCAAATCTATTTTAGCAATGTTTTTAATTGCCCTGCCGAAAACATCAAAGTAGGAGTGTACAATTTTCAAAAAGAAGTTCATGAATATGAATCATTTGATGAAAATACACTACAAGAAATAGAGAAAGAAGTTGAACATATATCGAATGAACTAAATAAGGTAAGACTTTGATATTCAATCTCATAAAACACATTGCTTGCTAAAACTTCTTTTGCTTTGTCATTGTGAAATAAAAAGTTTCACCTTATATTAAATATAAAATATAGGAATCCTGAATTTTATTTTTGCAATGACTAAGTGAAGAGATATAATTACATTTTTAATCTCAATAAATTATTATGACCAACGATACTATTTTGATAATTATCACTTCTATTTCTGCCTTAGGAACAATGGTGGCAGCAATAAGCGCTGCTATAAGTTCCAGATATTCAAAGAAAAGTCTTGAAACAACCATCAAGCTTCATAACCAGAAAAAGTATGAGAAACTGGCACAAGATTTAACTCGAATTATTGAAATTGGCATTGAATATCCATACCTCGAAAGCAAACCTTTTACGTCAAAATGGGTGGAAAACAAGCATTTGAATGACGAAAAATACTTAAGGTATGATATGTTCTGCAATTTAATTTTTAATTATTTAAGTCATGTGTATATACATTTTGACAGAGACAAAGCAAGTATTGAAGATTTTGTTGATATAAAATCATGGATAAGGCTTCATAAGTATTGTTGGCAACATCCAGTAGAAGAAAACGAAAATATCGATGGTTATTCACCAGAATTCAGAGCATTTATTAATGCATATATTCTTACATAAAACTATATTATCATGAAAAAAAGGATTTTATTAATAGGTAACAATGAAGGACTCGAAGGAGTTAATGTTGATTTTCATAATTATTCAAGGTTTTTTAAAAGTAAAGCTGGTGGTGAATGGTATGACCATGAAATCATCCCAATGATGAACCCATCCAAAATCAGCTTAGTAAATCAAATCACCATATTAAAGAGTGAGAGATTAGATTATTTGATAGTGATATTCAGTGGACATGGTGGGCAAGAACGCGAAACTGTTTTAGAATTAAATAGAAGAAGCGAAACCATTGAAGAATCTGCTTTGAAGGATTTATGTACCAGACAATTAAATATCTACGATTGTTGTCGTTCCTATCCTTCAATTGGTGCTGCAACGGAAAAAATGACACGCTTATTCGAATCAGGTGGAGCAATTTTAGCATCCACCCGTGATAGATATGAATCTCGGATTATGAATTCAATTCCTCAACAAATTTGTTTGTATGCCTGCTCTATTGGAGAAACTGCTGCAGACACTAAAGACGGAGGAATATATTCTACAAGTCTACTCGAATCGGCAGCAGCAATTATGAATTCTACTGATAACTATTATTATGTTGCCAATTCGCACGTTGATGCCAAAAGAATAGTAAAAGCAAAAGGATTCAAACAAAATCCAGATGCTATATTGCCTAGGTGTTTGAGTTCTCAACAACTTATATTTAGTATTAATCCAAAAATTCAAAGAATATTCTAATAGTATGATAAGAAGAGCACTAATAATTTATTGTGATAATACAGCCAGTGGTGTATTAACTGGGCCATCACATGATAATGCCAATTATAGAGATTATTTAACACGTAATATAGGTGGAAACTGGTATGATGATGAAATAATATCACTCCCTAATCCTACATCATTGATGGTTCAAAATTATATTCATCATTTTCTCAATGGAGCAGATTATAGTTTTATTGTTTTCACAGGCCATGGTGGTATCAATACACATAATAATAAACAATACTTGGAATTAATGGATGGTGAGATACAATTGCTTCAATTAAAAACGAATGCCAAAAGACAAACAATTATTGTAGATGCTTGTCGCGGTTATTATACTGCAATTGACGAAGATTTAAGAGAATCAAGAATGATGAGTTTCATCACAGGTGCCCCTTTGCAATCTACACGGAAGATTTTTGATGATGCTGTTTTAAGGTCGGATGCAGGATGGACAATTTTATATGCTGCGAGTGAGAGCCAAACAGCTCTCGACACCAATAAAGGAGCAGTATATCTCATTTCGTTGTTAAAGGCTACCTATCAATGGGAAGCCACTGACAGAAAATATAATATATTGGGATTAAATATCGCGCATGATATGGCGGTCATTTACATGAATGATAATTATGAAACAATTCAGGAACCAACAATGAATGCTGAAAAAAGAATAACACATTATCCATTTGCTGTAAAATTCACATAACAAAGCAAATAGAAAATAAAACAACTCACAAATTCTATCCCCATCACTCATGAACTACTTTTACAAAACCAAGCAGCATTATTTGCTTTTCTTATTCCTGTCACTTATTTCGATAAGTGCTCTGGCCACCGACGTAATCAGTTATGCCTATGACAATGCCGGCAACCGCATCTCGCGCAAAGTGGTAGTTTACACTACTACGCTCACCCATGCCAAAAAGCAAACTGAAGACCCCACACCCATAGAAGAACAACTGGGGGAGCAAAAAATTACGGTATACCCCAACCCTACCAAGGGAGCATTGGCCGTGGAAATAACGGGAGGCAACGACAAGCCAGCCGAGGCAGGAGGGGATGAAATCCGTATTCTGCTATTTAGCGCACAAGGTACACAACTGCAAAGTATAAAAGCCGTAACGGGTATAACACCTGTCAATATTCTTACCTATCCTTCGGGATGGTATGTGCTAAGAGTACAGGCAGGCGAAAAGGTGATCGAATTTAAAATAGTGAAACAGTAAAGACAGTTATCAGTAATCAGTTAAGAAAAAATTACCCTGTTGGAGATAGAAGACCCGGACGGTGGTTTAACAACATAAACAATCAAAAAAACTCTTATGAATAAACTAAAATTAATTCCGGCTTGTATGGCTGTGTTCTTGTGCTCAAATTTGATATATGCAGCAAAACCTTTAAACAGTAACGATGATAATCTGGCAGATTTGCTCATTGAAAAAATGGGAAAAGATGTAGTGCTTACCGACAGTCAAAAACTGGTTGTAAAACAAAAATTGAAGACTTATATTGTGAAAATGAAGAATGCACAGACATTGAGCAATGGAGATGAAAAGTTTTCTAATAAAAAACAAGCCAACAACGAATATCAATCATCGTTGGATAGCATCCTAACTTCAGACCAGAAACTGCAACTGAACGTAAAAATTAAAGAGCGTGAAAATGCAAAAATATCCACTAAATAAAAACTAACAGAAAAATATTATAGAAAATTCTTTATGAAAACAAAATACATTATCATCTCACTGCTTGTATCATTTTACTGCTTAACAATACAAGCTATAATCCCAATAAATCAAACTGATATTATTTCGGTAACAACAGAATATATAGACAATGCATCCTTGTCATGGATTGTAACCAAAACAGACCCAAACAAACCATTACTGATAAACTATAGTATTGGCACTGAATATGGATTTGATTTCGTCAAAATATATAATGTTGACAGTAATAATGCTGATTCTCTATTAGTTAGTTTAAGTGGGATGCAAACTGGAAGTATATCTTCGGTTATTCCAACAGGAAAAATAAAAATAACGTTTACCAGTGATGGGAGTGTGTGTTATCAGACTAGTCCTGTATTGTGTAGTGGAATACAAATATCTTTTACTCCCGATAATTCATATCCCTCAAGCGCATTTGCGAATAGCTATATTTCGGGCAATTCAATTGTAAATGGCAATGTAGGTATTGGTGTGGTAAATCCAAGTTATAAACTTGAAGTAAACGGCACCGCAAAATTTCTTGATAATATTCAATGTAAAAACTCAATTTCATTTTCAGATAATGCCTGTTTTACTGTTCCCAAAACAATCATTACAGATTTGAGAACCAATTCATTCACTATGCCCCACTATGGAATTGCCGCTCCAGGTGCTGGTGGCTCTTCTGATTTGTGGTTGTCAGGGCATAATTCAATCAGAATGTTTACTGCTGGTATTACCATGCCAGCAGTGACTATTTTGCAGAATGGGAATATGGGATTGGGTATTATTAACCCGCAAGCAAAATTGGATGTACAAAAAGCAGCAACGGAGAATGGAAATGATTTAATTGCTAATTTTCAAAGAACTGCTGATAATACTGGTGGAAGTGGAATAGTTAGAATTGGAAACCACACTACAGCCGATCTTGAAATTAATTCAGGATATAGCCCTACAGGTCAACGTTTTGGAACATTTGCCGACTTTAATATTGTGAATAATACTCCTGGTGGAACTTATGGAGGAATTAATTTTGTGACTAATGCAACTACTCGAATGACTGTGAAAGCCAATGGGAATGTGGGAATTGGGACAACAAGTCCGGCAAGTCCATTAACAATTATTAAGACTCCTGAAGCAAGTGATTCACACCTATATTTTGGCGATGCATCAGCCGTTTCTGGTGCGGTATCTTCACGATTATGTTTTGCAGGTTTCGGCATACAACATGCAGGTTTTGCATGGGTACCAAACAGCAATGTTGGAGAAGGTAAACTTCATCTGTCATTCGGAGGAATTAATAACCCAATGGGAAATCCAATTAAAGTAACTTTCCAATCTAATGGCAATGTGGGTATAGGAACAACTAAACCTACACATCTTCTTTCGGTAAATGGGACAATTCGTGCTAAGGAAGTAATAGTTGATTTATGTACCGACCTTGCCGACTTCGTTTTCCACCCATCCTACTCACTAATGCCACTGCACGAAGTAGAGCAGTACGTAAAAACCAATAGCCACTTACCCGAAATACCTTCGGCTGCCGAAGTAAGTAAAAACGGCATGAGCATAGGTGATATGCAAAACAAACTGCTTCAGAAGATTGAAGAACTGACGCTGTATGTGATTGAGCAAGAAAAGAAAATTGAACGATTGGAAAAGGGACAGAGATAAAAACATCATCCTAGCTCCAAGTAAAGGAGAATATATTTCTCGTTTCTCCAATTTTAAATTACTTACTAACTTTTCCAAAGTTCAAAACTTTGGAAAAGTTGATAAATAGTATAAACGAATGAATCTCTTTTCTCCGATATTATTAAACTGCTCTATCTTGTAAATTTATTATTTTCTTCAACTATCCCATACACCATGACCAAAAAATACAAACACTTACTTTTCATCCTGCTCCTGAGCATAGGAACCAGTAATATGTGGGCGCAAATTGTTCCGCAAATAGATAAAACCTGGACACTCAACACCAACCAATCCAGTGACTCCAAAGACTATGTGGCGCGCGAATCCATCAAGCTGCAAGCCAATGGAACTACAAGTAATTTTTCATTTAAAGCTGCACCCGGCAAAAGCTTTAGTGCGAAGATAGATGCAGGGCTACTTTTTCCACCAACGGAGGGGACGTATCAATTTGCAAATGGAAGTACTTCGTGGAATCCAAGACAAGATGGAAGACAAGGAGCAGCAATTGGAAGCATACCCGGGCAGTCTGCCGTAAGCCCAACTGGTGCAGCAACCTATAATATCCCAATTGAAGTACCTGTAGGTATAAATGGTATGCAGCCAAGTCTTGCTGTTAACTATAATAATCAAGCTGGACTTGGAACACTGGGAATTGGTTGGGAATTATCGGCAGTTTCTGCCATAACCCGTGGTGGAAAAAATTTATATTTTGACAGTCAAAACAATAATGTAAAGTTTGATAATGAAGATGCTTTGTATATGGATGGTCAAAGGTTGATTTACATGTCGGGAGGTACTGGAAAGTTTACTGATGGAGCTACCTATGCCACTCAAGTAGAAAACTATGCAAAAGTAGTCTTTAATGGGTTAGGTTTTATAGTAACAAATGCTGAAGGTAAGGTGATGGAGTATGGTATCTCTACTGATTCAAAACTAACAAATGCTAACAATGCAAGCGATACTCGGATAATGGCATGGAAACTGAATAAAGTAACAGACCCTTGGGGTAATGCGATTGTTTATACATATTCAGATTACGGACAATATCTCCAAAAAATTGAATATGCTGGTCAATCAGTAGTTTTTACGTATAACAGACCACTATCAGTCATAAAAAACAGCTATATTAGTGATTTTCTACTATCTTATACAAAATTACTAACCTCAATTACTACCATATCTGGAACTAGTACAATTAATACTTGGAGTTTTGATTATAAATCTACTACTGATAATCGATTGAACACAGTTACACTTACTGCTGCTGATAATTCAAATGTAAAATCGACCATGATTAATTGGGGTTTAGAAAATAGTCAGATTCAATTTAGTCAGATTGGTACAATAACAGATGTAGGACTAAGTAGCCAACCCGAAGGACATTCTTCCATTGATTTTGCCGATATAAACGGCGATGGATATGCCGACAGAATAGAACGTTGGATAGGAGGAAATCATGATGGTCATATCATAGTTTATTTTTATGATGGAGTGAATAAAACTTTTGGTAATGCTCAAACAGCTTCTATACCCGACATAGACTTTTATGATTACGACACAGTTCATCAGCAATTTATATTTACAGATATAAATAATGACGGAAAAGCGGAGATAATTTATACGAATAATGGTGCACTGTTTGCTTATGCTTATAATAACACTACAAAAACTTTTGCAACTTGTCTTACCAGTGGAGAAAACGGTTGCAATACAGACCCCGCAATTTCGCAATATTATCACGAGAAAATAGTAAAAATGATTCCTCTTGATGCAAATCACGATGGCTACACTGACATAATGTTGGCATATTACAACAAAGGTGGGAGTCTTCAAACTTATGCTAATGGTCATCGAGGATATGGTGTTTATTTTGGTGGCCCCAATGGGATAAGTCCAACGGCTGCTACTAATTCTGTAGATCCGAATTATACTTTAAGCTATTTGGAAGCCGGCGATTTTAATGCTGATGGGAAAATTGACCTGTTAGGATTACCAACGAGTAGAAATGATAACCAACAACACATGGATGATACCAATGCTACATTGGTGACTGCGGGCAATTGGGATTTAAATGATATGGGTGGAATCAAAGAACAAACATTAGACATCAATGGTGATGGGCTCTCTGACTTAATAGCACTAGGTACGTCTAATGCTGATTGGAAAGATGTATGGAGGTCATCAACTAACACCGGAGGAATCTTCAGCCCACCTACTTTAAGAAACGAACCTTTTACTGACGGAAATTGCCGATTTATTGATCTTACTGGCGATGGATTGGTGGATGTATTGAAATATGAAAATATTTATAATTATAGTTTGGGCTTAAATCCATTATATGACGGATATAATGGTGAACCCGAATTAATTGAAATTCAAGGCTCTTATAATCATACCGATTGGATTTTTTATAAAAACTTTGGGAATCACTTTGCTTCAATACCTGATACGATTACTACAACTACCGATTTATCATTCACAAATTTATTCACTGTTTCTGACATTAACGGTGATGGCATTGCCGATTTAATTATAACCCAGGGAAGTGCTATGTATGCCATTAGTATGATCAACTCTAATGACCATAATCGTGTTGCAAGTATAACCAACGGCATGGGGCAAAACACTGCTTTTACCTATAAACTCTTTTCGGAATATGAACCGTATGACGCAAATGAGGCCAGTTCGAAAGTGCGTAACCTGAGATCTCCTATTCTAGTAGTTGAAAAACAAACCGACCCCGATGGTAGTGAAACCAATTATACCTTCGAAAAACCAAAGGTACACATAGACGGGAAAGGATTTCTGGGCTTTGGTAAGGTTACTGCAATCAATACAGCAAAAAATGCAAAGATAGTAAGCGAGTATGGAATTGAACCAACGTACTTTGGTGTAAATCTTATTAAACAGACAATTTCTAACGCCAGTGATGCTGTTGTTTCTATATCGAAACAATACAACGGGGTGAAAGTCATTGATGCCATTAATAAACGCTATATCCCCATCGTTACAGGGCAATGGAGTTTTGATAAATTAAAAAACACCGTACAAAAAAGCATTACAGATTATAGTGCTTATCCAAACACAACCAAGGTCACAACGGTAAAAGACTCAACAACCAATATTGTTGATTTAACTACCACGGTAGTTACTACTTATACCGGACCCACCGGAGTAGCCCCCTATTTACCAGCCACTGTGACCACTACTCGCACACAAGGAACTGAAAGTGATACGCACAGTGTTAGTTATAGTTATACATGGGATACAACAAATATATACAAATTGCTGGCAAGTACCGAAACCGTAGATGCTGACAAAGGAAACTACAAAGTAATTAATGAAACCAACACTCACGATGATTTTGGTCATTTACTGAATGTGGTGGTAAAAGCCAAAGACCAGAATGGAGTAGAACAATCTCGAGGGTCGAGTATGACTTTTACCACTTCGGGGCGATACATTGCCAGCAAAACCAACAATCTGGGGGTTGTTACAATTTATGATTGGAACGAAGACAAAGGTTTGTTGAATTACGAAACCACCACCATAGGGGGTAAAGCTAGAACTACAAAATATAGTTATAACGGTAGGGGCGATTTGATTGAAACCCTTTATCCAGATGGGAACAGAAAAACCTCCATTTTACAGTGGGCAGTTGCAGGATGTCCTGCCGGTACTCAGTATTATAGCTACAGCCAAACATCAGGCAGTGCGCCCCTAACCGTATATTACGATAATTTGGGACGCGAGATACAAAAAAACAGCTATGGGCTGAATGGCAAGAAAATCATAGTCAATACCGAATATTATACGACAGGAACTGATAAGGGTAAAGTTCATCAAGTGTCTGAACCACATTTTGAGGGTGAAACCTATAACTGGGCGGGAATTTACAGCTATAACCCGGACTATGGATATGCCCAATCGGTTATAACACCTACAGGAACAGGCATTACGACTATTGACAAACTGAAAACCACCGTTACCACCCCTGAGGGTACTACAGTTTCAATAAGCAATGCGGCAGGTCAAACCAAGAGTAGTACAAAAAACGGCAAGATGGTAAGCTATGACTACTACGCCAGTGGGCTTGTAAAGTCAACTACACCTGAGGGTGGACAAGCCATCACGATGGTATATAATCCACAGGGAAAACGCATTAAATTGAATGACCCCGATGGTGGGCTTATCCGCAACGAGTACGATGCCTGGGGCGAACTTATCAAGGAAGTGCAACTGATACACATGAATAAGGATAGTATTATTACCGTTAACAAGTATGATAGTATTGGACGTTTGCGTACAATTAATCGCAACAGTGAAATTACTACTTATATTTACGACTCGGGCAATAAAAGCCGTGTAAATAGTATAGCCATTGCCAATAAAAACTCGCAGACCTTCGATTTCGATGAGCTGGACAGGGTGAAAAGCGTAACAGAAACCATTACTGCCAATGGGCTAACGAAAAGCTTTGTTACTGCCAAAGAGTTTGACCCCTTGGGACGCATAAAGAAAGAAATATATCCAAGTGGCTATTATACACTGAATACCTATGACATCAACAGCAACCTCACGGAAGTAAAAGACAATGCAAATCGCTCCATCTGGAAAGCCAATACAGAAAACGCTATGGGGCAAGCCATCAGCATTTTTAAAGGGAGCAAAGAAACGCAATACACTTATGACTCTAGCACTCATCAAGCCACTTCCATTTATGCGGCAGGCATTATAAATTACAGCTACGGGTACAGCAACAATAAAAACTTACAATGGAGGAAAGACAACCTGACTTCTCAACAAGAAGATTTTGAGTATGATGGAATGAACCGACTTACCAAATGGGATGTGACGCGGGAAGGTATAAAAACCTATAATTCCATGAACTTTGATGCCAAAGGTAATATCAGTCAGAAAACAGATTTGGGTGATTTTACAATGAACTATGGCGGAAATAGACCCAATGGATCAGCCATTGGACCACATGCACTGGCTACTATTACGCCCAATCCAACCAATACTACAGGCTTACTGCCCAATAATTTTTCATCGGCTAATTTGGCAGTTACTTATACCGATTTCAAGAAAATAGCCGCGTTGGATGAAGGTCCTAAACATTATGAGCTGACCTATGGCGTGGACGACCAGCGACGAATGTCGGCCTATTATGCCAATGGAAAATCACAGGGGGCAGCCACTCTCACCCGATATTACGTGGGTAATTACGAGGAAGAAGTATTGGCGAATGGCAATGTGCGAAAAATACATTACCTTAGCGGTGCCATACTGATACAAACTACAGGTGTAGCCGATAGCATATACTATAGCTATGCCGATGCGCAGGGTTCTTTGATAGCTTTGGTAAGAGCAAATGGTAAGGTAGCTGAAAGATACGCCTATAATCCATGGGGTGCTCGCCGTAACCCAGACAACTGGGCACTTGCAGCCACTCCCCCTTTAGGGGGCTGGGGGGCAATGTTGGTTAACCGCGGTTACACGGGGCATGAGCATTTGGATGCATTTGGCGTTATTAATATGAACGGGCGCGTTTATGACCCTGCCACAGCATCCTTCTTTTCTGCCGACCCTGCACTGACCGATGCCGGAAACTGGCTGGATTATAACCGATACGGCTATTGCCTTGGCAATCCATTCCTATACACCGACCCCAGCGGCTATAGCTGGTGGAATGAAAACTGGAAACCGGTAGTTACAGTAGGTGCAGCTGTTGTAGTTACAGTAGTTGTGAGTGCATTAACCTTGGGTGCAGGCACACCAACCGCTTCTATGTTGATAACCGCAGGTTTTGCTGGTGGTGCAGCAGGAGGTTTTACCGGTGGTGCTTTGGGTACTGCCCTGAATGGTGGTAGTTTTGAGGACTGCTTAATGGCAGGAATGAAGGGGGCAATTATAGGTGGTATTTCTGGGGCAATTACAGCCGGCATTGGAAATGAATTTAGTGCTGCGGGCACTGCAACTTCTTTAGCCAACGAAATAGCACGTGCTGGAGCACATGCATTAGCACAAGGAGCATTTTCTGTAGTACGGGGTGGAAACTTCTGGCAAGGTGCAGCGGCAGGTGCTTTCAGTTCATTGGCAGGTTCTGCTTTTGGTGCATGGTGTCCTGATAATATTGCTAATAGCGCTGTAGGTATTACTGCTTTTTCAGCCGTAGTGGGTGGAGCAGGTGCTTATTTAGGTGGTGCACGTAGTCCCGCAGAAATTCTGATGGGTGTGGCTGCTGGTGCTATGGTTGGGGCGTTGAATGCTACATTGCATCCAACCAATGAACATAAAATTGAAGCGAAACTTAAATCCATGAAAATTGGGGAAACAATGAGCGGTGAGGAATTAGGTGAAGTATTGGGAAATCCAACTATCTCTTTAGCTATTTCAGAAGTAACTAGAGAAAATGAAACTACTTTTAAAATAGATAGGACATTACTGGTGGGTAAGAGTTTATTAAAAGATTCTCCAATGACCATTGAAAAAGTAGATAGAACGCTCGGAAATAAACCTGTGTCAATGTATAGAATAAAAATTGATTATAAATACTTGGGAATTGCTAAGGGATGTCTTCCTGAATTTTATATCAACGACAACAAAATAATATTTTATAATAAAACCGAAAATAAATGGTGTTATGGAGCTACAAAATAAAATGATTAGAAAAAGTCTAGGCGCTTACATATTAATTGTATTTTTCACTGTTTTTATTAATTTAATAATTTATTTATACATACCTAACAAATACATTGCAAATGTATCATTTATCTTGCCTGCAAAAATTCAAACATTATACACACAACAATTGATTTTTATAAATTTCAAATTTGTTTCGATAAATTTAATTTTAAATATATTGCTATTATTGATTATTGAATTTATGATTATATGCCTATTTCAGAGCAAGTTAAATGAAAAATTTAAAATTGACAATTTATTTACAATCAAGAAATTTATTTTACTTGCCATAGTAATAATACTTATACAATTGGTTTTCTCGTATTGGCTATGGTTAATTTAAACTGTACAATAGGTAGGTTCTGTTGCCAACGAAATCGCTCGTGCAGGAGCACATGCATTGGCACAAGGAGCATTTTCGGTAGCTCGGGGTGGTAATTTTTGGCAAGGTGCAGCGGCTGGTGCTTTCAGTTCATTGGCAGGTTCTGCTTTTGGTGCATGGTGTCCTATTGATATTCGTACTAGTTTTGTGGGTGTAACAGCATTTTCAGCCGTTGTAGGTGGTGCAGGTGCTTATTTAGGGGGTGCACGAAGCCCAGCAGAGATTCTGATGGGAGTTGCTGCTGGTGCTATGGTTGGGGCGTTGAATGATGGGTTGCATGCACTCGTAGCTAAAGAAAAAACACTAACCCTAAAGTTTGATGGCAAAAATATTTATGTTATTGAAAATGGCAAAAAAATAATATATACTTCACTTGCGACTTCTGGTAGAGGTGAAAATATGAATAATCCAGATGCGCAAAGTATTGAAAATTCAGGTCCAATACAAGCTGGAAAATACAAGTTTAGTAATAATTCATGGCAAAGTCAATCTAAATTACGTCAAATGTACAATATTGTGAGAGGTAATGGTGATTGGGGTGATATGAACGTACCCTTAGAAATAGTTAATGGCAAACAAACTAGAAATAGTTTTTATTTACATGGTGGTTTCTTTGAGGGTTCAGCAGGATGTATAGATGCTGGTTCAAATATTTCAAATATATACAACTTAATTAAAAATCAAAAAACAACTTATTTGTATGTCAAATACTAATAGCTTATTAAAGCATATCATTTTTCAAATTATACTTACAATATTAATATTTTCTATATTGCATTTTTTCAACTTTAACAATGTGATAACTCATAATGCAATAATAATATTTTTTTTGTTATTTACTATCTATTTAAGCAGAATACTCTACAAATCAAATAAAAGAATTAATTTATCTGTAAGATTAATTTTTAATTTATTCCTATTATTTGAGTCATTTAAGTATGTGGAATTTAAAATGGGCTTTTTGCCACATTACAATGAAGTGCCAATAATTAGTGCTGTATTTTCATTCCTTATAATTGTAATTTACGTGGTTGCGTTAAATTTAATTTGTAGATGTATCTATTACTTTGAAAATTAATTATAGTAGTGTGTTATGCATTTTCGGTTGTACGGGGTGGAAACTTCTGGCAAGGTGCAGCGGCAGGTGCTTTCAGTTCATTAGCCGGTTCGGCTTTTCAGGCATGGTGTCCTATTGATATTCGTACTAGTTTTGTGGGTGTAACAGCATTTTCAGCCGTTGTAGGTGGTGCAGGTGCTTATTTAGGGGGCGCACGAAGTCCTGCAGAAATTCTTATGGGAGTGGCTGCAGGTGCTATGGTAGGGGCGCTGAATCATGGATTGCATTTAATACAAGTCAAAAAATCTATTGATAATGCAATAATTAAAGCCGGTTTTATACCTGGTGATGTTGCTAACTGGACAGATGAAGAACTAACAACTAATATCGCCAAAATTTTCCCTGAGATGTATCAATCTGCGAATAGTCCAAAATTTGAAACAAAAGATATAGACTCTTGGGGTAAAACTCCATATGATATTATTACTCAAAATGGTAAAACAACAACAAAATTTTCAGGTACAATTTATATGAAAAATGCTCAATACTCCGTTAGAAGTGCTGCAGCTGTAGCTGGTCATGAATTATGTCATGCTATTGATCTTGTAAATGGAACTACAAATTTCTTTCTTAATTTTGGAATAGGTGTTGCTAAAGCTTTTACAGAAGTGCATGCTTATTCATGGGAAATAAATATGGGTTCTGTTATGATGGGTCCAATGGCACAACAAACTTATAACGGATTTCTTAATACTACTAACCACTTCAAAATGAGCATATCACAATGAAAACTAATATATTGATTTTAGGATTATTTTTAAACATAAGTTTGTTTGCGTTTAACAATAAAAGCACAGGTGTAATTAAATTCACAATAACTGATAAATATCTCAAGGACCATTCTTTTATAACACTTTTGATAAAAAACACATCTGATACGAATTATTATTTGCCAATCATTAACTCCTCCGAAAGCGAGAAATGGCAATTTATTACATCCTCTAATGATAAGATATTCTTCTTTTTAGGAATAAATTGCTCAAATATGCTTTCAAAAGAATATTTATGGCACTCCATAGTTGATACAAATGAAGATAAAGAGGAGGATTTACTCTTTAAATTATGGGACAAAAAAAAGAAGAGCATTGATGAAAGGGATTTTATATTACTAAAATCAGGTGAGAGTACAATAATAAAAGTGCCAGTGAATTTGATTGTAACTATTTCAAAACTTAGCTTCTGGGAACTAAAAGAATATGATAAAAGAAGTGAGTCAAAGGTAGCAATAAAATATCTTAAAAAAGAAGCAGGTCTTGAAGAGGAGTTATTGAGTAAAAAAACTGTATGCAAACTTAGACGTATGGGGTATAAATTATATACAGATGAAATTATTTCAAACGATGCAATTCTAGTTCCAAGCGAATTGACAAAAATGAATGATTCAGAACAAAACCAAAATAATATAGACCCAGTAAAAAATGAATTTAAAGCAAGATTAAAAAAGCATGTTGACATTCCAAAATCATCTATACAATGGAAGTATTATATTTACTGTTCACCAAATTTAAAACATATTGTAGATGCTTATAAATACTCACTTTTAAAAGTAGTCGAATTATGTTCAATTAAGGAATGTTTTCTACATATGTTTAGTCCAGATATAAACGAAATAATATATCGCCGTCTGATTGAAATTGCAAGAGCAAATTTTAAGAACAAGATTTATTTATATTTGGTTGCTGGGTCAGGTAGTGTTGATTTTGCCGAAAAACAAAACGAGAATATGACAGATGATAACCAACTAATCTATATTAGTGTTGATGATTATGTAAATTCAAACGAGATTTTAAAAGGCGTAGAGCTATATAATTCTGAAACAAGTAAGCTTATGAAAAAATTACCAACGAAATAGCACGTGCAGGAGCACATGCCTTGGCACAAGGAGCATTTTCGGTTGTACGGGGTGGTAACTTCTGGCAAGGTGCAGCGGCTGGTGCTTTCAGTTCATTGGCTGGTTCGGCTTTTCAGGCATGGTGTCCTATTGATATTGCTAATAGTTTTGGGGGCGTGACAGCTTATTCAGCCGTAGTGGGTGGAGCAGGTGCTTATTTAGGTGGTGCACGAAGCCCCGCAGAAATTCTGATGGGTGTGGCTGCTGGTGCTATGGTTGGGGCGTTAAATGCTGCGTTGCATCCTGTTGAAAGAGTAGATGCATCTAAAATTAAAGTGGATCTCGAACCAAAAATGGCTCATATTAACAATAAGGACGCATATACCGTAAGAGCAGCACTAAAACACCCAGATCAGGTTGCTAAAATAGTAAAAGCAAAATATTTACAAATGTACGGGGTGAAACTGAATATCTCTAATTCCTCTTTGACAAATGAAATTATGCTTCATGCAATAGCTTATAAATTGACTGAATTTTCTTTTAATCCTTCATCAAAAGCATCTACTTATTCTGATGATTTCCAAGCATATATAAATTTTCACTCAAGTATTTCAGATTGCGGTGAAGGTACTTTCTTAGGTAAAGTTGGAGATTCTAATAGATGGTTTTGGGATTTATTTTCAGGAAATAAATAAATAAAATTACGAGACATGTTGAAAAATTATTTTTATTTTTATTTGATGTTTATATTAGTTGGTTGTTCTACAAAAAACAATCAGAACTCAATATTCAAGGATGAAAATCTTGAATATGTTGTCAGAGAGGCATTGAATAAAAAGTCGGGGGAATTAACTATCGAAGAACTATCTTCGATTTCAGAAATAGGTTGTAATTGTTGTGACGATTTGAGTGGTATTGAAAATCTCAAAAATCTCAAAATCTTACGTCTTACAGATAGTAATCTTTCTAATATAGATTCTTTAAAAGGATTGAAAAATCTTGAATGTCTTGATTTGAGAGATAACAAAATCACAAACATTTCAGCAATTGGAGGTCTGGAAAACTTAAAAGAATTAAGAATTGACATAAATAATATTCGAGACATTTCTACATTAACCAAATTGCTAAACATCGAAAAAATTGTGGCATACGGTAATATGATTCAAATTATTCCAGATTTTACAAATTGCACTAAGCTTAAATATGTTGATTTGAGTTATAATGAATTAGTTTTTAATAAAAATTTCTACTCTCTTAAAAATGTGGATGAATTATGGCTTTGTAAAAATAAGATAAATCAGCTTAATTGGGTTCCTTCACTAAAGCGTTTAAATTACCTAAACATAGGCAATAATCCCATTAAATGTGATGAGATAAATCCAGAAACCAGGAAGTTGATTACCAATGGCGTAATACAAACTGATTGCTCAGCCGAACATTGAATATGACGGGGTGGAAATTTCATGCAAGGTGCTGCGGCAGGTGCTTTCAGTTCAATGGCAGGTTCTGCTTTTGGTGCATGGTGTCCTGATAATATTGCTGATAGTTTTGGGGGCGTAACTGCTTTTTCAGCTGTTGTAGGTGGTGCAGGTGCTTATTTAGGAGGTGCACGAAGTCCTGCAGAAATTCTGATGGGTGTGGCTGCTGGTGCAATGGTTGGGGCGTTGAATCATGGGGCACATGAAATGCAAAGGAAACTTACTTTAAAAGATAATATAGGCAAATTAGCGACTTCATTAGGTATTAGCAAGGATGTTACTGAGAAGTTAATAAGATTTGCAATACAAGGTAAAAATTTCAAAGATGTCAATATACTATTAAAGACATTAAAAGTATCAGGTTATACTTTTGCTGGTGCAAGTATTGTTATTGATTTTGTAAACGTATATAATAATCCAACTACTTCAAATATGCTTCGATTAGCTGGTGATGCAGCTATTATTGCTTCTGGTCCAGTTGGAGGAGCAATATATGGATTCCTTGAAATAAGTGGTGTTAATAACAAAATGTATGATTATCTAGGTAATGGTATAGATCAATCTATTGAGAAAATATCAAATACATATTATAATATTCAACAAGTAAGTAACCCAACAAACTGGGTTAAAACTCCTTAAATTTTTATTATGAATCCAATTCAATATATTGTTTCTTTATTTTACCATTGGTTTAATACAAAAGAGTCATCAAAAGATGTAGCATACGAAATATCATTAATAGCTTTCACAATACTACTTTTCTGTAATTTGCTGACCATATTTACTGCAATTAACATGATGGATTATTATGGTATGAAAAATATTGATGTATTTCTGAAGAATTTTATTCATTTGAATAAAGAACAGCAGTATCTAATAGCGGGTATAGGATTAATTGTTGGCAGTTTGCTAAATTCTGTATTAGCATCCCGAAAAAAAATAAAATCGATTAATTATGATTTAAGAGATGAAACTATTGATTTTGTATTTTTATTTATTTATATTATTGGTTCGATAACTCTCTTTGTTATAGTTGCTAAAAATAGAGGATAATGTAGGTAATGTATCAGATTTGGCGTTATCAAAACAAATCCAGTCCAACCGGAAATTCCTAAAGGTACAACTATTTATCAAGGTAGAGCAGCTATGCAATTCCCTTGGTTTGGTGGTAAAATACAGTATTTTATTCCAGAATTAGGAGGTATTAAACGAGTAATAAGATAACAGATGAGATTAAAGATAATTGATATAAATTTTACTACAAAGTTCGATTGGCTTTTTAAATTGTCGGACGAGAATGGGAATGATTGTTATATAATGAACGAATCATTTTATAAAAAACATAATTTTAAAAGTCCAATTTCAAAGAATGAACTGGATTATTACGACAGAGGGCAGTGGATAAATGCATCTCTTGAAAAAATTGGAGGTAAATTAGTGGTAGTGTAATTTTGTTTCAATTGGGATTCATGGCAAAATGCGATGCCAGTATGGGGATCTGTAAGGCAATCGAGTGCAGCTTTTGATCGAGGTGAATATTTAAACGGTGTAGGTTTATACGGGATGGCTTTCTTCGAAGCATTTACATTCGGAATTGGTTCTGAATATACTGCAGCTGCCAAAGCCGAAATGGCTGCAAGTTTGCCTAAAAGAGTGTATACTGCCATACCTGCTGAACAAGGTGGTGGGTTTACGTCGAAATTGGTGGCAGAGAAAGTGGCGGCAACTGGGCAAATTCATCATTTATTAACAAATAAAATTATTAATGCTTTAGAAAGACATCCAGCATTAAATGGTTCATTTATTCGAACTGATACAAGGTTTATTTATAATGCATCTGATGCTGCTGCACATAGAGGTTATCAAACTTGGCACAGGCAATATGACAAAATGGTTGTTGACTATATAGAATCTAATCCAAATCTACCCGTTCAACCGGATATATAATTAATTAGATGTTCAGAAGATGGACGTTGCTCGTGGGTGGGATTTATTTCTAATCCCACCCTTTCTTATTCTTCGGATTTTCAATCCGTCTTAAAATAAAACAAATGAACATACAGCATCGCATAACAGGAGAAGTTTATTTTGTAACCGATACGGTGGTAGATTGGGTAGATATATTTACGCGTCCTATTTTTAAGCATATCATTATAGAATCATTGCAATACTGCCAGAAAGAAAAAGGGCTTGTCATCTATGCTTGGGTTTTGATGACCAACCACATGCACATGATAGTGGGTGCCAATGGCGTAAACAAAGTGTCGGATATAATGCGTGATTTCAAGAAGTTTACCAGCAAGGAAATTCTTCGCACCTTACTTGTTGAACCTACTGAGAGTCGTCAGGAATGGATGTTGAACAGGTTTGAGTATGCTGGCAAGAATGATAAAAAGATTAAGAATTATCGTTTCTGGCAAGAGGGCAATGATGCACAAGGCCTTTATCTGAATGATTACTTTAATCAGAAACTAAACTATATCCACCAGAATCCAGTAGTAGCAGAGATAGTAAACCAAGCAGAAGATTACCGATTTAGTTCGGCTATTGATTATGCTGGAGGAAAAGGACTGTTGGAAGTGTTGGTGGTTTGAGCAAAAGAACGGATTGAAAATCCTAAGAATACAAAAGTTGGGATTAGAAATAAATCCCAACAACGCGGCGTCCAACTTTAGAATAAGGAATGAGGTGCATATTCGGTCGGACGGGGGTGATGGAAGTTATAATCCAAACAATTTGCTTTTTAGTTTACACAGTCATCCTCTTGGCAATAATAATTTAGGTCCTTCTGGTTGGATATCAAGACTACAAGTTGGTAATAAGTATAATTATGATAGTGGTAATTTAGGAGGGGATTGTAGCTCAATGTTAATTCACCTCAATATTAATCCAAATACTAAACATTATATATATCACGAAAGCAATCAAAAATTAATATATTATGATCAAAATACAGCTGCCAATAAACGCATACAGAATCGTCAAGGTATTTCTATTGGAACAGTAAAAAGTGCTATATTGATGAGAAACATCATTTTAAATAGAAGTAAATAATTTTTATAACATTCAAACAATAAGTAAAATGAAAACAAGTATTATTTTTTTAATTTTACTATCAATATTTTTGATAAGTTGCAAAGTGAACAAATCTCAACCTTTCAACAATGAACTACTTAAAGCAATAATGGAAGCAAAAGACTCTCTAAATAGCGAAGACAATAATCTATTATCAATTGAATTTTATAATTCAGATAGATATGAGAGAGGATGTATGATGAAAGTATTTACTTCAAATTGTTATGCGAGTGCATATATAGATGCATATACAAAGATTGGGAACACAACAATAGCGATTTACAATATAAAGGATGATGTATATGAAACAATTAATAAGAATGATATTACTTTTTTTATTGATTCTATAAAAGGATTTAAAGACACTTGCGTTCTTTTCCAAACAAAAAATATTTTTTTCTATTCTATATAAGTAATTGAAATTATTTAATGATGTATTTGTTATAATAGTTGTACATGTCGATTAAAAATAGTATATTTGTTTCATAATCAACAGAATATAAGCATTTATGAGATATGTTATCTTAACAAATAAAGAACGAGAACAATTAGAGCATTCTTACAAAACAAGCACTAATTTCATTGAAAGAAGTCGTAGTTTGCAACTGTTACTTTCTGACAGAAAAAATTCAATGGCAGAAGTGTCAAGAATTACTAAAATAAACTCACAAGCAGTTGTAAGGTTGTTTAACGCATGGAATTCTGCCTCTGCAGAAAATAAGATGAACACCTTATCAATAGCTTCTGGACGAGGTCCTAAAGTAAAGTTGGAACAAGTCAGAGATAAGCTACTTGAAATGGTTGAAAAACATAGCAGGAACTTAAATCCAGTTCTTCATTGGCTTGATATTGAATATAATATAAAAATTTGCAAACAAACTTTGCGAACTTTTTTAAAAGATGCTAGGATATACCTTTAAACGAGCTCGACTTTCGATAAAACATTTAAGGGATGATGACCAATTTGATAAGCAACAGTGTGAAATTAATGAACTAATAGAATTACACAAACAAGGATATTTAGATTTATATTTTGGTGACGAGAGTCACTTTGGTTTAACTCCGAATTTGCCATACGCATGGCAACACAAGGACAAACCTTTGCTGCTACCTGCAAGTAGGTCAAAGTCATTGAGCGTTTTAGGATTTATGACACCCTGTTGCAAGCTATATTCTAAAACATTTGAACATACAATTAATTCTGATATAGCTATTGAATTCATGGACGAATTTGCCAATCAAATATCAAAAAAAACAGTGGTAATATTGGATAATGCACCCATACATAAAAGTAAAAAGTTTATTGCCAATATTGCTCGATGGAGAGAACTAGACCTGTATATTTACTTTCTTCCTCCATATTCACCAGAATTGAATAAAATTGAAATACTATGGCGATTCATTAAGTATCAATGGATTCCATTAGATGCTTATCGTAACTTTCAAAATCTCAAAGAACGGCTGAACGAAACCTTGCTCTTGGTCGGCTCAAAACATATCATTAAATATTATTGATTACTTATAAAACAGATAGTAGTATTATAAAAACTACATATCCCTTTGAAGATTTTCCTGTTTTTCAACCTATAAGAAAACCAAGGTGTGCAACAGGAACAACATTTACTATTACTATTCCAAAGTCAGATTGGTTCCGATTAGATAGTCTTCAAGCAGAAAAGGAAGTAGATTATTATAGAAATCGAGGGAAAAAACATAACAGGTAATGTATTTAATTAGGCGTTGTTACTACGGTCAAGGATTTAATATCAGTAACAAATTACAAAAACAATAAGGGAATAGTGAATGTTTGCTCACAATTTTTCCCCTCCTACTGGATATATAATTTATTAGATGTTCGAAAGTTGAGCGTTGCACGTGGGTGGGATTTATTTCTAATCCCACCCTTTCTTATTTTTCGGATTTTCAATCCGTCTTAAAAATAAAAAAATAGAAAACAAAGGCAGAAAATTACCGATATAGTTCGGTTATTGATTATACTGGACGAAAAGTACTATTGGAAGTGATGGTGGTTTGAGCAAAAGACCGCATTACAAATGCTAAGAATACAAGAGTTGGGATTGCAAATCCCAACAACTCGGCGTCCAAGGTTAGAATAAGGAATGAGGGCTATATCCGGTCGGACGGGGGAAATCCGGTGGGACGGGTTCTCACCCTTTACCATATAGTTATTGTATTTTCTATTGACATTCTCCCGTCCAAACGGATATGTAATTGATTAGATGCTCTGAAGATGAGCGTTGCACGTGGGTGGGATTTATTTCTAATCCCACCCTTTCTTATTCTTCGGATTTGTAATCCGTCTTAAAAATAAAAA
>Ga0194037_1000693_pt1 | contig 25987 bp, 20 predicted proteins | sample JunL306m_MetaG_FD_148653 | JGI IMG/M metagenome (GOLD analysis project Ga0194037, IMG submission 148653) | Anoxic zone freshwater microbial communities from boreal shield lake in IISD Experimental Lakes Area, Ontario, Canada - Jun2016-L304-6m | ecosystem: Environmental > Aquatic > Freshwater >...
GTATATCTGAGTGGCCTGCTGACTCTTATGGCCAAGAGATTTGCCGATAATAGTCAAACTGGCCCCCTGACGGGCTTGCCATGACCCGAGAGTTCGACGAAGGTCATGGATACGCAAATGATCAAGACGATCGACATTGATCTTGTGCTTTGAAGCAAGGATCCTGATGTCTCCTTCACCTTCAGGAACGGGACAACCAATCGCCGTGATGGATTTCTTGATCTGCTCAAGCTCATCCCAGTCAAAGAGGTCAGCCCACGCCTTTCGAGGCGAAACAATATGTCCTGTCTTTCCGTGTGATGGAAAAACCCAAACTGCATTCACCACCTTATGGGCTTTACGATGCTTTAGAATCTCAACCGCTTCTGGAGAAAGCGCTACACGTTGTAAATCACCATTTTTTGTCTTGGGAATGACCCAGACTGCCTCCGTTATATCGATATCCTGCCAGCGCATGGCAATGAGATTCGATGTGCGTGCGCCCGTATAAAGTGCGAGCAGGAAGAAGTCTCGAAATCTTGATTTTTCGACTGCAGCCATGAAGCGGGGAAATTCAACTGGCTGAAGGAAACGTTCCCGACTTTTTATGAACCGGGATTTGATCGCACTCGCTGGGTTCGAAACTGCCGTGATGCCTTCTGATATCGCCCAATTGAAGACTGTTGAAATGACAGCCCTAGCCTTGTTGGTTTGGGCATCGGAAGCGATTTTGATACCACGCAAACGATCCGGCGTAACTTGTGACATCTTTAGGTTTTCTATGCCTTTTAGATGGATCTGAACCAGCGCCTCATACTCAACTATGGTTCTTGGGGCTAATGGCCTCCCGGACCGATTGCGTTTTTCCTTAATAAAGCGGTCGAAAACCTCTCTGAAATTAGGCTCCGCCCGAATAGCGCGTTTAACCGATGCAGGGTTTCCATCCCGCGCTATTGCCCCATTGATCTCATTTGCTTTGGCGCGTGCCTGCTCTACTGTGAACGCTGGAAAGGTTCCAATCTTTATGCGCTCTGGCCTTCCAGCAAGCCAGCGGTAGGAGTAAAACGTTTTGGCTCCTTTTGGTGTAACCATAAGGATCAGGCCCGGTGTCTTATCATCCTTGATCGAATAGATTTTTCCGGTTGGTTGTAAAGACTCTAGGTAGCGCTTGGTGAACATGGTGGCGACTCCTCCATTCTTGCTAAGACGTTGCTATGACATTGCTAGGATGCACGTAAATAATTGTTAACTTTCGTGAATGCATTATGCCACTAAGTCATTGATCTGAGAGGATCTATAGGCGCTGATAAAGTGTGATAATTCTCGAATTATCGAATTCGTAATGTGTGGGTCGTCAGTTCGAATCTGATCATCGGCTCCATTAAATCAATGACTTAGGGCGATGTCGGGCCTTTGTTGTTTTTGTCGGGGTAACGCGGGGGTAACTTCAGGACGAGGTTTTTCCTCATCAAGCCACGCGCAATCCCTTCGCATACTGGAAGATCGATTGAGAGCTTCTGCCCTGCATCCAGTTCGCTCTTCGCGAAACAAATCTTTCTAAGAAATTCCCGATCCCTAAGACCCCTCCACCCCGGGGACCCTCCTTTCCAATTTGGGACTCCTACACTCGACATGGATACGAATCCGGACAAAGGACCAGCAACTTTTTTCGAAACCAGTTCAGTCTTATCTGTCGACAAGACGACAAACACATTGTCATCAGGGACTACAGGCACCTACCATACGAACACCCTGCACCTTGCCGAATCGAACCTTATAAAGAGTGGCCACCTCGCATACTGCCTGACCTGATCGATTCGTCGAATCTTTCCCAGAAAATCCCGATCCTCAAGACCCCACCGGTGGAGGGACCCCCCTTTTCACAGAGGGGACTTCAAGATTGACCTTTACACCAATCTGCTCAAATGATGAGCGCGTTAAATAAGGAACATACCCCAAGGTGAATCGCCCCTGGTTATGCAGACACTTCCAAGCCTTAAAAAATGGCGATGCTGACGACATACGAACTCTAGTTTGCCATAGGCCTTCATTGAAATGACTGTCCTCGCTGAGTTTCATCTATTCAAGCCCATGCAATTTGGGTGTGAAAGAAGAGCGCAGCATGGGGGGGGAAGGAAGACGGGATCCCTAACGTTTAATTCAATCCTCGCAGTCGCATATAGGCCTGGCGCGGATGAATAATCGGCATGCCCGCGGCATGACTCCTATCCAAAAACACCTTATCTCCCGTCACAAATCAGTCTGCATGAGCTGTCAGGGCTGCGGCGATCATCCATGCATCGTCGGATCAGGAACATCGGGAGCCGGTGTCTTCGCTGTGGGTAAAATGACGGCATAGCGTTGGAAGAACATGTCTGTTTGTTCCAGACTGACGCTGTCCACTTTCAGTTTCTCGCGAGCAATTCGCCTAAATTCTTCCAGAACGCGATCGTCAGGGAGGATCGTGACATCAAATGTGATCAGTGTATCGAGGAGTTCCGCGCATAGGCCAGGCCAAAATCGACCACTAAGCCCCGGCCATATCTGAAGGCATTCGCCATTCGCTACTAAGGTCGAGGGGCAGTATCTCACTCACCATGTCATGTCGATCTGACCGAATCCAACCATTGCGCCTATCAGGTTCTGTGGTATCAAAAGAGCGACGATTCAGGAAAGGGCTGAACGGTTTGGGTAAAAAATAAATTGTTCTTTTTTTCGGTTTACCTATATGCTACGCCCCTAATTCAGAATGGCAGACTTCGATGTGAGGAGCTATTCTGCGGATAAAAAATTGTCGCCAATAAGCTCTTCGAGGCCTCATGAAACGAATTCTAATTACAGTCTTTTTGCTTGGCCTCGTCACGTCTTTAGGAGCCGCCCATGCGGCCGCCGTGGCCTTCACCACCACCGTGGACAGCACAAGTGGAAATATCTCAATCTCTTTAGATTCTAAAGAACTGTCAGGGCAGGCGATAAGCGCTGTAAGCATCAAGGGCAGCTATACGAATCCGTCAGTCAAATTTATTACTGCCGGGCTTCCAGGATTTACCGGAGGATTATTCAGCGGTGGATTTAGCAGTGGATCGTCAACGGACAAGACGGGGCTCACTTCCTTCAATATATCGGGATCCTTCACGGGTGCGACCGGCCCACACCTGACAACCTTGTCTTTCAATGTCGGCGGTCCAGGGACTTTTGCCCCAAACATTTCTGAAATATCCATCAACAGTGCCCCCGCTACCTACGCAAGCCTTGCACCAATTTCCTATGGAGCGCCGACTCAGGTTACGGCGATTGCCGGAAATCAGAAGGCAGTCGTGAGCTGGAAAGCTTCTCAGGGAACTGTCACCAGTTACACGGCCACATCGTCCAACGTTGCTGGGGACGTTGCTTCACAAAAGTCTTGTATGGCTCAATCGCCTTCAACAAGCTGTGAAATACTAGGGCTAACCAATAACGTGATGGTCCATTTCACGGTCATTGCAACGGGGCCTGGCGGGACCAGCAATGTATCGGCTCCTACTGATTGGGTCATTCCGGCCTCTAGTCCGCTTGTCGGGGAGTGTGGCACGGCCAAAGGGATTCCGACGAACAACAGCCCTAACCCCTTGGATCTCTGCTTAGGTGGTTACCCGAACACTCCTTCAAAAGATGCAACAGGCCGATTTAACTGGACCTGCTATGGTGCAGGCGGTGGAGCCCTTATCAACTGTGCAAGTGGTGTCCCACTTCCAATTTACCCTGCACCTAACGTTAAGGTCTCAGTTGCGGTCAGCTCCCCATCTGGGAAATCAGGCACCATAAAAAGCGATCCCTTTGGAATCGATTGTGGGCTTCGCTGTGATTACAGTTTTACCAAGAATCAGCGCATCACACTGACGGTCACGCCTCTTCCGGGTGCGGTCTTTAATGGATGGAGTGGCGCCTGTAACAACAAGAAGCTTAGCTGTAGCTTCTCACCTAAGAAGGATCTTAAGGTAACGGCCAAGTTCAAGTAGAAAAGAGTGCGGCCAACAGAATGACTGGAGCATCCACATTGACCTGAATGGGCTTTCTTTTAGGAAGGTCGAGGTGAATCCCGCTAAAAAGAACTGATCACTTGGTTTTACTATTCAAAGAGACTCCTAGGTGGCGGCCTCTTTCATGTTAGTCGGGATTACCTAAATACAAAGAACTGAGGTTCCCCCTGTTTTTCGACCAACAAGGGCGGTTATTTAGGCGGCCAGTTTCCCTGGATCCGGATTCTTCGCCCATTGGCGGAGGTACTGGATCGGGGACTGGTAGCCCAGTGTCGAGTGTCTTCTCTTCCGATTATAGAAAACCTCGATGTACTCAAAAACAATCTCTCGCATCTTCCTCTGATCCACAGAGGGCTCACCATGGATCCGCTCATTCTTGAAGCTGCCGAACCAACTCTCCGTCGGAGCGTTATCCCAGCAGTTTCCCTTACGGCTCATCGAGCACACCATGCCGTATTCCAGAAGGAGATCCTGAAAAGCCCCAGCGGCATATTGGCTGCCACGATCCGAATGATGCAGAAGACCCTTCCCCGGCTTTCGTCGGAACCAGGCCATTCTCAGCGCATCCGTGACAATGTCGACGGTCATCCTTGGCTTGATCGACCAACCCACAACCTCTCGATTGAACAGATCGATCACGATGGCCAAATAGAGCCAGCCCTCAGTGGTCCAGAGAGAAGTGATATCAGACGTCCAGGCCTGATTGGGCTCGGCCGGCTTGAAATCCCTATTCAAGAGGTTCGGTGCGATTGGCATCGCATGCTTGGAATCCGTCGTCGCTTTGTAACGGCGCTTCTGTCTCGCGCGAATCCCGTTCTCACGCATCAGACGCTCAACACGTCCTTTGCTGACCGGGAGCCCGCGGGAGCGCAACTCCTCATACATGCGAGGGCTGCCGTAAGCGCCCTTACATTCATCGTGGATCGAACGGATCAGCGTGATCAACTGCGTATCCGTCAGTCGCTTCCGAGAAGGGGTACCTCCGCGCTTCCAAGCCCTGTAACCATTCGGGCTGACGGAGAGCGCGCTACACAGCTCGATCACACCATAAATCCCCTATTGCGCATCAATCCAGGCGTACTTCAGAGCGCATCCTTCGCGAAGTACGCCGCCGCTTTTTTTATGATCTCTAGCTCCCTCTGGGTGCGGATCAGTTCCGCCTTTAAACGAGAGAGCTCCATCTGTTCTGGGGTAACGGCTCCGTTCTTGGGACCCTTCAGCTCTCCTTTAGAAGCCACCTTCACCCAATTCCGGAGGGTCTGTTGTATCAGACCTAACTCCCGGGCAACCCCGGCAACCGACTGCCCCGATTTAACCCTTTCAATAGCGAGCTGCTTGAACTCCAACGTGTACGCTTGCTTTGGGATTTTCATTCCTCTCCTCCATCTCGATAACGTCCATCTTACGTTACCCTTGGTGGGCGAAAAATGAAGGGAAGCTCACTATAGAAGGAAGCTATTCTTCAGACCATTAATCCCCGCTCTTTTCGACCGGTCCGGGGGCATAGCCCGTCAATTCCACATAGCCGCGGCCCTTTATCTGCCCAGTCGCTTCATCCAGTACATCAACCGCACCCTCCCAGTAACGAGCATCATGCCGAAATTCTTGATCGGCCAGAACCGGTTTGACGATCAAGGTTTCGCCACGAGGACCAATTGATAATCGCCAGCTTGAGGGGTAATCATATCCCCCTGGGCTGGCCCAAGAATCAATCGATTTAAGTGCGACGTCTTCTAAGTTCAAATGTTGTGTTGTTCCATTAACCGCGATTAGAGCCCCAGAACTCAGAGGATCATCCTCGCCATTTCTCTTTCGCATACGGAAGTACATGAGGTCCGTCCCATCGTCCATCTGCAGGGAAAACCAGTCCCATCCTGCCTGATGGGGGGCTAGCATACTGGTGCTCCACTCTCTATCAAACCACGCCAAGCCCGATACAGGGATTGGATCACCCGCTACACTCACCGTGCCGCGCGCGGTCATTCGAGTGATCGAATAGTAGTAGGAGGCGTTGCCAGGTTCCGCACTTTTCTGGCTCAAACCACGATCGCCTTGGAGAACGGGGGGTTTACTGGGATTTAATTCCAAATCGAGCGCGATGCCATCCTGCTGGGCCTTAAAGCGCCAAGGGTAGCCACCCTCCGCTGCCCCCTTGATGGACCAGTCATCTAACCAAACCTTGAAGGGCTCGGCCCGAGCGCCAGCTAAACCGACGCCCTCCCGGGAGATCCGCTGAAAAGAGCGATAGCGCTGACCTGCAACATCGGTCAACGCAACATGGGCCATCCAGGCATCCTGTCCCGCCCAGTGGGATGCACCGGGACGCTTTCCACGCTGGATCCCATGACGAAAGAACGTGATCTGAAAGCCAAAACGCCGCCCCTTGGGCCCATCAAGATTGCCTGTCACATACCACCATTCGTCACGGAAATCCCCATGGGGGCCATGATCAGCCGGAAAGTGGAATGACCTCAACTCGGTCGCACGCTCGAAACCTTGGGTATCGGTTTGATGCAAAGTCGCCGAAACCCCCTCGCCAGGGGGATGGGGTTGGTCGCAAGCCGAGAGCGTCACTAGCAGAGATATCGCCATGAGAGAAAAGAGGAACGACATGACTTACTCCTCTCGTAAACCTTGAGCGGGTGACGTTCGCATGGCCAATCGCGCCGGATAGGCCCCCGCCAACAAAGCCGCAAGAACAGACAAGCCCACCGCCAAAATTAATGGCCACACTGAAATAGACAAATCCATCGTCCAGCCAAAGGAGCGCAAATTAATAACGCGCACTAGAGCCAGCGCCACCATCAACCCGAGTGGTAACGCCAAAAGACCGGCCATCAAGCCCATGAACCCCGTCTGCAACAAAACCAGCCCGCCGGCCTGCCAAGGGGTCAACCCGGTCGCCCGCAACACGGCCATCTCACGGCGTCTCTCATATTGCAAAGCCATCAGGGCACTGACAATACCAATGAAGGCGACTCCCACGGCCAGCAGACGGAGGACCTGGGTAATCGCAAAGGTGCGCTCGAACGTCTCAAGGGAAATGTCTCGAATCTCCCGGTTTGAACGCACACTAAGAGGCAAATGAAGATCAGACAAGCGACGATCGAGCTCCGATCGAACGTCACTAAGATCTGCCCCAGGCTTGAGATAGACCCCCAAAGAGGTATGTGTAGGATCCTGCCAAAGCTCGTTATAAAGTCGGCGATGAATGACGATCAAACCCTGATCAGAGCGGTAATCAAAAAAAATGCCCGCTACTGGTAAGGTCACGGAACCCTTTCCGGCCTTAATAACAAGGCGATCCCCTACCGCCAATCGGTGCCGCTGAGCATAAGGCTCTGAAATAAAGACACCCCGGAGCTCCGGAAAATGAGCCCAAAGATCTTTACCGTCGCTGTCCTTGAACCTGAATCCCGGTTGGTCGAGATAGGGGGGATCTAGAGCCAGCAATTCACTTTCACCTTTCGAGGTTGAAACAAACACCCGCCGACCGGAACTGACTCGGTCCACTCCTGGAATCGAACCCAAGCGCTCAGCTAAACCATCCGGCAACGGCGGGCTCAATCGAGGGGTTGAGGCTGGCATAGCGATATAGATATCGGCTTGAAGAATCTGGTCCAACCATTCGGCAATCGAGCCACGAAAACTATCGATCATCGTGCCGACACCGATGCTCACGGCGATGGCGATGGTCAGTGCGGCAATAGCAAGACCAGACCGACTGATTGTCGCCCCAATACTCCGAACCGCTAACCGGATGAGCCAACCCCAAGAAACTCGGCCCAAAGCGCCCAAGACCCAGACCCCACCGAGTAAAAACACAGGGCTTAATAAGCCATAACCCAACAACAATAAGAACACCCCGGCAATGGCCGGCACTAACCCTTCAAGGTTCACCGCAAACAGTCCAGTCGCTACCAGCAATGCAAGAACGCCCATCATCGCGAGCCAGGGAATCGCGCGTCTTGCGGACCCTTCTACACCCGATCGAGCCCGGGTCATGATGGGTGAGGTCAGTGAAGCTTCAATCGCAGGCCCCAAGGCCGCTAGCACAGCAATAATCATCCCTAAGAACACCCCATAAACCAATACCCAGGGGTCCATCATGAATTCCGTAACGGTCAGGACAAAATAAATGTCATTGATCGTCCGCGTGACCATGTGTAACAGAACCCGAGCAGCCAGCACCCCAAAGCCCATGCCGACCAGCCCTCCGAACAGACCGAGAGCGGCGGCCTCCCATAAAATCTCACTGAGTAACTGCCGACTGGTTGCACCCAAGACGCGGAGCGAAGCCAAAAGCTCCCTCCGCTGCAAGACGGAAAACGCCATGGTGTTGTAGATCAGAAAGGAGCCGACCAACAAGGCAAGGAGACTCATGGCGCGAAGATTCAACTCAAACGCTGCCGTCATGTTCTGGGTTGCACTCTGCCGTCCGGCCGCGGAAATTAATTCCACGCCCTCTGGCAACAGGGCGTTGATCTTCATGTCCAGCGACGGGTCCTCACCGAGCACAAGATCAATTCGGTCTAACCATCCGACCCGGCCCAGCAACTCCTGGGCCGTGGTGATGTCGGCCAGCATCACCCCTTCAAGGACGGGGTCTGGTGGCATGCTCCCTTCGGCATAACCCACCAGGATGAGTTGGTGCGGGCGGTTATCGATCATGACCTTCAATTCATCACCAGGCTTTAGCCCCAATCGCTGCGCAGAGACCGCAGACAGCAACACGGTATTAGGCTCGGTCAATAGCCGCATGCCTTCTTCACCGCGCGCAGCGTTGACGAAACGACTGCGGAGATTACGCTCTGAAAAGACATCAAATCCGATCAAATGACAGGTCGTTTCCTTGAGGCCGATATACCCTTCGACGGCCGGTGCAGTCTCACGAAGACCCGCCTCCACCCGTAATCGCGTGAACAACGATTCGGGTATCCCCATAGGGCCCCCGGTTAGATGATGGGTGTAGCGTCCGGTCAATGCCTCCATCGACAACGCAAAGGCGCGATGGGTACTTTTGGCAGCAAGGTCAATCGACACCACCATGGCAACACCGAGTGCGACACCCAGAATAGCTAAGATCAGTTGCAGCGGATGGCGCACAAAATGGCGACGGTTGGCGCGCCCCAAAATGCTCATCACTAGGCCTCAAGGGCCAATTGGCCATCCACCAGCCGGACAATACGATCCGCTCTTCGAGCCACTTCGGCGCTATGGGTGACCAAGATCAAAGTATGCCCTTTGGCACGCACCAATCGGTCTAACAAATCAAGGACCTGTTCGCCCGTCGCGGCATCGAGGTTACCGGTCGGTTCATCAGCCAAGACCAGTCGCGGTTGATGAATCAGCGCCCGAATGATGGCGACGCGCTGCTGCTCGCCTCCTGAGAGCCGATCCGGGTAAGTTTCGGCACGGTCGACCAAACCGACCTCGTCCAGTAAATTAAGCCCCGCTTGTCGCCCGATCGACGCGGGCGTGCCGTTTAATTCGAGGGGCAGCAACACATTCTCAAGCACCGTCAACGTCGGGATCAGATTGAAGAACTGATAGATGAAACCAACCTTCTGCCGCCGCCAAAGAGTCCTCGCTGGCTCACCCATGGCGGCGAGGTCGGTATTTTCGAAATAAATCTCGCCTGAGAGCGGGACATCCAGCCCGCCGATGAGATGCATCAGGGTGGATTTCCCAGAACCGCTTTGGCCCACTAACGCCAGCTGCTCACCAGAATGGATCCTTAGATTCACCCCACGCAGCACGCCACGCCAGGCCCCGGCTTCACGGAAACCATGGGAGACATTATTGAGATTGAGAAGCTCTGAGAAGGGGTTTGTCATGGAGGGAGTTCAAGATGAGGACTTGGGGACGGACTTCAATGCCCAATGGGGCATAACACCTCACATCAGTCTTGATATGGAGCTGACTCCCTGACCCCTCTAAAGTTCAATGGCCAGCAGGCCATTCATGAAGTCCCTGAAAAGAAATCATCAGGGGGACCCGGTGTTTTCCTGGGACCTTAACCTGAAGAATAAATGGGAGCACAACGACACCATCGCATGGGTTCTCATTTTTTCTTTCCGCGAGCGGCAATATCAACGTCCCTCTTTGAATAAACCTTGCAGAAACTCAATCCAGTGGACCACCTCTCCCTTCGAATCAAGATGAAGCATGCATCCAATATTGGAAGTCAGCGCGATGGCATCACCCTGCCCCTCTAAGCCTAGATGCCTTCTCTTTTCTTCGCGGAGGCTTTGAGCCATCTCAGGGTTCATCAAGGAATAAACGCCTCCAGCACCACAACAAAGATGAGGGGCTACACCTTGACTGACCTCAAAGCCGAGTGAGGAGAATAAGGCGGTAAGGCGCCCCTTGAGTTTCAGGCCATGCTGTAACGTACAGGGCTCATGGATCTTGAGACTCAAACCTTTGAACCCCGCATGATCGATGCGATCCCTGATTGCAGAGACGTGGCGCTCGATCAGTTCGAGAGGATCGAGCGCACATTGATGGATCCGCTTCGCATCCTCGGCCATCTCAAGGTCCTCCTGATAAAGGGCCTCAAAGTCTTTAAGCATCAGCCCACAAGCAGAGCTCGTCATCACAATGATCGGGGCCTGATCCCCCTGAAGCGTCGGATCTAAAAGGTAGGGATGTAAGGCCCGCATCGTTTTTTTGGCCTGCGCTTTCGCTGTCTCACTGTCGCCAAGATGATGGCCGACAGCACCACAGCAATCAGCATGTCGTATTTCGACGACCCTATAGCCAAGCTTTCCAAGAACATCACTCAATGCCTGATTGATGGCTGGGGCAAGATGCCGTTGAACGCATCCTTTAAGCAATAGAACTGTCCTCAAGGTCTCGGTAGCGGGCGATAGAGCGAGATTTAATCGCCGCGGCGGATGGAGATACGGCCGGAAGGCTGAGGGGAGTAAATATTTGAACCATCGCCCGACCCGAAAGCCAAGGCCCAACCCGATCGGGTGAGCCATCATCTTCGACAGCATCACTCGGGGAAGGTGGGAACCTATACCTCGCGGGATACAGTCTTTCATCCACGCGCGACCGATATCAATGATCCGGCGATATTCAACCCCACTCGGACAGCTGGTTTCACAGTTAAGACAGGTGAGACAGCGATCAAGATGATGCTGGGTTTTTTCGCTGACCGGATGGCCTTCGACCATAGATTTAATGAGGCCAATTCGGCCCCTTGGCCCTTCAAGTTCAAGACCTGTGGCCAAATAGGTAGGGCAGGTCGCATTGCAGAAACCACACTGAACACAGCGGGCAAGAAGATCCTCCACCTCCGCTCTTCTTGGTATCTTTTCTTCAGGCTTCATCTTTTTACTCTCATGGGTCGGAGCCTCAACATCAGCCTGAAGAAAAAACAGCGAAAGGATCGAAGACCTTCAGCACCCCATCGTCCAAACGCCCACGGACCTTATCCTGATGCGTCCCCTGTCCCGACAGATTTCGCGATGCAAAGTGGGCATCAAACGGCATGACCCCTCCAGGGTGACCATGGGTCAAGGCCTCAAGCGCTTCAGGGTCCAAAAGCCCTCGCCACCAACGAAGGCCGCCATGCCACTCGATGAGCAACTCCCCGGTGATCGCCAGGGGTTCCACGCCAGGAGGGAGAGAGAATCGCCAGAGAGGAACTGCCTGCTCTTTATCGGGCTGTAGCGCTGCGTGCCTGTGAGTGCTTAAAGAGCGCCACAACACCTCGGCTTCCTCCGGGGCCATCATCTTCACGGGGAGTTCCTTGGAAATGGCTAGAAAAGCTTCCTTGACAGCTTCAGGGCCCGCCTCAAGGCGAAGCGCCAACTGTCCAGCCGTATGTCCTTGAAACAAGCTGGCACCCAGGGGCCAGGGCTGACTCCGGGCCCGCTTGAACCAGTTCAGAGCCTTTTCTTGTTCGATGTCAACCACGAGGGTTAGACTAGAACGGGGTTTCGGAAGCACTTTGAGCGTGACATCGAGGATGAGTCCAAGGCGTCCCCAGGAGCCCGCGAAGAGCCTTGAGACATCATAACCTGCGACATTTTTGATGACGGTCCCCCCAAACCGAAGCTCCCGACCAAGACCGTCCAGTATCCTTATCCCCAAAATATAATCTCTGATCGGGCCGGATCGCATCCGGCGGGGACCTGAAAGGCCCGCCGCAACCATGCCACCAACGGTTCCCCCAGCACCAAAGCGTAGTGGCTCGAAGGCCAGATATTGGCCCTTGGAATCCAAGATGTCCTCTAGTTCAGGGAGAGGTGTCCCGGCGCGAACGGTGATAAAGAGCTCCTCGGGTTCGTAACTCACAACCCCCTGATAATGACGAGTGCTCAGAATCGGCGCCGTCGAAGGACACAGAAAGCTTCGGCTGCCATGTCCCTGAATCCCAAGAGTTCCGCCACCGGCCTCTGCCTCGCGGATCCGATCAGTGAAATCACGAACCAGTCGATCCATCAGAAATGCTCAAGATTTGTGAGTAGGCGCTTTTGAGCGTCAACCCTTTTTCGGCCATGTTCAACACATCGACGAAGGCTTGGAATGCCCTTATCAGGGTTTAAGATGCGAAGAGGATCAAACACCTTCTTGAGCGCATGGAAGACCTCCCGCTCGGCATCCGTAAATTGAAGGCAGAGACTATCCAGCTTCTCGACGCCAACCCCATGCTCGCCGGTCACCGTGCCCCCAAGTTCGATGCATTTCTCAAGAATGGCATTTCCAAAAGCTTCTGCACGGGCCCACTCACCCATGATTTTTCCATCAAAGAGAATCAGTGGGTGCATATTGCCATCGCCGGCATGGAAGACATTCATGCACCTGAGCCGATAGTGTTTTTCAAGTTGCGCGATATGAGCCAGAAGGGGCGCCATTTGGCGTCTTGGTACCGTTCCATCCATGCAGTAGTACTCGGGAGCGACGCGGCCTGCGGCGGGAAATGCATTTTTTCGGCCACTCCAGATCCGCTGCCGCTCCTCTTCGGTCTCTGATACGACTAAAGACCTTGACCCATTGAGTAATAAAATCTCTTTGATCTCGGCGATTTCCTCATCCACTTCGGTCTTGGACCCATCTGATTCGACTAACAAGATAGCCGCGGCCTCGCAGTCATAGCCTGCATGCACGTAATCCTCCACCGCCCGGGTAGCCGCCTGGTCCATCATTTCAAGGCCTGCTGGAATGAGACTTGAGGAAATGATCGCGGCGACTGCATGGGCACAGGTTTCGATGGAATCGAAACTCGCCATCACGACCTTGGCATGGGTCGGTCTTGGGAGGAGGCGCACCGTGACCTCGGTGACAATCATCAGCATCCCTTCACTCCCAATGAGGAGCGGGAGGAGATCAAGACCCGGGGAGTCGGGTGTTTGTCCTCCGCATTCAAAGACCTCTCCCGATGAAAGGATGCCTCGGACTTGAAGCACATTATGGAGGGTCAAGCCATATTTGAGGCAATGGACCCCGCCAGCGTTTTCATTGACATTACCGCCAATGGTGCAGGCGATCTGAGAGGATGGATCCGGCGCATAGAAGAGCCCGTGGGGGGAGGCCGCCTCACTGATCGCAAGGTTCCGGACCCCGGGTTCAAGAATGGCGATGGCGGCTTCGGGATCGAGCGCCAAAATTCGATTCATTCTCGCAAGGGACAGGACGACGCCTTCTCTAATGGGGCGGGCACCCCCTGAGAGACCGGTGCCGGCGCCGCGGGGGACGATCGGTATCTGGCGCTGTTGGCAGATGTTGACGATAGCAACGATCTCCTCTTCACCGTTCGGTAACACCACGACCCCTGGGATCTCCCGATAGGCCGTCAGTGCGTCGCTAGCATAAGCTCTCGTCTCTTCAGGATCGTACAGAACCCACTCAGGCCCTACAATCTCAACCATCGCCTCGATGAGGCCTTCTGCATCTATCATGTCGGCAGGGTCATTCATGTCCGAGGGCTTTTTCCACTCTCAAATTAAAAGGAAATGAGGGAACAGCTGAAGCATGTTCCAACATCGATGAAGCGCATCAGTGCTTGGAGTATACGATTCCACAAGGGTTATTGGTGAGAGAGAGCCCTTTTCAAACGTTATTCAGTTTGAGGATCCGCAGGAACCCACAACCTCGGCGGCATAGTCTCGTGCTGAAACGCCGCCACGCCTAAGGGCTTTTGACTTATCGGGGATGGGCCAAATTACGCTCGTGAGGGAGGGGCAGCACACCCCGATTTTATTTGCCTGGCTGACGCCAGGTCAGTGAGTTCTACGAAATGCTAAGCCTACAGCGCTACCAGCGCTGAACGGCCGCATTGCGCAGAACGGTTAATGCCTTCGGCGCCCCAGCCGTGCCCGCTCGATCCTTGTAGCGCCAACAAGGTCGCTTCACGTGACTCAAAGATGACTCTACGGGCTTCCGGTAAACCTTGCAGCTGACCGATGGTGAGCCGCCCGGACCTGGCCCTTCTGGGGGGCATGAAAATCATCAAGGTCTCTTCGCTACGCGGCTGACCTTTGATTTTCAGCCTTGAATTGCTTGTTGAATCTTCGGCCGACAAAATCCTCAGAGATAGCGCAAGATCAGCCCCCAGAGAGAGAAGCTTGTTGACAATTAAAAAACGGTCTCACCCCACAAAATCACTCAGACGATGAAGCACGCTGTCGAACTGGCTCCCTTGATGAGGCTCAAAGGGGTATATTAGTGGGTTATCCTTGGATCTAAACCGAGGTAATCAACCTCCCTTCTTTCATCATCCCAATCGAAATCCATCCGATGCATCGTGCACCTGATCTTTTTTCCTATCGGAAACACTGGGCGAAGCGCTTTGGTGTCGCGAAGCAACAGCCGACCTCGAGGGTCGAAATGGAAGCCCTTGGCTGGGATTCCTGTGACATCATCATCGTCACGGGAGATGCTTATGTTGATCACCCAAGCTTCGGTATGGCCATCATTGGCCGCCTCCTCGAAGCCCAGGGTTTTAGGGTCGGGATTATGGCGCAGCCTGACTGGACCTCGGCCGAAGATTTTAAGGCCCTTGGAAAACCCAATCTCTTTTTTGGCGTAACCGGCGGCAACATGGACTCCATGGTCAACCGCTATACGTCCGATCGGAGGATCCGCTCAAACGATGCCTATACCCCGGATGGGGAAGCCCATAGGCGCCCGGATCGATGCGTCACGGTCTATGCCCAACGCTGCCGTGAAGCCTACCGCGATGCCCCGATTGTGCTTGGAGGTATTGAGGCCAGTCTTCGACGGATTGCCCACTATGATTACTGGTCCGACAAAGTGAGGCGCTCTGTCTTGATGGACGCCAAGGCCGATCTTCTGGTTTATGGTAATGGGGAGCGGCAAGTGGTCGAAATTGCCCATCGGCTCGCGGCAGGTGAACCCATTCGATCGCTGGACAATATTCGAGGGACCGCCCTTCTTGGGAGAAACCTACCGGAGGACTTCTCCTTGATCGACTCCACGGAGGTGGATACCCCTGGCCCTCTTGCGCCCCCTGTGGATCCTTATCAGATGGAGACCCCAGGCTGCAGCACAGAGAAAGCGGGGGATCAGACAGCCCTTCGGTTTGAACGCCGAAGGCTCGACCCCTTTAAAACCGTCATCCGTCTCCCAAGCTACGATCAGGTCAAAGAGGATCCGGTCCTCTATGCCCATGCCTCAAGAGTCCTTCACCAGGAAACCAACCCCGGCAATGCAAGAGCCCTGGTGCAGCGACATGGCGAACGGGATGTGTGGATCAATCCGCCGCCCATCCCTCTGACCACTCGGGAAATGGATGCGGTTTATGACCTGCCCTATTCCCGCCAGCCGCATCAGACCTATGGCCAGAAAAAGATCCCAGCCTTTGAAATGATCCAGCACTCGGTGACCATCATGCGCGGATGCTTTGGTGGCTGCAGCTTCTGCTCCATCACCGAACACGAAGGCCGCATCATCCAGAATCGATCGGAAGATTCCATCATTCGTGAACTGGAATCGATCAGGGACCATTCCCCAAGCTTTACCGGCCATATCACCGATCTTGGGGGCCCAACAGCGAATATGTATCGCCTTGCGTGCAACGATCCTGAGATTGAGTCGTCCTGCCGGCGACTGTCCTGTGTCTACCCCAGTATCTGCAAGAATCTCAACACCGACCACGCGCCCCTCATTAAGCTTTACCGGCGCGCCCGGGAACTCAAGGGGATCAAAAAAATTACGATTGGATCAGGCCTTCGCTATGACCTTGCGGTGAAATCCCCGGAGTATGTTAAGGAACTGGTGACCCATCATGTCGGCGGTTACCTCAAAATTGCGCCGGAACACACGGAGTCAGGGCCCCTGTCCAAGATGATGAAGCCCGGGATAGGCACCTACGATGCCTTCAAGGCCATGTTTGACCGCTATTCGAAAGAAGCCGGTAAGGAACAATACCTGATCCCCTATTTCATCGCAGCCCATCCGGGGACGACCGATCAGGATATGCTGAACCTTGCGATCTGGCTCAAGCGTCATGGCTTCAGGGCTGATCAGGTGCAGGCCTTCCTGCCCTCTCCCATGGCCAACGCCACGACCATGTACCACACCGGCAAGGACCCTCTCCACCGCATCAGCCGCTCCAGCGAGAAGGTTTTTGTCCCCAAGGGCATTAAGCAGCGGCGGCTTCACAAAGCGTTTCTGAGATACCACGATGCCGAAAACTGGCCGATGCTTCGAGAGGCTCTTAAGAAAATGGGTCGGGCCGATCTGATCGGAAATGGCAAGCACCACCTGATTCCATCTTGGCAACCCGCAGGAACGGGCATCACGCCGGAGGGCCGGCGCAATCACCGTCCCAGCCGCCCTGCCCTCACCCAACATACGGGCCTTCCCCCTCGGGGCAGCATGAGCCCTCGCCCCAAGGTGAAGCGCTGATGACGCTCAAGGCGTCTATCCTTGGCATAATGCCGTTATTGATGGTCTGATTCAAAGGGAGGAGCCCTCATGTGGGATTTTAATTTCTTGGCTGCCATCCGCTCTATCGAGAAGTCGATGGCCTATGTGCTTTACCGGATGCTACTTTGCCTGGGGGTGGCCCTTGGCTATCTCTTCGCGACACTGGCCGGTGCCGGAACCCTGGTTGGTTTCGGCTCCTTAGCAAAAAATGCCAGCTCACTGGGGCCTTTCGGTGCCGTGGTGGGTTTTGTCCTATTTGCTGCCCTCATGGTCCACATTCGCCCTCTCTGGCTGAATGCCGTCAAGATACCGCAGCTGGGTCTTCTTGTTGATCAGTTCAAAGGCAAGCCGCTTCCGACGGGGAAAGCTCTGGTCGATTATGCGAAGGAAAGACAGTGGGCCGCTTATCCCAGCACCGCTAAAATGTTCGAGCTGGATGAGGCGATTCGAAGGGTACTGTCCGATATGGTGACCCTCGTCTCTTGCCCTAAGCTCGAGGCTCAAAACCCAACGGTTCGTCAACTCTGCACTCGCCTGATTCAGGCTCTATCAAGGCAAAATCACCAAACCCTCCTCGCCTGGCACTTCCAAAGGCAACTGGAAAATCCCTGGCGGAGTGCTCTAGAGGGCTTAGCTGTTCATCAGTCGCATTTTTTTACCCTCACCAAAAACCGTGCTGTGGTCACTGCATTTGCCTGGCTCGGCTTTGTGGCCGCTTACCCCCTGGTCCTCGGCGGCATTGAAATTTTGATCGATGGTATCCCCATTAAGATGTCATTCTGGCCAGAAGTTTTTGCCGGCGTCTTTGCTTGGGCGATCAAAGCCGCATTCTTTGATGCGATTGCAGAAGCCGCCATGATTGATGTCTTCTTTCCTCTTGCCGAGAAAGAAGCTGGACAAATAAGCGACGTCCCGCTCAAAAATCATTCTGAAGCCTACCGCGCCATGGATATCAAGGCGGGCGCTCCCCTTGAATAAGAAAGATACCCCCCCCACCGCCATGCCCCCATCTTGCCCCAGAGGCCTTAATCACTTATATTTCCATCGTTTACGGAAAGGCGGGCTGATCCCATGCGAGTAATTCAAGAAGCACTGACATTCGATGATGTCCTTCTGATCCCGGCTCATTCAACCGTTCTGCCGAGAGATGTCAGCCTGACCACCCAGCTGACCAGGACCATTACTCTCAACATTCCCCTGCTCTCCGCTGCCATGGATACGGTGACCGAAGGGCGTCTTGCCATCACGATCGCCCAAGAGGGCGGCATCGGGATCATCCACAAGAATATCAGCGTGGATCGGCAGGCTTACGAGGTGAGTACCGTCAAAAAATACGAAAGTGGCGTGATCAAGGATCCGATTACGGTATCTCCTGATGCCACCATTCGGGATGTCCTCGAATTAACTCGCGCCAAGGGCATCTCCGGTGTCCCAGTGGTCGACAAGGGCGACCTGGTTGGCATTGTCACCAGCCGAGATCTTCGCTTTGAAACACGCCTCGATGAAGCGGTCTCAAAAGCTATGACGCCCAAGGAAAAGCTCATTACCGTTCGTGAAGGGGCTAGTAAAGAAGAAGCCATTCGCCTTCTCCATCAGCACCGCATCGAAAAGATCCTCGTGATCAATGATCGCTTTCAGCTCCGCGGCATGATCACCGTCAAGGACATCCAAAAATCGAAAGATTACCCTCAGGCCTGCAAGGATGAACAAGAGCGCCTCCGGGTTGGTGCCGCCGTTGGAACCGGTGCGGGGACTGAGGAACGTGTTGAGGCGTTGGCTGCGGCCGGCGTTGATCTGGTCGTCGTCGATACCGCCCACGGCCATTCACAAGGCGTGCTCGATCGCGTCCGCTGGGTCAAATCGAATTTCCCTTACATCCAGGTGATCGGCGGCAATATTGCGACCGGTGAAGCCGCGAGGGCCCTCGTAGAAGCCGGCGCCGATGCCGTCAAGGTTGGCATCGGCCCCGGCTCCATCTGCACAACCCGCATCGTTGCGGGTGTTGGCATCCCCCAGATCACGGCCGTCTCAAACGTCGCAGATGCGCTTCATGGAACCGGCGTTCCTTTGATCGCCGATGGCGGCATCCGGTATTCGGGCGATGTCGCCAAGGCCCTAGCGGCCGGGGCATATGCCGTCATGCTTGGCGGCCTTTTTGCCGGCACCGAAGAAGCCCCAGGTGAGGTTGAGCTCTACCATGGACGCTCTTATAAAACCTATCGCGGCATGGGATCCTTGGGCGCCATGTCGCAGTTACAAGGGTCCAGCGATCGTTATTTTCAGGAAAGTACAGAAGCTGAAAAGTTGGTTCCCGAGGGCATTGAAGGTCGAGTCCCCTACAAAGGCTCCATGGTCTCCATCCTCCATCAACTGGTCGGCGGGGTGCGCTCTGCGATGGGCTACACCGGCTGCAGAACCATCGAAGAGATGCGAAACAAGGCAAGCTTCGTCAGGGTCACTGCGGCCGGGATTCGTGAAAGCCATGTCCACGATGTGACCATCACCAAGGAAGCCCCCAACTACTCGATGGATTAATCTTCCTTTGGATCCACCTCACTCGAGGGGGGAGATCCCATCAGGCCCTCATCGGGCCTCCCATCTCAAAGTTTAAGTGCCTCCCGATTGCATGCAAAATATTCACGCTCACAAAGTCCTCATTCTTGATTTTGGCTCCCAGTACACCCAGCTGATCGCCCGACGAGTCCGCGAAATCGGAGTTTATTGCGAAATTCACCCCTGGGACTGTAACGAGAACTACATTCGTGACTTTATGCCTCAAGGCATCATCCTCTCAGGGGGACCTGAAACCGTCACGGAAACGGATACCCCCCGTGCCCCAGCGCTGGTTTTTTCTCTGGGTGTGCCGGTTCTTGGAATCTGCTATGGGATGCAGACCATGGCCATTCAGCTTGGAGGTCTGGTCGAAGCTTCCGATCATCGTGAATTTGGTTACGCAGAAGTTCGTGCGCGGGGACACTCGAGGCTTTTAACTGACATTGAGGACCACACCTCTTCTGAGGGCTATGGCCTTTTGGATGTATGGATGAGTCATGGGGATCAGGTCACCCTCCTCCCCGAAGGATTTAAAACAATCGCCTCTACGGCAACGGCCCCTATTGCCGGCATGGCGGATGAGGCGCGCGGCTTCTACGCCCTTCAATTTCATCCGGAAGTGACCCATACCCGCCAGGGTCTTCGCTTACTCAAGCGCTTCATCAGCGATATTTGCGGCTGCGAAGCCCTTTGGACCACGCAGAATATCATTGAGGACAACCTCAAGAACCTCAAAAACCTCCTAGGAAATGATGAGGTCATCCTCGGACTTTCAGGGGGCGTTGATTCTTCGGTCGTCGCCGCCCTACTCCATCAAGCGATTGGCGATCAACTGACCTGCGTCTTCGTGGATACGGGACTTCTTCGCCTCAACGAAGGGGATCAGGTCATGGCGACCTTTGCTCAGCACATGGGGGTCCATGTGATTCGAGTCGACGCCGAAGAACGCTACCTCAAGGCCCTTAAGGGCGTGATCGACCCCGAGCAGAAGAGGAAGATCATTGGTCGGCTCTTCGTTGAAATTTTTGATGAGGAAGCCGCCAAACTGAAAGATGCGAGATGGCTGGCTCAGGGCACTATTTATCCTGATGTCATCGAATCCGCTGGCTCTAAAACTGGTAAGGCCCATATCATCAAGTCACACCATAATGTCGGGGGACTTCCTGACAACATGAAGCTCAAGTTAGTTGAACCCTTAAGGGAACTCTTCAAAGATGAGGTTCGCAGCATGGGTCTCGAACTGGGTCTCCCTTCAGAGATGATTCATCGTCATCCATTTCCTGGGCCCGGACTCGGAGTCCGCATTCTGGGGGAAGTTCAAAAACCCTTTGCAGACCTGCTCCGGAAGGCGGATGCCATCTTCATCGAAGAACTCTATCGGCATGACCTCTACGAAAAAACCAGCCAGGCGTTTGCCGTCTTCTTGCCGGTTAAATCCGTCGGGGTCATGGGGGATGGTCGGCGCTATGACTATGTGATCGCACTCAGGGCCGTTGAAACCATCGACTTCATGACCGCTCGCTGGGCGCATCTCCCATATGACTTCCTAGATCTGGTCTCACGCCGGATCATCAACGAAGTCCCTGGAATCTCGAGAGTGACCTATGACATTTCAGGAAAACCACCAGCAACCATAGAGTGGGAATAACGGGTCAACAGTCACACGAGAGACACTTTCCGTATCCTACTGATTTATAGAAACATATAATAGTTGACTATTTTAGTATGTTTATGAGATTTTGTTACGACATCATTCTTTGGGAATAACGGCTCTCTTCCGAATTGTGTGGAAAGGTGGTCATGCCGGGGTCTTATTCAAGAAGGGGTTAGCTGACAGATCGGTTAATTTCCCCGTGGTCAGAAAGATGATGTTGGTCAGGCTTCGGAGTGATTGGAATCCTCGCGCTCTGACGATGGCCGCTTGAATCTGACTGTTGATATTTTCAGCGATGGCGTTGCTGGCCCCCAGGTGGCCTGATAGCGACGGTCCGATGCAAGCTGTTTTTCCCTTCGAGAGGCCTTTGAGCATTCTTTGCTGCAATGCGTATTGCCGCGATCACAGGATGAGCAGATGACAACGAGCGCGTGACAGCGGACGCAGTGGAAACGGCGAGCATTGGGCTGAGACATAGGCACCTCGAAGGGCCGATGCATCAGGTCTGGACAAGGGTTTTGGGTTCTGGGATAGTGAACCCGCACCTGGCCATCGGCCGGGGGTTGGGCGTGTCACTGCAGTCTTCCGGCAAGTTGAGAGCAGTGATACGCCGTTCTAATTTTTCAGAGGCCGTTTTAACCCGGCTTCGCCTCAGGGTCTAGACCAAGACCCAACCTTCAGACGAAAAAAAAGCCACGTCAGTGGCCATAGGGTCTTTTTGTACCCAAATTTCCTTAACCGTCAAAATTACGCGGATTTGGACCAGCGTTCACCTCGTCTGCTTTTTACGACTCTCTAGTTGCGCTTTGGGTCGATATGAGCCACCCGCGAGCTAAGAATCCATCGTTTGATGGACGCCGGATTAGACGGAGCTGAGTCCCGCCTCTTGGTGATATGACCTTGACGGCATATGTCTCTTGGGTCATAGTCATCCTATGGAGTGGACCATACTTTTTCACAACGACTTTGATCCTGAATTTGAGGCGTTGCCCGAGGCTGTACAGGATGGTCTGCTCGCTCATGCAGAGTTGCTGCAGGCGTTCGGACCGAACCTCGGAAGACCGCGAGTAGACACTCTCAAAGGATCGAAGCACGCAAACATGAAAGAGCTTCGATTCGAGGCTGATGATGGCGTTTGGCGATTTGCCTTTGCATTTGACCCCAATAGGAAAGCCGTTCTCTTGGTAGGCGGAGATAAATCAGGGGTTAGTGAGCAAAGATTTTACCGTCAGCTCATCAAGAAGGCAGACAATCGATTTGATGCGCACATCTCAAAGATAGGCAAATAGACATGACAAAGACACTCAAAGAAAAGATGGAGGGTTTGACTCCAGAGCGTCGGCAGAGGATTCAGTCCATGGCAGCGGAAATGATGGCTGAAGAAGCAACGCTCAAAGACCTGCGTACGGCCATGGCTCTTACGCAGGAGCGCCTCGCAGAAACTCTCAACATAAGGCAGGAGAACGTATCCCGGATCGAGAAGCGAAACGACCTAATGCTTTCGACTCTGCAAAGCTACGTTCAGGCGATGGGGGGAAAGCTGCGCCTGGTAGCCGAGTTTCCTGGCCGAAACCCAGTCATATTAAAGGGCCTCCAATCGGTCATTCCTGAATCGATGAATACCGATAAGAGAAAGCGGAGCTAGGTGCCGTCACAGATTCCAGAAGTGATATGAACCGCCCCGGGTTGGCGGAGGCTGCTTTGGGGTCGAGAGATAGAACCCAATCGACCTGCGTAAGTTTTGCGTAACATTGGTTTTTCCCCCTCGGGAAAGTGCAGTGATTCGCAACATTGTCAGCGGCTTCATGTCACAAAGTTTCTCGACAGCGTCGATCAACTCCTGAATCCTGGCAGGGGAATAATGCAGCGTGATGTCCCCCGTCGTATGGTGCAAGAGCACCTTCCGGGTCTCAAGGGGTCTATCCACCGACCTCAACCTTCGCCCAAAGGTATGCTTCAGGTTGTAAGGTCCGCGGCAGTATTCGCGACCTTCCGGTAACCCGGCCCTTCGCCAGGCACTCTTCCATACCGTGGTATGAATCTTTTGAACCCGGTGTTCTCTGAAGGTGAACACATAGGGCGACCCATTACCACGACACTCATCTACCACCGAACGCGAGATCTTGTTGAGAACGACTAGCTGATCCTCCTTGTTTTTTTCACCCGGCCAGCGCCCATCCAGATAGAGACGGGGACGACCTGGGATCCCTGTGTGTCAATGAAGTTGCCTAGCAACTCACACGGTTTTCCGCTATATTGCACCAATAGTATGATTATTGATTCGTACTGGCCAACATAGGAGGCTGCACCATGGGAACTGTGCGTAAAACCATCACCCTTACTGATCAGCAAGACAACTGGGTCAAAGCTCAGATCGACGCTGGTCACTATACCAACGACAGCGAGTACATCCGTGATCTGATCCGACGCGAACAGGAACGTAGCGCCGAGATCGAAGCGATCCGCGCAGCCCTGATCGAGGGTGAGGCCAGCGGTGAACCCCGCCGTTTCAATCCCACTGAGTTCAAACAAAGGATGCTGTCCAGCTATGGCTGATATCGTCTGACCCCAGCGGCAGAAGGTGACTTGGCATCGATCTGGACCTACACGGTTCGACATTGGGGAGTAGAGCAGGCAGATCGTTACATTGATTTTCTGACGACGGCGTTTGCCGAATTAGCTGACTCACCCAAGACAGCTCCAAGCTGTGAGCACATCCGTCCGGGCTATCGTCGATGGGGTGTTGAGCGACACATGATCTACTTCCGAGTTACCGACTACGGGATTGCGGCCATTCGAGTCCTTCACGACCGTATGAATGCACCGCGCCACCTTTGATGTAGTGCGTTTGTGCTTTACCCATCCACCCACAAAAACGTCCGGCGAACCCTGAGCAACCCTTGACCTACAGGCCACCGCATCTCCAAAGCCTCAAGATGCCGCCGCCGAAAAATAGATCGTTCCGTCATATTCAACCTCCATCTAAATAAAGGCTGAATTGTTCAGGACATCGCTAGGCCCCGAAAGCACTCAGATGGTGGGGCGCTTACCATGGTGTACCTTAACGTTGGTTTAGTGTTGAGGGTGAGGAGCCACGGCGTGTCGCGAAATTTGAAGCGTTTTTGTTTCGCGTTTCTAATTTCTGATATGGTGATAAACCGCAACATTTACCATTAATCAATAGAGTCCAAGGATGTCCATATTTTCTAAGAGCGCCGCCATGAGAATCTTTGTTTTTGCTGTTGTCCTGACCATTTTCGCTACCGCGACATCAAGCGCGAACGCGGCTTGCCGACCGTTCACCGTCTACACCAAAAATACGCAGCGTTCTGTCATCCCCGGTGGTCCTGACGGTCCGCTCGGAGACGTTGTGGTCGCAAACGGCCTTATTTTTGAAACCCCATCAGATGGCGCTGCTCCAGTGGGCACATTCGATCTGTCAGCGATAACCACTTCTGTGAATACCACGACTGAGAGACGTCAGGTTTCCATTGAAACCTCATTCGATAAATCGTTTACGCGTAAGCTGAATAAGTCCAAGATTTTGTGCGGAACATCCAAGGGCTTCAGTTTAGGTAACCTAGCGCCTACGGACGATATAAGCCTGTCGGGTGTCGAAACTTATCCTATTGGCGGTGGCACACTTACCACCCCGATTGTGTTCGGCATCAATTCCGGTATCGGCCAGTTTGTTGGGGCGAGCGGGTCGGTTCATATCTCATATGACCCGGTTACCAAGTTTTATGCTTACGAGTTCACACTGCTGCCGCGCTGAAAAACTAAATCAGGCGGAGCTATCTCAGAATCTGCTCGAAGCGCCTGGGGGATTCAGGAAGTTTAGCAATCCGGTCGGCTTGCGCGATAAACGGATGACTTGTCTTTCTGCCTCGGTTGTTTCTTCTTGCTTTACCCGCAGGGAATCGGGCCATCTGTTTCGCGGTCTGTAACCCCTCCACCTGACGGCCGCCAGTGATAACGATGTCATCACGCTCACTGATCAGTTTTCGCTTGCTCGATGCAAAACGCTGATTCCAGTGGCTCACCGTGATCGAGGTATTTCCTGAGGGCGTCCTTTAGCCAGCACGAAGAGGATGGTGGAAATGACCCGTCACCTTCTAGACCTTCTGTTAGATGCCGAACCTCGCGAGACGCTCATCGATTTGGGCGGACTTCAGATGGATCTAACATAACTACTCCAGATCCCTGTTCATCTCTTTACGGCCAAGTATATTTCCCCAAGATTTCGCGAAGATGTCCTCGCAGAAGCCGATCCAATTTTTAAGTGAAAGGTCCGCTTAGGGTCGAAACCACCCATCGTGCGTCAATATGTGTCCAGAATTTAGAAGGGATTAACTATCAGCAGACAATCCTGAATGTGTTGTCCGGAATGAAAATCCTCGGTATGGACAAGACTGCAACCGGCATTGATTGCAGCAGCCAGAATCATCGAATCGTAGAAGGAATAACCATAGCGCTCTGCGATATCTAGGGCAGTTTCATGTATTGTTGGCTTCAGATCTCTGACATCAAGAACCATGTTGATCGTCGTAAGAATTTCACGGATTTCCCCATAGCTCATCTTCAGTTTACGTGAGCACACCGAGGTGAATTCACTGAGAACCTGAACGCTAATGATGCCCCCTTTCCTCAACAATTCCTCGGCAACATCAGCTTTCCCGGAATCTGCTGAAAGGAGATAAAGGAGCACATGTGTATCAAGAAACGGTGTTTCAGCGCTCACTTGCCTCCAACCGATCAAATTTGAAATCCTTAGGCAGCTTTCCTCTGAATTTTCTTAGCCGCTCCAAGAGCTCACCCGTATCGGGTTGTCTTTCGATCTCTAGATCCCTCCCTCCTGCTGCATGAAGATGAATGT
>Ga0194037_1000695_pt1 | contig 25943 bp, 18 predicted proteins | sample JunL306m_MetaG_FD_148653 | JGI IMG/M metagenome (GOLD analysis project Ga0194037, IMG submission 148653) | Anoxic zone freshwater microbial communities from boreal shield lake in IISD Experimental Lakes Area, Ontario, Canada - Jun2016-L304-6m | ecosystem: Environmental > Aquatic > Freshwater >...
AAATGGTTATATTTAAGTGAACATAATTAATCGCGCATAACTCGGGTGATAATTCAATAGGAATTTCCCTTGCGTTTAACTTCAAATTCTGACGGGCAAGCCGGCCAAATGGCACAATTTTCTTACTTCCCTGATCAGTCCTAATAAGCGTTTGCCTGTCAACGAGGGGAGGTAATCATGCAACAGGTAATAGATCTTCCAGAGTGCGACTTCTGCCATTCCATCGAACTTGAACTTCTTTATAACAAGACTCGTGGTCTTCTAGTTCAATGTGAAGAGTGCGGATTTTCACGAGTGGCTTCCAACGCGCATCTAGATTCAGACACCATCACCCTGCTAGCTGGATAGTCACGAGCTAAGCAGATTTAATTAAGTGAGGCGTAGCCCATTGCGGTTGCGCTCATAAATTCTAAAAAATACTTACAAGCATGTTATGGCAGTTGGAACATCCGAGAACGCCCCGTAGTCCAATGGCGGAGACAGAGGACTTAATATCCCCCGGCTCTGCCTTCGAAGGTTCAAATCCTTCACCCGCCACCAGTTAGCCCATAATTAGAACTTAGCGAGGATGCCTCCATCGGCAACAAGAGCTGATCCTGTAACAAATGTTGCTTTACGCGATAACCCAAATGTCACAACATCAGCCAATTCTTCAGGCTGGGCAATTCGTCCAATTGCGTTATCACTCATGATGAATCCGAGTTCTGAAAGTTCCTTGCCTTCTCGTTCGGCGTGCATGCGCAACATGGGAGTATCTGTTGCACCTGGGATCAAGGCAACGACGCGGATGCAATCCTTCGCATAATCCAGTGCCATTGTCTTGGTTAGCGCAAGGACACCTCCCTTTGCTGCTGCATATGGTGAGACACCGGTAGAAGTGGCAAATGCGTGTATCGACGAGACGTTGACAATTGCACCCCCGCCCGCCTTGCGAATCTGCGGCACGGTGTATTTGCTCATCAGGTAGAGACTCGTCAGATTGATTCGGATGATGCGCTCCCAATCTTCAAAGGAAGTCGATTCAACTGACATATTAAAAGCACCTATTGCAGCGTTATTAACTAAACCGCGAATGGATCGGCCACTCTTTGCGGTCATCGTGCAATATGCCTCGCATGCTTTCTCATCGGCAACATCGAGCTCTGATGCAAGGGTGTGCTTTCCTTCGGGATCTAGCTCCAAGAGTGATTGCTTGAGGTTCGCAATGTTTTTATCCGAGGCAAAGACAAAGTTGCCTTGCTCAAGCAGTGCTTTGACGGTAGCAAGTCCAATACCACCGGCTGCTCCCGTGACAATTACTGCATCTCCTGGGCTGATAAAAGCATGATTGCGCATTCAAGTGACCGCCTTGGTATGTAGCCGAAATATAACTTGATGTGAAGATATAGCCTTTCGAAGCGCAGTTCAATGGGTTATCGTGTGTTTCATATAGAAAGTAGGCGCGATGAAAGCCGTTGTCTGGCAGGGCGAAGATCTAGTAACTGTCGAAGATGTCGCTAACCCCGCTTCGCGACACAGTTTCGCAATCATTGATATTGCATTCGCTGGAATTTGTGGAACCGATCTTCATATCTGCGCTAATCATCATCCACGTGCCAAACCCGGGTTAATTCTGGGGCACGAGATGGTCGGATGGATTGCAGAACGTGGCAAGGTGCTTCCCAAAGGTACTGCGGTGTTCATCAATCCACTTATCAGCTGTGGCTCTTGTCCGCCATGCATCAAAGGACTAATCCATGTGTGTGAAGAATTAGGGCTTTACGGAATCGATCAACCAGGTGGATTGGCCGAGCAGGTGAGCGTTCCAGAATCCGCGCTGATTGAGATTCCGAATTCCCTTGACATGAAAACCGCAGCCCTGATCGAACCTCTTGCTGTAAATATTCGTGCACTCCATAGATCAGGAATGAAAGCTGGGGATCGAGTTCACATACTGGGCGCCGGACCAATTGGTCTCTTGATGGCGATGGTTGCCAAATATTTCGGTGCCGGTGCGATCACGATGTCAGAACCAAACGTTGCTCGCGTGCAAAGGGCAGCCAACTTAGGCTTCGAAATATATTCCGGGAAACCTGATCGACGTGCAGATGTGCTCTTTGATTGCACAGGGCATCCATCGGTTTCAGAAACAATCACACAGTGGACTGCCACGGGCGGCAAAATTATGGTGGTGGGCGTGTACCCAGGGGTGGTTGGATTTGATCTTCGCGACATAAATTTCCGCGAGATCGATGTTTTTAGCACCCGTGTCTACACAATTGCAGATATCAAAGAGTCCATCTCTGTACTCACCGAAGGAGCAATTGCCGGGGTTACAGCAATCATCAGCTCGGTTGTGCCACTTACGGCTGGCCCTGAGGCAATCGCACAATTGAAAACTGGGCATGAAATGAAGGTGCTTGTGCAAGGGCGTGAGGGCTAGACCACTTTCAGGGCGAACACAAGGTGGGTACTCTCCTGACATGCGCAAGAATCGAAGCGTTGCGTCACTAGGACTTCTTGTTGCAACGATTTTTGCCGTAAATGCTTTTTACGTACCTGCACGTGCAGACTCTCCCGTTTACATCGCACCAATTGCTCTCGCTCCTTGCGCTGTTACTGGAGCAGCGACAAATTGCATCGATTCCGTTGTGGTGATTTCTGATACTGGAAAAGAAACCCCTGCCACTGTCGCTGCTAGTGAACGGGGTTCGAAGAACTTTGCGGCTTGGGATGGTCGAAATACGAACAGCGCGGAACTTCCAGTTTCCAAATATGTGTGGACACTCCCAGGACTCAATCATGCCGATAGTGGGGAATTAACTTTTATTGATGTCCAAGTTGCAAGCGACACATGGGGTTCGATTCATGCAGGCCCTATGGGCTCTGATGAGCGAGGTATGGCGCCCGTGATGCGAGTACGGTTAACTCCCGCAGTCATTGATAAGCGATGTTTGGTGATCCAAGATTTGACCTCCGCCTATACAGAAGACTTGTTAATTAAGACTCCAGGTGCAATTACCCCTTCCAATATTCCTTTTCCGTGTGAGACTGATTTGAAAAATACAACGCTTCCACCTGAAAACGTTGGACAAGTGATGGTCTCTAACGCGACGACTTTCTTGCCTCGATCCTTAGATCCGGCAACACACGTTCGTATTATTTTCAAAGTGAACGATTTTGATCCCCTTGGTTGGATTGCACATTCGGGGCTCGGATCCAGCGCGAAGATCTCAACGACAGGAAAGAACTCAACAATTACTTTGGATTTGAAAGCGATCGATATAGCGAGTGGCCCGTTGGAATATTCGCCATCTAGCAATACTTACGTTGATGCAAATCTGGCTACCAGAGATACTTGGTCTATAGATGCCTTTGCACCACTGAACACTCTGCCCACATGCTTTTCTGGATCGCTGGCAATCTTTACAAATAGCCGCACTTTGGAGTTACCTGTATTTGATCCGGTCAGTAAAGCTGTTGAACTTTCCACGATGGCATCACACTTGAAATCCAATGGAGATCTCAATGTCGGTTTCTACCAAGCAAATATCGGAGATCAAGAGGCTAAATGTTTATGGCAAGTGAATTCTGCGAGCCTTTTAGCGGGGCAAGCCGTTATTTCGATTTCGGGAGATAACCCCACCGATAATCAAGTCGCTTCTTTATCAACTAAGTTAACTGGCCATATCTTGACAGTCGTTGGAGGTGGCTTTCACTACAGCGCAGCCAAGATTAAATTGACACTCAAACCGTCAGCTAAGACTGTCTCCAAAACGACCGTAAAGAAAGCACCAGCCAAGCCGGTGAAAAAATGAAACGAGTGGCAGTAGTTGTAATTCTTTTCTTAGGATTCATTTCCCCAACTGCACAAGCGCGAACACTGGTACTTCCGCGCATACTCGATGTGTGCAAAGTCGCGGCTCAAGTTGATTGCATCGGTGGTGTCTATGCGATTAGTGACAACGGAGTTGAGACCAAAGCCACTGTAGTGAGCACCCCTACTGTGGGATTCACAATCATTGGAGATGGGTCAAAACTTAACGCGGTCGTCATTGCTTCTCCGCAACCACACTTTAAGATTCCGGGATTGGTGAATCCAGATGGCGGCAACGTCGTTGAAGTACGCGTATTCTTCGCCTCCGATCCATGGGTTTTCTTTGCACCTGGAATGCCATTGAGCAATAACCCGCCTGGATTAGTGGTCACGATGGCCCCGGTTAATTCCAAGACCGATAAATTGATTCCAAACCTGAAAACCAAGTGCACAGGGAATCAACAAAGTGGATGTGGGTTGTATGCACCTGCGTTGGGAACTCAGGTTCGAATTAAGATGGATCTACGACTTGAGCGGTGGAGTGCACGGAGTTATCAAATTTGGGGCTCAGATATAGATGTAACAGGAAGTGCAAATCCGGGACTTGCCTTGGTTTCTATCACTGCCCGACCAGCCAAGGGAGCAGTGCTGGACTTCACGCCAGGTGCTGGTGGATCAAGCTCTGCAAGGACTACAGCAACAGCGATCTCAACTTCATGGGGAGTGGCTGCTGATGTAAATACGTCTCCACAATGTCGAAGCGGATTTTCGGCAGTAGGTGGTAGTGAAGGCGGCTCGCGAAATGGCGGACAGTTACCACTGCGGGGCGTCCCGCGCTTTTCAAGTATGCATTTCCCCGAGATCACTGGGCTGGATGGTGCCATTTTGCCAAGCACTTTGGAGTTCATTATCGCGAGCAGTGAAATTAATTGCATGTGGCCGGATATACCAATGGCTGATCTTGTGAAGAATCTTCGACAAATCGTAAACATCGGTCAAACCACCACGGAGCGACCTATTCAGGTTGAATCGCTCGGCAACAGGCTTCGTATTAAGTTAGACCGCACCAATTTACTTCCGTCAAGTATGGATGGCTTCGCTATTGGGCTTGCGGGAGATAGTGATACTTCTAAATGGAAATTACCTACTTACTCATAAACCCATTACAGGGCTGCGAACTATGAGTTATTCTTTATAAATGCTGATCAAGGTGGGCATGAAAAGTGGAGTACTTGTTTTAGCGTGCTCACTTATTGTGGCGCTCACTTTCATATCAACTGCCGCTGCAGCAATCACGTTGCCTAAGGGGTCGTGGTTGCCCTGCGATCAAGCGAACAGTAATTACTGCATTGAATCAGTTTCCGTCCAACATGTTGGTCAAAAAGCCTTGCTCCTCAATTGGGTTGCTACAGGAACTTCTGTAGCTGGCGCAACTGCAACTGGCGGCGGCGCAATTGCTGGAAAAGCCGTACCGGGAAGGTGGACATCGGACTCCTGGAGTTCTCAAGGTTTTAACTCATTAGGTTATGACGGCTTGTACATTGATTCAAAAGCCGCAAACGAATTTGTTCCATGGGTATATGTGATTGCCCAGCCAACACTTTCAACGAATGCAAGTGCAGCATTAGCAATGCAGGCTACTAATAGTTTGTATTCAACCAACTTGGACTCCGAAACATCTATAGACATCAAGTTGCGGACAGGTGACATGAAAGTTGGTGTGATCTTTGGCGTCGGAACAGATGTCACTACCGACGAGAAGTCAGCGAGCGGGTATTCGACGATGGATATTTCGGGTTATCCGGTGCTGGTGCCTATGGCAAAGAGTTCGAAGGATTGCCTCGACAACACAGGAATTGCGGTCGCTAAGAGTGTCCAATTCCAAAGTGTTGTTGTCCCTCAAAATGATTCATTTGGTTTTGGGGTAGAGGGCGCTTCCGGAAAGCTTTATATTGGCTCGAATGGAATTTGCAAACTATCAACGCCGATATGGGATCCAGAGAAGAAGATCTTTAGGTATTCAGCATCAGCTCCGCATTTTGCTCCGGATGGAAAGACTATTAATTCTGGGTTTTACCGCGCAGTTATTCCATATGCCGATGCTGCCCTTTATTGGGGTTTAACAAAACCCGAGGATGCAGCTACGGCGCTTATTGTTTCCATCACGACAGGTGCGGGAGGGTCCGTTGCCGCACTGAAGTCCGTTTCCGCCCGAAATGGATTAATTGTTATAGACGTTTCCGGTTTTGATTTTCCAGATCCCACACTTGATATTCGTTTGAATCCTGCTTACACAATGAGTTCCAGCACTTTAGGTCCGTTAGTTTCCACGCCTTCGCCCAAACCGACTCCTGCGCCTGCTCCAAAGAAAGTGACGATTACCTGCAAAAAAGGGGTAGTTACCAAGAAGATCACTGCAGTTAAACCCGTTTGCCCAAGCGGATACAAATTAACCAAGTAGCCCAATATTTCTGGGCAAGCATCTATACCCTCTTGGCGTGCGGTATTACAATATATTAGCCAAAGTGGCTAGTAATCAATTGGCTGGGAGCAGTTCATGCGTAAATTTCTCATCACTGGAGGAAGTGCTTTTGCACTCGTAGCAGGTCTTTTGGTCGCAACGCCAGCGACTTCAAGTGCAGCAACCTTGAGAGTCCCAAAGACTGCCTTCCCGGCATGCGCACAGATCAATGGAATCTATTGCGTTGAATCCGTGGTGATCACTACCGCACAAGGCAAAACCGTTCCGCTGATGTGGGTTCCGAATGGTAACGCCGTACCAGCGGCACCTGCCAATGCAGGAATTTCTTTTGCGCCCATTGCTCAGGTCAACAAGAACAACGTCGTTACTAATGCGAACTGGTGGACAAATCAATACCAGCGCGACGTTCTGACTTCCGGTACTGCAGTATTTATGGATGTTTCAACTTTAATTAATGGACCGAAATTTCCAGATGAAGGCGCGATTTATGACTCCACGGCTAAGACCTTTGACATAACAAAGACTTCTGATTTCTTCTCTAACGTCATTGGATGTTGGGATGCGAGCACTAAAACAACATCCCAGAAGGCTTGGGCCGATTGCTATAAAGGCGCAATGGTTGTTATCAAAGACGGCAAAGTCCAATTTGAATTTGATTACGCAACTGCTGCCCAAGCAGCCTCAACCGTGGCGACCTACACAGCTTCTAAGTTCGTCGATCTAAAAGATATGACAAATATGCAGCAGATGCCCGCTATCGGCGCAAAGTATGATGCAACCGCTAAGACTTTCGATAAAGTACTTCCGCTTGTGACTCCTATCTGGGTAACGAACAATGCGTTGATTAACGGATGGGATGTTGCAGGAACGGTAAGTACGCAACCAACAGTCGTCGCGACTACAGCGTCTGGTACAGATACAGCCACCGCAACGGTTGCGCCATCTACATCGTCTACCGATACGGCAACTGCAACTACAGGTGTGGTTGCCGCCCCATTGGCTCCAGATGCAACGACTGCGGTTTCTCCTCCAGCAGAAGCTGGACGTGCATTGGCAGGTCGCTGGACAATTCCAAACTGGAACACCCTCAACCTTGGAAATCTTGGTTATGACGGATTATTTGTTGACGCCAAAGCCGCAAACGAGTTCACGAACACTCTATTCATCGATGTAGTTCCTACTTTGACCGATAGTGCAAATAAAGTGAATCTCGCTTCCCAACCTGGAAGCAAGGGTTACGCAGTAAATCTAGATTCAGACATCGTTATTAAAGTAACTGTTCGCACTGGTGATATGAAAACCGGCGTCACGGTTGCTGTTGGAGTAGATACAACGATAACGACTGTGGATCAAGGTGATTACACGCAACTTACCGTTGAAGGTACAGCTGTCACGGTTCCGCTTGCGGCGAAGCCAGCGACCGATTGCAACGGCGAGTCAGGAATTGCAAAGGCGAATGTTCGCCAATTCCAAACTCTGATAATTCCGCAAAATGACCAAACTGGCTTCGGAATCGATGGAGTAACGGGCAACCTATACGTTGGTACAAATGGCGTTTGTTCTCTTTCGACTCCTGTTTGGGATCAAGCAAACAAGGCATTTACCTGGGATGCATCGGCTCCACACTTTGCAGCTGATGGAACAACTGTCAATCAAGGTTTCTACAAAGCCGTGATCCCATTTAAAGACGCAGCGCTATTGTGGGGACTTACCAATCCTGCAGATGCAGCAACTGCTCTGAAAGTTAGTGTCTCAACGGAAGCGGGTGGTTCATCTGCCGCAATTAGTGTTGTCTCAGCCAAGAACAACAACATCATTATTGATATCTCCGGATTCACCTTCTCAAAGCCGCGATTGAAGATCACAATCCAAAAGGGCTACAAGCCATCAAAGAAGAAGATCTCGACCTTGGCAGCACCAAAACTTACGCAGGTATGTGCGCTAGGTGCCACGACCAAGAAGGTCACCGGGACCAAACCTGTATGCCCTAAGGGATATAAGAAGGTAGGCGTGGCTCACTAATGAGCCTTCTCGAAAATCAGAGAATATTTACGAATGAGGAGAGCATTCTTCGCGGTTTTTGTGTTGGTTGGCCTGGTGTTGAGTCCTTTAACACCAGGCTCCCTCGCGATTGCCGACCCCGTGGTCGATCCGAACGAAGTATTTATCGCACCCAATGATCCCCAGCCAGGGATCCAGGGAGTGCTTTTTAGCGACAATCGCTCGGGCGAATCAGGATCCTGGTTGGTAGATAACTCAAAGAGAAATCTCAACGTCGACCCGACGTGCAAGAGTACAGAGGATGCGAACTGTAATTTCTCCAGTTACCAATTCGTAGCTACTTTGCAACAATGTTCGGCGATCGATGCAGTGAACTGTATTCAGGAATTTGGATCAGTGGATGCTTCAGGAAATAGAACTCCCGCAACTTTTGCACAATATTTTCCCAAAGTTGCTCAAAACCAATATGTTGGCAACTCAGCCTGGCACTTACCTTCTGGTGGTGGGGGCAGTTTGTATTCAGTCCCAGCAGCGAAACACGCAGGCGGTGACAATTACGAACTTCAAGTTGTCATGAATGGTGGTGGGAGTTCGCAGGGAGGTGCGGGAACTACTGGACTTTCGCAGTTTGGTATCAAAGTTACGCCCGTTCAGGTGCAAACGATGCCTCCTATGCAAAATTACCCTAACTGGGGTTGGGCAAATGTTAAGAATACGGATGGAACTTATACATGGGGTCTTCAAGGGCCAGGCGCTGACGGCATTCACTATTGCGTTGCTGTAGAACCTTCCACCAGTTCATGCGCTCAGAGATTCGGATTTCCTAAAGAATCTCGTTTCTATGTTCGCCTAAAGTTGAATTTAACTCCAGCTGGTTGGCTACATGGTCGCCTCACGAATCCGCAGATGTCGATAACAACAGCTGGCGACTCGACGATTCTTGATGTTGAAGGTGGCACTGTAGCTGTACCCGTTTTGTATGTAGCCGCGAAGTGGGTTGATTTACCAGCTTGGATAACTTCTCAATACGGGGTAACAAACGGACTTTACAAAGGCAACGGGGGCGGATTTTCTCGCATCCCACAATGGCCTCAATCGGATCCAACTACTAGGAATATGTTTAGTTTGCCACTGGCTTCGGGCGCAAGCGGGATAGAAGAACTGAAGTTATGGCTGCCTTATGTCAACGATAAAGCGACTTCTGTGCCAAGTTCGTGGTCGGTTCGAAGTTTGGATTCGTCTGAAACCTCAGGTTCAAATAAATGTTTTACGGACAATACAAAAGTCACAGGAATTGTCACTACTAATTCAACGGAATATTCAGATGGGCCTCCCACTTACAATCAGGTATCGGGAGCACTTGATTATCAGGTAGGGGCACCGCACTTGACCGCTACTAATGAAGTATTCAAAGGTTCTTACGATCTTCTCATGCGCTCGGAAGTGGTTCGATGCGTGTACGGCTTCTCGAAAGCACCTATAAGAGCCTCAATTTCTGTTTTAAGTGCCGATGGAAGCCCGGAAGTAGCGACTACATCGATTTCCGAACAAAACGGTTGGATGCACCTGAGTGCAAATGGGTTTGAATTCTCTGCCCCAACGGTGATGGCAAAATTGACTCAGGAGGCTCCAATAGCAGTTACTCCCGTGCCTGCTCCAACGGAGAAGCCCATAGCGATTACAAATCCTGTGTTGCCACCGATCATGATTGATCCGACAAAAATCAAATCCGTTACGATAAAACTATCTGGGCATTTAGTTCTTCTTGTGAAGAATCCCTCGGCCTGGAAGGCAAATCTCGCGGCCAATGCAGTTGTCAGGTTTGAGAAGGGTGGAAGCAAAGGGACGTACGTCGCTAATCCAGGATTTACGCCAGTCACAATTGGCACTTCATCCGTAATTCTTAGCAATGGAGCTAAGAGTTTCTTGCTGAGAATTACAGTTACGAAATAGAAGATTCGTTGGGCTCTCATTCTGATTCATCGGCCGAATTAACGTGCTCTAGACTTCGAGAGTGAACTCTGGAGCCTCCAGCAAGGCCGAACACTGGGATGTAGGACCTGTTGCAATATTGATCGCTGGGCTGATGTTCATGGAGAGCTTGGATGCCAGCGTTATTCCTACCGCGGCCCCGACTATTGCTCGTGCCTTTCATGTGACTTCTTCTCAAATGGGTATCTGCATGACGGCGTACTTAGCGACTGTTCTTGTGTTGATTCCTGTCAGTGCGTGGTTAGTTGAAAAATGGGGAGTCAGACCAGTTCTCTTTAGCGCCATTGTTCTCTTTACTACCGCGTCGGTTCTGTGTGCGGTCAGTACGAGTTTGCCCGAATTAACGCTTATGCGCGTCCTGCAAGGTGCAGGTGGAGCGATGATGGTGCCCGTTGGACGGTTCATTGTCTTGAGGTCTACCGACAAGGCAAACATCATTCGAGCGATTTCTTATCTAACGTGGCCCGCACTCTTTGCACCGGTGATTGCGCCAGCCCTCAGCGGTTATCTCATTACTTACGCGTCATGGCCGTGGATATTCCTTATCAACATGCCTTTAGGAATTGTGGCGCTAGTGATTGCATTTCGAATCATCCCCGCTGGGGATCATGGGAACGCTGGCAAACTGGACTGGGTTGGTTTCTACGGAACCGTTCTTTCTCTAGGTGCTCTCGTTATTGGAGCGGCTGAACTTGGAAAGCCACATGCTTCCTCGATTGTTACTTTCATTTTGCTGGTGGTTGCTGTTGGAGCCGGAGTTCCTACAGTCAGACATATGTTGCGCGTGCAATCGCCACTTGTGGGACTTGGGGCGTTAAGTATTCGAACCTTTCGTTCAGCAAGTGCGGGTGGCGGGCTCTTTCGTATCGCCGTCAATGCTGTTCCCTTTTTATTACCGCTTCTTTTCCAAGATAAATTTGGCTGGAGTCCGGCCAGAACTGGAACCATTGTTCTCTTTCTTTTCCTGGGCAATGTTGGATTTAAGCCCTTAACTACACCGATATTGAAGCGATTCAGGTTTCGATCAGTCCTAATTATTTCGGGAATCATTTCTGCTCTTTCAATCGTTGCGCTAGTTGCGATGCGTTCAACGACTTCCGTTGTTGTAATAGCGGGGGTGCTTATTGTTAGTGGCTCTTTTAGGTCGCTGGGCTACACCTGTTACAACACGATCACATTTGCAGATATCGAACAACCAATGATGCGAGAGGCAAATAGCTTGGCAAACATGATCCAACAGTTAACGAATGTATTTGCTGTGGTGTGTGCAGTTATTTCGATGAAAGTCGGAGCATCATTGCTAGGAAGTTCGCAGCAATTTTCCTTCGCTTTCTGGGTTGTGATTGCATTTATGCTCCTGGCAGTCGTTGGCGCAGTGCGATTGCCACGTACTGCAGGGGACTCTATTCGCTGATAGTTGCTACTGCCTCAATCATTAAGTCCCAAAATGCTGGCACATCTACTCCGATAGCAACATATGCATTATTAGGTGCATCCGTTACTCGATGAAGGTCAATTACTGTTGCTCCGCGCGTATGAGTGCCGTCTTTTTCAATAGCGACAGGTACATGAGCGAAAGTGAAGAGTTCTGGATGCGAGACCATGAGCACGGCTATCGGGTCATGTAGAGGTGGTTGTGGCATCCCGAATGTTGTGTCGTATGCATGAGCAAAAAATCGCATCAGTGGAACGATGGTACGCGAAAGGTGCGAATCGATATTTTCTAATCGTGTGAAGATTTCGGGAGTAATCAGAACCTGGTGCGTGATGTTGAGGCCGCACAAGTAGATATCGAGTCCGCTTGTAAAAACAATGTCGGCAGCCTCTGGATCAAACCAGATGTTGAATTCGGCCAAGGGACGCCAGTTACCACGCTCTGTCCCACCGCCCATAATGCTGATGCTCCGAATCCTTGAATGAAGTTCAGGGTGAGTTCTCAGAAGTTGTGCAACATTGGTGAGTGGGCCAGTGGCAATAATCGTGACGGGTACAGGTGACTCAGTAATGATCTGCGCCATCAGTTGGACGGCGCTGAACTTGGACAATGCAATCGTGCTTTCTGGAAGGGCGACTCCATCCAGAGCGCTCTCTCCATGAATTTCCGTCGCCGCATGTGATTGCCCGATCAGAGGATGCGTTGCACCTTGGGCGATTGGAATATTTGTCAGGCCCGCCAAAGTGCAAAACTTGAGCGCATTTTGGGTGACTTTATCGATAGGACCATTGCCCGAGACCGTCGTGATGGCTGCGAGATTAAGTCGCTCGCTGGCAGCGGCCAGAAGAATCGCCATGACGTCATCGTGGCCTGGATCGCAATCAAGAATTACCGGAATGGGGTTTTGGCTCATTTGCCAACGCTATCTGAAGTCACGGCATAATGAGCAATCTAGGAAAGAGAGATCTCAATGCATGGTGTGGCCTTATTTATTGCTGTCTTTCTTGCATGCGCGGTGGAGGCGGTGGAGGCAACAACAATTGTTTTAGCAGCAGGAACTGCCCGTGATTGGCGATCTGCATTATTGGGAACCGGCAGCGGACTAGCTACTTTGGCGGTAATTATTGGTGGGTTTGGACCAGCGCTCTCAAAGTTACCGATTGGTGGGCTTCGGTTATTCGTTGGTGGACTCTTGCTTGTTTTTGGTTTGCAATGGGTGCGCAAAGCGATTTTACGTAGCAGCGGTTATAAAGCGTTACATGATGAAGATGCGATCTTTCAAGAGGAATTAGCGCAGGCGCGTAAAGCAAAGAGTGGAAAACGCCTGGGAGTGCATGATTGGTATGCCTTCACACTCTCATTCAAGGGAGTATTGCTTGAGGGACTTGAGGTTGCCTTTATCGTCTTAACTTTCGGAACAATCCAACATCAAATTGGTCTGGCTTCACTTGCTGCCCTTGCCGCCGTAATCATTGTGGTGATTGCGGGATTTGCTCTGCGTAAACCGTTGGCGCGAGTTCCTGAAAACACCATGAAATTTATCGTCGGAATTATGTTGACTTCATTTGGAATCTTCTGGGGAGCCGAAGGAGCAGGGGCGAAGTGGCCAGGTAAAGATGCCTCGCTACCTGCAATCATCGCTTTTATGGCGCTTGTTTCTTGGATTTTGGTTGCGCTATTGCGGCGTCGTCATGCGGCTCGCGCTCTGGTGCTAGGTCAAGCGCATGTTGTTGAAGTGACTCTTGCTGATGAAATCGAAGAAGATGAAACCGAAATTCTGCAGAGCAAAACTTTTAGGACGAGCCTCAAAGCGTTCGGCGACTTCTGGTTTGACTTTCTTATTGGTGATGATTGGCGGGGCACGGTAGGAATCCTGCTCGCATTTATCGCAACGGCCATGGTCAATCATTCAGGCGCAGTGAGCTGGTGGATTCTTCCCGTGGCTGTTAGCGCTCTCCTACCAATGAACTTGATGAGAGTGACCCGCTAATAGTTTTGTAGCTACTGCACGTCCCATGTATCGCCACTAGTGAGTAGAGAATTTAGGTCCCCCGCGCCTTGTGCAGCAATGATGTCGGCAACTTGGTTATTGACCATGGAGCCGTATCCATCGCGCTGAACATCGCGGAAAATACCCACAGGTACATGGCTGAGTTCCGATGATGAAAGACGCGAGAGTGCGAAGGCGTATGAAGGATCAGCGTTATGAGCATCGTGAATCACGAGATCACTTTCGCTGACGCTACCGAGTTCAACAACTTTGAGCGATGCTCCATCGTGAACCAATCCGTGGGTTTCAGATTTGATTGCCTGCCCATGAACCATCTGCAAGAGTGCAGCGCCCTTGGTGTCGCCATCTTTGACGATATCGAAGGCGCCATCATTAAAGATGGGGCAGTTCTGGAAGATCTCAATCAAAGCCGATCCCTTATGGGCGGTAGCAGCACGCAAAACTTCTGTGAAATGTTTGCGATCGCTGTCCACGGTCCGGGCAACAAATGTTGCTTCAGCGCCGATTGCCAAGGAGATTGGATTGAAAGGAGTGTCTAGTGAACCCAGAGGGGTCGACTTGGTGACCTTTCCTTGCTCGCTCGTCGGTGAGTATTGCCCCTTCGTTAAACCGTAGATACGGTTATTGAAGAGCAAAATCTTGAGTTCGATATTGCGGCGCAATGAATGGATCAAGTGGTTTCCACCGATAGAAAGTGAATCGCCATCTCCAGTAATTACGAAGACCGTTAAATCAGGTCGTGAAATTGCTAGACCTGTTGCAATCGTTGGGGCACGACCGTGGATCGAGTGCATGCCGAAAGTCTCTAAGTAGTAAGGGAATCTGGAGGAGCACCCAATACCCGAAACGAAAACGATGTTTTCACGAGGAACGCCAAGTTCAGGAAGGAAGGATTGCATCGTGGAGAGGATCGAATAGTCACCACAACCAGGACACCATTTCACTTCTTGATCAGAGGTGAAGTCCTTCTTAGTCAGAGCTAGATCAGGCATGCAACACCGCCATCGTTGAGTCAATGAGTTCTTGAGTTGTGAATGGAAGACCCCGTACTTGATTGCAAGGAATAACATCCTTGAGGAACTGATTGCGCAAAAGCATTGCCAGTTGTCCTAGGTTCATTTCAGGTACCAAAACCTTTGGATACTTCTCAAGGATCGCACCTAAGTTCTTTGGGAATGGATTGATGTAGCGCAGGTGAGCCTGTGCAACCTTTTCTCCACTCTCGCGAAGTGCTTCGATTGCAGAGGCGATTGGTCCAAATGTTGAACCCCACCCAAGAATCAAAACATCTGCGTCGCCCGTAGGATCATCGACGATTAAATCAGGAACTTCGATACCTGCAACCTTGGCAGCACGCGCACGAACCATGAGGTCGTGGTTTGCTGGCTCGTAAGAAATGGCGCCTGTCTTATCTGCCTTTTCTAGACCACCAATGCGATGTTCAATTCCCTTGGTACCAGGAATTGCCCACGGCCGGGCAAGTGTCTTTGGATCGCGAAGATATGGCATGAAATTCTCTTGGGTTTTCGCGAATTCCACGTGCAGGTCAGGAAGTGAATCCACAGATGGGATCTTCCATGGCTCTGATCCGTTAGCGATGTAACCATCAGACATAATGAATACCGGAACACGGTACGTCGTTGCAATACGCGCAGCTTCTAGCGCAATGTCAAAGCAATCGCTGGCATGTGACGGTGCAAGAACGGCAACAGGAGATTCACCATTTCGTCCATACATTGCCTGCAGTAGATCGGATTGTTCGGTCTTTGTTGGGAGCCCCGTTGATGGACCACCACGTTGAACATCGATGATGATCAGTGGTAACTCCAGCATGACGCCCAGACCAATCATTTCGCTCTTTAACGCAACTCCGGGACCTGATGTTGTTGTGATTCCGAGAGCGCCACCATAAGAAGCACCTAGGGCAGATCCAACAGCAGCAATCTCATCCTCAGCCTGGAAAGTAATGACGCCAAACTTCTTATGTTTTGAAAGTTCATGCAAGATATCTGATGCAGGAGTGATGGGGTAGGAGCCAAGAAATAATTTAAGGCCACTGCGCTGTGAAGCGGCAATGAGCCCATATGCCATCGCAGTGTTGCCGCTGATGTTGCGATATTTACCCGCAGGCATGTGAGCTTTTGCGATTTCATAAGAAACTGCGAAGTCCTCGGTTGTTTCTCCGTAATTCCAACCAGTCTTATAGGCAAGTAAGTTGGCTGCCAAAATTTCTGGCTTCTTTCCAAATTTAGCCTTTAAGAAATTTTCAGTGGACTCTGTTGGACGGTGATACATCCATGTGAGAAGTCCAAGCGCGAACATGTTCTTAGAGCGCTCAGCCTCTTTGCGGGTTAATGAAAGCTCAGAAAGTGCCGCCACCGTTAATGAAGTCAGCCCTACCGCGTGCACCTTGTAACTATCAAGGGAGCCATCTTCTAGAGGATTTGTCTCGTATCCAACCTTAGAAAGATTGCGCGTGGTGAATTCATCTTTATCCACGATGATGGTCGCACCGCGACGAACCTCTTTAATGTTCGCCTTAAGTGCTGCCGGGTTCATGGCAACTAATACGTCCGGTGCATCGCCAGGTGTTTGAACATGGTGATCAGCGAAGTGAAGTTGGAATGAGGAGACGCCAGGGATGGTTCCCTGAGGTGCACGAATTTCCGCAGGGTAATTTGGGAGTGTAGAAAGATCATTACCCAGACTTGCGGTGTCCATCGTGAAGCGATCACCGGTGAGTTGCATTCCATCACCGCTGTCGCCAGCGAATCGAATTGTTACCTGGTCAAGCGATACAACGGGCTTGGTCACGTGGTTTATCTTGCTCAATTTGACGCTAAATGGCTAGTCAGTGAGGGCATTTCTTGGATGACTTTCATCTCAGGGCGAGCACTCTGACCATTCCGAGCGTGTGAATTCCTCTCAGGAAATCCTTGACTTTTCCATGAGAGTAGCCTGTTGCAATGACTTCACTGGGCGGGTTGAGTTCAGCGCAAGCATCAGAACGACTCAAGGCAAATGGCCCGAACTCCATAGAAGCGAAAGCGGTGCATTCAGCTTTTCGCCTTTTTATTAAGCAATTTCAGAGCCCCATCATCCTGATTCTCTTCGCCGCAACGATTATTTCGATGATCGCGGGGGACATCACTGATGGTGCAATCATTTTGGCAATCATTATTCCCAGCGGAGCTCTCGGATATTGGCAAGAACATCGAGCCGGGCAAACGATGGCCACCTTAATGAGCCGGGTGCAAGTTCATGTTGAAGTTGTGCGAGATGGGATTGAAATCGCGATACCTATTGCTGAAGTCGTTGTTGGTGATTTGGTGGTGTTACGAGTGGGAGACCTCATACCTGCTGATATGAACATCACTCAAGCGCAGGCCCTGATGGTGGATGAATCAGCCATGACGGGAGAGTCTTTTCCGCGCGAGAAAGTTGCTGGCGAACCAGATGCGACTAAACCAATTTCCCAAAGATCCACTGAATTGTTTTACGGCACGCATGTAGTCAGTGGAGTCGGTGAAGGGCATGTCGTAAAGACCGGGAAAGAAACTCAATTTGGATCCTTATCGAAAGAAGTCGATAGTAAAAATGTAACCACGGGATTCGAGCGCGGAACCACTGCATTTGGAATGCTCCTGTTGCATGCCATGCTTGTATTGGTTTCCGTACTCTTTATTGTCAATATGTTTTTGCATCGCCCCTTAATCGAGTCATTGCTATTTTCGCTCGCTCTGGCGGTAGGACTCACGCCTCAACTCTTGCCTGTCATCATCTCTGTCTCCCTCGCCGCTGGAGCGCGCCGCATGGCCGATAAACAAGTCCTGGTAAAGCGTCTTGATGCGATTGAAGATTTCGGCGTTATGTCAATTCTTTGCACAGACAAAACAGGCACAATTACTGCAGGAGTTGTGAATTTAGATTCAGCCATTAATTGCCACGGTGATTCAAGCGATAACGTGCTTCGCCTGGCATATCTCAATGCAAGTTTGCAAAAAGGTTTCACTAATCCTCTCGATGCAGCAATTATTGCTTCAGTGGGTAAGAGATTTGAGAGCATCCCAGTACTTGGGGAAGCCGCGTATGATTTTCAACGCCGTCGATTAAGCGTGCTGGTCGCTGATCCAAATCCGGTAATGATCACGAAAGGATCATTTGAAAAGGTAATAGAAGTTTGCGAAAACGCCAGAGGACAAGAGGAACTCCTACCTATTGCCGATGTTGCGGATTCTTTGACTGAAAAGTTTCAAGAACTCAGTGCCCTAGGTAATCGTGTCCTGGCAATTGCCACGCGAACGCTTCCAGGAAGTACCTCGATAACTGCCGCAGATGAATGCAAAATGACCTTTGAAGGACTCCTTGTTTTTCTGGATCCTCCAAAGAGTGATGCACGTGAGGCGATATTGGAACTGGCTGGTTTAGGAATCGATCTCTATCTGATTACAGGAGATAACCCACTTGCGGCAAAGTCGATCTCCAAACAAGTAGGTCTAAATGCCGAGGTAATTCTTACAGGCAATGACATTGCCGCCCTGAGTGATGATGAGTTAGAACTGAAAGCTAAAGGCTGCAGAGTCTTTGCTGAAGTAGATCCACTTCAGAAAGAACGAATTGTCCGTGCCTTGCGAGCAAGTGGTGCCACCGTTGGATATTTCGGAGATGGAATCAATGATGCTGCTGCATTGCACGCAGCCGATGTCGGCATTTCGGTGAACACTGCAGTAGATGTGGCAAAAAGTGCTGCATCCATAGTGCTGCTCGATAAAGACCTCAGGGTCGTTGCCGAAGGAATTCGTTTGGGCAGACGCACTTTTGTAAACACGATGAAGTACGTTCGAGTTGGAGTAAGTGCTGCTTTCGGAAACGTTGTTTCAATGGCGATCGCCGATGTGTTCTTGCCATACTTGCCGCTCCTGCCTATGCAGATTCTTCTCCTGAATTTCATGACGGATTTCCCTGCACTTGCTATTTCTGGTGACTTGGTCGATCCAGAGAACGTAGCTAGTCCTAGAGCTTGGGATATAAAGGCAATTAGAAAGTTTATGATTTCATTTGGTTTGTTGAGTTCCGCTTTTGACATACTCACTTTTCTGGTTTTGAAACTAGGTTTCAACGCAGATGCAACACTCTTCAGAAGCGGGTGGTTTGTGGAATCAACCCTGACCGAACTTTCAGTAATGATGGTCCTTCGCACAAACAGACGTTTCTGGAGAAGTAAGCCGGGTAAAGGACTATTTTGGGCGAGTGCGATTTTGGCAGTCCTGGCAATAGGTATTCCGTATTCGCCCATTCATTCACTGATCGGACTTTCACCACTGCCTTTGAAACTTCTGGTGGTTCTATTTGGCTTAATAGGGGTCTACATTTTTCTTAATGAAGCAGCAAAGAAATACTGGATGCCATGAAAAAGGTGAAGTGACGTTATGTTGATCCTCAACCCGAACCCATGTTTCTCCCGAACCCTTCATATGGGGCATTTTGAACGGGGCGCAGTAATGAGGACGCCCTCGGCAGAAGTGCGTGCTGGCGGCAAGGGCATTGATTCAGCTCGGGTAGCACACAGCTTAAAGCGCAAGGCCCCACTTATCGTGTTAGTGGGAGATCGTGATGCTGATACATATTGCCGACTGCTCTTTGATGAGAAAGCCGATTTTCGCTACACCACTTACGTTGGGAGTATTCGAGTCGCGACTATGTACTTAGAAGAGGGCACGGCGGTAAACACCGTAGTCAATGAAGAAGGACCAACAATTACCGAAGAAGACTGGAAGAAGTATCTGGCTGAAATTGAACGAGAAATCATGCCTGGTGAAATCGTCGCCTGTATGGGCAGTTTTCCACATGGTGTTACGCAAGAGTCAGTTACTGCCTTAGTTAATCTCGTTCACGAAAAAGGAAGCCTCTTGCTTTTGGATACCGCCCCTCACTTTTTATCCTTTGGTCTCTTTGCTGGAGTAGACATTGTTTCCCCCAATTTGGATGAAGCCGAAGCTGTAATCAGTGCTGGCTCGGAAGATTTCTTCACCGGAGATATTCGCGATGGAATCGCACGCGCTAAGAGCGCTGCGCTTAAGCTCTGCGAAATGGGAGTCAAAGTTGCACTTGTTCATGCGGGCGAATTGGGTACTGCCATTGCCCACCAAGGCCGAGTCGATTTTGTTCCGAGCTTTCCCGTGAACGTAGTAAGCGCTGTCGGTGCGGGAGATTCACTGGCTGCAGGTTTTGTTCTCAAGAGTGAAGAGCAAGGAGACGTCACCAAAGTTTCTGACATTGATTGGAAACTCTCACTTATGTATGGCACAGCAACTGCTTCAGCGGCATGTGAAAAGGGACGAGCGGGAGATGTGGATGCTTCACGTGTAGCAGAAATATTTGAGCAGATAAGGGCTAATTAGTGATCTTGCCCAGTCGGTGATGGGTCTTTTTAAGCACCGTGTAAAGACCTCGGTATTCTTGATAAAGATCGGCATAAATCTTCGCATCAGGTCCATCAGGAAGGAACGTGTCAGCGACTTTCGTCTGATCACCCGCCTCTCTTAGCGAAATTTCTCCCAAGCAAATTCTTGCCCACGAAGCAGCGCCTTTGAGTTGTGCATCTCGTGGATTAGCAGGACGTTCCACCGGTCGATTGAGTGCGTAAGCATGCATTTGGCACCACAAATCTGATTGCGCGCCACCGCCGATAATGCGAACCGTTGCGGGCTTGCGACCCAGGAATTTTTCGTAAGAATCAAAGAGCCAACGAGAATTAAAAGCCACGCCTTCCATTACGGCCCGAATCATCATGGATTCATCGGTCCGAAGTGACATATTTAAGAATGAAGCGCGGACTTTCTTGTCATCGATCGGGCTTCGCTCACCATTAAGCCAAGGAGTAAAGATCACACCTTCACTGCCAGCAGGGGCAGTCTGTGCCCTTGCGAGAGCACCTTCATATCCTTCGCCAGTGAATACATTTTCTATTAACCAACGAAGGGCCGAACCGCCTGTTTCGTGGTTATTGGCAACGACTGGATAGTTCTTATCGAGACCCGGAACGCTTGCGATGGAATGCAAAATGTCGGTCTTCTTAAAGGGAACTCGAGCGCCAATCCAAGCCGTTGTTGAAATGGTTACATGGGTATCAAAAGGTTCTACGGCGCCGCTGCCGATAACTGCAGAATGCAAATCAGGAATACCACAAATGACCGGAACGTTTGTGGGAACTCCCAAAGATTCTGCAACATCGGGAAGAATTGTTCCAAGGATTGATCCAGTGGAGAGCAATGGAGGTAATTTAGCCGGATCACGGTGAGCTTTTCTCACAAGTCCAGCGTCATATTGCATAGGTTTGCCTATGCGATTATCCGTGATCCAACTAAGAATCATGGATGCAGGAGTTGCTCCGGCTTTTCCCGTAAAACGCATGCCGAGATAGTCGATAGGTTCCAGCAAGAATGAGGCGCGATCGTGCGTTGCTTTCATTTCGCGTTGCAACACCATGGAATGACCTGTCGGATCCGCTCCGCTGGGAGTTGGGCCACCACCTGTTTTTCGTATCCAAGGAATTACGCGATGAGGCGCAAATCCTTGATAACTAATAGGACCACCAATGATTTCGCGCATATATTTTTCACCGCGGGTGTCAGACCAGAGAAGTACTTCGCCAACGGGAATTCCTTTGGAATCCACGGGGACCGTAGAGCCCCATTGCCCTGTAATAGCAACTGCATGCATATCTTGAGGGTTCACATTGCTAGTAACAATTGCCTCACGTGCACCTTGAAGCGTTTCTTTCCACCATTCATTTGCATCTTGGGTAGCGGTGCCATCCAGCCCGATTTTTACACTGACAGCACGAACACTCACAGCAAGGAGTTGATCATGTAGGTCAACGACAGCAACCTTGGGTCCACCATTACCTAAATCAATTGCAAGAATCCAGCGCCCCATATGGAGATTATTCCGTAGGAGCTAACTCGTGCATAGCGTCTAGATATCCACTCATAACAAAGGAAAGCGTTGCGTTGCCCTTTGGAGTACCACCGAACCCATACATGGCACCACTTTGCGCAGTTGCTCCTAGATTCTCTTTTGCATATGCGACGGAGGCTTTGAGATCTTCGATATATTTTTCGATCACATCAGGACCGGTATTTGGGCGTGTAATGCAAAAGTGGAGCCCAGGTGGCATTTGCAGGGCATTCATCCGCCATCCGCGTCGCTTGAGTTCGTCGTTAATTAGGTAGACATCAAGTTGTGGTGATGTGAATGCGACAAGGAATGTTGGATCGCCCACTACTTCCAGTTCAGGGATTTCGCTCTTTATTGCCATAACAATTTTCTGCGCCGCAGCGTAAATCTCCTTAGCCGCATCGCGGTAGCCCTGCTTGCCCATGAGCAGCATTGAGGCCCACGAGGATGCAATTAGCCCTCCGCTTCGCGAACCTGCAAAACCTGGAGAAAGGTATAGCCCGCCTGGCCAATCTGGATAAGTGAAATATTGATAGGAGCGCAAAGTTTTTGTGCGATAGAGAAGCGTAGATGTTCCTTTGAGAGCGTAAGCATATTTATGTGTATCTGCACTGATGCTTGTTACTCCGGGAACCCGGAAATCCCACGGAGTTACGGCAATTCCGTTTGCTTCAATCCACGGCAAGATGAATCCTCCGAGACATCCGTCGACGTGTAAACCAATTCCATGCTTGAGCGCCAATTGCCCGAGTTCTGGAATCGGATCGATCAATCCATGTGCATAGTTCCCGGCAGAACCCACGATTGCAATCGTGTTCGCATCGATCATTGATTCCATTTTTGCAACATCAACGAGGTGATCACTTCCTAAAGGTGCGTGGCGCATTTCAATGCCTAGCCAGTGGGCACCCTTATCAAGGGCAACGTGTGCAGTTGCGGGAATAACAACATTGGGTTGCGTGACACCGCGCTCGCGAGCGGCTTGCTCACGATATGTGTAAAGTGCAGTGATTAGACTTTCGCTTCCGCCACTTGTTATTACACCGCATGCATCACTATCGGGTGTGCAACCGTGCAACATATCTAAAGCCATGGCGATTATTTCGCCCTCAAACTTTGTCGCGGATGGATACATGTCTCGTTGGAGAACATTTACATGCGCAAATTCTTCAAAAATCTCGGTGAGCAGATGATAGTGATCGTGATCCCCGCTGTAGAGCGAACCAGATACGCGACCTGTATCCCCGACTGCGTCTTCGCGAGTTGCAAAGTTGCGAACCTCCGCGATGACTTCCTCAGGGGATCGCCCATTATCGGGAATTGTCGAGTAGGTATGTGTGGAATTTCGATAGGGGTACAACTCATCCATCATTGAGTCCATACCGTTGGTATCTTCCGACATAAGTTAACCCCAAATTCTGATCGTAATAATCTACTTTTGCATATCGACTCTTGAAATACAACACATTCCTTTGCTGGCGATTCTTGCAAAGTATAACTTTTGGCGAGAGAGTGAACCATGAAATACTCATTCGCGGATAAAGTCTTCGTTATCACAGGTGGGGCAGGCGGAATTGGATCTCATTTGGCCCGCGAGTTTGCTGCTAAAGGAGCACAACTTGTTTTGATTTCTCGTAACAAAGAGAAACTTGCAGAAATCATCGCCTCACTACCTGGCTCCAATCACTTGTCCATCGCTTGCGATCTCACCGATAGAAATGAAATCAAGAATTGCATCAAAATCATCGATGAAAAATACGGGCATATTGATGTGCTTATTCCTAATGCCGCAATTACAACGACCGATCGATTCGATGTTCGAAGTGTTGAAAGCATTGAGCGCGAGCTAGATATCAATTTGGTCGCTCCTTTGATCTTCATCCGCAGTGCAATTCCTCTCTTGAAGAAAGCAACTGATCCTCGAATCATCACAACAGGTTCACTCGGAGGGATTTTTCCTTTGGGGGAGACCCCTATGTACACGGCATCGAAATTTGGTCTTCGTGGTGCCATGCTTTCGATGAGTTTGGACCTAGCAGGTAAAGGAATAAAGGCAGGCTCTGTGCTTCCATCAGCAACTGACACCCCAATGTTGCATCGCGAAGCGATTGAAGGTGGTAACTCACTGCAATTTATGGATCCACCACAAAGCACGCAAGTTGTGGTGAACTCCTTTTACAAGATGCTAGATAAGCCTCGCTTTGAAATCTACCCAAAGAGAAGCGAATCGTGGCTCGTAAAAATAGCTCTTCTTATCCCAAACCAATTACCGCGTTTAATGCCATTGTTCAGAGGGAGCGGAGAAAAAGGTCATAAGAAATACCTTAAAGAGTTAGAACTACGTGGCATCGCAAGAAAAGTGAGCGATGGATGGGAATACGTTGAGTAGCTCTATAACTCGTCGCGCAGTTTTGACGAAGCTAAATCTGCATACACATCGGGCCTGCTCGTCTTTAATCGATGTCCATAGATCATTCCACCGACAGCGATGAACAAAAGCGTAAACGGAACTAGATTTACGATTTTATTGCTGCTACCGGTAAGGGTGTTGTAGTGCATGGCAGCGAGAAAAAAGGCAATAACGAGGCCGATAAATCCAATCGTGGGCGCAATGACACCTTGCCATAGTTTCCGATCTGGACGTTTCCAAAAGAAGGCAACAACCGAGAGCGATGCCATTGCCTGTAATGCCACGATCCCTAGAGTGCCCATGGCAATCAGACTTGCCGCATAGACTGTATAAGGATCAGCACCACTAATGGCAAAACCGACTGCGGAGATTACAGCGACGCCGGTAATTGCAAGGCTGGCAATATGTGGACTGAAGTGGTGTTTGTGATGTTGACCAAAACGTTGCGGCATAATCGATTCACGGCCCAGTGCAAAGAGATATCGGCTCGCCGCATTATGAATTGCTGAATACCCGGCCAAGACGCTGGTACAGAGAAGAACTGCTGTGAGGTCATACAAAATAGTTCCGCCATAGCGTTGAACTAAATTAAGAACAAAGACGCCACCATCCTTCTTTGAAGCCGCACGGACGCCATCAATTCCAACGGAACCAATGATGATCCATGTGGAGAGAATGTAGAAGATTCCAACAGAGGAGACTGCGATGTAGGTGGCTCGGGGAATGCTTCGCTCTGGGTCTTTTGTCTCTTCACCATAGAGCGCTGCAGATTCAAAACCTATGAAACTGGTAAAAGCAAAGAGCATAGCAATACCAATTGGCCCAGAAGTAATTTGTGAGTGACTAAATGAAGCCGAGGGAAATGCTGCAAAATGTTTCTTGTTGAGCACGAGCCCTTCGAAGACGAAGAGAATGGCAAATTCGGCCATCATGAAAAAGCCCACTACTTTGGCGGACATTTCAACAGATCGGTACCCAAGAATTGCCACGAGAAGAATTCCGATGGCTGTAAATACATACCAAGGGACATCTACATTGGCAGCCGATAGAACGAGTTGTTGCATGAAGTATCCGAAGGCACCTGCTAATCCGCATGCTTGGGCCGTGTAGGCAGCTAGCGCAACGTATGCTGAACCAACGCCGACTGGTTTAGTGAGACTACGTGCAATATAGGTATAAAAAGCCCCGGTATTAATTACTTTGCGACTCATCGCGGCATAACCAACAGAAAAACATAAGAGCACTAAGGTCGCCATCAGAAATGCTGCTGGAAGTCCTCCGCCATTTCCGTAGACCAGAGCTAGCGGGACGTTGCCGACCATCGCTGCCATAGGCGCGGCTGCGGCAATTACAAGAAAGACAACTCGACGGGTCGTTAAATTCGGGTGCCCTGGGGTCTGTTCTGTGGCGATGATGTGCTCCTGTCTTGTCGGGCAACCTTACAAAGGGCGCTCCGGGAAGTCATCAGTTTCACCCCTCATTTTCTGAACTTCCGTGGGAAACTTAACGCCTTATAAAGGAGTGATCTGATGCGCAGAAGTGTAGGAATTGCCACAGTTTCACTCGTGCTCGTGTTATCAATTCTCAGCGGTGTCGCTCACAGCAGTGCTGCTGTTGTTACGTTTAAAGCCAAGCGTCCCTACACTCTCTTTATTCCAAGCACGTACAACAAATCCAAGCCAGCGCCATTGATTCTGGCACTTCACGGATATGCCTCATCAGGTGATGAGATGGAGAAGTTCCTGCAATTGACCTCAATTGCCCAGGCTAAGGGAATTCTTTATGTTCACCCTGATGGAACCATGGATAGCACGGAATCTCGATTCTGGAATGCAACCCCGGCTTGTTGCAATTTAA
>Ga0194037_1000696_pt1 | contig 25915 bp, 17 predicted proteins | sample JunL306m_MetaG_FD_148653 | JGI IMG/M metagenome (GOLD analysis project Ga0194037, IMG submission 148653) | Anoxic zone freshwater microbial communities from boreal shield lake in IISD Experimental Lakes Area, Ontario, Canada - Jun2016-L304-6m | ecosystem: Environmental > Aquatic > Freshwater >...
CCATATATGAGGGCCGTGGAGTTGGAGGGGGCAATCTTCCTTATGATCCGGAAAACCTCGCGCATGGTGGGATGGTCACCGATGATGGTGGGAATCAGGTGGTTTTCCGCCAGCTTCCGGGTAAGCGCCTCGTTCTCCCGGATGAGCTTGAGGTGCTCAAAAGCCCGCTGCAGGGTAAGGAGTAAATCCTGGCGCTCCAACGGTTTTTCCAGATAGTCGAAGGCCCCTTTCTTCATGGCCTCCACGGCGGAGTCGATTGTGCCGTGAGCGGTCATCATCAGCACGCACTGCCGGGGATTAGTTTCCAGCGTCGCCTCCAGCAGTTCCATGCCCGACATCCCCTGCATCTTCAGGTCGGTGAGGATGACGTCAAACGCCTCTCCTTCCAGCGCCGACAATGCCTCGCGTCCCCCCGGCGCGGCAACGATGCGGTATCCCGCCCCCTTCAGAATGGTGGTAAGAATGTCCCGCTGTCCCCGTTCATCGTCAACGATCAGAATCGAACCGCTCATGCTTTGTCTCTCCGTGGGTTTCTGGGGAGGATGATTGTAAAGATCGTCCCCTTGCCGGGCTCACTGGTCACATCAATGCTCCCCCGGTGCTCTTTCACAATCCGTTCGGTGATGGCGAGTCCCAGGCCGATACCTGCCTCCTTGGTGGTAAAGTACGGCTGAAATATTTTATCGAGATCTTCCGGCTCAATCCCCCGCCCGGTGTCGGCAATGGTCAGGCGAAAGCTCTTCGTCCCGGGATCGTAGACGGCGCCGAGGGTCACTCTCCCCCCTTCAGACATGGACTGGGCCGCGTTGGTGATGAAATTCACCAGACAGTTCCGCATCAGTTCCCTATCTATCTCCAGTGAGGGGAGATCGTCGGGAATATCCATGAGCAGAGAGACATGTTGCTCGGTCAGTTTCTCCTGTACCAGCGGCAGGAGTGCGTCGATGAAAGTCCGGTAGTCTACCCGCACGGGGCGGAGTTTCAGGGGTCGGCCGTAGTTCATGAAATTAAGCACCATGTAGTTGGCTCGCCGGACTTCTTCCTTGATCTTTCCGGTCAGCTCCCGCAACTCATCGATCCGCTCCCCGCAGACCGGCAGCATTTCGCTCCGGAGGTGGTCCACCGCCAGGCTGATGTAGTTGAGCGGGTTTCTGATCTCATGAGCGATGCCGGAGGCCAGTTGCCCCACCTTGGAGAGGTGTTCCGCTTCGTACAGCCGTTTTTCCAGGTGCTCCCGCTCCCGGAGCTGTACCACCATTTCGTTGAAACTCTCGGCCAGTTCGCCGATCTCGTCATGAGTCTCCACCGGCATGGTAACCGTCAGATCCCCCCCCGATACCCGTTTGACCCCTTCCACCAGTCGTCGGATCGGCATGGTGTATCGTTGAGCCAGGAAAAAAGTCAGCATGATGCCGAACATGAAGAGCAACGAGGTGGCCAGCAGGCGTCTGAGGAAGTTATCATGCTGGATCTCCCGGATGTTGTCGAGAAGCAGGTTGACCTGAACATACCCCAACTGCTCGTCGCCGACGATGACCGGCACCACCAGTTCATACGGCTTCAGGGAACCGGTTCCGGCCGGTCGCCCGCCCCGTACCACCTTGAGGCCGGTCCCCATTTTCCTGGGGTCACGTTTCTTGCCGACCAGCGACGGATCGGATGAATTGATGATCTCGCCGTCGTTGTCTATGATGTTGATCTCGTTGATCCCCTTCTTGCGAGCCTGCTGGAGATACTCCTTGAGTCGTGAGTTCTCCACATTCGACTCGGATGTCAGATCCTCCACACTGAGCTGAATCGCCTTGGATATCTCATTGGAGCTCTCCTGTATCTCGCGGACCAAGTCGTTCTGACTGAACTGGTTGAGGATGAACAGGACGAGGATGGCCAGCACCAGGAGAGACAGCATCATTGAGATCAGTTTGGCGTTGAGTTTCATATTACCGCCACAGGTAGAGAAACCGCGAGCCGGTCAGCGGTTCCAGCTCCCCCAGGTCAAGGTTGATCAGGTTGATGGTCGGTGCGCCGCCGTCCGGGAGGCCGGAATAGATGGTTCCCTTGTAGTCGCCGGGGCGGTGGTAGCCGACAACCGTGGCGTGTTCGAGACCCTGGCGCTGCTTCATAAGGGCAATGGTCTCATCCAGATACTCCACCCGGTCGATGAGTCCGGCATCAAGTGCTTGTTCGGCGGTGTAAATCCGGCCGTCGGCCGGCTTTTCCAGTGTCTTGCGGTCGAGTCGATTGCCGGGAGGGGCCTGAACCACGTCCACGAAACGACGGTACATCCGGTCGCGGCCTTCCGGAGCGCCTCTTTCACCTGGACAACAGTTGAAGGCTTCCGCTGGAGAGCGCCACCCGACTCCTTCTCGGAGATGAATCCGGAGAGGTCTATGATCACAATCTTCCTGGCGCCATTCCCTTCAAGTACCTGCTCTTCCAGAGGGCGAGGCTGGCCGAAGAGCCGAAGAGGCTGACGTTGACAAAAGCGCAGCCGTTGAGGAAACAAGCAAACAACACGACAAGCAGCAGCAATAACCTTGATTTCACGGGGTCCTCACAAAAGAACTATTGAACCTGAATTCAAACGCACGCCGGAAGTCCCTCCGCCAGGGACGGATAAAGAAGCGTAACAGCGAGCTTTTCAAGCATCAATCGGTTGTCCGTCCGCCGTGATTCGGAGACGTAGGAGAGCATGAGCGGCGACATGACCCGCCGGGCTTCCTCCCAGGAGACCTGCCGGGGGCGCGTGAGTCCGAGGAAGTCGGCGGCGGCGTTGAAGTAGTCGGTCATGGTGGTGGGATGACCGTCACTGACGTTGAAGATATCTCCGTCTTCCCCCCGCAGCGCGGCGGCGAGGCAGACGCGCGCCAGATCGTCGGCATGAATCCGGTTGGTGAGGTTGGCGATCCGTTCGTCCAGCACCGGCTGGCCGCTGGTAAGTTGGCTTACCGGAAGCCGGCCGGGGCCGTAGATGCCGGTGACCCGGAGAATGATCACGGGGACGTTATGCTTTGCGCCCCACTCCCGGAACATCCCCTCGGCATGGAGGCGGCGCTTGCCCCGGGCTGTCCGGGGGATAGTCGGACTCTCCTCGGTGACGGTCGTATCACCGCAATCGCCGTAAACCCCGCTGGTGCTCATGTAGATGATCCGAGCCGGTTCGTCGCCGGATGCGATGGCGGAGAGGAAGTTCCGGACTCGTGAGTCCTCGTGTCCTCCGCCGGGGGGTGGCGCGAAATAGAAGAGAATCGCCCCGACGGTGTTCAGTCCGGCCAGGGAAGCCGGAGCATCAAGGTCGGCGACAATTGCCCGGATACCGAGCGCCTCAAGCTCCGCCCCCTTTTCCGGGGAGCGAACCAGCGCCGTGACCGGCGTCCCTTTGTCCAGATAGCGCAACGCCACCCGTCTACCGATGTCGCCGCACCCCGCGATGAAAATATCATGCATGCAATAGCTCGTAACCGGCATGTGGCATAAATATGCTCAAGTTGTACCGGGAGTCCGTTGTCCACGTCGATTGCTGTATGCTACAATGCCATATTGTCGAAGAAAAGTTGACCGCTGATTATTACGGACAGACCTGTTCTTGTCAAACAGTTTCGCGGCTTGGATAAACGGACACTTCCCATATTTCTCTTGCATCAACATTGTCATTGCGCTAGCAACCCGCCATGCCACGAATTGCTCACATCATAGCCACTGGTTATCCGCATCATATCACCCATCGAGGCAACAATCGTGCGTTTGAGGGTCAGACTTGATTTTGTAGTTGTTATCCTTGCTCTCTCCTTCCCGCTCCGAACAAATTAACACTGTGACCGTGACCGGCTGTTATGCCACCATCGATCTTGACATGCAATACTTATCGGACTAGTCTGCACTAACTGACTCCGCAGGGGTGCTATCCAGGTTCTTAACATCCATTACCAATACTCACTTTTCAAAACTCATTGAGTTGGTGCCCACTGGCGAAGAGGTTATCATCATCAGGGCCGGTGTGCCTGTTGCAAAGCTAGTTGTTGCACTGGCATTGATGGAGAAGCTTACGATCATTACCCGTGACGCTTAGTAGGTCAATAACGAATTGGCCATATTTTATTAGACGAGAGATAAAGAGTGAGAAATTTAAAGAGAATCAATATTTTACTCATGACCGCGGTTTGTATGCTTTTTATGTCATGCGGGGGGAGGAGCGAAACAACTTCCCCGGTAAGCACTCAGACAATTAAGTGGCAGCTTGCAAAAGTGGTGATGTCCCCATCCTGTTGACATAAATCTAACATATCGTTACAAATCAGTAGGTTGGCAGAGACCAGCGATTTCATGAAAATAGAGGAAAAATGCTCAGTTACGAAATCGTGTCAACAGGATGGGGACATCACCGCAAAAGTTGGTGGAACTATAAAGTACTCCGGTGGATATCTGGTTGTGGACGACCTTTGGGATCAAATCGGCGCCAAGGTCGATAAGCAAGGGGTAACCACCACGGACGTTGACCGAATCACTGTTGACCGAATGAATGCTTGTCTTTTCTCCGGACGAATTCATGACCCGCCGGCGTAACTGCTAGACAAGTAAAATATAATGGCCCACTTTGCCTATGAAAAATACTCCGTTACCGATGCTTTTCCTGTTACTCGCCGCGACTGTCACCGCGTACGCCGCACCCCTCACCTTGACTGATGCGCTGGCGAAAAGAGCCGCCGGCAGCCGAACCTTGAAAATGGTGGCGCTTGACGAGCAGATCGCCGGGGATAATGTCCGGGCCAGTCGGAGTACTTTTTTCCCCCGTATCGATATCCAGGGGGGGTACACCGCCCAACAGGCGCCCCAGGCAATAGCCATGCCCCAAGGTTCATTCGAGACCCAGCAGGCGGATTACGCTTTCCTCGCTCTCTCCCTCAACCAGACTATCTATGACTTTGGTCGCGCCGCCGCCCGCGTCTCCCATGCCGAAGCCGGCCGTGAAGCCGCCCGTTTCTCCTACAAAATCGAGGAGCAAGAGCTTTTCCTCCGGACGGTAACCTCATATTTTCGCATCCTCAAGGAGCAGAAATTCCTCGATGCGGCCGACGAAGAGAGCAAGCAGATGCAGGATCACCTCCGGGTCGCCCGGAATCTCTTTGAACAGGGGGTGGCAACCCGCAACGATCTGCTCCAGGCCGGAGTACGACTGGCGAGCAGCAGCCAACGCCTCCTGGAGAGCGCCAACCGCCTGGAAAACTGCTGGCTTGACTTCAATAATCAGCTTGGCGAGTCTCCTGATTTCCGAGCGGAGCTTCAGGAAGGAACAACCATCGACCTTGCCGCCTTGGAGAGACCGGCTGACGAGGTGGTGACGACCCGGGCGGAACTGCTGTTACAGCAAAAGTCGATCGATGCCGCTGATTCGGCGGTCAGGGAGGCGCGGACCGGTTATTATCCGGAACTTTATGCCAGACTGGGGCTTGACTACGTGCAAAATGAGAAGATGAAGGAACAGGCCATCTACTCCGCTACAGTCGGTCTCAAGATGAACCTTTTTGACGGTTTCGCCACTACCTCTCGTTACCGTCAGGCGGTAAAGAACCGTTCACGGAACGAGGAACGACTCCTTCAACTGAAGTCGGATCTTGCCCTGGAGTACCGGATCGCGGTCAATGACGTCAAGGTAGCGCGACAGCGGATCGCCGTCACCGAGGCCGCCATCAGGCAAGGAGAGGAAAATCTCCGTATAAACCGCGACCGTTACGCGGAAAAGGTGGGAACCGCCACCGACGTCATTGACGCCCAGACACTGCTGACCCAGACCAGGGTTGACTATTATACCGCCCTCTATGATTACCAGGTAGCGCTGGCGCGGGTAAAAAAGGCTCGGGGGGAACTGTGAGCGATACAGGGAACAGCGAAACGACGACGGCGTCTCCGTCCGCCGCGGAGGTAAACGGCAACGGTTCGCGCCGACGCGCCGGGGTCATCCTCGTCCTGATCATCAGTCTGGCTACGTTTTTCGGGGCGCGGTGGTGGCTCAGAAGTCTGTCCCATATTACGACCGACGACGCCTTCATCGAAACAACCTTGCATTCGGTGGCGTCGCGGGTATCCGGCACGGTTACAAGGGTGCTGGTGAACGACAATCAACAGGTCAACAAAGGAGACCTACTGGTGGAATTGGACCAGGCCGACTACCAGGTCAAAGTGGCCAACCAAACGGCCCAGGTGGATCTGGCCAGAAACGATACTTCAAGCATCTACGCCCAGGTGGATGCGGCCAAGGCTGCCGTGGCCTCGGACCGCGCCCGTCTCGAACAGGCGGAACTGGAGTTGAAGCGAGGCGAGGCGCTCTTTCTCAAGGAGGTCATCCCCAAGGAGCAGCTCGAAAGGCTGGAGACCGTCCGCAAAGTGGCGGCAGCCAAGCTGCAAGAGACCGAAGGATCGGTGAAACGGGCGCTGGCGCTTTTGGGTCTCATCGGCAACGGCGTCCGGAATGCCCAGATTGCTCAAAAGCAGGCGGCGCTTGCGGAGGCACGGCTCAATCTCTCATATACCAAAATCTATGCTCCGGCCGACGGCTACATCACCAGAAAAGCGGTGGAGAGCGGCAACATCATCCAGGCGGGGCAACCCCTCATGGCTCTTGTTCCCCTCGAAAATGCCTGGATCACCGCCAACTACAAGGAGCGGCAACTGACCCATGTCCGTCCCGGCCAACAGGTTGAGTTCACCGTGGACGCCTATCCCGGCACAACCTTCCACGGCACAGTGGAGAGCATCATGGCCGGCACCGGCGCCGCGTTCTCGCTTCTGCCGCCGGAAAACGCCACCGGCAATTATGTGAAGGTGGTTCAGCGGATACCGGTAAAGATCCGGATCACCGGAAAGCCGGACCCGAAACATTCCTTTCGGGTGGGGATGAGTGTTGAACCGACCATCATCACCGACCGGCGCCTCGGCGACGTCATCAAGGGGCTGATTAACTGATAATCGGTAAACAATCATCGGGAGGCATGCATGGGACCATTGGCTCTGAAGCTTGAGGACCGATTCACCTACGGCGACTATCTGACCTGGGATGACGACGAGCGGTGGGAGTTGATAGACGGGGTTCCCTACAATATGTCGCCGTCGCCGAAGGTGGCGCATCAGCGTATCCTGCTGGAGTTGGGACGTCAGTTTGCCAACTTTCTATTGGGTAAACCGTGTCATGCCTTTATCGCGCCTTTTGACGTTCGGCTTCCCGAAGCCGATGAATCCGACGACTTGGTCGAAACGGTGGTGCAGCCCGATCTTACCGTTATCTGTGATCAGCGAAAACTTGACGAGGCCGGCTGCCGCGGGGCGCCGGATCTGGTGGTGGAAATTCTTTCCCCCTCGACGGCGCAAAAAGACCTGAAGATCAAATTTGCCCGGTACGAGCGGGCCGGGGTGCGGGAATACTGGATCATCGACCCGACGGGAAAAACAGTGCAGGTTTTTACCCTTGGCCCGGACGGCCGCTACGGACGGCCCCAGGTCTACACTGACGGAGATACGGCGCCCGTCGGAATCTTCCCTGACTTGGAGATCAACCTGACTGAGGTTTTCACGGAATAGGGAGAGCGGGTATGACATGCGTGCATGAGAAAATCGGCCTTTCGCCCTTTGCCCTTAACCATATGTCTTACTCTATGTCTTTTACCGGCGCCTCTCTCCGTCCGGAATTGGCTCGCATCGTGGCTGAAAACTTTCTCTCGTGCGGTGATTGGGAGCAAACGAAGCGACAGGTGTTGCTAACTAACGCTTTGCAGGCCCGTACTCCCGTGAGCGCCGCACGCATGGAACAGGAGTTCCGGCAACGCCTGCGGAAGCTCACCACCAGGCAACTGGAACTTTTGGCAACTGCTCCCGCGGACAGCCGGGTGGCGGTTGCCTGGTTGTCGGTGCTCAAAAACAGCGCCTTTGTCTTTGATTACACGGCGGAGACTTTGCGGACAAAAATGGAGACTCTGGACTTGGTGTTACGCCCGTCGGACTATGAGAATTTTATCCAGGGCAAGGGAGAAGCACATCCGGAGTTGGCCGCTTTACTGCCGGCTACCCAGGCCAAGGTCCGCCAAGTCGTCAAGACCATGCTTCGGGAAACAGGGATTCTGGGACAAAGCCCCAACGATGCGACACTGCGGCGCCCCTATCTGCCTCCGGATCTCCTGTCGGCGATCCTGGCCGATGACCGTGCACTGCTGGCCGGCTTCCTGATACCGGACCACGAAATTGACTCACTGAGGGAATAACCGGATGCCCGACTTGCTGGAACATCTGTTTGCGATCCTGAGCCATCCGGACTTTTTGGCAATGAAGGGCCTCAGCAATGAAGTTCCTATTTTTATCCAGACCTATGAGCCTCAAGATGAGGATGCCATGCGCCGGTTGGTGGTCAACCTCGCAGCCAGGCTCAGGACTCAGGGAATCACCCCGGCCGTGGTCGATCTGTTCGATGTGTTACTGGAGCAACTGGTAGAAGAGGGCCGCCTGGAGCGGATCATCGACAAAGAGGCAGCCATAGGCAAGGCCAAACTCCTGGACCTGCTCAACAACCTGTCGGACCCGGCAACCCGGATGATTCCTCGCCTCATCCAGCGAAACTCGGCGCCGGATATCCGGCTCACGATCTTGACCGGTGTTGGTCGGGTTTTTCCCTATCTGCGGACCCACACCATCCTCGAATCGCTACAGCCGGCCATGATGCATCATCCCATCGTGATGTTTTTTCCGGGACACTACATTCAAGGCGTCGGTATTGGTTCAGAACTACGCCTCTTTGGGTACCTCCCGACCCCGCCACTGTATCGTCCCTACTACCGAGCCTTCAATTTGGAGCATTACCGGCCATGACCATGACAATTAAGGAACTCTTTCTCAAGAAAGTTGACCGTTATATCGAAGGAGTCATCAAAGCTGATGACGAACGACATCTTGCGACCGAGGTAGAGGAGTATGTCGTTACCACCGAAGTTGCGCGTGGCCTGGATGAGTTCGTTGTAAGATATCTACATGAGACAGGGGCCAACGGCGTCTGGATCTCCGGTTTTTTTGGGTCCGGCAAATCGCATCTCCTCAAGATGCTTTTCCTTCTGCTGGAAAACCGCCGGCTGCCGGACGGCGCCCTGACCGCGGATATCTTACTCCCCAAGATAAATGACGAAGTAACCAGGGCCAACCTGAAAAAGGCGGTAAGGATTCCCTCCCGCGGCATCCTGTTCAATATTGATCAGAAAACCGATGCCATCGGAGGGGATCATACGTCGCCGATCCTGTCGGTCTTCGTAAAAGTTATGAACGAACTCCAGGGGTACTATGCCAAACAGGGGCACATTGCTCAGTTTGAATATGACCTGGACCGCCGCGGCGCCCTGGAGGGTTTCAAGACGGCCTACGCCCAAGCCACCGGCAGCAGTTGGGCTCATGACCTGCCGGTACTGGAGACCCTGGAGAATGAGTCTTTTGCCAGGGTTTATGCCGACCACTTCGGGACCTCGTATGACGAAGCCCTGAAGTTTTTTGACCGGTTACGGGGAAACTACAAGGTATCTATCGAGTCGTTCTCCGTCAGGGTGAAGAATTACCTCGATCAACAGGGGCCGGCCTTCCGCCTTAACTTCTTCGTGGACGAGGTGGGGCAGTTCATCGGCAAGGACTCCAAGCTGATGCTCAATCTCCAGACCATCGCCGAAACCCTCGGCACCGTCTGTGACGGTCGCGCATGGGTGTTTGTCACCTCTCAAGCTGACCTGCGCAGGGTTCTGGGTGATCTGGAAGGAGGCGAAGCCCAGGATTTCAGCAAGATCGAGGCCCGGTTCAAGACTCGCCTCAACCTGACCGGGCGGGATGTTCGGGAAGTCATCCAGAAGCGATTACTGGCCAAGCAGGAGGATGAGCCACAGGTACTGACGACCATCTACGACGCCGAAAAGGAAAACCTGCGGACCCTGTTCCGATTCGGCGACGGCTCCGTGGAGTACAAAAATTGGAGGGGGAGCGACCAGTTCTGCGCTTTCTACCCGTTCCATCCGTACCAATTCGACCTGTTTCAGCGGGCCATCGAACAACTCTCACGCCACGATGCTTTTACCGGAAAGCATACCTCGGTGGGGGAGCGTTCCATGCTCGGAGTCTTCCAAGAAGTAACGAAAACAGTACAGCATCTTGAGGTCGGGACACTAGCCACCTTTGACCTCATGTTCGATGGTATCGCCAAGTCCATCCGTGGTGACATGCAGACCTCGGTGCGCCAGGCGGAACGGCAACTGGACAACAGTACCGCCGTCCGGATACTCAAGGCGCTGTTCCTGCTCAAGTGGTTTCGGGAATTCAAAGCCACCCCCAGAAACGTAGCCATCCTGCTCATCGACCGATCGACCATCGACATCCAGCGGCACGAAAAGAGTGTCCGGAACGCGCTCAAACATCTGGAGGCCCAGTCTTACCTACAGCGCAACGGTGACTGCTATGAGTTCCTGACCGACACGGAGAAGGACATTGAAGTCGAGATTAAAAACACCGAGGTCGACGAGTCACAGGTATCCAGACTGCTGGTGGACATACTCTATGCCGACATTCTACGAGACCCGAAGATCCGCTACGAAGGCAACGCTCAGGATTACTCCTATGCCCGTAAGCTGGATGACCAGCTCATGGGGCGAGACGCCGACCTTGCCATCAACCTGATCACCACCGACCACCCCAACCATGACGCTCCACAGATATTGGCCGCCCAGAATACCGGCAAGGCCGAACTGTTGGCCGTCCTTGCCGGAGACCCACGGGTGAGGGGAGACGCCCGACTTTTTCTCAAGACCCAGAAGTATGTCCAGAACAATTCCGGACTTAACATGGACGAAACGCGGCAAACCATCCTCACGGAGCGGAGTCGGCACAACAGCAACCGCCGCGGTAACCTGGTGACCCTGTGCGCCGAACTCCTGAGCAAGGCGCCGCTCTACCTCAACGGTGTCCGTCTGACTGATATCGGAGAGGGGGACGCACGGAATCGCTTTGCCAAGGGGTGCCAGGCGCTCATCTCCTTTGCCTTTCCGAATCTGCGCATGCTCAAAGCGGCTTATGACGACGCCTCCCTGGCAAAGACACTGCTTGATCCTGACGACCTCTTCGCCGCCAACGGTCAGACCCTCTCCGAGGCGGAGCAGGAGGTGTTGACGTATGTCATGCGTAACCAGAACAACGGCGAGCGCACCAGTATTGAGGAGATGATCCGCGGCTTCGGCAAGCGCCCCTACGGATGGTATCCACTGGCCGTGCTTACCCTGGTGGCCCGGCTGTTTCGCCTGGGGAAGGTGGAACTGCGCAACGCGGATCTGCTTGACGCCCGCAAGGCTCTGGAGGGATTGCGCAACAGTCGGCAGCACGGTAACATCCGTGTCCGGCTCCAGGAGCAATTCGATCCGGCCGAGGTTGCGGCGCTCAAGCGGTTTCATCAGGAGTTTTTCGACCGGGTGAACGGGGCCTCCGATCCGCGGTCCGTGGGCCAACTCACCGCCGAGGCCCTGGCCGGCGAGGCGCGGGATCTGCAACTTCTCCGCGATCAGGCGAGTCGCTACACCTTTCTAACACAGGTACGCCCTTGGATAGAGCGACTCTCTACGTTGGCCGAAAAGAATTATTCTTACCTGCTAACCCACCTGTCCGAGTTCGATGACGAATTGCTGACGGCCAAGGATGACCTGTTGTCGCCGGTCAAAGCGTTCATGCATGGCCCGCAGCGGCAGGCTTATGACGAAGTTCTTACCTTCTTTCGCGAGGAAGAGGCCAATTTCAGCGAGATCTCCGCTACGGAACTGGAGCCCATCCGGGCGCTGATTACGGCGCCGACCCCGTTCCGGGGGACCGTGCTTCCCACGGCCAAGGCCGCCGTGCTCAAGGTACGGACGCTCATTGACACATTATTGGCCTCCGTGCGGGCCGCCGCCGCCGACACTTTGGGGGAACGGGAGGCCCAGTTACAGGGACTGCCTGATTTTATCAAGCTTGATGCCTCGGGGCAGGAGCAGGTGTTGGCCAAGCTGAACGAAGTGCGGGCCGTGATCGCCTCGGCCCGTTTCGTGGCAGCGATCCGCGACCGGCTGGCCCGTTATATCTCTGAAGAGTACCCGGCCCAACTTGCTCTGGCGGCCCGACTGGCCGCTCCACCGGTTCCGCCGGCCCCTGACCCAGGAGGCGATTCTGAGCCGGCGAGGCCCCCTGAACCACACTACATCCCTGTCGGGCGAGTGCGGGTTACCAGCGGCTTACCCTATATCGCCACCGAGGCCGAATTGGACCAGTGGCTGATTGAACTGCGCCGGGCCATTGCCCGCGAGTTGTCACAAGGAAACCGCATCAGCCTATGAACCTCGCCGCACTCAAGACCTTCGCCCCCCAAGTACGGCGTCAACTCCTGGAAGCAGTGGGCCGAAAACTCGACTACGTCCTTTCAGCGGATACCGCCGACCTGCGGGCGGCTGCCCCCCAGGTGGAGTTGCTCCGTAGTCAGGCAGTCGCCAATCGCACGGCGCTCATCGAGCGGGTTACGTATACGTGGTTCAACCGTTTGGCGGCGCTCCGTTTTCTCGATGCTCGCGGCTGGCATCCCTTTCGCGCTCGGGTCATTACCGCGGCCGGCGCCGATGAGACTCAGCCGGAGTTGCTCCGTCTGACCCGCGCCGGAAACCTGCCGGCAGAGTTGGCGCCGTTCACTGACCCGGAAAGGCTCAATGACCTGTTGGACGGTCACTTGCCGTCGACCGATCCCCAGGGGGAGGTTTACCGCTACCTGTTGCTGGCCGCCTGTCGGTTTTACCATAACCTCATGCCGTTTCTTTTCGAGGCGCTGGACGACGAAACCGAGTTGCTCCTTCCCGATGATCTTCTCACTGAGCATTCCATTGCCCATGGTTTCCGTACCGAGATCTCGGAAGAAGATTGCGGCGCGGTAGAACTGCTTGGCTGGCTCTATCAGTTCTACATCTCCGAGAAAAAAGACCAGGTCATGGCTCGCAAGAGCGCCGTGCCCAGCGAGGACATCCCGGCCGTCACCCAACTCTTCACCCCGCACTGGATCGTTCGTTACCTCGTCGAAAACTCCCTTGGGCGGCTCTGGCTGCTGAATCGCCCCGGCTCCCGGCTGCGGGAGCAGATGCCCTACTACATCGAGGGCGAACCCGAGACCGACTTTCTCAAAATCACCAAACCCGAGGAAATCCGCCTGTGTGATCCCGCCGTCGGCAGTGGGCACATGCTCACCTACGCCTTCGACCTGCTCACCCTCATCTACGAAGAGGAAGGCTACGCGCCCAGCGAGATACCCGCCCTCATCCTCGGGCACAATCTGTATGGGCTGGATATCTGCCCTCGCGCCGCCCAGCTTGCCGAACTGGCCCTTGTCTTCAAGGCCCGTGAAAAGTCCCGTCGCTTCTTCCAGTCTGAACACATCGTCCAGCCCATTATCATCGAACTGCAAGATGTTCGTTTTGCGGAAGACGAGCTGCGTGACTACAGCCACGCCCTTGGGTTGGACGACCTCTTCAACCCATCCATGCTCAAGCTGCTTCACCAGTTCGAGGAGGCGAAGAACTTTGGGTCGCTTATTCAGCCGTGCCTCGATGAACGGGCTATCGCCACCGCCCGCCGCGCCATCGAGGCGAAGGACCTCGGCGGTCAGCTTTTCCTGCGCGAAACGCATCTCAAAGTCCTGCACATACTCGAACAAGCCGAGGCACTCACCCATCAGTATCACGTCGTCGTGGCTAATCCGCCGTATATGGGAAGCATCCAGCTTAATGGCCTTCTCGGTCGTTTTGTATCGGCCAATTTTTCAGAAGGGAGCCAAGACCTATACGGAGCATTCATTATGCGAAACCTTGAAGCAGTGGTACCAAAAGGTCTTGTCGCGATGATTACATTTCAGAATTGGCTCTCTGCGAGTTCGTTCAGGGCGCTTCGTGAATATCTCATCAATCATTCCTCAATCACGAGCCTTGTCCACAATGGACGCGGCGTGTGGGGTGCAGACTTTGGCAGTTGTGCCTTTGTGCTTGGAAAAGATGCAAACCAAGTAGGGTCGTTCTATCGCCTCTTTGAAAAGATAAGCATCGTCGCTAACAACGAAGAGTTGAACGCAAAGTTTCTCGCTACAACCACATCACCCACTGCGAGAATTGGAATGCGTGAATTCGCAAAGATACCTGGCAGCTCGATCATTTACTGGGCCTCTGCGCAGGTAATATCCATTTTCCAGGACAGCAAGAGACTCGGGGATGTGGCGCAGTTCAAGGCTGGAATGTCCACCGGCAACAATCCGATTTTTCAAAGAAACTGGTTTGAAATTGAGGAGCGACGATTTGCTCACCCATGTAGCGGCTCGTCCGGACGCAGTGATAAGCGATGGTTCCCCTGCAATAGCGGTGGCAATTTTAGGAAATGGTATGGCAATGACGAAACTGTTGTCGATTGGGGAAACGGCGGAGCACTCATAAAAAGATACAACGGCTCAGCAGTGCGAAATGAGGGATACTATTTTAGAGACGGACTCACCTATAACAAAATCAGCATTGGTCGCTTTGCAGCCCGTTATCGCGGGGCTGGCTACGTGTTCGATGATACTGGTCGGTGTGTATTTCCAAGTGGAAAAGAAACCAATATTTATAGTATCTTAGCGTTTCTCTGTTCTGCTGTGGCTGACCACTTCTTGAAGATGCTGACGCCGACGGTCAGTTTTACGAGCAAGGAGCTTGAGGCAGCTCCGTGGCGCAGTAGAGGGGGCGACGACGCGAGTGAATTTAGTAAAGAGTGCATTTCCCTTGCCCGTGCCGACTGGGACAACTTCGAGACCTCATGGGACTTCCGCGATCAGCCGTTCTTGCGGCCGGGACTGAAGGGGGCGACGCTGGAGGCAAGTTGGCGGAATTGGGAGACACAGAGCACCGCCGCCATCCGTCGGATGCAGGAGCTGGAGACGGAGAACAACCGTCTCTTTATCGCCGCCTACGGCCTCGAAGACGAGTTGCAGCCTGAAGTGCCCGAAGCGCAAATCACCCTCGCCCGCGCTGAAGTCCGCCGCGATATGGCCGCCTTCCTCTCCTATGCAATCGGCTGCATGATGGGGCGCTATTCTCTCGACCACCCCGGCCTTATCCTTGCCAACGCCGGCGACACCCTCCGTGAGTTTCTCTCCAAAGTGGAACGGCCGCAAGAGCAGCTCACTTTCGCCCCCGATGAAGACGGCATCATCCCTATACTCGACGGCGAGTGGTTCGAGGATGACATCGTGGCCCGCACCCGCGATTTCCTCCGCGCCACCTTCGGCGAAACTACCCTGGAAGCTAACCTCCGCTTTATCGAAGAGTCCCTCGGCAAGGATCTCCGAAAATACTTCCTGACTGACTTCTACAAGGATCACCTGCAGACCTACAAGAAGAGACCCATCTACTGGCTGTTCCAAAGCCCGAAGAAGGGTTTTAACGCCTTGGTTTATCTGCACCGTTATACCAAGGATACCCCCAACCGGGTCCTCAGCGGTTATCTCCGGGAATTTTTGCACAAGCTACGAACCCGGCAGGAGTATCTCGCCCATATCATGATCAGTGAAGCGACTCCGCCTCGGGAAATCACCAAGGCCCGTAAAGAAAGCGAGCAAAATGCCAAAACTATCCGGGAATGCGAGGAGTACGAACGGGAGGTTCTGTTGCCTTTGGCGCAACGGCGCATTGAGCTTGATCTCGATGACGGCGTAAAGGTGAATTATCTGAAACTGGGAGCAGCATTGGCGCCAATTCCAGGGTTGGCGACGCAAGAGGATTAATCAGTGAAAACCGGATCAGTGGAGAAGTCGGGTCAACCATTGACGTGAGAGCTGTGAACCGGTCGTATGCACCCCAGAAGAACTAATGGAGGAAATTCAAGATGAAAGATCCGATAGTTGATGAAGTTAGGCGAATACGCCTTAGAATTGAGCAAGATTGTGAAAAATCAGGAATTTCTTACAGTAATTATTTGTTGGCTATTCAGAAAATATATGAAAATCGCTTGGTCTCGCCTCCAACCAATCACGCCCCAAGAAAAATTGGAAAATGTGCATAGGTGGTAGTTGGGAGAGGCGTTTCTCCTCGTTCCCAAGCTCCAGCTTGAGAACGCCGATGATTGCAAAGCTCCGGCTTTGCGTGTTTTCGGAAGTCCGTATTCAGTGCGTCGTCACGCCTACACGTGAAGCTGGAGCTTCACGGGCAATGGTGTTCCCAAGCTCAGAACTCCTTACCTCTGGGAAATTGCGATGACACCTTCAGTGCTTTCCTGATGGTACCACCCTTGACTGACAATACACTCTTCCGACGCCGGAAAAGGATTCCGTTCATGGTTCGACAAGCTCACCACGAACGGAATATCAGCGACTTGCCTGATTAATCCGTTCGCCCTGAGCCTGTCGAAGGGCTTTCCGCGAAGACCCATCAGCATCGGTTTCGGGGGACATTATTGAGGTAAAAGGTGTCATCGCTATTTCCAGTTGGATGTTGCCAATGTTTTTGCGTAGGTAAAGTTATCTATCTGTTTTTAATATAAATATTGGTGAGGATGTTGTGCAAAACGCCTAGCCCAGATCAAGAGTTCTGAGATTGGATTGTTTTTGTCTGTTGAATAGGCAATGTTGGGGTTCACGATGAGACTGTTCACCCCAACCTACGCCTTGGAGCAGCATTGGCGACAATTCCAGGGTTGGCGACGCAAGAGGAATAAGCAGTGACCCCATTGAAACGCATACACGACAGCCTGCGCATTGTTTTCCAAAGGCATCGCCTGATCTTCTGGTACGATGCCGATGGTCATTGGCAAAATGCCTTCGACGGCTTTGAATATCCGAACATTATCAAAATCCGGGTTGACGGTACCGAGTTCGGTACCAAGGTCAAAATCCACCGGGACTCCAATCCTCTCTCCTGTTACCTCCTGTACTTTCCCTCGGCACGACCGCCGGACACCGACAACTGGCTCCTTGACATCCTTCTTCAAGGCCATGAGTTCAAGGCTGACAGAGCGTCATTGGCCCTTCAAGAAGTCGGCCTGTCGTACGATTTCCGGGAAATAGTCGCTGAGCATGTCGGCTTCTACGAGTCGCGGAATCGGCTGGAGTCGCTGCGCGATCTCGTCGGCGACGACGAAACGCCGCGAAGTATCCGGCTCAAGATGATGGCGGTACTGCAAGGGGTAGCTCCGAATATCGACGACTTACTCTATGGTTTTCTCAACAAACCAGCCAATTCCTTGCTGGACAAGGTTGACGAGTGCCTGGGGCAAGCCAACCTGATCGAGACGTTTTGGAAAGAAGTCGCCGTGACCTTCGGATATGCCGCTACACAGCCGTCGTTGCGGGACTTCGTGACTACCCTGTTCCGTTGGGCCAACCCTCTTGATTCAAGCACGAGCCTTGATCCGCATGCCAACGTATTCCTGCAACGCTGGAAAGACAGCCAGGTGAATCGTCACTCGTTCCGGGGTTGGGCGAAAATTCTTGAGGCGGATCTTCACGTCGCGGATAAGCTCGACGCTCTTGAAAACGTCCGCAAGATAGAAAATTCCGATACCTTTCCCATATTTGAAAAAAACATCATTCACCGGCTCTGTAAAGCCTTTGAAAAAGATTTGCCTGAACAGACGCTCTTGCCGGTTATCCAGGCTCGCCGCGGTTCATTCTGGTTTGTCGACCATCGGCACGGCTACGAGGCGCTGGAACAGGCTGTCACCTTGCGACAACTGCTCAAAGCGGCTGAACTAAACGTCGAGACGGTTGACGCCGGCATCAACAGATATATTGCTACCTGGCATCGTATCGACACTGCGTACCGCCGGTGTCAGTTCCATCTGAGAGCCTACGCACGGATTGCCCTTATGGAAAGGGTCACGGAGTGGGTCGAAAGAGCCTATGTGAACAACTACCTGTTGCCATTGGCCGATAGGTGGGGCGACCAAGTGCGTGACATGGCGTCATGGGCCTGCAATTCATTGCAATCTCAGACTCTGTTTTACGAAAAGTACGTCAAGCCGTTCATGGAGAAGGGGCAAAAGGTTGTAGTGGTCATATCCGATGCCTTGCGCTACGAAGCGGCAGCCGAATTGAGCACGCGGCTGCGGGCGGAGAGTCGCTGGACCGCTGAATTGGACGCTCTGCTCGGGGTGTTGCCTTCCTACACCCAAATGGGGATGGCGGCGCTACTTCCCGGCGCCGAGCGGTGCATCCAACCGCCGGAAGGGAATGTCCTGGTAGATGGCAAGAGCGCCACGGGAACCGATAATCGACACCAGATCCTTGCCACGGCATTAAACGGAAGAGGATGCGCGCTACAGGCGGAAAAATTTCTGGAAATGAATACCAAGACCGAAGCCCGTGCCTTGATGCGTAACCACGAGGTCATGTATATCTACCACAACCGCGTCGATAAGGTCGGGGATACTCTGGTCACGGAGGCTCAAACCAGCGAAGCGGTCGAGACGGCTCTCGACGAACTGGAACTAATTCTGCGCAAGATCGCCAATGCCAACGGAAATAATATGCTGGTTACGGCGGATCATGGCTTTATATTTCAACAGTCGGCAGTAGAAGAGGTCGATGACTTACCCCTGCCGGATGCCACTGAATGGTTGTATCGCGACCGACGTTTTGCCCTGGGACGAGGAATCGTAGCCTCTTCAACAGTCAAACTTTTTACCGCGGCGGAGTTAGGCGTTACCGGTGATTGGTCGGCGGCCTTCCCCTTGGCCCTGGGGCGTTTTCCGCTGAGAGGTTCGGGGAAACGGTATGTCCATGGCGGGGTATCGTTGCAGGAGGTCATCGTCCCGGTGTTACGGGTACACAAGGCGCGCACGGACGATACGGAACAGGTGGATGTCGATCTGCTTCGGGTGCCATCCAGGATCACCACGGGACAGGTCTCCTTGGCTCTCTACCAGGATCAGCCTGTAGCCGACAAGGTTCTGCCCCGGATATTGCGCGTGGGCATTTTTGCCGTCAACGGCGTACCCCTGTCAGAAATCCGAACCATGACCTTTGATACCGCCGACGCTGAACCGCGGCGCCGCGAGAAGAGCGTGGTGCTGACTCTTGCCCGCGCGGCGGATGACTATAACAATCAGGATGTGGAAATCCGACTGGAAGAGACGATCTCCGGCACAACCCAGAAAGTGGTCTACAAGAGCCACCGGATCAGGCTGCAAAAACCCTTTGCGAGTGATTTCGATGAAATTGTCTGAAAATAAAGGAATTACACGCAAAAACTCAGCGCCACCAAACAAGTGGTTGATTACCATAACCGTCATGTTGCCCACCATCATGGAGATCGTGGATACCTCGGTCGCCAACGTGGCGCTCCCGCATATGCAGGGGAGCCTCAATGCCGGCACTGAGGAGATTACCTGGGTGCTCACCTCCTACCTGGTGGCAAACGCCGTGGTCCTCCCCATGACCGGCTGGCTGGCGCGACTCTTCGGCCGAAAACGGTTCCTTATCACCTGCGTCATAATCTTCTCTATCGCCTCGTTCCTCTGCGGCGCCGCCCCCAATCTGGCAACACTCATCATCTTCAGGATCATCCAGGGGGCCGCCGGAGGGGCGCTTATCCCCACGAGCCAGGCAATCCTCATGGAGACCTTTCCACCACATCAACAAGGGATGGCCATGGCTATCTTCGGCGTCGGCGCCATGTTCGGCCCCATCGTCGGGCCGGCCCTCGGTGGGTGGATCACCGACAATCTCACCTGGCGCTGGATCTTCTATATCAACATCCCCATCGGCGTCATCGCCGTCATCATGGCCGTATTCTTCCTTTTTGACCCGGAGTACCTGAAACGAAAGGGGCGGATACCGATCGACTACGCCGGACTGGCTCTTCTTACGATGGGTCTCGGCGCTCTCCAGATCGTACTCGACAAGGGGCAGCAGGACGACTGGTTCAACTCCCCGTTTATCGTCGCCTGCGCCGCCGTCACCGTCAGCTCGTTGTTCCTTCTCGTTTTCCTGGAACTCCGAAACGACCATCCCATCATCAATCTGCGGCTTTTCAAAAACCTTGCCTTTTCCGCCGGCAACATCATGATGTTCTTTGTCGGCTTCGGTCTCTACAGTTCCATCACGCTCATCCCCCTCTTCCTCCAGACGCTCATGGGGTACAACGCCACCCTGGCGGGGATGGTGCTTGCCCCCGGCGGGGTCGCCACCCTCGTCACCATGCCCTTGGTAGGGGCCATGATATCGAAATACGACGGCCGCAAGATCGTCCTGGCCGGGCTCATCATCAGCGCGCTTTCGATGTTCATCATGCAACGGTTCACCCTGGAGGCGGCCTACTGGGATTTTGTCTGGCCGCGCATCGTCCTCGGAGTCGGGCTGGCCATGATCTTCGTGCCGCTTACCACCGTCACCCTCGCCACCATCTCGCGTGAAGAGATGGGAAACGCCACCGGGCTCTTCAACCTGCTACGGAACATCGGCGGCAGTGTCGGTATCGCCATTGCGACGACACTTCTGGCCCGCTACGGTCAGTTTTACCAGAACAGCCTTGTCGGCCACGTCACGCCGCTTAATCAGGCGTTCCGGATGAAACAGGCCGCCATCAAGAGCGGCCTCATCGCCAAGGGGATGGATCCCTTCAGCGCCGAGAGGGGGTCCCTGGCAACGCTCTACGGCATCGTCAGACGACAAGCCGGCATGCTCTCCTACAACCGGATTTTTTTCCTCATCGGGTTGACCTTTCTGGTCATTGTCCCGCTTCTGCTGCTCCTTAAAAAACAGAAAATCGGCGCTCCGTCATCTGGGGGACACTGACCGGAATAACGCTTCACACCAGGCCCACGCCAGAAACATGGCGCCGAGCAACGCCAGCAGAAAATTAAGCCGCCGGCCCGGTCGACCGTTTCTTGTGAGCAGATATTCGGCGCCCAGACCGAGAGCTATACCGGAGACGAAGCCGAACAGGTGCGCCCCCAGATCAGTCTGTTTCCCCTCGGTACCCAGCATTGTCAGCAGGGCCAGGGCCGCGGCTGTGGGGAGCAACAACCGGCGTTTCTTGAAGTGACTTCGGGAACGGCTCATACTGACCGCGGCCAGGATGCCGACCGTGCCGAAAACAGCCGTGGATGCGCCGATAGAATGATGCTCCGGCGTCTGGAGGAGGTTGTTTATCAGGTTACCGAGGATCCCTGAGCCAAGAATGAGGCTCCATGCAAGCCCGGAACCAAGCTCGCGACAGAGGCAGAGGATGAAAATACCGCCGATGCAGAGGTTCCCAAGCAGATGCGTCACATCCGCATGGAGGGTTAGAGCCGTGACCAGGCGCCACCACTCGCCATCCCTTAGCGCGGTCGGGTTGGCGTTGCCAAGCGTTATCCAGTCAACCGGATGCCACCCATCAAGAGAAAGGTCGAGGCTGGTGATGTTGTAAAACGTCGCCAGGAGCAGCAGTACCGAGAGAGTGGCCAACGTGTTTTCGGGTAGAGGCCGCGCCGGGAGGGGGGGCGGAGGCCAATCGCGGTTCTCCTCCACGAACAGGCGCACTTCAGTGACAGCGGCGTCCAGGCAATGGGCGGGAACCAGCAGGCGCCAGTACTCCCCATCACGCTCCAGGAAGCAGGGAATGGCCTGGGAATCAAGAACCAAAGCCCAAAGACGGGCTCTCCCTTCTGAAAGGGTATCCGCGTGGGAACCGGTCACCCGTTCCGCCGGGAGCGGCACGGACTCCGCCGCCAACGCTACTGTCCGCTCCTCCGATTGCCCCTGTTTCGAGTGCTCCATACGTTATTTTTTCGGAATGACCCGGAGGCGCTCCGCCGCCTTGGTTGCGAACTCAGAACCGGGGTGTTTCTTGACGATATCCTCGTACAGTTGACGGGCGTGTTCATTGTTGTGCTGTTGTTCCTCGAACCGCGCCGTTTCGTAGAGTTCTTTTCCCTTGTCTCCCGTACAACCAGCCGGCGCCGTAAGACAAAGCATCATGAGAATATGGAACCATTTAATCATGTTCACCCCCGTGGTGGAAAATTTTACACAGGCTACCACGAATCCATTTGAGCAACAACTGGTCAAGATGGCAATACAGGCATTATTTCGACAGTGCCGACGCATAATCCGTGTGCCGGGTTCATATACTAAAGCCTCTTCTCCTGAATTTATTCCGGATATCTTGATATCTAGTTGACTACTTTGCCCATTCAAGGCAGTATAAGCAAAACGGTCGTACCGCTCACAGCTCCACGATGCAGATTTCCGAGTTCCTCTGTATCCGGCGGTACAACAACACACAAGGAGGCATAATCATGGCGCGCATCGCGGAAGAAGTAGCAAGCATCCTCATCAGCATGTACGGCGAAAGCTTTGCCGGTGACAGCTTCGGAGCCTTCCGAATCGGCTGGCCCGAACTTCGCTCTCTTGCCGGTGTATCAAGACTTGACGACGAATACCTGTGGGAGATTGATCAGGAACTCAAGGAATCCGCCTATTTTCTCTTCCCCCTTGACAATTTTCTGCTGGTCGTGGCGGAAAGTGACCTCTCCTACATTCGTGCCGTGCCACCCCGCGTTATCGAGGAAAATTTGCCAGGCGATGACGATGACTTTGATTTGCCCCTGTTTGACGACGAGGATGACGAACTTGCCGACCGAGAAGCCTTAGAGTCTATTTTAAGCGCGCATTTGTCTGATAAGGAACCCGCGCCCCCCGAAACCAAGGCGGCGCCCGCCGCGAAAAGTAAAAAAGCCCGCAAGTCCAAGGTCTCCGGGAAGTCGGGAGAAATGTCCGAATAGACGTAATCGATAGCGCCGTCCTGAACGGCGCGTAACCCACGGCAGTGAAAGGAGAAAGCGTATGAAACGTATCGTGATGTCGACACTGGTGGTCTCCCTGTTCTTTGTGCTTACCGCCCCGGTATTCGGGGCCGAATTCGGCACGGCCGCCGAGGCCAAGGCCATGCTGGTGCGCGCGGTCGCGGCGCTCAAGGCCAATCAGACCGAAGCCCTTGCCAATTTTACCAAAGGGGAAGGGGGCTTCAAGGATCGCGACCTCTATCCGTTCTGCGGCGGGGCGGACGGTAACTTCACCGCGCACCCCAAGCTCATCGGCAAGAGCCTGAAGGAGCTGAAAGACAAGGCCGGCAAGCCTCTCGGAGAGGAGATGTATGCGATCGCCGCGCCTGATAAAATCTCCGAGGTCAGCTACATGTGGCCCCGACCCGGCGCCACCGAGCCGGTACAAAAAGTTTCCTTTATCACCAAGATCGGCGATCAAATCTGCGCGGTTGGGTATTACAAGTAGGGGGTACGATGTCTACTGGCCTGGACAAGCTTCAGAGTGTCGATCCGGAGGAACAGCCTCGCCGTCTCTCCCATGCCAACCGGCTCTACGCGGTGCTCAGCGCCGTCAATCAAGCTATTACCCGCAAACAGGGACAACAGGAACTGCTCCGGGAGATCTGCCGTATCCTGGTGGAGACCGGCGGCTTCAGGCTCGCATGGTACGGAGCCCCTCAAGCGGACGGATGGTTGGTCATCAAGGCGTCATTTGGCGACACTCACGGCTATCTTGAGGGTATCCGCGCATCCGTGCTTGACATTCCCGAGGGGCGCGGTCCCTCCGGCGTCGCCATCCGGGAAAAGCGTCCCGTCATCTGTAACGATATTGCCGGCAACGCCTCCATGGAGCCTTGGCGCGAGGCCTTGTTGAAAAACGGCATCTGTTCATCGGCCGGTTTTCCCGTGGCGCTTCCCGATGGCGGGACCGCCGGACTTATGGTGTATTCCTCCGAGAGAGACTTCTTCTCCTCCGCCGAAGAAGCTCTCCTCGGAGAAATTTGCATTGATATCGGCTACGCCCTGGAATTTGCCGCCGCTCAAGCGGGTCTGGAGCGGGAGCGGATGCTGCTCAAGTCGCTGGTGGGGGCTATTCCGGATCTGGTTTGGCTCAAGGACCCGAACGGTGTCTACCTCTCCTGCAATCCGGCATTCTCACGCTTTTTCGGGGCGCCGGAGGCGGAGATTGTCGGAAGGACCGACTATGATTTCGTGGCAGCCGATCTGGCTGATTTTTTTCGGGCCAAGGATCGGGATGCCCTGGCCGCCGGGCGACCCACCAAGAACGATGAATGGGTCACCTTTGCCGACGACGGTCACCGTGTTCTGCTGGAGACCATCAAGACCCCCGTAAGCGACAGAACGGGGAACCTGGTTGGAATTCTCGGCGTTGCCCGCGACGTTACAGCCACGCGCCGGACCGAGGAGGCGTTGCGCGCCAGTGAATCCCTGCTGAAGGATTCCCAACGGGTGGCCCATGTCGGCCATTACGAGTATGACATTGCCACCGGACTGTGGACCTGCTCCAAAGAGTTGGAAAACATTTTCGGTATCGACGACAGCTACCGCAAAGACACCGACGGGTGGCTGCGACTGGTTTGCTCCGAACAGAGAGATGAGATGTCCTCGTATCTGTATGCACATGTCCTGAGAAAACAGAAGGACTTCGACAAGGAGTACCGGATAGTGCGCCTTTTCGATGGTTCCGAGCGCTGGGTGCATGGCCTGGGTAAACTGGATTTCAGCGCCGGCGGCCAGCCGTTGAAGATGTTCGGCATCATCCAGGACATAACTGATCGCAAACGAACCGAGACGGAACTGCTCCTGGCGAAAGAGGCGGCCGAATCCGCCAATCGGGCCAAGAGCGAGTTTCTGGCCAACATGAGCCACGAAATCCGCACTCCGATGAACGGCATTATGGGGATGTCCCAGCTTCTGCAATTCAGCGACCTCTCCGATGACCAGCGGGAATGTCTGGATGTCATCAGAACATCATCGGAGAGCCTCCTTTCCCTGATTAACGACGTACTTGACCTATCCAGGATTGAATCCGGCAAGATGGAACATGAGCGGAAAAATTTCAGCCTGCGAGGGAGTATCAGCGACGTCATCAAAACCCAGATATCCCTCATCCATCGCAAGGGACTCAACATTGAGACCGATATCCCCGCCTCGGTGCCGGATAACCTGACCGGCGACCTGCTCCGCTTCAAGCAGATTCTGCTCAGTCTCTTGGGCAACGCCATCAAGTTTACCGACAAGGGGAGCATCCGGATTGCCGTCGTTGTTATCGAACGCCGGGAAGATGTCGCGCTGCTGGAAATTGAGGTCAGCGACACCGGCATCGGCATCAGCCCCAACGCCATCAGGAAAATATTTGCCCCCTTTGTCCAGGCCGATTCCTCCACCACCCGAAAGTACGGAGGAACCGGCCTCGGCCTGGCCCTTAGCACCCGGTTGGCCGAACTGATTGGGGGGAGTATCCGGGTCGAGAGCAGAGAGGGGGTCGGCAGCTCCTTTTATGTGCGTCTCCCCCTTGTCGTCAACGAAGTTGTCGTGGAACGCCGCGACCGGAGGAGCACCGACAAGGTCTCTCCCCTGTGGGAAGGCCCCTCCCTGCGGGTGCTTCTCGTTGATGATCAGGATATCAACCTGCGTCTCGCCAAACGGGTACTGCAGAAAGCGGGAATTGCTATCTGTGAAGCCCAGAACGGTCGGGAAGCCCTGGAGAAATGGGACGAAGGGGAATTCGACCTCATCCTGATGGATATTGAGATGCCGGTTATGAGCGGCATCGAGGCCACCCTTGCCATCCGAAAACAGGAAAAGATATCCGGTGAGCATACCCCGATCATCGCCGTGACCGCGCACACTCCGCATGAAATGCAGAAACAGATGAAGAGTCACGGTTTTGACGGTTACCTTGCCAAACCGTTTGGGATCAATGAACTGTTCGAGGAGATGAAGAGGCATCTGAGGTAAGCCGCAATAATGCTCGACAGCGATTCGATTGCCGATTTCCCCGCTGCTCCCGGCGTTTACCTCATGAAAGACGCCGCCGGAGCCATCCTCTATGTGGGAA
>Ga0194037_1000697_pt1 | contig 25898 bp, 21 predicted proteins | sample JunL306m_MetaG_FD_148653 | JGI IMG/M metagenome (GOLD analysis project Ga0194037, IMG submission 148653) | Anoxic zone freshwater microbial communities from boreal shield lake in IISD Experimental Lakes Area, Ontario, Canada - Jun2016-L304-6m | ecosystem: Environmental > Aquatic > Freshwater >...
GCCCCGTTTTCCAGAGACGGCCATGACTATGACCCAGCTATATGGAACAGAGTCACCATGAGAGATTCCCGGCTGATGTACAAATATCTTTGCCTGCGAACGAAACGGCGGTACACGCATGGTGAATTGGTTTCAGAAGTTGGTCTGAGCAGCCGGACATTCAAACAGGACTGGTTTCCACGCTTTACGGACGAAATGGCGTCGGTTGGCTATATCGTCGCAAAAGAGCAGAAGCACTATTGGTTCCGAGAAAACGGATAATTGATCACTGAATATGAAACCTCACATGGCCGCTTCTGCGGCCTTTTTTCGTACGTCCTCACGGTACCGGAAAGAATGGCAAAACGTCCTCGCAGTACCGAAAACGTCCTCACGGTACCGAACTGTTGCCGCGCGTGTTCTTCGGAATCCGAGGAGTCCGGATTCTATACACCGATTCACAGAACAGCCAGAGAAGCTGGAACCGGCCAGCGATTCAAGTCAAGCCGATATAAATCAAGAACACTGAATCAGGTAGGGTGCGCGTGTACACGGGCACGGACAGGTAAGCGGCGGAGCATCAACCCGCTGCATGGTTTTTATTTTCTGATGTGGTGTTTTCTCCGATCAACAGCGCCGATCACAAAGGGGGATAGGTAGGTAAGAAGCAATCACTACACCGTCTCTTCACAGATCTGACGTGTATTTCACTATCAGCTACCAACTGAATGCAAAGGAGTTCCGACCAATGAACTTGAAAGCCAGATTCAGCGACCTTCCCTTGAACCTGCAACATGACGTGCTCCAGAACATACTGGACATCGACTGTAAAGCAGCTGACCTTACCCAGAACCAGCTGAATACGCTCAATTCATTGAGTCCGGAAGAACTATGGAACAGTTATCTCGAATGGAACGGGCTTGTTAACTGGGCTGGTCCGCTGGTTCGCGCACATGCCGAGATCTTCGAAGAGCCGGTATTGCACGATCGATTCAGCGATTTACCCGCCAATATTCAAAGTGACTTGATACAGAATAAATTTGACTATGATTGCACCCTGGAGCAGCTTACACCTGACCAGCTGGATTTAATGAATGCCATGAGTCCGCACGAGATGTGGGCTGGTTATCTGGACTACAACGGCATCATCGGCTGGGCTGACTCGCTTGACCAGGCTCACCAAGCCGTTTTCGCTTCTGCTCCTGATAAAGTGTTGCAGGCAGCTACTCACCTGACTGAACTCTTTAACGGCAAACGTGCTTTCCAATCAGAGACCATGAACATCCCAGGTGCTGGAGAGTATGAGATTTCCCTGTTTGCACTGGACTGTGGCATGCATCCGAATACCGCTGCACTGTTCCAGATGCTGGAGACGGCCTACACCTTTGACGGGAAATTTGGCCCGTTCAAACCGGAGCAGGTACCCACCGATCCGAAAGCACTCCATGAAGCGTACGAAGAATTTGCCACCGAGTTCAATGACCGGCTGTCGGCACTTGGAATTGCCAAGTTCGGTATTGTTGGCGCTGAATATTTGAACGGAGCTGCAAGTTTGGAGAGTGACGAAGATCTGATTGCCCTTTATGAAGCGGAACTGAACAACTTCGGAAAACTGCTGCTGATCGCTGACAAGATGACCACAGAATATGGGTCGAATGCTGATATCAATTTCCTGGTAGATCTGGATAAGGTTTCGCAGTTAGTTGATGTAATTTTGGACGCCAACTTCAGACGTTGCGGTGGTATCAATAAAATTGTGGAACTACAGGCAAATCTGGATGAACGGCACCAGACTTTGGGTGATTATGCTGACACTGCTGATGAGCTTGAAAATCTGGGTTACAAAGGCACTGATCTTGTTGACAAGCTCAACGCGGTTGCAACAGGAATTCCAGCGATTAAAGCATCGCTGGAGAGTGGCCTCTTGCAGACGAAAGAGCATTTGGAGCGTTTTCTGTCAGCAAAGCCGACAGATACTCCGAAAGCAATGCTGAAACGATAACAAACGGAGCCAACCATGAATGACATACATGCGGTACCACCAGGAAGTTCGAACAATTATCTTCTGACGCATCTGTACGGAAATGTGACATTCAGTGTCGGCTTCAAAGTCAAGGATATCGACGGCACTGTTCTCCAACGCGCATACACGGCTCTCCCGATGGTTTGGGACACAGCTAAAGCGGGTGAGCAGATCAACAAAACGCGCACATACGCATACCGGCATCTCAAAGAACTGCATGGTGACAAATTTTCCAGGCTGATGGGGCGTGAGCTCCTGCCGAGTGACCTGAGTGTGGGCTTTGCCCCAGCCGACGAACTATTATCTTCCGTGTACATTGATGACGTGAATGGTTCGGTGCCGGGTCATCTTATGATCGAGACAAGCCCGGATAATTACCATGCCCACTTTAAACTGGACCGACCATGCACAGAAGCGGAGGCGGCTGCATGCCTGAGAGCGCTCAAGGATTGGTACGGTGGCGATCCTGGAGCGATGAAACCACGTCAGGTGCGACGGTTTGTTACCGAGGGGATGTCGTTCAAGACAAACTGGGATGAAGAATCGGTTTCAGTTGATTATTGCATGAAAAATTACCCGCCGATAAAGATGATTCCTCTTGGAGCTTCGAATACCGAAGTGGATGTGGATTTGACAGACGCCGAGAAATCCTTCTTTGCAGACGTGTGGGCTCGCAAATTTCGTCGGGCGGGAAACAATGCCAGTACAGCTGATTTCGGTCTGGCGACATATCTGATCGAAAATGGTCAGAGCACTGAAAAAGTTTCTGAAGCTATCAGATTCTGCCGGAAAACTTTGGATACGGACAAAAACTGGTATGAAGGTCACGGTGATGATTATCTGCAAAATACCGTTGAAAAAGCAGCAGCGGTTATCTCTGCAAAGCCGAAACTGAAAAAAGGTCTTTCGCTGTAGCGGAGAACATGATGAATCTAAATTACCTGGACCGTTTTGCGGAAGAGCATATAGGCACTGAACGCTGGACAGCGGAAGCCAGACAGCATTTCCAGACATCCGAGAGTTACAAATCCCTTGATCAGACCCGTGAAACCTACGGAGCTGAAATCCTTGCGTTATTCATATTTGATCACCAGGATTACATCGCGTTTCCGGATGATCTCGAAAAGCAGCGCTCAGTTGTCAGAGCCGGTTTGACTCCAACAGAAGCAAAGCTTTTTGCCGCATTGTACCACCCACGTGACCGTCGTAATGTGCCGCGCGATACTTGCCGTGATCGCCGTATCGCACGTACTGAAAAAGATGCCCATGAGTTTGCGGACGCACTACGTGGTGCGTCTGCGCAACTCAACAACCCTGATACACAGCAGCGCTTAGCCGAATTCATGGCAATCCATCTTACAGCAGCGGAAATCGACAGACTCCAGCAGACTGGAGCTGTCATGCTGATGGATCGACTTGAAGCGCTCAGTACCTACCTTGCGTTCAGAGAACGTTGCACTGCATACGATGTGGCGTTTAACGATGATCTTGTCAAAGCAGCAAACTCGTCTAAACAGGCAGCAGCGCTACTCCTGATGACACAACGCGGACTGGCAAAAATTCAGTTATCGCTGGCTGATTTCAGGATGACAATATCATGGCTCGCCAGATTTGATTACACAGGGTCTGAGATGGCAGAAGCAATTGAGACTGTTGCAGCGAACCAGATGCTTCAGGATTACCTTGAAGGTGGCTTGATCGTCTCACGGGATGTTTTTGCGAGTTTGGAAGCAAAAATGCGCACACGAAAACACCGTGATCAGCGTGACGTTGCAAACATCCTGGTGTGGGTAGTGGAAGATGATCTCACCATTACCGCTCCTCATCTATCGCCAGTGCCGGGTAAAAAACGCTGGGTTCTGAAACCACTTGGACAAGTTATCGATCTGAACAGCATCATGTGTGCAAACACCACCCGACCGGTCATGAAATGCTTTCCGCACTGATAAGGTAATTTTACTAATCGGTCTCGGACAGGTGATTTTTCCCAGAAGTGCATCGGATTTATTCCCCATACTGACACCTACAAGCCTTCGAACACGTCTTCCGTGCAACTATTCCCGATATTTCAATAGTGGACAATCATAATCAAACCACTTGATCGAGGAAAAATTGCCATGGCACCTGACTCTTCAGCACCGTTACTCCTTGTGCAGCACCAACATACTTTCTTTCAGATGTTCATGCATTGGGTCAGCTTTGGTATCCACATGTTCATGATCTACTGCACGGCATATTTCGTTTATCACAAATATATGAAACCGTACGAAGTAGGAAAGAAATCGGCGATAGAGCTGGAGAACACGGAAACAGCGGAGGTTTCCAGTGAACGATAACAAAATATCCCCTGTTGCTATCTGGGCAGGTGTGATTCTCTGCGTGTCAATCTTTGTCCCGGCCTACATATTTGATTGGCTTTTCGGTACAGAGCTTCGAACGAGACAGCTACACTACGATGACTGGCAAATGTGGCAATTCTGGCTTGAGTGCATTGAGAACTCGCATGCCGGGTATCCTGTTCTCGAACGCTTCGGTGAGATCATTGACAAATCCAAGCTCGGTCTGTGGATCTTTACCACGCCTGGTCTGCCGTTAGCGTCGTTTGCCGGGCTCATGTACTGGAGTAAGTGCAAAACGGCTTCGATGGTTAATGCCCAGTCAAGTGCTGTTTTTGCCAAACTGTCCGATATCAAAGAGTACCAGGGCACTGATGGTCTGATTCTGACAAAAAACGTGCAAATGAAGTTGACTACCTGTTTTACCCATTTACTGGTCATTGGGCCAACCGGTTCAGGTAAGACGCAATCGTTCTTCTTGCCGAACATAATGAAGCTCCCGTCAACCTACAGCGCCGTTATTACCGACCCGAAAGGCGAGTTATACCAGAAGACCGCTGCCCATCAACGCGCACTTGGGCGTGAGCCGGTTCTTTTGAAGCTGGATCGTAAAGATGTTTCGATCTGCTGGAATCCGATTGAGACTAATGACTCTGTTGCTATGAGTAAGACGTGCCAGTCTATCGTCAAAAACAAAGGTGGCGGCGGAGCAGGTGGCGGTGGTGATCAGGATTTATGGGATACGACCGCAATCAATCTGCTGGTCTCATTGTCATATGCGGTCAAGGCACTCCCGAAGAGCCATGATTCAAACGAGCGGCCATACGGCAATTTACAGAATGTGAGTGAAATCCTTTCTAACTGTACGTTTGAGTGCATTCTGGGGCTGGCCAAGTTTGCTGTTGCTGAGCTTGGCGTACGTGAAGTTCTCAGTAAAGCGAACTCGTTCGATAGCCGGATGGCACCGGAAGATACGAGAAACTCGACAAAATTCGTACTGAACTCGGCGTTAGGCGCATTTGCCACGGATGAGGTGGCATGCATAACCGCAAAAACCGATTTTAATTTCCGTGAACTGAAGCGGAGACCCATTGCTTTATATGTATCTGTTCCCGAACATAAGGTAACGACACTTGCACCGGTTATTTCTACGCTGTACATGCAGATTTTTGATGAATTGATCGAAATGGGTGAAGGCGGTCGCCCGGTCTTCTTTTTGATGGATGAATTTGCCAATATCGGTAAAGTTATCGGATTTCCTCAGTACGTGGCAACAATCCGGTCGCGGAACCTTTCCGTCGCTGTCTGCCTTCAATCCGGCGAGCAATTGACGAGGAACTACTCAGAACCGGAAAAGCAGGAAATCCTGAACAATTTGAAGGTGACGGTTGTTTTGCCAGGGTTGAAGGAAGAGAAGTCGCTTCAGTACATCCAGACGATTAGCGGGAAGGTGTCCGCTTACGAGAAAACAACGGAAAAGGACGACAAGCGGGCTTTCACCAAAGATCGCTTGCCACTGCATGAAATTCGCGAGATGGAAGACAATTACGACACCGGTGTCCACGAAGCGCTGGTTATTTTCCCGAACAAGCCAGCGTACAAGGACCGACAGCGCCGGTCGTACAGTGATTCAGAAATCAAGGCGCTTCTCAAAAAAAGCGGTATTAGTGAATTCCCGAAACGCGACCCGCAGATATGGGTTGATATCAAGAAGAATTGTTTCCTGGGCAATAAAGATTTGAAGTTCCTGGACGCAATCGGTACGTACCTGCATTACTTTGGCATGATCGAAGAAATTCCCGCCGACAAACAGGAAGTGAGTTTGAAAGCATTCAAAGCGGTACACGACCTATGCGGAGTTCCAACGCCGACAAAGGAAGATTTTCTGCGCTGGGGTCCAATTTATCAACCTGGTACTAAGATGCTGCGGGAACCTGATGCACAGGCACTACTTGGAAGGCGGATGATCGAAACAACTCTGAAATGGGCGATTCAGGAAGGGCTGAGGCCACCACTTGTTGCGGCGACAGCGCCGAGGTAAAAGACAGCACTTTTGTACATTACAGACGACCGTAATGTAAATAAAGAGTATCGTTTGAACTCTAGCAGTTACTGAGGTGGGAGGCTTTAGTCGGAAATACCCGACCTTCAATAATTTTATTATTTTCTATCTTCTCGTACAGAACCAAAAATTTGCTTTGATAACGCCTGGTATAAAATCAGCATATTCTTGTATTCGTCAGTGTCGAATTCTTCCTTAACGTCTGCTATAGTAAGATCGCGTTCAAGCTCAAGCAGTCTCCATAGCAATGACTCCAGATGTTCTGCTTCAGTTTTCAAACTCATTGAAGTCTCCTCCTTTCTACTCAGCAATTTTTCGCAAAGTATATCAGAGAAGATAATCTATGAGCCGTGTTAATTTGTGGCAGATTTGCCACAAAAAACAGCTTGACGAGTAGTTAGCAAATATCCAGTGAAATGGGACACCAAAAAGAGCGATCAGTAGGATTGCAGTTTCAAAAGGCGGGTGTCTGACCTGAATAGTGCGCAGGAGCGTGGTGACGAGACTTGATGAGGTTTCCTATTGACTGTGGTTATTCGAGTACCCTGAAGAGACCCTCGTTATTCGAGAATGTGCTTAGGATTTCACTGCAGATAGGCATCTGTCAAACTCGTGCAATACAGGAAGGACTGTCAAATCGTGGATTGTTCACTAAATTCGATACAGTGTAAGCAGTCAGAATATCCGGCGCGCACGGACGTAGCAGATCCTTGAGTTCATCCGGCTTGGTGCTCAGCTCCAACCACGAGGCGATGGATTCTGACGACAGAATAACCGGCATCCGATCATGAATCGGAGCCATCAGTTCATTGGCAGTAGTTGTTATGATGGAACAAGTTTCAATCACACTACCGTCTGGAGACGGCCAATGTTCCCATAAACCGGCCAAAGACAGTGGTCGGTCTTCGTAGCCCTTAATGTACCAAGGCTGTTTTGCCCCGCCAACAGCCACCCACTCGAAAAATCCGCTGGCAGGTATGATGCATCGACGATGTTTAAATGCAGCTCGAAACGACGGCTTTTCGGCGACGGTCTCACCTCGTGCGTTAATCAGGCTGTGACCTATGCTCGGATCTTTAGCCCAGGAAGGAATCAAGCCCCATTTGACAGTTGCAAGCTCGCGTTGTCCTGCGACATTCTGTCGAACTATCGATACAGGTTGAGACGGAGCAATATTGTAGCGCGGAGTCGATTCGGGAGGTCCAAAAATCTCATATATGACAGCCAACAACTCAGGCGATAAAAGCGATGTGAACCGACCGCACATAGCTATTTCTCCCGAACGGAGAAACGGTCAATAGCATTGATCCGGCTGATTTCGACCCGGTCAGTTGAACTGTCGGAATAGACCTCACTGGAAAGCCAGGCAAGCTCTTCATTTTCAAGGAGACTGGGAATGCTGATCCACCACGCTTTACTCCCACCTTGAGAGCCGTCATTCCAGCGGTAACCACGCTGTTTTAGTATATCCTTTTTGTCAAACGGTGCGCCAACGGCACTGATTTTTGAGGACACTTCGTCATAGGTGTTTAGCAGCGCTTTGAATACGGAGGTTTTACTTACCGGCAGTTTTCCCAGAAGGATACCCAGCACCCCTTCCGCATCATCCAAGGCACGGTGGGCGTTTATGAACAAACCAAACTTGAACAGCAGATACTCCAGAACGCGAGTGGAAATCCTCTCTGCCTGCCAGTCAATCTGATTTACGGAACAAGCCCACGGAAGCGTGGTGAAGGCAGGAAAGCGAGCTTCAACAAATTTACGGTCAAAACCGGCGTTGTGGGCAATCACAACAGTTGCCAGATTTGCAAGCCTGTTTACCTGATCGTCATCCAAGTGTTGTCCGTAAACCATATCATCGGTTATTCCGGTAATCTCGATGATTTCTTTCGGGAGTAGACGCCCCGGATCTTCAAAACCATTGTACCGGTCAGTAATACGTATGATCTCGGCAGTAATCGGGTCATATTCAAAGGCGACTATTCCCAACTCAATGATCTTGTCTTCAGCATGATTGAGACCGGTCGTCTCGGTATCAAGACAAATCCCGATTTTTGACCCTACAACAGATCTCAGTGTGAAGCTGGATTCTCGCTCTAGGTTCAGTTTGCGGAGTATCGAGAACTCACCAGTAGCATGAAGTGCTGTCACTGCAATCTCAGCTTCCAGCAAGTTCATAGGCTCTTTTTGGAAATCTCTGGTTTTTGATGTTTTCATCTGTTTTGAGGCTGCCATAGTTATACCGGCCTCTTCCCACGCAGCATTTGAGTGAGCATGCTGTCGAGGGATGAGGCGAAGCGTTGCCGGTCGGTGAAGCTGAATTGACCTGGACCGCCTTGTGCAAATCCTTCAGAGCGAAGCTCCATCATCAGGTCACGCATGGAAAGCCGTTCACTAACGTTTTCCTCTGTATAGAGTTCGCCACGAGGGTCAAGGGCAACACCGCCGTTAGCAACAATTCTTGCGGCCAGAGGAATGTCGGCAGTTATCACCAGATCTTCCGGTGCGGCATGTTCGGCAATATAATCATCGGCAACATCAAAACCGTCAGCGACAACAATCGATTCAATCAGTTTGGAGTTGTGTTTGCTTAGGCTCTTATTTGCCACAAGCAGGACAGACAGGCTGAGTCTTTCGGAGGCACGAAAAATAATCTCTTTGATCACTCGTGGGCAGGCATCGGCATCAATCCATATTCTCAAGGTGAAAGCTCTTTGTTGATCTGATCTTTCAAAACACCGCTAGGCTTGAACGTCAATATCCGCCTAGCTTCAATGGTGATTGACTCACCCGTCTGCGGATTGCGACCACGCCGATCTTTCTTCTGTTTAACTATAAAACTGCCAAAGCCAGATATTTTCAGATTTTCTCCGGATTCAAGCGTGCTTTTCATGAGAGCAAAGACGGCTTCTACCATCTCAGCGGATTCCTTCTTGGACAGCCCGATACCTTCTTGGACTTTTTCAAAAATGTCAGCTTTTGTCATCGTTTCCTCTTATTTGACTTAACATCAGAGATACTTACCTCACATACCATTCCACAAACTATCACTCCCCTATGGTCGTGTACGTATGAGCTAAAAGGGCGCTATATTTTTGACGGGATGTCGGTTGCACTTCTTCAGTTGGTGAAAGCGGATTTTCTGTATGAGCACCTGTTGGTGATAAAATTAGTGATGCGATTTCCCGTATTTCTTCCATATTGGAGTATTTGGCTAAGGAGATTGCGTCATTAAGTATTTTAGCCCCCTTTTCTTTGTTGATGGAGCTTTCTTCTATCCCCCAGAAAAGACTTGCCACACTAGCGAGATCCTTTCTGTTCTCATTTTGAAAGTACTTTACCGCTTGCCGGTACAAGTCGTGCCCCTTAATTGGTTCACCGACTTTGTACATGATCATACCGATAGTGGCATTCAAAATATTCCTCTTCATATAATCAAGGTTATCAACTTTAATCTTCCGGATTACATCAATAGCTTCCTCTATTTTACCCAGAGAAGCCAAGGCGAATGCATGGTTATTCTCTAAAGTGCTGTCATGTGGTGCTGATAACTTAGCGGCTTCTATCAACTTAATAGCCGTAATATGATCCCTTAAACAAACTGAAGCAATGTAAGAGCTAAAGCTGGCAGCCCTTGAACTAAACGGCTGAAAATCCATCCATTGTTGAGCATATTCAAGTGACTGTTTATAGTCTTTCCCACGGTACAATATCCTAGCACCCGCTTCATAAACCCCTGGGATACTATCAAGACTGAATTCATAATGGATGCCTAGTGTCCTGTTCATCCACTCTGTTTGAGCAATAGTGTTTTCTGTAGGATCAAGTAGAGCTCGATGAAAAAGCTTTTTCGATGCTCGTAGAGCACCAGAACTGAATTCGAGCGTCCCCAAAGTGCCAGCGAGTTCGGAACAAGTTTTGTTGGAAAAATTTTGCGACTCCAATATATGCCTTGCTTGTTTAACAAGTGTTGATTTTTTGTGAATTGCCTCAGCTAGTGATATCTCCGTTGCTAAGAGCCAAGGATCTTTTGCAGTAGCCGCGCTCCTCTTTAGATAAAAATGGGCTTTTTCTCCGTTATTAGCGTGCAGGTAACATCTTGTGGCGGAACGCAAGATAAATCTGTTGTCAGGAGAAAGAGAAATGGCGACATCCATACATTTCCCCGACTTTTCCGGGTGACCTATAACAGCATAAAAATAAGCAAGATCTGACCAAAGAATAGGATTCCTAGGGTAGTATTTAAGCGATTTACGTGTTGCGGATATTTTAGAATTGGTTAGAGACATCCTATTTAAAGAACTGGTATCAAGCAGTTTTGTAGTATCAGGGTAAATACCGACATATGTTCTCGCTATATCCAACGCAAGATGTGACCCACGATTGGAGACATCCAAAATATATTCTGCTGCTGCTTTTACTTCAGAGTCCTCAAAATCGGCAATAATTATTGCGGTACCGACCAAATCAACCGCATACACCAAGCCGCTGTACATTTTCCAATCTTTTTTTTTCGCTTCAAAGTATGAATCTCTTTGAACTATCAGTCTTGCATCAGATGAAACTTCCCCCAGTTTTGCAGCAGTTTCAAAAGGAAGCCATCGCGGCAGTAGGAGTCTGTTCTTTTCATCCAATGAAATGCTCATCTTTTCTGCCCCATTTCTACTCTGAGCGCGAGAATATTCAGAGCAGTTATATATCTCTCCAAGCTGTACTGGGAAGTATGCCGCGTGAAGTTTTTGCGGTCACCTCTTTCAGAGGGATTCGGCTCGCAAAGTTCCCTGACTATTCTTACAATCTCGTCAGTGAGACCTTTGCCTATTGGCAACACATCTTTTCTAAAATCCAACATTACTTCGTGATATGCTTTTTTCAGATACGGCATGTCAGCTATAAAATCATGGTTAGTAAGATTTAAATTAGGTGTTTGTCTCAATTTGGTTGTAATTGCCTGAGATGCTGAACACTTGCTGAAATAAAAGAAAAAAATACTTCCAAAGAGATAAATATCTGCAGCTCGTCTCGCCTCAAAACCGAGCGGAGGTATACTGCTATAGTATTGTTCAAAAGGAGCATACCCAGCATCACCGGGGCGGGGGTGATAGTCGATTTCAGAAGGCGTTGATGAATCATGTGCGCGGCCTAAGTCGGCTATTTTAGACCCCTTTTTTTCAAAAACTAATATGTTTGAAGGTTTAAGATCTTGGTGCGCTACCTGCGACTGGTGAAGTTGTTGGAGTCCCACTGCCGTATGGTGCAAGGATCTTAAACACCAAGCAAGATCCAAATAACTAGTTTTTGCCATTTGTGCTCTTATGTCACCATTAGCGCATTCGAAAATTATGTAGAATACTTTCCCAATCGCTCCGTGACCAGAGAGATCAACATTCCCGTCTGCAAGAGGCATAACAACTCGAGTCATTTTTCGGCCTTTACATTTAGAGAGAAGATCCCGCTCAAAATTATATGCAGCGGTCATGCTTTGCAGTTCTCTCATTGGATCAGCCGTTTGCATAATCATTGAGAAATCAAGTGCTTTTAAATAACCTTTTGCACCTGTTCTACTATTTGAGACTTGATAACCAACTGAAAAGCATCCACCCGTAGAGTGAGGACTCGGTTTTACAATATCACCAGCAATCCAATCATCTACTAAAATAGTTCCTGACAAACACTCTGCTGGACGCATTGACACCTCTGTTTTGCTGTTTTACAAATATTGTAATAAAGCTGGCTAAATAAGTACAGATACTGATGCCATCTTCATAGTGTTAATGCACTTAAGACATAGGTCGATCAATCTTGAACTTATCTAAACGGTATTGAAGCGTTTTGTAGGTCATTCCCAATAAAGGAGCAGCCTTCCCGATTACCCAATCAACTCGTGCCATCGCCTGCACAATGATTTCCTTTTCGAATTTTTCAAAATTTATGCCATTCGCAGGAAGCACAAACTTGGTTTCCTCTTCGGAATCAGAAGGATGAGCATATGTAATTTCAGAGGGTAGATCAACAGGCTCAATGCAACTATTACTTGACATCAAAACGGCACGTTCGATAACTGACTCCAATTGGCGCACGTTACCTGGCCAACCGTAACTTTGAAGCATTTGGAGTGCGATGTGTGAAACACAGTTTACAGCGGTACCGGATGATTCACTATACTTACCCACAAAAAAATCTGTTAACATGGCAACATCGCTACTTCGATCCCTTAAAGGAGGTAGCTTTATATTGATCACATTCAAGCGATAGTAGAGATCATCACGAAAATCTCCTTGTTTTATAAGAGGCTCCAGTTCCTTGTTGGAGGCAGAAATTATCCGCACATCTACAGTTATGTAGGTTTTTCCACCGGTCCGGCATATTTGTTTATCCTGGATAACCCGAAACAGTTTGGACTGAGCAATCTTGTTTAGCTCTGAAATGTCTTCCAAGAAAACAGTCCCGTTGTTTGCCATTTCAATAATACCAGCCTCACTAGAGCTTTCTCCGCTTATAATACCTTTCTCGTAGCCAAAGAGTTCGTTTTCTATCTGTGCCGCAGCGATGCCAGCACAGTTGATAACCATAAATGGTTTGTCCCTACGTGGGCTATTATTGTGAATTGCACGCGCCACAATTTCCTTACCAGTACCCGATTCTCCGATTATTAATACTGCAGAATTAGTTGATGCTATCTTGTCTACAATTCGCAATATATTTTGAATCGTGGAGTGGAACCCCAGCTGGTTTGATATACTCTGTATGTCATTTAGGGACATTCAAATTCCACCTTTTAGCCTTTTTATAACGTTGTACAAACAAGCTATAGTATCAATAAATCAGAATTATATTTGATTTAGCAGATATCTCACCAAAAGCTTTCCTTACTTCACTTCAGGGATTCCAGCCATTGGTTTACTGAATGACGTCTCCAATACCTGATCCCAACACTCCGCTTTTTTCGCCCATTCTGAAATCATTCTGCCATTAGACGTTTTGTGTAAAACTGAATGTACTTCTTTTGCCCAGATAGTAAGTTGTTGCTTCAGTTTGTGAGATAAATCCTGCTGTTGCCACACTTTATCAAGGTCGAACTGATCGCCTAACTGGTTGGCAAGAATTGATACAAGATATGTGGCAACATTCCCTTGAAATGCTTGGAACATCGGGCGCACCAGCTTGTTTGTCGCTTTAAATATAATCGCCTTCGCAATCATTCGCTTATAGCCTGTTGCATCTATTTCAGTGGTCACATTACCAGCTTCAATCTCTTTCATCATCTCGGCGAAGTTTTTCTGAGATCCAAGGGCAACGGTGTATGGCTTTTGGCCCCATGAGTATAAAAATTTTGCAAGGTCTGTCTTTGATATTTTACGGGCAGTTGGAATTGACTCTTTTAGCTTTTTAAGGGTTGCCGGAGTTTTTCCTTCACGGGCAAGTAACGTGTTGTAGCTGCCTGTAGCACGCTCATAAAACCACTTACCTGTCCCATCAGGGCAAAATACTGATGTTGAGAGTTTTTCAATAGCTACGTGGAACGGTTTATTCGCAGAAAGATCAGCTTGTTTGACAGAATTTTGACTGTTTGAATATTTGGAAATATCAGAAATAAGTTCTTCTTCTTTTTCTGAGTCAAAAGATTTTAGTACAAGCACCTTCACCGGAACCCTTACATTCCGGAGATTTACATCTGTATTTTTCTTTTTAGTGAAATAAATTGAAGCGGTTGTTTGGCCACCATTAACTATTTGCATTCCTTTCATCCACGCAAGTCCAGGGCCGCCTTCGCTGGTGTTGGTCATTTTTACTTCATCCGCTACAACAACAATACCGTTGTTATAGGCCATGAAATTTTCCGGTGTTTTTGATAGAGTTTCACGAATGCCCTTGTTTACCTTGCCTGTAGTACTTAAAAAGGATCGGACGTTTGCCTCAAGCAGACGAGCGCCATACTTCTCGTAGACATAGTATAAAGTTTCCGCAGGAAAAACAGTAAATATGCAGTCATAGTTTGCATGGGTTGAAGGCACGTAGACACAGGGAAGTGAAGAACCGGAAATTTCAGTAAAATTTACCGTTATTTCATCGCGAGGCTTACCTTCCGACCAGTGGCGATAAAGTCGTTCAATATCTATTACTTCAAGTTTTATCGTTTTTGAGTGTACGTCCCGCGCTTTAAAAAACTTCGCTTTTGCCAGTCTGTCAGTCAGAACATAAATTCTTATCTGGTCAAGGTTCGGGTAACATTCCTGAATTGTAAGTGCAAGACCGTAGGCGTCAGTAGATTGATCCATAGTGGCAAGCAACTTGCCTTCAGCGCATTTTGTCAAAAATCTGAGGCACTGATCTGCAGCATTTTTGGTTTCTGAATCAGGAACTGGAACAATGTCATTTACACCTGAATAAAGACTAACGAACAAGTCTATTTGATCACCATCTTCCGATACCGCATATCCGCTTATACGCAGATTAGCGTTACCGGACTTACCCTCATAATGACAAACAACCGGCTCGAACGTCATACCAATCTCACACATATGTTGCATGACTACTTCCGCAAAACCAAGTTCCGGGTACGGTACATCGGTTTCCTGAACTTCAGCCTGTGTCTGATGTAAAAAATCGATTAATTCCATATCAACACACTCCTAATGAATGCAAAACATCTTTGATTTTGATCGGTTGTACTCCATCGACATCAAGTTCAATATCATAACGGGCTTTCAAGATTCCGCTTGGCACATTTGATGGTACAAGTTTGGGAATGCTTGCATCAACAGTAAATATCCAAGTGCCGGTATGAAAGAAATGCCTGGTATATTTTCCAGCCATTGTCTGAAAATAACCTGCATGTAGCAAACGTAACTCAAATTCAATAAGTGCAGACTGATCAGCTTCCCGGATCTTTGTCCTGACAAGATCTATCCTGCCAGGAAGACTAATCCCGGAATCATCAAGTTGAATGCGGGTGGCTCCGAGGAAAAGCGGTTTTCTAAGAGTGTCATCAAGCTGTTCGAGTGATGATATTCTGGCAGGGAAAATACCGGTTCTGGTTGTAGTTTTCACCTCTATTGCACCTTCACCTAACATGAAATCTTGAATTCCATCCATCGGGCCAGACCATGATTCCACAGTTTTCATCGGTGGCAAACCTGCATCCATAAGCATCTCAAGCATAAGAAGCTCACCATATAGTCCAACTTCTGAATCGAAGTTCAGCACACCTTCCTTGTTTCGCAGCATAAATTCTTGCCACGCTCGAATTCTCCCAAGAAAAAGGTTGAACAGTTGGCTTTCATCTTTCTGGACAGCATTTTCAAGAATAGAGACAATATCAGCTGCCATCATAGTAAACATATCAATACTACCTGCAGGATGCTTAAGAAGTGCAACCCAGCAATGATCGAAATGTAGTTCATCAATACTGACCTCTTCAACACCAAATCCTTTGCCATCTGGTAACTGCCCTTTGGTAGGCATTTGAAACGAAGAGAACCCAACCAGAACAGCCTCCTCATTCCCTGGATAATGTCTGCCTGCCAGAAGTTTACAGGAAGATTTCAATGACACAGGTATTGTCATCCAGCCTTCGTCACTACGGCTGTTTCCCGCCAACGCCTTCCATGCTGATGCAATTTCTTCTGCTTTATTCAGCGGATCCATATTCCTGCTCCCAGAGTATATTGGTTACCTTGTATTCAACTTTTCTCCCGGAACTACTTCCTGGAAAACTTACACCAAATGCTACAACCGGCAGAGTTTCATCCGGCAAATCTGCTTCCTTCGGGTCAAGCAGATAGAGAAGCAAAAGACCCCTTTCTGGATGAGCCATTACCCCGTTGGCTCCAAATCCGCGTACTTTTCGGATTGCCGGACCGTTGGGATCGTCTGGTTCGCTTCGATCTTGCATTCTGCCAGGATCTGACCGCCAAGCTTTGCGGGTCTCATCTAATGCCGCTTGCCATGCAGAATCATCAAGATCTATCGACTCATCACGCGGTGATAAAAGTCTCTTTATCGAATATCTGTCTGTATGATTGCCATTCTGGCTGCGCTTGAGCATTTTGATCTTAATACCATTTACAATCTCTACTTCTTCGCCAACTGCACCGATAAACGCAACTGTCCAGGAAACAAGTTCATTGTCGGAGTTTAGTGACTCAATGAATTGAGCTAACAAATTTCCATTAACCCTATATGCAGCCGGATGAGTCTGGTATGAACGAAGGAACTCGACAACCTCAGATGCCGGGACACCATCCCACATCGTGCCAGACCAAACTTGTTTTTTATCAGCACGTTGCCTGGCAGGATTGGTTTCAGATGGTTCTTTCATTGCAGATACAAGCCTGATAGCAGCATCAAAATTCCGTTTCAGTTTTTCAGGTTCACGATGCATTGCAACCGTTTCAACAAGGCTGCCACTAAATGATAGCATCAGGCTCTTGGCTGTACGCATTTTTACCTGAGATGTCACCATCAGCACTGAATGCGATTGAACTTTGAATCCATAATCCCGAGGAGTACCACCACTTTCAGCCATTAGGTCAAACTCTTCCCGCAACTCTTCAGCAGCATCAGTTATGTGCCGGAACCATTCGACAAGATCCTCTGTAGTGTAAAGACGACAAATATCGAGATAGTCAGGGCGATAGCCAAACCAGCGCCCCATTTGCATTAGGGTGTCGTACATTTTGGAGGCACGGAGGAAATAGCTTGTACAAAGCCCTTCCAAGGTAAGCCCCCTTGAAAGCTTATCACCACCGATGGCAATTACTTTAAGCCCTGTACCTTTATGTTCAGAATAATCCAAAGCATCTTTTGCAGTGCCGTTGATCATTTTTACCTGAATATCAGCAAGGATTTCAGGGAGACATTCGACTATCTCACTCCATTTCGGCAAAACTGGAGCTTCAATATCAGGATGATTAGCTCTTAGTTTTGAATTTGTTGGTAAAAAATCGTCGTCCCATAATGATTTTAGAAAAGAATGAATGTTCTGAATGTCGATGCCGCGCCTTATTCTCTGACTCAATCCTCTTACATAATCATCAATTTGGCTGTAAACAGCTTGTTGAACAGAATTAAAACGTGTCACATGTACGAGCATTGAGGAATGTTCATCACCCTTGTTGCGCATTTTTTTTACTGCACAAGTAAGGATAAAGCTGCCAATGGCTTCTGCCAGTGAATCTGGTATACAAAACTTACCGTTAAAAAGCGGTCTGTGACCGTTTTTGTGCTTATCTGGAAGCCAGCAGCTGCTACCCGCCTCACCTGTAGAGTCCAAAACAAATCTTACCAGCGGCAGTCCTTCACTTCTATCCTCCCCATTTCCCAGACCAAAAAGACGTGAAGGACCGATGTAGTTTGATGGTGCTGCAAGATTGATTATAAAGCTGGAGGGAAAAAGATCTGGGCCTTCGAGCGTGGTGCGACCACTTTCGTGAATGAATATGTTTGCAAACGGAGTAGCTGTATAACCGACATAAGCGGAACGTGTAAATGAGTGAAGTAGTTGACGTATCAAACTGTTAATAGCTTTAGGCTCATGTTCAGGATCGGGATTTCCATCACCGTCAAAAATCTGAGCGCCAGTATCTACCGAAGCATTATCAGCTTCATCATCAATAAGTAACAATGGAAGATGCGTTACAACTTTTCTACCAGACTCGGGGTCTTCGGTGTCGGCTACATGTTTGTGAACCCATTTAAGCAAACGTGTAAGTACTGTTTTGTTTTTCTTTACAACAAACAACCAAGGTCTTTCTTCAGGACTGATCCCCAGATGCTGCGAAATCTTGGTATTGAAATCACCTTTATCTGATCTGTTTGTTGCATAGTTCGGGCGTATTTTAGGATCCCCGTCGATTTCACCAACGCCGATTGGAGAAAATATATCATTTAGTGGTTTGGTCTCATAACCAAGAAAGCCCTCATCAAGTCTCATCTGGGTTTGTGACCTAAGATTATTGTGCATTCCTGCCAGAACAATAATGATTTTATAGCCAGCATCTGCAGCTTTACAAATTAGTCCAGTATAGTTTCCCGTTTTTCCTGACTGAACATGACCTACTACAAGACCTCGGCGATCCCATGCTTCATTCCGAAGCGGATCTTCAAGCTGTGAAAGAATGCTGTCTGTTGTACGATCCAACGCTTCAACTGCGGTAAATGACAAGGATCTTTCAAGCCATTCCCAATAACGCTGCCAATAGCGCCATTCTCTTTTTCTTGCTGCATTCAGCCAAGGAATGTGACCCTCGTCATTTTTAAGAGTTGTATCTTTACCGATCCATAGACTGAATCTACGAATCAGTTCGTTAGTTACTGCCTCATGATCCAGTCCTGCACGCGCCATTGGCATAATACTGAGAACAACATTAATCTTTTCAGCTATCAACGCAGGTGTAATGGACGCACGATCCTGTTCTTGCAGAAGAAGTACCTGCGCCATTTTGACAATTTCCATCTGATTTTTATCAGGTGTATTATCCATGTTCGTAACCCCTTTTCAGTTTTGCAAGTTATCCGGGAGAGAATTAACAAGTTCCGTAAAATTCTGAAACGGTTCTGTTCGCAAAAGTTGTGCTTTTGCAAGATCCGGAGACATGCCTTTTCTCAATACAAGACTCCTGTACATAACATCCAGCACGTCCATTATTTCTTTTGGTGCATCTCCGGAAAAACCGGTTCGTAAAACATCCTTTCCCTCCGCAGTATCAAGCCAAATTTTCTGCACAGGAACTGTTTCTTCAATGACTTTCAACATTGCTTCAATCTGAAGCTTGAGGTCGCCAGCATCATCAAGTAACAATTTCACCGAGGGATGTTTTCTGTCTATGCGATATCGCATACTGCCGCTGTTATATTCTGCCTGCCACGCCTGAATCAGTGGGCCACCGGAATTTCTGGTGACATAACTTCCACGGTGCGCGTATACCTTACGCGCTTTGTCACGCACATCATCCGCAATCTTGGCAAGTTTTGCCCGGATTGCGACAGGTGGCCTGGCTGTAGACTTTCGGATATCCAGTTTCCACTCGGCATCCGCAGAATTTGGAATATCAAGGCGAATACGTGCAAGCCGATGCGACTCCTCCTTCGTCCAGGCTCGCCCCTGGCCCAGACCAAGCCAACTACCAGCAACTAGAAGGCGTTTGTTTCGGTAAACATAAAACCCCTGTTGTGCAGTCCAGCCATCAGCGCCACCAGCATATTCAAATTCTTTACTGTCCATTTTGTCACGGTGAGGCAGCACAAAACCTTTAACTTTAACTATGCCGTTCTCTGTTTTTATCGTCACCTCAGGTGATGACCACGTAGAACTACGGTTTTCGAGAAACGGATTCCACGGTTTGACTGGCATACCATTTATCAAGATTCTTATCTGAGGTTTAAGCCCTTCAAGAAAACGGTGAAAGACCATTGCCAAATGGTCTTCGCACCGGTCTATAAGGTTTAGAAAATTCTGCTCCGTGAAGCCCGGCGTAACAATCCTGTCAAGTAATTGCCATAAAACCAGGGTTCCGTGTTCCAGTGCGTTCAGTTCTTTAAAAAGTTTTTCTGATTTCTTTTCAATACCCTCAAGTAGATACCAACCGTCATCCTTACTTTTTGAGAGCAAATCAAGATCCCAACGCAAACACTCAACGGCATTATTCTTGCGACTTGCAACTGAAAGCTTTCGACATTGCGAAAAGGATGCGGTTTTAAGACCAAGCCCAAATCTGCCAAGATCGCCAGAAGATCTTTCAGTCAGGGGATTTATTTCTCCAAGTCGCATTGCACGATCAAGCTCGACATCGTCCATACCTGTTCCATCGTCGAGAATTCGTATGCAACTGGTTTCACCGTTCCAATAAAAATCAAGCTTAATGGTAGTTGCATTTGCAGCAATACTATTGTCAATAATGTCTGCCAATGCAGTTGCTGTATTATATCCAAGCCCTCTCAGTGCTTCGATCATCGCACTCGCTTTTGGAGGGGCATGGCGAGTCAGTTTTCGGTTTGGTGGCTTCATTCAGAAAAACTCTTTAGTATTCTTGATCTGCTTGGGTGTCGCAGTTTTTGTAAAGCTTTCTTCTCAATTTGTCTTATTCTTTCACGTGTTACGTCAAACATATTACCAACCTCCTCAAGCGTGTGGTTACTCTCTTCACCAACACCAAAACGCAGTCTGATAACTTTTTCTTCACGCGGTGTTAACGTACTCAATACTCGATCGACTTGTTCAGTCAGTGCAATTTTAGTGACTTCTTCTACAGGATTCTCGTCGTTTATGTCTTGTATCGATTCAACAACGTTAGGATTTTCCTCCATTAGCGTTTCTAGTGAAATAGGTTCATCTTCTATGATCCTGAGCATTTTAATGACGTTATGAATTGGTATTTCAGTGTAATTAGCGAGCTCTTCGGGGGACGGTTCGTGCCCATTTAAACCCTGAAAAACCTTTGCTGCCTTACTCAATTTATTCAGTGATTCAACCATATGGACGGGAACGCGAATGCTTCTTGATTTATCCGCAATTGCCCGCGTTATTGACTGCCGTATCCACCATGTTGCATAAGTCGAAAATTTGAAACCTCTGTGATAATCAAACCTTTCAACTGCCTTCAATAATCCAAGATTTCCTTCTTGAATAAGATCCAGCAATGCCAGTCCGTTGTTTTGGTACTTTTTGGCAGTCGCTACAACAAGCCTCAAGTTGGAAACCGTCATTTTATACCTTGCGTGAAGAACACGACTCTCGCCGTCCTCAATTCTTTTAGAAAGGAGCTTGAATTCGTCAATCGGAATTCCAATTTGTTTTTGTTGTTCAAGAAGTCCAAGCTGCTCATCCATAATTTTGCAGCTTTCGCGGGCTAATCTGACACCAAATGTATCTTTACTGCCTGATGAAACCATTGCACACCAGTCGAGATTCATTTCGTTTCCACTGAATAGGCTCTGAAAATCAACTGGATCCATGCCAACAGATTCAACGCAAATGGTATTTATCTGCTTCTCACGTGTCTGGATAGACAACATGTGTGTTTTCGTCACTTCGATAAGATCTGACAAAAGCTTTGAAGTCAAAACCATGTCCGAAAGCTCTTTACAAATCCTTTCCTGAAGTAGATATCGCGCTCGTGGGTCCGATCCCTTCTGCTCAAGTTCGACAAGCACTTGAGAGTGCAATTTGCGTATGGATGCAAAAGTCTCAAGGCGTTCAAAATACGACGCCGTTGTATCTTCTGCTATATCCTTTTCATCACCCTCAGTTTCATCATTTTCAGTCTCTTCGTTAAACAACTCGTCTTCATCGGCATCATCAACGGCATCAGAAAAAGTAGGGTCACTCTTACAAACAGTAATTGCATCAAAACTAATCAAGCCTGAACTGACGTCGTTTACTTTGGCCAACAACAATGAAATAGCGGAAGGACAGTATGAAATAGCCTTTACTACCTCCCGTGTCCCATATTCCATTTGAATGCCAATTTCACCTTCCTCTTCTCTTGAAAGTAAAGGTTCTTTCCTCGCGTCCTTCAGATAAAGCCAATATGGATCATTAGTAGGGTCACTCATTTCCCACAAAAAGCGGATAGCTTCCTCGGCGAGTTTGTCAACATCGTCCTCAATTTCTGACTCTGTAAATTCGATGCTCAACGGATTGACATAGTCACAAGTCATACTGTCAATTCGTATACCAAGATCAGTTAACACCATCATGAGACGTTCAGAATAATCAAACTCTTGCTCACCCAGTTGTTCCGCAAGTGCTTCTATTTGACCAGTAACCAACCGACCTGTAATAATCGCTGAAATGACGAGATTTTTTTCAACTTGCCAGCTTTCATGCTGCAAATATTTTTTGGTATTACTCCAGATTATATCCGGGAGATCGATGTCTATGTCGTCCCAATCTTCATCTAAATCAATAGGAGTACTGGAGGATATTCGTTTATGAATTTGAATAGCTTCATCAAGTATAGACCCGTTATTTTCGGGCGGTGCCTCTTCAACATCCTCTTCCCAACCAAAATCATCTAAAAAATCTGCACCATCAATATTATCATTCAGATTTACGCTTTCAAAAGGCACGGTATCTGGTTCAGCAACTACAGTCGTGTCATGGCATGACTCTTGATTAATAAAATCGAGAATCATCGCCATTGCATCTTTTTTTTCAAATGCTCGAGTCAAACATAAAGCAGTTTTACCGTCCCGGTTTTCAATACGAGGGTTTGCTCCTGCATCAAGAAGAATTTTGCAAGTTTCAGTATGACCCTTCATAGCCGCATACATTAGTAATGACATGCCTTTGTCATCCTTGATGTTTATGTCCGCAATTTTTCCGAGATGTAGTTCAACAGCTCTTGTCGCACCTGACAAAACTGCCATTTTAAGTAAAGGGTTCACTGAAGCTATTGCTCCTCACATCAACGGTAAAATAATAATTACTATTCTAAAGATAGATTTACAGAGACTCTTGTCCCTGTTTGTTGTGCCTGGCATTCACCAGTAGCTTCACCCGAGAGAAGCCATTTTACTATGCTGGAAATGACCTCATCTACATATCGCAATCGGTTTTTTATTGAACATTCCCAAACCTTAAATACTCTCCAGTCTAAAGCCAAAAGTTGATCTATATTTTTTGAGTCATTGCTAATATTGTTATAGATTTTATCTTTCCAAAACTCCGTATTCGTATTCGGCAATTTAAACAAGTGACAATCGTGCCCATGCCAGAAACAACCATTTACAAAAACGACGGCTTTGTATTTTGGGAACACAAGGTCTGGTTTTCCAGGCAAGTCCCGCACATGAAGACGATAGCGGAAGCCCAGCGCAAATAGTTTATGTCGAATAAGTAGTTCCGGTTTGGTGTTCTTCCCCCTGATACCAGACATCATCTTGCTGCGAACCTCTTTGCTGACGATGTCTGTCATTGGTTACACCCGTTTTAGAAAATCATGGACAATCTCAGCAATCTTGAACGCCAGTAGGGGCGGTACGGCATTGCCTACCTGCACGTACTGCTGGGTCCTATTACCACAGAAAAAATAGTTGTCAGGAAAAGTTTGAAGGCGGGCGGCTTCCCGAACAGTCAGACTCCGACACTGGCAGGGATCCGGGTGGATATAATAATGTCCGTCTTTTGAGATGTGACTGGTAATAGTCGAAGAGGGGCGGCCAAATGCCTGAACACGAAATCGATCATTAAAATGCCCGGAAGTTGCGTTTTTGTGATTCGGGAGCAATTCAGGCGGGTAATCTCGAAGTCCTGGAGATGTAGTTGTTTGTGAATAACAGGAAGCAAACAGATAACGCTGAAGATCATTAAAAATATGTCCACGAGTTGAATGATTGCATACTCCGCCCATCCTCCTGTCCAGATACCACCATTTCAACTCATCGATGACGGTAGGTTCGTAGCTAACAAATCTATCATCACCTCTGCCATGAAGAGCATGAACCGGTGAACTCAGTGCAGCCACAAGGCGATTATGAAAATTCTGTCCATATTTTTCAGCTGAATCTTTTACCCATTGCTGTTCAGCAATACCGGCAAACCTCAGAAGCCATCTCTCTTGACTATCATCCTCTCTTGAAAGCCCACTGCGCAACGCAGGCAAGCCATTCAAAACCGACTCGATACAGACAGTGTCTTTGGCCTGCATGGTTGCAGGAAGAACAGAGGCTAAATCCTCACGTATCCCTAACAATATGACCCTGTGCCGTGCCTGGGGTATACCAAAACGCTCGCATTTTACAATATAATCTTCGGGACGGTGGCTTGTGCCAGACTCTCCTGGAGGCTTTACCAGAGAGAAAATTTTGTACTTGAATGACTCCTTATTTTCAAAACCGGAGAAAACTGAGGCAGGATTTTGCAGGTCAGCAAGGATACTGTCGAATACAGACTTTCCTTGCACCTTTGATGAAAGGATTCCTTTGACATTTTCCATAACAAACACAGGAGGCTGGTGTTTTGCAATAATCCGCAGGTATTCAATATAGAGATAACTGCGAGAATCGTCCTCAATCTTATAGTCTTTAATTCCAATGTTTCTTGATCGTCCAATTACGGAATATGCCTGACAAGGTGGCCCGCCAATCAAGATCCATTTATCATGGCCAGCAATAACGCTGGATATTCTCGCATCAAGCTTGGCATCAAAATCAGGCCCGCTGCCCAAAGCTTTAAGCCAGGCTTCATCTTCAGCAGCCGAAGCCTGAACAGGATGACGCTTGAATAGTTCATCTCGAGAAATATCACCTCTCAAAAAAGAGTAATAGTCTTCAGGAACTTCACCATACTGAAACTGCCGATAAAAACTCCGCAACTCCAGAGTACTATGTGCCGATGCTTCCTTCTCGACAGACACTCCAATCTTGAAATATTGCTTTCCGTCTGCTCGTCCAAGTGATGAAAATCCTTCACCCAAGCCACCAGGACCAGCAAAAACGTCGATAACTGGGATGCTTGAAGTCATAGACTATCGACACAGCTTCTTGATTCAGCGGCCAATTGCCGGAACCACTTATTCATGTAGTACATATTTTCAATGCAGATATTACTTTCAGGAGCGTCAACACGCCGCCACATTTCGGCACATATCGGTTTTAACTCTTCAGGCCAACCGCTTTCCGAGTCATCAAAGCCATCTGGATGCAAACCATAGTTTTCTTTAAACTCAAAGATTTGATGATAACCCTTGATCAGAGTGAGATCTTTTACTTTATTCAATTGGTTCATATTTTTTATAACATAATTAAAACTAATATTTTTCTGATTCATGAGCAGTCTCCTTTCAGACATTTTTGACACCTTACCACACGACCTACCCCATCTAGCGACCTACACATAATATTTATTCACAGCTTCTTTCATTTCCTGACCTACCTTTTCCTTCAACCACTCAGGCTCCAGCACCTCCACATGTGAACCATGTTTGAGGATTTCCATCATGATTTCTGCTTCGTGCGACGCCGGAATGGTACGCACCAGAGAACCGTCATCCTGAACCAGTTCTGTCTGTGCCTCATGCCACATTTCGCCCTTGATCCAGCGTGAACGTTCCGGAGTAAAGCGCAATACTACATCGAAGCTCTTCCGGTTCTGGAAGATGCCAAAGGTGTTCTGGAGAAACGGCTGCCACTCGTCTTTTTCACGGATTTGAAAAGCGGTTCCCTCAACATTGCAGAGAGTCATCCTCCCCAGAACAAAATCACGCCAATCACCACGCAAGTGGCAAAAAGCTATCAAGTGCCAGTTACCCATGTAGTTGACCATATGGTGAGGCTCTACAGTGCGCATGGTACAGTTGCTTGCAGTAGGAGAGTAATAACAGAAGGTGAGTTGCTTACCTTGAATCAGTGCAGAGGTTACTACCTTGAAAGTCAGCGGGTCAGTTGGGCTAATGTTTTTCCAGCGAAAAGAGAAAGCATCTTCAGGCCGTGCCCTCCCAGGCAGGTTAGCAGACAGCAAAGAACCAAGTCTGGCAGAAACACTTCCCAATTCGTC
>Ga0194037_1000698_pt1 | contig 25884 bp, 28 predicted proteins | sample JunL306m_MetaG_FD_148653 | JGI IMG/M metagenome (GOLD analysis project Ga0194037, IMG submission 148653) | Anoxic zone freshwater microbial communities from boreal shield lake in IISD Experimental Lakes Area, Ontario, Canada - Jun2016-L304-6m | ecosystem: Environmental > Aquatic > Freshwater >...
TTTACCTGATCCGGGAGAACTTAAAAAATTAAGCGCCAAAATATTCCGCGCCTCAAAATATCCACGATTTCTTTCAGCAAGAAGATTGTTCTTCTGAAGAACATCCTGCTCGAGTGCAATGGTGCGGCTTTTGCCTTTGTGGGTATGGTCGTGCTCATGAGTATGATTGTGATCGCCATCGTGATGATGATCGGTATCTCCATGACCGGTCGCCCCGACATGAATATGATAATCAGTCATGCCTGGTTTGCGGAGAACTGCTCCGCTATCAGTTGAACAACCACAGGTATCGCACATACTTATTATTCTCCTTCTTCTTCTATTGTCATTGATTGAATTAAAAATTCTTTTCCTGAAATGATGTTCACTCGAAGTGAACGGCATTCAGGGCATTCTGCGTAATAAAATGAAACAGGAAACCTTTCACCACAATCGCCACACTCACCAATACCTGCAGGTTCATCAATGACGAGCAAAGCCTCTTCGGCAGGAGTTCCTTTCGCAGCTGCTGAAAAACAGAATTTCAACGACTGAGGCTCTATTCCTGCAAGCTTTCCAATCAATAAATCTATACTCGAAATTTTTCCGCTGCCTTCTGCCAGTGCTTTTGATACTACAGCTTCAACAATTGATAGCGCAATGCTCATTTCGTGCATGAACTGATTTTCAGATAAGATTCGTTCATTAACCAGACTGCTATATAACAATGTAATAACCAATCCATCATATCAGGGGAATCCTTTTAACTCATGTAAGGTAGTTTTTGATCATCAATTTTTTTGTACCTTTGATGAAAATATCTTTCTGACAAGCAACAAATGAAGGTTGAATTTGAAACACCTTACTGGATTATGCAATGTCCCGGCCAGTGATATCAACAGTATTCTCGATATGGCCGCTGTTTATAAACATGAGCTGACAACCACTACCCCATCTTTTAAACCTTCTCTCGCAAATAAACGCATTGCACTGGTTTTTTTTGAAAACTCAACCCGCACTCGGTTTTCCTTCGAAATTGCTGCGCGGCATCTTGGTGCCGGAACTCTTAACTTCAGTGCAGCATCAAGCAGCATCAGCAAAGGAGAAACCCTGAGTGATACTATAAAAAATCTTGAGGCAATGCAGGTTGACGCTTTTGTGCTGCGCCATCCCTCTTCAGGAGCAGCTGATCTCATAACAGGCATAACCTCGAAAGCTGTCATTAATGCTGGTGACGGATCTCACGAGCACCCTACTCAGGCCCTGCTTGACATGTTTACGCTTCGAGAATATTTCGGGAAAATCAAAGGGTTAAAAGTGATTATCATCGGCGATGTTCTTCACAGTCGCGTCGCCCGTTCCAACATTTATGGCCTCCTTACGACAGGTGCTGAGGTTGGGATATGCAGCCCCGTAACCCTCATGCCTCCCGATGTTTCCCGTCTGGGAGTTACCATTTTTACCGATCTTGATAAAGCTATTGCCTGGGCGGATACTGCTATTGTGCTTCGTCTTCAACTTGAACGCGCTGCAAGCGGATACCTCCCGTCACTTGAGGAATATTCAATCAATTATGGACTGACCGACGAACGTCTTGAACGAATACAGAAACATCTTCTGGTACTTCATCCGGGACCGATCAACAGAGAAATAGAAATATCCAACAATGTAGCAGACCGTATACAACCTCCAGGCTACTCAAGAAGCATGCTGCTTGAACAGGTGACTAACGGTGTTGCTGTCCGTATGGCGGTGCTGAATATACTTCTTGCTCAACATACCGGCATCGTGTAAGCTTAACTTTTCAAACAATCCTCGCAACCGCTTTTCTCTTTCGCTATGAACAACGCATACCGGCATTTCAGAATCGTTTTCATTCTGACAACACTGCTTATGATCACACTTAAAGTTGCGTCGGCTGAAACGCTGCTGAACCCTACAACTAAAACCATTTTCACTCCACTTCTTGCAGACCCAATTGAGCCAAGGGTTTCAGTGATGCCCTGGCTAAATCAACGTTTTTTGAATCTTGACATCGGAACGTCTGCTGATATTTACCAGAGTAACAGTAAAAACTTTGCAGTGGGTGTTGATTTTGGAACATGGTCACTGCTGCGCAGGAGTGAAGATTTCAAGTTTCCTGTTGATGCGGTTGATTATCTGTTTGGTATTAATACAAGCTGGAAAAAAACAATAAGTTACGGGCCCCTGCCTTTTGACGAATTAAGCGGTAGAATCCGTATCAGTCATATCTCCGCTCATTTTGAGGATGGCCACTATTTATCGGATGGCAGCGGATGGATCCCTGAAGCCGGTGGACCAACTATCCCCTTTACCTACAGCCGGGAATTCTTGGACCTTGTTTTAGCACTGAGCTCTCCTGGTCACAGAATCTATGCAGGTTATCAGTATATCTACCATACTATCCCCGGTGGTATCAATCCTAACTCTTTCCATGCCGGTGCTGAGCTTTCAGCTCCGGGGAACACCTATCTTGCTGCGGATGTAAAACTGCTGCCAATCTGGCAGTCATCGCTCCTGGATACAAAATGTTACAGAGGGACATGGAACCTTCAGGCTGGCATGCGACTCAACTCAATAGGTCTTGAGAGAGTGAGGATAGCATGCAACTATTTTACAGGGATAAGCATGCACGGCATGTATTTTTACCGCCCGGAAAGTTATACCACTTTAGGGCTGATTATGGAACTCTGAACTGCAGTTTTACCAAAACCTATCGTGCATGCCGCTCCATAGGGAGCTGGGATTACAGCAGTGAATCGAAAAACTCAGGAACAGTATATTCAAGCTCTTCGGGAGGTTGTGCAAGAATGTATTTCGACAGGAAAGGCGGATAGAGGTTATATTGATCAAGTTCGGAAAGAGGAAGCCAGCTTACCTTAAGTATGACCTGCTGGTCGTCGGGATATTCCGGGTCTTTGCCCGTTATCATTTCGCCTCCGGTTACTGTACAGAAAAAGCCGAGTGATACAGAGTGATGAATGCTGCCCTGCTCCTGTACTCCAGGATAGGGATAGAGCAGTTCCTTTATAAACAGCAGGGTACCAACCTGACACTCAAGACCTGTTTCTTCCATCATTTCCCTTTTTACCGCTTCATTAAGTGTTTCACCTCGCTCAACCACCCCGCCAGGAAGAATCCAGTAACTTGGGGGAAGTTGTGGGTCCTGGGGAGCAAAACTCTTGTGCTCAATGAGAAGGACCTGACCATTTTTTATACATAACGCGCTGACTCGTAATCTGACCTGAGACATGATGTAGTAGAAATTATATTAAAAAAGCAGGTGTTTCGAACTGTAATATTTTACGGTATTGACCATTGACCAAATACATTCGCACATGGGCAAGGAAGATGAATACTGAAGAAATCATTATTACCAAGGATACAAGATAATCTCTTATATTAATAACAATTACCTGTCACTTCTTGCTGTTAGACTGTAACCACTCAAAAGAACTTCATAACGACGGAATGCTTATAGGGAGAAGGTGCATAAAGGGAATAAAAATCAATCTTTACCAAGTCTAGAAAAGTCACATTTGGTCTTTTCATGCTATTTTTATTACATTTAACGATATTGTAACAATGTACGTTCTTTTTCGAGCCGTTCCGAGCCATACGATTTGGGCTGGAACTTTTGTTTCTTGTTCACACACACACAAACTAACGGAGAACACACATGAAAAAAATGCTATCGCTTGCTGCAATGTTTGCAGTACTGTCATACGCATCACCGGCATCTGCTGAACTGAATTTCAGTGGAGACGCTTCAGTCCGTATGAGAAATTGGGGCGGAACTGGAGGAGAACTTAATCCTGCCACATCTAACAAAGATAACGTTGCCTGGCAGTATCGTATCCGCCTGAATGCCGCTGCCGACCTTGGAGACGGTTATTTCTTTAAAGCTATGGCCACAAACGAAACTGAAAAAACCGGTGGATGGCAGACTGTGGGTTATGGAAATGGAGAGGTTTATAACCTTCAGGTCTCACAGTTCTATTTTGGCCATGCTACTGCATGTGACAGTTACGCTATTGGTCGTCTACCTCTCAATTCTTTTAATAACCCTGTCTTTGATCTGACACTATACCCTCAGCAACCTTTTGACATTCCGGTAGCCACGATCAATTTCGACCGTGTATACGGTGCAAACTATGGAGTAAAAGTAGGCGGTGGTGACTTGAAAGCAACTGTTGTCGTACTTGATAACAACGCAGGAAGTGACACAGCATTCAATGGTGATGGCCTTATGAACGATGGATATGGCTTGCTAGCAAGCTATAAATTCAATATTGGGGATGTTACCCTTGATCCACAGGTACTTACCATTCTGACAAAATCAGATGTATGGAACCAAACCCCAACACCGATCCACCAAGGGTTCAGACCATATTCATTTGGAACAAACCTGAGTGCGCCTATCGGTGGCATTAAATTTACAGCAAGCTGTTTTTATACAAGAGGTAGTGGCACAACACCTTCCGGTGCTGCAACTGGTAACACACCTTATGTCGCGAATTCACTTGCTGGCGCAAAAATTGATTACTTCGGTGATCTCTTTAGGATTAAAGGTGAATACGGTCCATTCATGGCTTGGTATGATTACAACCAGACCACTGATAAATCAACCGATTTAGCTGCATCACATGTATATACCAACCAGTTTGTATGGGCACAGTACAAAATCAATATTCATGAGTCAGCTAAAGGTAACTTTACTATTCAGCCAACGTTTCGTTACCTGACAACTAAAGATCACAATAATTCTCTTTCAACCGATACAAACGGCGGTCGTCTTCGTTCAGAACTCTGGGCTACAGTGACCTTCTAAATCACAGATTACCTGTTAAAAAGCCGCAGGCAACTGCGGCTTTTTTTTACTTTTACATTTGTTTCTGCTCATACATTATCTTCGTGAGCATTATTCTTGAAATCTAACAATTGTTACTTCAGGAATTTTAACGATATTAGAGGAAGCCAACCGTAACAGCGCGAATAAAAAAACATTAACTAACGGCACGAAACGGCTTCTTTACTTTTTCCTTTACATTTTTTTCGGCATACAAATAAGAGACAATCCACGTAAAAAGGGTTTTTGTTTCCTGTAAAACTGAGAGTCTGCAAGTTTTTTACCAGCAAAATGTAGACTTTTTTGTTGAATACCGTAATTACTACCCATGCATTGGGCAGTATTGGGATGAATCGTTTTTAACCTGCATTATTTTAATAACTAAACAACAACAGCGGTACTATGATTACCATTAAAAAAATCATTTGCCCGGTTGATTTCTCGGGTTTGTCGCGCAAAGCGCTGCAATACGCCAACGAATTTGCAAGACTCTCCGGTGGAGAGGTCTTTCTTGTCGGCGTTATCGAGAATGATCCAACTATCAATTATTCACACGGACTTGAAAAAGAACGTGCAGATGCTGAAAAACAACTCAGCGTTTTAATCGAAGAAGAGAAAATGGCGGGTATTGTTGCTGATTATGTGATTTATGAAGGTTTTGCCGAAGAGTGCATTCTTGACTATGCCAAACGGCAGGAAGCTGATGTCATTATAATGGGTTCACATGGTCGCCGCGGCCTGAAACGGATGATACTCGGCAGCGTTGCTGAACATGTGATACGCCGTGCTCCATGTCCTGTTCTTGTGGTCAAGGAGAATGAGCATGAGTTTATCAAATAAATGCCTGTGAAGAAGATTCGGGCAAGCAGTTCAATTCAATTTTTTTAACAATCTAAGAAAACTTTTATGGCACAAAATGTCAGAAACGTTTCCCCAACCGAAGAGGTGACCAGTACCCGGAGGGTTATTGCCGCGTCATCGGTAGGAACGCTTATCGAGTGGTATGACTTTTATATTTTCGGAAGTCTTGCGAAAATTATTTCAGAACAGTTTTTCCCGAAGGACAACCCGACAGCCGCACTGCTTGCTACATTGGCAACATTTGCCGCAGGTTTTGTAATCCGTCCTTTTGGTGCACTTTTCTTCGGTCGTCTTGGTGATCTTATCGGCCGTAAATACACTTTTCTCGTTACTCTGGTTATCATGGGCGGCTCCACGTTCGCCATCGGTCTTGTTCCCGGCTATAAAACCATTGGGTTTTTTGCACCGGCGATTGTCTTTATCTTACGACTGCTTCAAGGTCTTGCTCTTGGAGGTGAGTATGGCGGCGCTGCAACCTATGTGGCTGAACATTCACCAGCGGGTAAACGGGGCTTCTGGACCAGTTTTATCCAGACAACGGCAACTTTTGGCTTGTTCCTTTCGCTTGGAGTTATTCTTATTGTTCGTCAGACGCTTGGTGTTGAAACATTTTCTGATTGGGGATGGCGTATTCCTTTCATCCTTTCAGCGTTCCTTGTGGCAGTTTCGGTCTTCATCCGTATGAGAATGTCGGAATCTCCGCTGTTTGTCAAAATGAAGAAGGAAGGCAAAACATCTGCCAACCCTCTTGCTGAAAGCTTTAAGGAAAAAGACAACCTGAAAATGGTTCTTATTGCTTTGCTTGGTGCAACAGCTGGTCAGGGTGTTGTCTGGTACACTGGTCAGTTCTATGCGCTTTCATTTTTGCAGAACGCATGTAACATTGAGTTTGTACAGAGCAACCTGATCATTTCGATTGCCCTGCTTTTAGGAACACCGTTCTTTATTCTCTTTGGTTCACTTTCCGATAAAATTGGCCGCAAGTACATTATGATGGCAGGTATGCTTATTGCCGTCATCGCCTATCGTCCGATTTACACGGTCATGTACAACGAGGCAAACCTTAAGAATAAGGTTGAGATTGTGGAAAAGAAAGAGGTTAAAGTGAAAAATACCATGAAAGGTGCTGACTCACTTATTACCACCATTACAACGAAGGCATTTACTGACGGAACAACGTTTAAGGAAACTGTAAAAGCCAAATTCCCGGTTGATCCAGCTCTTAAAGCCGCCCTTCCGAAAGACAAGCTGAAACCTGAAACCAAAAAGGAAGTAACGCTTCCTCAGAACCTGTATTACAAAATGATCGGCCTTGTCTTTATTCAGGTAATTTTTGTTACCATGGTTTACGGACCGATTGCAGCGTTCCTTGTTGAAATTTTCCCGACCCGTATCCGTTATACCTCGATGTCTTTGCCGTATCATATCGGCAACGGCGTATTCGGTGGTCTGGTCCCGCTTATTTCAACTCGACTTGTTGAAGCAACACGTCCGGGCCCAGGTCTGCCTCCAGCTGATCCACTTGCCGGCCTGTGGTACCCGATATTAATTGCCGGTGTAAGTTTCGTCATTGGATCGCTATACATATCCAACAAGACCAATAACCTGGACGTTGAGTAACCAAGAACTTTTTAAATCAATGTAATTATGTCAGCAATAAAAAGGATTTTCGGGCTTCTCTGGGCACTCATGGGTGTCGGGATAGTCCCTCTGGTTATAAAGCAGGCAATGAAGGAGATTGCAGCAAAACCCAGTGAAGAAAACTGGATTTTCTGGTCTATTGTTATTGTCGTGCTTATGCCGATTATCGCATTCAGCCTTATTACTTTCGGTGTTTTTGCACTGAAAGGGGAATACGATACTCTTGAAGACATCCAATAACTTCGACCTGTTCTTTTTTTCAAGGGAAAGCTGCATAAAGAATGCGGCTTTCCCTTTTTTTGTTTATTGTTTTTCGGTACCCTAAAACAGTAATAAAGAAAAGAATTCAACTGAAGCTACCTATGGATGTTCAAGATGCTCTAACCCCTCTCTCCGAAATACGAAAAGCTCTTGATGAAAAACTTTCAACATTGCCGACCAGTCCAGGGGTTTATCAGTTCAAAAACACTCATGGCCGGGTTATCTATGTCGGCAAAGCAAAAAATCTCCGTAACAGGGTACGTTCATACTTTAGAAATCAGCAGCAGCTTTTCGGCAAAACGCTGGTGCTTGTCAGTCATATTGCTGATTTCGAAGTCATTATAACCTCTTCGGAGGTCGAGGCACTGATTCTTGAAAATAATCTTATCAAGGAACTTAAGCCACGTTACAATGTGAATTTAAAAGATGACAAAACGTATCCTTATCTGGTCATCACTCATGAACCTTTCCCTCGAATCTTTTTTACACGTCAGGTGAAAAGGGATGGTTCCACATGGTTCGGGCCATATACCGAAGCACGTCAACTAAGGGCTATTCTTGACCTCATTGGGTCGATATTTCCCTTGCGCAACTGTAAATATCACCTGAGTAAAGAGAATATTGCATCAAAAAAATACAAGGTCTGCCTCGATTACCATATCCATAAATGCAAGGGACCTTGTGAGGGATTATTTTCTGAGGCGGAGTATCTTGCTATGATAAAGGAGATTACGCTACTCTTGAAAGGAAAAACTTCCAGCATGATCCGCTCACTCACCGATACTATGCAGAGACTTGCCTCGGAATTGAAATTTGAGCAGGCTGCTGAAATAAAAACACAACTCGACAGCTTGAAGCGCTATGCTGAACGACAGAAAATTGTAACCGGCGATGGCATGGACAGGGATGTTTTTGCGATTGCCAGCGGAGAAAACGAAGGTTGTGGAGTGATATTTAAAATCCGTGAAGGAAAACTGCTTGGCTCACAGCACATCTATATAAGTAATACAAACGGTGAAACAGAGGTTGAACTCCAGACGAGAGTGGTTGAAAAATACTATCTGGAAACCCTTGAACTTATTCCTGATGAGATTCTTCTTCAAAAACCTCTTGCCATCGATGAAGAGGATGCTATAAAAGCTTTCATAGAGGAAAAGCAGGAGAAAAAAAATATCAGGTTTCTTGTTCCTCAAATCGGCGAAAAAGCACATCTCGTTGAAATGTGCCGTCAAAACGCGCAACACCATCTGGAGGAATACCTTATCCAGAAACAAAAAAGAGGTGAAGCTGCTCGCGAACACCATGGCGTTACTGCACTCAGAGAATTGCTGCATCTTCCTAAAATCCCGCAACGAATTGAATGTTTTGATAATTCTCATTTTCAAGGAACTGATTATGTCAGTTCAATGGTGTGCTTTGAAAAGGGAAAGCCAAAAAAATCTGATTACAGAAAATTCAAACTGCAAACTTTTGAAGGTTCGGATGATTATGCCGCCATGGCAGAAGTTATGATGCGTCGTTATGGTGGTTCATTATCCAAAGAACTTCCTCTCCCTGACCTGATTGTAGTGGACGGAGGAAAGGGTCAGGTCAATACTGCATTTAATATCCTGAATACTCTTGGTTTATCGATTCCGGTAATAGGTCTGGCGAAACGAATTGAAGAAATTTTTATGCCTGACATAAAAGATTCTTTCAACCTGCCAAAAACCTCGGCGGCACTCAAGTTGCTACAGCAACTTCGAGATGAAGCTCACCGGTTTGCTATTACCTATCATAGGAAACTGAGAACAAAGAGAACTTTACAAACCGAACTGACTACTATAAAAGGACTTGGAGAGAAAACCGCGTTCAGGCTGCTTGAGCATTTTGGTTCTGCTGACGCCGTATCGCAAGCCACAATTGAGGAACTGAAGGCTGTAACAGGATCAAAAAATGCTGAAGCAGTTTTCCGTTTTTATAGACCTTGAATGTTCCTGTTGTAACCAAAGCCATATCCTCACTATGTTTTTCTTAATAAAATTCTGTTATATTTATAGATGAGTAGTACGGCGGATGATAGAGAAATTCTTTACGATTGTTTATGAACGCACCTGATTTTTTCGACGATAATTATCATAACCCAACAGGAGCGTCAGGCAAAGAACCCCCTGATCTTGAAGGGCTTGATTGCATGTTTGATGTGGAGGAGCTTCTAGACAGGATCAATCAGTATAATGAAGAAGGCTTTCTGCTTGAAGCCCTTACGGTTGCTCATCGTCTCGAAGAAATTGCGCCCTACAACACTGAGACATGGTTCCACCTTGGAAACTGCCTTACGTTGAACGGCTGTTTTGAGGATGCACTCAAGGCGTTTCAGAAGGCAATTGTATTCAGTCCGTCTGACAGCGAAATGAGACTCAATCTTGCGCTTGCATATTTTAACACCGGCAGTCTGGATGAGGCTCTTGAGGAACTTGACGATGTCATTATAGATTCCTCTATTGAAAAGGAATATCATTACTACAAAGGGATTATTCTGCAGCGACTGGAACGATTTGAGGAAGCTGAATCGGATTTTGAGCATGCCTTGGAAATCGATCCTGACTTTGCTGATGCATGGTATGAACTTGCTTACTGCAAAGATGTTCTTGGCAACCTTGAAGCAAGTACTTCCTGTTATTGCAAAACGCTTGATCATGATCCTTATAATATTAATGCGTGGTACAATAATGGTCTCGTCCTGAGCAAAATGAAACGCTATGAAGATGCGCTTGATGCTTACGACATGGCCTTGGCTATTTCTGATGATTTCAGTTCAGCATGGTATAACCGTGCGAATGTACTTGCTATCACAGGCCGTATTGAAGATGCCGCCGAAAGCTATCTGAAAACTCTGGAGTATGAGCCGGACGATATAAATGCTCTTTATAATCTTGGCATTGCATATGAAGAACTTGAGGAGTACAGTGATGCCATACACTGCTACAGCCGTTGTATCAATGTCAGCAGTGATTTTGGAGATGCATGGTTTGCACTTGCCTGTTGCCATGAAGCTCTGGAAGAGTATGAAGAGGCGTATACAGCTACAGAACAGGCTCTGAAGACAACCCCTGACAGTATTGAGTTTCTCTTGCTTAAAGCTGAAATAGAGTACAATCTCAATCATCTTGAAAAGTCAATAGGAACCTATAGGGAAATAATAAAACTTGATGCTGAAAACCCCCAGATTTGGGTTGATTTTGCCATTGTTCTCAGAGAAGCCGGTCAGATAAATGCATCCATTGATGCGCTACAGCAATCTCTGAAACTTCAACCTCTTTCAGCAGATGCTCACTTCGAAATTGCAGCTGCCTATTTTGCTATGGGTGACAAGCTTAGTACCTTGAAAGCACTAAGCAAAGCGTTCAAGATTGATCCAGATAAAAAGGAGCTTTTTCAGAGTACTTTCCCTGAACTGTATCAGCAGGATTCAGTCAGATTGATGCTTGGTATTTCATGATCACGTAGAGAGCTCCGACTGCATGACGAAAGCTATCAAAATACTCGGCCTCATTGGCCGGGCCGTGGATTATTCATACTCTCCGCTTATTCATAACACTGCTTGCGAAATACTTGGTATTCCGTATTATTATACCGTTTTTAACATTGCAGATCCAGTACTGATACCTGATGCCCTTCGTGGAGCAAAAGCACTCGGTATTGCTGGATTTAATGTCACTATCCCTTATAAAAAAACTGTCGTACCTTTTCTTGATGAGCTTTCGCATGAAGCCACTGTCATAAAGGCTGTCAACACCATCGTCAATGATAATGGCAGACTCATTGGCCATAACACTGATATTACCGGATTTGCAACACCTTTATTGCCTTACAAGGGCCGCATAACAGACAACCTTGTCGGTATTTTTGGAGGAGGAGGAGCCGCTCTGGCAGCAATCGAGGCATTCAAGCAATTTTTCATGCCTAAAGAGATTTTGCTTTTTGTTCGTGACCCAAAAAAAGCCAGATTGTTGCTTGATGAAACTGGTTACAAGGAAACCTTTCCGATCACTCTAGTAAAATCTGATGATCTGGAAAAAGTCAGAGAGTGCCGTGTTATTGTCAACGCGACGCCGATTGGAACAAAAGGACGCGACAACGAAGGCTATAATTCTGTAATTCCTGTTGAACAGAACTTGATTAACCATGACCAGATAGTCTACGACATGGTCTACAACCCTCTTGATACCCCACTCCTGCAAGCAGCACGGCAGGCTAATGCTACAACTATTTCGGGCATTGAAATGCTTATTGGTCAGGCTGATCGCTCATTTACACTCTGGACCGGTATGCCGATGCCTATAGCAGACGTTCGGAAAACTCTTTTGAAAAAGATTCAAGAAAACGTTTACAAATAAACTGTCCCCCACATCAAAAAATCTGCTTATTTTTTCTCACTAATGAAATTGTTTTTCACCCTTATTCTGCTTGTTGTCACCGTTGATCAACTCACAAAAAAACTGGCCATTACCTTTCTCAGGGATGCAGCCCAAAGCATAACGATCATTCCTGACCTGCTGTCGCTGACCTATACAGAAAATAAGGGTGTTGCCTTTGGGATGGAATTTGCGCCCCCGGCTATACTCCTTCTTATGACAGGACTTATCACCGTTATGGTGCTCATTTATGTTATTTTCTCGAAAAATAGAACTGCACTTTTCGTTGTCCCTTTTTCGCTTATTGTCGGAGGAGGCGCAGGAAACATGATTGACAGGGTGATGATCGGTCGGGTCGTGGATTTCATTTATTTTGACCTCTATCATGGAAAAATGTTTGGAATCTACCTTTCTCTGTGGCCTATTTTCAATATTGCAGACTCAGCAATTACAATAGGGGCCTGTATGCTCATTCTTTTTCATCACAAGATTTTTCCTGACAGTATTTCAAAAGAAACAAACCATGTTTGTTGACATTCACTGCCACCTGTCGTTCCCTGAATTTGACCTTGACAGAAATCAGGTCATTGAGCGATTAATAGAAGAAAAGGTACATGTGCTCGTCGATCCAGGAGTTAATGTTGCTACCAGCAAAAAATCGATTGAACTTGCCAGGAATTACGATTTTATATATGCAAATGTTGGCCTTCACCCTCATGAAGCATCTCAGTTTGTTGAAGAAAGCGTTTTTGAAGAACTTGAAACTCTTGCGAAGTCACCTAAAGTTGTCGCCATTGGTGAAATTGGACTTGACTATCACTATCCTGACTATAACGAGCATGCCCAGCAGCAGGCATTTCGTCAAATGCTCAGACTTGCGTACTCTCTTGATATGCCGGTTGTTATCCATTGTCGTGATGCATGGGTAGATATGCTTCGTATCTTGAACGAAGAAAGCCATTCAGGCATGCGCGGAGTAATGCACTGCTTTTCCGGCGACATTGTGATTGCGAAGGACTGTATCAGCAAAGGATTCAAGCTATCCATTCCCGGTACTGTAACCTATAAAAATTCGCTGCTGCCTGATGTTATCCGCCAGGTTTCTCTTGACGATCTTCTGACAGAGACAGATGCCCCCTACCTTGCACCTATTCCCCACAGGGGAAAACGCAATGAGCCTGCCTATATTCCTCTCATTACCGGCGCCATTGCCCGTATCAGAGAAATTCCGATAGAGGAAACCGCGAAAGGCATTGCTCAGAATACTTATGAATTGTTTAGATTATCAGCACCTTAAATAACAGCAATTTTTGGTATCCATCAATACGCAGTTATTTTGAAATTCAGGCAAACTTGCTTAGGTTTGATGCCGGAATACCGGAAATAAACATTTGCGGGAACCAAAAAACCAATGCAGTAACTTATCCTATACCTATCACCTATGAAAGAAATACAAACTGGCGCGCCCGTTGTGAACAACATAAAACCATCGGCAGAGGACAATCTTCTTTATTTTGCCATCAAATATAAAGCTGTGGTTATCGGTGCCCTTATTCTGCTTGTTTGTATTGGAGGTGGGATTTTCTTCTGGATGCGTCACCAGCAAACCAGTGAACAGGAAGCTGAACTAAAGCTGTCAAGAATAACTCCCCTTCTGGACCGAGGTGACTTTAGAAATGCAATCAACGGTACAGGGAGTATTGATGGACTTAAGAAAATTTCTGAAGATTACGCAGGTACCCCAAGCGGAAATATGGCGAGTTTGCTTTTTGCAAATGCTTACTACTCGCTCAAGGAGTATGATTCGGCCTTAAATGTATTTAAATCCGTATCTCTCAAGAATAATGACCTTGCTGCGGCTGCTTTGGCAGGTGCCGGTGACTCATATGTTGGTAAAAATCAATTCGGCCTCGCTGCGGAATCTTACCAGGAAGCTTCAAAAAAGGCTGAAAATAGTGTACTGAAGGCACAATACATGACCCATGCAGCCGACAGTTACCAAGCGATAAACCAGCTTCAAAAAGCATCGGAGATTTATACAAAAATAATCACTGACTTCCCCGGATCAACGGGGGCAGCGTTAGCGCAAAGATCCCTCTGGAAAATTTCAGGAAAAGTCAAGTAACATACTTTCACGCATTTTTTACTTACTAAAAAGAGGTTAAATAAGCTTACCATGCCCGAACAGTTCATTATCAAAACCAGCCTTGGTGACATCGCCATATCTCTTTATGATGACACACCTCAGCATCGAGATAATTTTATCAAACTTGTAGGTGAAAACTATTACGATGGCATACGGTTTCACCGTGTTATCGATGGGTTTATGATACAAACAGGAGACCCTTTGTCGCGGCATGATGACAAGCGCTCTTTGCATGGTACCGGAGGACCTTCCACGCGTATTCCTGCTGAGATCCATCATCCAAACAAAAAGGGAACCCTCGCTGCTGCAAGGGATAACAATCCACAAAAGGCATCATCCGGCAGCCAATTTTATATTAATCACTCGGACAATTCCTTTCTTGACGGTCAATATACCGTTTTCGGTGTCGTTGATTCCGGAATGGATGTTGTGGAAAAAATTGCTGTGGTTAAAACCGATCCAAATGACAACCCTCTTGTTCCGATCACCATCAATACTATTGTGCCTGCGGTAAAGTCTTAATGGTTAAACCACATGGCAAGCATTTCGGACAACATCCAGACTATACGTCATCAGATAACAGCTGCCTGCATCAGTGCGGGCAGACTGCCAAGTGATGTCCGATTGATTGCGGTATCCAAAACAAAACCTGCACCACTCATAAAAGAGGCGTATAATGCAGGACAAATTGAGTTTGGAGAAAGCTATGTACAGGAGTTTCTTGACAAATACCAGGATCCCATCCTTGAAAACACTCCGATCAACTGGCATTTTATAGGTCATCTTCAGTCAAATAAGGTGCGCTTTATAATCAACAAAGTTAAACTTGTTCACGGAATTGACAGGCTTTCGACGGCTGAAGAACTTTCAAAAAGAGCCGTCCAGCACAATCTTCAGGTTGATTATCTTCTTGAAGTCAATACATCGGGTGAAACGTCTAAATACGGTATGCAACCCGAAGAAGTACTTGCTGCAGCAGAATCTCTCTTCAGTATGCCCAATATTACCCTTCGCGGACTCATGACAATAGCCTCACCGGACAGGATAATGGCGCGTGAGGAGTTCCGTAACCTTCGCATTTTACTTGATTCTCTCAAAAAGATATCCCCGGACCCACTGAAACTTACCGAACTTTCCATGGGGATGAGTGGTGATTTTGAAGACGCCATACAGGAAGGAGCAACTATGATTCGAGTTGGATCAGCAATTTTCGGCTGGCGCTGAATAACAAGTCCTTTACAGTTAATCATTAATCTATAAATCTACCTTATCATGATTTCACAACAGGTTAAAATTCAGGAAGCGGTCGCTTTTATCAGAAAACAAACACTAGATCAATTTCCAATCGGAATAGTCTTAGGAACAGGCCTTGGGGGTTTAGCAAAAGAGATTCAGATTGATTTTTCACTGGACTATGGCGACATACCGAATTTTCCTGTCTCCACCGTTGAAACCCACCACGGAAAACTGATTTTCGGAACACTTGCCGGAAAAAAAGTTGTTGCAATGCAGGGTCGTTTCCATTTTTATGAAGGTTACTCCATGCACCAGATTGTCTTTCCGATCAGAGTGATGAAGCATCTCGGAGTCAAAACCATCGGCATCACCAACGCTTGCGGAGGCTTGAATCCTTCTTTCAGAAAAGGAGATATCATGCTGATCGATGACCACATCAACATGCTGGGCAGCAACCCCCTAATCGGACAGAACGATCCTGAAACAGGCTCGCGTTTCCCTGACATGTGCGCCCCATACTCACTCCGTATTCTTGAACTTGCCGAAAAGGTTTCACTTGACCATAAAATCAAGCTTCAGCGTGGAGTCTATGTTGCACTTCCCGGCCCATGTCTTGAAACCAGGGCAGAATACCGAATGCTGAGACTCCTGGGAGCAGATGTTGTTGGTATGTCTACCGTACCTGAGGTAATAGCCGCCGTACATCAGGGAACGGAAGTTTTCGGAATGTCCATTATTACCGATGAATGCTTTCCTGATAACCTTAAAGCCGTCAGCATCGAAGAAATCATTGAGGTATCTAACCAGGCAGAACCAAAAATGACCACTATTTTTAAATCAGTTGTTGCAAACCTTTAACCTTCCTAATAAGTATGATTGATGCCATTTCGTTCAATGACAAGACCCTTCGCTATCTGGACCAGCGTTATCTGCCTTTAAGGGAAGAGTATGTTTCGACCAGAAGTTATCAGGAGGCTATTGAGGCCATTAAAACACTTGCAGTACGTGGTGCACCTCTTATAGGAGTTGCCGCAGCATATACCGTAATACTCGGCATTAACAGCTTTAAAGGAAACAAGGATGAGTTCCCCGGGTTTTTTACATCCCTCATTGCTGACGTCGAGGCTTCCCGTCCAACTGCCGTCAACCTCTTTTTTGCAACAGACCGCATAAAAAGGGTTTATGACAATCATTTTCAGTCGGATACCATAGAGACCCTGTTTACGAAAATGATGGAAGCTGCCCGTAAAATTCATGATGATGAAATCGCCAACTGTGATTCCATGTCCCGGCACGGCGTCGAACTGATTAAGAGTGATCTGGCTGAAACCCTTAAAAAACGTAAACTTAATGTCCTGACCCACTGCAATACCGGCACTCTTGCAACGGGCGGATCCGGTACAGCGCTCGGGGTCATTAAGCTCGCTTGGCAGGAAGGATTGATTGAAAAAGTCATCTCTGCAGAAAGTCGTCCGCTATTGCAAGGTCTTCGGCTTACGGCCTGGGAGCTTGAACAGGAAAAAATTCCGTTCATATCAATTTCCGATTCATCCTCAGCATTCCTGATGCAAAGAGGAATGATAGATTTTGGTATCGTTGGAGCGGACAGAATTGCCGCAAACGGAGATACTGCCAACAAAATAGGCACCTGTGCCCATGCCATAAGCGCCTGGCATCACAATATCCCGTTCTACATTGCTGCACCGGTATCAACGATTGATATAACGCTAAGCAATGGAACACAGATTCCGATTGAGGAGCGTAACGCTGACGAACTGAGAACCATTTTCGGCACTCAGGTTGCTACTCCTACAACTCCAGTGCTCAATTATGCCTTTGATGTCACTCCAGGAAAATACCTCAGAGGGATCATTACCGATAAAAAGGCTGTTGTAGGTGACTATGAAAGCGAACTTAAACTAATCGTGTAAACGCACTCAACTTCTCATAAAAAAACTGCTATCTGTTCAAATTATTAAAACCGGGTATTACATACCCGGTTTTAATAATTTCAATCAAGATTAAGCTGTATATTAGTACATGTTTTTTGTATATATGCACCATAAAAAGAGTATTCCATCTTTAATCATATGCATTTCGGCGTTCCATTTTTTTGAGTCTAAAAATATCCGGAGGATGGCATGAGCGAAGCGAGTACCGAAAAATACAATTTTGCGATTGTACGTGGTTTTGCTTTTTCTGCGCTGTTCTGGCTTGTCATCGGTCTAATTGTCGGTCTCTGGATTGCCTTTGAAATGTTCAATCCTGCATTGAACCTTACCCCTTGGCTCAGTTTTGGACGTCTAAGAGTTGTTCATACTAACGGACTCGGTCTCGGTTTTGGACTCGCAGCGATTTTTGCAACATCATACTATATCCTTCAACGCCTTACACGAATACCCATCCTTTTTCCGCGTCTGGCTCAAGTTCATCTCTACTTTTTCAATACGGTTATAGCTTTAGGGGCGCTGAGCCTCTTTGCAGGAATGAATACCACAAAAGAATATGCTGAGCTTGAATGGCCTCTGGATATAGGTGTTGTCGTTCTCTGGGTCATGTTTGCCGTCAATGTGTTCGGCACGCTGATAAAACGGAAGGAAAAGCAGATGTACATCTCACTCTGGTACATCATTTCCATGACCGTGGCCATTGCTATTCTTTATATTGTCAACAACCTTGAAATCCCTGTCACTCTCTTCAAGTCCTACTCAGTCTATGCCGGAGCAAACGATGCCAATGTCGAATGGTGGTATGGCCACAATGTTGTAGGCTTTATATTTACCGTTCCGATACTTGCAATGTTCTATTATTTCCTTCCGAAATCGACAGGACTTCCCATCTTCAGCCACAGGCTTTCCATCGTATCATTCTGGGCACTTAACTTCGCCTATCTCTGGACAGGAGCACACCACCTCATGCTGACCCCCCTGCCGGAATGGATCCAGACGGTTGCGATAGCCTTCAGTATATTTCTGATTGCCCCATCATGGGGTTCGGTGGTCAATGGCTATTACACGCTCCAAGGAAACTGGGATCAGATGCGCACCAATTATCTGACAAAATTCTTCATTGCCGGTATCACCTTTTACGGGCTCCAGACACTTCAGGGGCCTCTGCAGGGACTGAGAACCCTTAATGCGTTCTTTCACTATACCGACTGGGTTGTCGGCCATGTGCACATGGGCACTATGGGATGGGTAACGATGGTTATATCGGCATCATTCTATTACATGATTCCACGCATTACCAATAAGGAGCTTTACAGCATCAAACTTGCCGACACCCATTTCTGGCTTATTCTGGTTGGTCAGTTCACCTGGACTATCACCATGTGGATTGCAGGAATCCAGCAGGGAGCCATGTGGAAAGCTACCAATCCGGATGGCTCGCTGATGTACAATTTTCTTGATACAGTAACATCCCTTTACCCTTATTACAAGTTGCGGTTTGCTGCAGGGGTCATCTACTTTGTCGGCATACTGGTTTTTGTCTGGAATCTAACTATGACCGTCAGAAAACAATCAAGCCAGACTGAAGTATAACCGAGACATCAACAAACAGGAGCTGCCATCATGGGGATCACTTCAAAACCGGTTGTTTTTGCTGTTCTTGCAGCTGTTGTCATCCTGATCGGTACTACAGTAACCGTTTTTATTCCTCTTTTCATGCCTTCGACTCAACCGGTCAGCACCTTTATTAAACCATACACTGCGGTAGAACAGGAGGGGCGCGACATTTATATGCGTGAGGGGTGTAATAACTGTCATACCCAGACAGTAAGGCCTCTGAGAACCGAAGTGCTGCGTTACGGGGAATACTCAAAACCTGAGGAGTTTGCTTACGACAGACCCTTTCTCTGGGGATCACGGCGCACAGGGCCAGATCTCAATAGAGTCGGAGGAAAATATCCCGATTCCTGGCATTACAAACATACCGCAAATCCTCAAGGCATGTTTGAAAAATCCAACATGCCTCCGTACGGCTGGCTTGCCAAAAACCAGCTCGAGACCAAATACTCGTTCAAGAAAACATTCATACTGGGCTATGGCTACTCTGAAAACGATGTTCGCCAGCAGATTGAACAATACCGCTTAAAAGTCACTGATGAGAGCTATCCCTCAAAAGAGAGCCGAGACCAGGTAACACCGCTTGAAATACGAAAGCGACTAACCGAAATGGATGCCCTGATTGCCTACCTTCAGAAACTTGGACGCGATGTTAAAAAGATGGAGGCTGCACAATGAGCTTTTCAGGTTTAGCTTATCTCATTTTTACCGTGCTTCTCGCCATAATTTCCGGAGGAATTATAGCCTATTACTACAATCCAAAGCGAAAAGAGAAAATTGAGGAGCCAAAACACAGAATGCTTGATGATGAGAAATGATAAAATAGAATAGAGAGAAAAAGGAGATAACCATGCATGAACAAGGAGAACCCCAGGAAAGCCATAATAAAATACCCAAGGGATGGCTGTTGTTTTTTTTCGGGGGAATTATCTTTGTGATCGGCTATATCGTATTATATACACCTGCCATTTCCGGCTGGTCATTCTACAAGGAGTTTGACAAGGAGATGGCATCGGCAGCCAAAACAGAGCAATCGGTTGCCGTCAAGCACTATTCGGGCGGCAAAGAGGCCATTAAGGATGGTAAAGAGATTTTTGCAAACACCTGTGCACCTTGCCATAACGCTGATGCGACCGGTGGAATCGGCCCTAATCTTACAGCTGCTACGCTTAAGTTCGGAGCGACCCAGAAGGATATCTATGAATCCATCGCAAATGGGCGACCCAATGGAATGCCTCCATTTCTTCAGCAGGTTGGCTCAGAAAAAATCAGCAAGGTTACAGCCTTTCTTGAGTCACTGAGAAAAAAATAATTAGCGCCAAGTCAGGAGCTTGCCATTTTGTGGAAAAAATACAGAAGAGCCATCGAAACAGTTCAGGCATTTATCTTGACCGGCCTGCCATTTTTAACCATCAACGGCCAAAGTGCACTAAGATTTGAAATTCCAACACTTAAGCTCTATGTTTTCGGTTCGGTTATCTGGATAAGAGAATTCTATCTTATTCTTGGCATAGTGCTTTTTTGCCTGCTCTTTATTGCCTTTGTTACTGTCATTTTTGGAAGAATCTGGTGCGGCTGGCTCTGTCCGCAAACAGTACTGCTCGATTTGAACCAAAGCATTGCAAAACTATTTGGCAGAAAACAACAGAAAACCATACAGACTCTGCTTCTGATCCCCCTTTCTGCTCTTGTGTCGATCACCATGATCTGGTACTTTGTACCTCCTGCTGAAACGCTTAAAACACTCTTTGTTTCTTCAACTGTGACCTCCTTTTTTCTTGTACTGTGGGTTGCTGTCTATCTTGAACTGGCGTTTCTTGGACGGAGATTCTGTACGTCGATCTGCCCCTACGCCATGCTGCAGAATGCCCTGTTCGATAAGGATACCCTTATTATTGAGTACGATGTTTCCAGGGATGATACTTGCATGAAGTGTGATGAATGTGTCAGGGTGTGCCCTGTCGGCATCGATATCAAACAAGGATTGAACTCTAGCTGCATTGCCTGCACCGAATGTATTGATGCCTGCAGGGTAATCAGTGAAAAAAGAGGTATGCCACCTTTCCCGAACTTTAAAGGAAGGATAGTTCGGCCGAAAACATTCTGGCTTGGAAGCATAACTGCCTTTGCTGCACTGGTTCTTTTCCTGTTGATATGGAACCGTCCACCCGTTGACTTTCTCGTTATCCGCGACAATACTCCCCTTCCTTCAGGATTGAACAGATACTCCTACACCATTTATAACAACGGAGGAAATGAGATTGCCCTTGAATTATCCTCACCCGATAATGTCACCCTGATTGGTGAACACTCACTCCGGTTACCGTCATTTTCTGCCATACACGGAAGTATATTAGTGAAACCAAGCGGCAAGCTTGAGCATCTGCGTCTCGGCATCTCCGGTGGAGGAATTTCAATTATCAGAAATACCGGCTTTTTATGAAGATCTTTTTCTACATCGTTTACCCGATTTTTTTCTTTGCCATGGGCTGCGGCATCTATATCGCATTCAAGAGTGCTGACGGCTTAGTGGACAACAACTATTACGAAAACAGCAGTAGCTATTTCAAGACAAAAGCTCTTGAAGAAAAACTTGGTATTGCAGTCAGCCGGCCTGAAACGCTGAAACTGGGACAGAACGTCATTAGGGTCAAGGCTACATCGCACGGTCAACCGCTAGAAGATGGTGCTCTCTCACTCTTTATAGGTAACCTCTCAAGCACCCGTTACGACTCGACGAAGTTCATGCAAAAAATTTCTCCTGGCATTTACCAGACATCCGCTACCATCCCCTTCAGGGGGGTGTGGTTTACAAGAGTTGATCTCAAGCAGCAACAACAACTTATCACCAGTAAGAAATGGTTTTTCGACGTCAAATAAACTGGTTACCTGTTTTATTGCTTACCGCATTTTTACTCTTTTTGGGCAGCAGGGTCATGGCAGGCGATCACAACATCACGCTCAACATTGAACCAAAACCGGTCAAGGCAATGAAAGATCTCACTTTTATCTTGAAGGTAACTCCATGCGACAAACTGCCCGACAAGCTGTTGCTCGATCTTTCGATGCCGGGCATGCAGATGGGTAAAAACCAGGTAACGCTTTTCAAAAAAAACGCTTGTCTCTACGAAGGTAAAGGAATTATTGTCAGGTGCATGAGCAAGCGGACACTTTGGCAGGTAAAGATTCTTTCCGATGAACTTAAAAATACGGCATTTACCATTAATGTCAGGGATTGAAAAATCCAGCCCAGAGAAGGTGCGCTGCGACCATTGCCTCCAGGAATGCAACCAAACGTCAGCCATTACTGCGCTGATCGACGGCATAAAAAAAAGCTTCTGCTGTCAAGGCTGTCTTGGCGTCTACGAGCTTATCCATAGCAACTCACTTGATGCCTTCTACAACCAGCGATGCGACTGGCAACCAGGCCCACCGGAAATTGAGGTTAAACTGCAGACCTCCTCCTTCAGCGATACCGTCACCATCACCGGCAAAGAACAGCGCATTGAGCTGTTACTCTCAGGCATTCGCTGCGCCTCATGCATCTGGCTCATCGAAAAGTTTCTGATGAAGATTGATGGTGTTGTTTCAATAAGGGTCAACTATGCCACACACAAAGCAAGCATTACCTGGTGTGGTGAAAAAGTGAGCCTCGACACTCTTCTGCATGCTATCCGCTCAATAGGTTACCTGCCTCACCCCTGCCATGGAAACGAAACAACCGAACTTTTTACCAGGGAAAAACGGGATCTGCTGCTTCGAGCTGGAACTGCAGGATTTTTCTCCATGCAGCTGATGCTTTTTACCATAGCACTTTATGCAGGCTTTTTTGAGGGAATAGAGGCGCGGTACCGGCTTACCTTCCAACTTATTTCATGGGTGCTGGCCACACCGGTGCTCTTCTACTCGGGTTTTCCCTTTTTCGCAAGCGCCCTCTGCTCACTAAGGCGGTCAACGCTTAACATGGATGTTCTGGTGGCTCTTGGCTCACTGTCAGCCTATTGTTACAGTATTGCCATGATTTTCTATGGCGGTGAAATATTTTTCGATACCGCATCAATGATCATCACTTTCATTCTGCTTGGTAGATATCTTGAGGCAGGCTCAAGACTCAAGGCGGGCAACTCCATTGCTGAACTTATGGAGCTCCAGCCTCATGACGCGCTGCTGATATCCGAGGTCGGAGCAGCCGTAATGGTGCCTGTAGCAGCAGTTCAAATCGGGCAGATGATTGAGATCATACCGGGCGACAGGATTCCGCTTGATGGCAGGGTTGTGGATGGCGAAGCCGAAGTGAACGAAGCGATGCTTACCGGGGAGTCAAATCCTGTACAAAAAAAAACTGGAAGCGACGTTTTTGCCGGAAGCTTTTCCATGAATGGACGACTCCGAATCCAAGTCAGTGGCAATGCGGGGAACACCCTGCTTGCGCGTATCATCCGTACGGTGGAGGATGCTCAGGCACGCAAAGCTCCAATTCAGGGCATTGCCGACAAGACTGCCGGCTATTTTGTACCGGCGACCATTATTCTCGCCCTTGCTACCTTTCTTTACTGGAAACTTACCTCCGCCAGCACCGTAATCGCCCTGATGAACGCAGTCTCGGTACTCGTTATTGCCTGCCCATGTGCCCTTGGCCTCGCTACCCCACTGGCCATTCTTGTCGCTACAACGACTGCAGGAAAAAGAGGGATTCTCGTTAAAGGAGGAGATATTTTTGAGTCTGTGTCAAAAACCACCACCGTTGTTCTCGACAAAACCGGCACCATCACTACCGGCAAACCATCTATGACCGACCTCTACGACTACCGGGTCTCCCCATCATTCATGCAATATATCGCTTCGCTTGAAGCCGCATCAGAGCACTCCACCGGCCGCACCATTAGGGATGCATGGCAGGGAAAACTTCTCAAGACAGAACGGTTCAAGACAACGCCTGGCAAAGGTGTTTCCGGATGGATTGAAGGAACACTCTGGCGGGCAGGCTCGAAGGCCTTCATGGATGAGGAGAATGTTATAATTGAAAGTGAACCGTGTGCTCACACCGCAGCGCTCGAAGCGGAAGGCAAAACAGTGGTGATGGTTGCCTGCGGTAACAAGCTTGCGGGAGTGGTCGGTATGATTGACGACCTGCGAAGCGACACTCTTCCCTTTATTGCAGGGCTGAGGAAAAAAGGGTTTGCGCTGAAAATGCTGACTGGCGACAACCATGGAGTGGCAACCTACATCGCCGCAAGATGCGGTATTACCGATGTGCAGGCCGGCCTTGGACCGCTGGAAAAAGCAGCGGTGATCCGCTCTCTGAAAGAAAAGGGAGAATGCGTCATGATGGTGGGTGACGGTATCAACGACGCCCCTGCTCTAACTGAAGCCGACATCGGCGTCACCCTCGGAAACGCTTCAGGCATTGCCCTTGAGAGCGCCAGCGTGGCCATCCTGAACGATGACCTAGAACTGATCAATACCTTGATCACAAGCTCATCACAATGTTTTAACATTATCAGGCAGAACCTTGTCTGGGCCTTTTCGTATAATCTGATAGCGTTGCCACTTGCTGTGTCGGGAGTTCTGCACCCCATTATTTCAGCCTTGCTCATGGTGTCCAGCTCGCTTGTTGTAGTAAGCAATTCTTTGCGACTGAAAAATATCTGACAATGCAATTATGAGTTCCACCTTTTACCTGATAGGTATAGGTCTCTTTATCGGCGTCGCCGCATGGTTTCTCTTTATCTGGGCTGTAAAAAGCGGCCAGTTCGATGACCCTGAAGCACCTAAATACCGTATGCTTGACGACGAAGACGTACCTTCAAAAACTGCAACGTCCTCAGTGAAAAAAAGACCATGAGCAGTGCACCCCTTTTCGCCATGCTCCTTGCCGGATTAGCCGGGGGTTTCGGACACTGTATCAGCATGTGCGGCCCGCTGGTTGTAGCGCTCTCTGTAGGTGAACCCCGGCAAGGATTTCTCCACCACCTGCTGTACAACCTTGGACGAGTCACCACCTACAGCATCCTTGGAGCCATTGTCGGCCTTTCAGGCTCTTTTCTTGTCCTTACCGCATCGATCGAACAGCTCCAGCGAGCCATCATGATCGCAGCTGGACTCTCCATCATCATCATGGGACTCTCTACCGCAGAGTGGTTGCCACTTCATCAAAAAATGAGATGTAGCCGCGGCGATTCATTTTTTCAAAAATTGTTAGTGTTTTTCAAAGCCCCTCGCTCCATCGGGACAAACTACCCAATGGGAGTTGTCCTTGGTTTTCTCCCCTGTGGTCTCACATATACCGCCCTGCTTGCTGCTGCAAGAGCCGCTATGGAGACTGAAACCCCCTTTGCAGGAATGTTGCAAGGTGCGATAATGATGTTGCTCTTCGGTATGGGCACCGCACCTGCGATGATCATTGTGGGAAAGGCGGTAAACACAATAAGCAACAGAATGCGAAAGCGCTATTACCGGATAGCAAGTATAATTATGATTATGACGGGGGCGTGGTTTGTGGTGAATGGATACTATTAAAACCGACCGGTTCCACAAAGTCCGGTCTTTTTTTTACATTGACCCACGCTCTTGCTTTTTAGATCAATCCATTAAGAACCTTTACTATTTTGGTTTGGTCAATAAACGGACTATTTTGAACCTATTTAGAACGAGAGTGTTATAACTACCTATACTGTAAAGAATAGTATCAGATTTTACGTTTTCTACCTCTTCCGGTTTGCGTTTTTTTCATCATTCCGGGGGAAGCAGATTGAATCAGAAGTAACCATCCATGAACCATGAACTTCGACAGGCGCCTTTTTCAACTCCTTAAAGAAGAACAAGCGCCATTTATTCTTTCTGTGATTTCAGGGTGCGTTGCATCGGGCTTACTGATCGCCCAGGCCTTTTATCTCAGTAAAGTTATCGACAGCGCTTTCATACAAA
>Ga0194037_1000699_pt1 | contig 25874 bp, 25 predicted proteins | sample JunL306m_MetaG_FD_148653 | JGI IMG/M metagenome (GOLD analysis project Ga0194037, IMG submission 148653) | Anoxic zone freshwater microbial communities from boreal shield lake in IISD Experimental Lakes Area, Ontario, Canada - Jun2016-L304-6m | ecosystem: Environmental > Aquatic > Freshwater >...
GTTGTCGTGGAGCTGAAGGCTCGCTTTGACGAAGCCACCAATATACGTCTGGCCGAACTGATGGAACAGGCCGGAGTTCATGTCACCTATGGCGTGGTCGGACTCAAAACCCACTGCAAGGTGATCAGAATGGCAAAGACAGGAAGCCTAGATAAATCAAGGCTTTTCTGTTTTTGCGTCCAGGGTCGTCCAATATAATTTGACAAAATCACCGCTTTTTAAGTATACCCATAGCCGCTTACGACTTGAGTTTTTTCATTTCATGAACATCTCCAGAAGATCTTTGATAATACGAAGGCTGGTATCGCTATAGCAGATTTATATGGGGTTATTAAAGACTGCAATCAGTCACATCAGATGCTGCTGGGCTGAGCACAAAATACAGTAACAGTGAAATAGCGACATGCGACGATCAGGAACAAGCGGTTACTAAACGGGTAAACATATGAATGCCTCCATAAATACCAGCTATATCAAGCTGGACAGTTTTTTGAAAATGATCAATGCCGTCAGTTCCGGCGGCGAGGCAAAAATCGTCATAGCAGAAGGCGAGGTTTCCGTGAATGGGCTGCTTGAAATCAGGCGAGGGCGCAAACTGTATCCGGGCGACCGGATCTGCTTTAGAGGGGGCGAGCGCGTAGTGAAAGCCGCATAAAACAGGCGGTTTTTCAATTCTGCCGGTTTTGGATATACTGCCATTCTCCTCAAATGATTTGACTTATCCCACGGTTTGACAATAGAATGGCTTCAGATTTGAGCCATTTACTCCGCTTTCAAGCGGTTTGGGGAGACACACCATGAATATGAGATTTCTTGATGCATGTTGGGGCAAACCTGTTGATCGCACTCCGGTCTGGCTGATGCGTCAGGCAGGACGCTATCTGCCGGAATATATGGCCGTACGCTCGAAGTGTACATTTCTGGAGTTATGTAAAACACCGGAACTGGCGGCCGAGGTGACCATTCAGCCGGTTGATATCCTGGGAGTGGATGCCGCAATAATGTTTTCAGATATTCTGACACCGGTTGAACCTATGGGTATGAAGCTGGACTTTGTACCGGGTCCGGTCTTCGAGCATCCGATACGCAGCATGGCTGATGTCGAAAAACTGCGTATTCCGGAGATGGAGCAGGATGTTCCCTACGTTATGGAGACTCTTCGAATACTCAGGCGCGAACTGGCATCCAAGGTGCCGCTGATCGGTTTCGGCGGAGCGCCCTTCACTCTGGCTTGCTACATGGTGGAAGGGAAAGGGTCCAAAGATTTTGCCCAGATCAAGCGCATGATGTATTCTGCGCCTGACATCTACACTGCCTTGATGGAAAAGATCACCATGATGAGTATGGAATACCTGAATGCACAAATCAAGGCTGGAGCCCAGTGCATCCAGATCTTCGACACCTGGGGAGGTATTCTCTCGCCGGCAGATTACGAGCGCTATGTGCTTCCATATACCGAAATGCTGATTAATGGCCTGAACCGCATGGAGACTCCGGTTATCCATTTCGTCAAAGGAGCCGGCACCATGCTGGATACCGTGAAAAAAGCCGGTGGCGATGTCATGGGACTTGACTGGCATGTAAATCTTGGTGCGGCCAGAGACACTCTTGGCCCGCAGATGGCGGTACAAGGCAATCTTGACCCGACCGTGCTGTATGCAACAAAAGAGATCATCGAACGTGAAGTGAAACGTGTATTGGATGAAAACGATGGCCGACCCGGTCATATTTTCAATCTGGGGCACGGAATACTACCGACCGTACCGCCTGAGAACGCTCTATTCATGGTTGAATGCGTACATCGGTTGTCACAGAGGTAGTAAGGGGTTCTTGTGTCGGTTGCACTAAAAAATATCGTAATTTTTGTTACCGACCTGCCCCAGGCCAGGACGTTTTACGTCGATCTGCTCGGTCTTCCGGTTGCCGGACAGAGTGAGATGCTGATCGAATTTTTCCCTGGCGCCGACACTACCCTGGGAGTTTCCCTGGCGCTGCACGAAGATGCCCGTCGTCTGGTTGGCCGTCATACCGGTATCACCCTGAAAGTCGAAAAGATCGTTGAGCTGTGTGAGACTCTCAAAAATGGCAGCGCTCGTTTTGTGGAGCCGCTGGAGTCAAGTCCATGGGGCAGGATGGCTGTCGTGCAGGATTTTGACGGCAACATGATTGCTCTGGTGGATCGCTGATGAAAGTCGTGACCAGAGAAATGCTTGGTCAGATAACTGCCGAGGCAATTCAGTCGCCTCGCCTGCGCAAAAACTGCAATTTTCACCCTTCCGACGAATCACGTTGCCACCGTCTGTTGAACGCCGTCGAACCCGCTTCGTATATCCGACCACATCGACATCTTGACCCGGAAAAGGACGAGGCATTCATCCTGATGAGCGGCAAACTCGGCATTATCCTCTTTGACGAGAACGGTACGGTTATAGAAACGGTGCTGCTGTCACAGGCAAACGGTAATCTGGCGGTTGACATCACGCATGGAGTCTATCACACGGCTCTTAGCCTTGAAACCGGGACACTGTTTTACGAAACCAAGGCCGGACCATACTTTCCACTGACTGAGAATGAAAAGGCTTCATGGGCGCCTGAAGATAGCGACCCGGCGGCGCAAAAGTATCTGGAGCTGCTGCGAGGGTTTTTCGAAGGATGACAAGCAGGTTGATCGGACTGGTGCTGCTAATGCTGGCGTGCTCCAGTCTGGCGCTCAGCGCTGCGAGCCTGCCCCAAATGCGCCCTTACAGCGGTATTGGAATTGTGCTTCTGCAGGGTCACAATGCGGAGATTGATCAGGGAGAACCCTTCCATCTGTATGAAGAACCCGGCATCTCTCGACGGGGAGAGTTGAGCGGCCCGAATGTTTCGGGCAATGAGTGGGTTTTCGGTGTGCAGAGGAACCGCCTGCTGCTGATTGTCACAGCACGCAAAGGGAGTTGGCTGCGGGTATGTTATGATGATGCCGGCAGAGAAGCCTGGATCGACGCTCAGCGTCGAATGAGATTCCAGACATGGGATCAGTTCCTGAAGGGGCAGATCAGTCGCCTGTTGCCGGGTCTTCGAAAACAGTATTACCAGCTCTACCGGCAGCCCGACCGCAATCCTTTATCAACATTGACCCCAAAACAGCTGTTCAAAGTTCTTAAGCTGGAGCATGACTGGGCCATGGTACTATCCGACCGGAACACGATCGGCTGGCTGCGCTGGCGTGATGAGGATGGCAGATTGTTGGTCGGAATCGGTACTGACTCTAAATAGGTACAAAATTCATACTGCGGAGGAATCATCATGAGAATAGAACTTGTGCCGCCAGGAACCGGTGAACTTACGTATGAAATCAGAAATATTGTCAACGTAGCTGAAAAGCTTCAGAAGCATGGGGTCAAGATCAACTGGGAAAATATCGGCGATCCGATCGTTAAAGGTGAGGTAATCCCTGTCTGGATGAAGGAGATCGTCGCCAAAGCCGCTATGAATAACCACACGTGGGGTTACTGCCACACCCGCGGTGTACCGGAGACTCGGGAGTTCATCTGTGAAACCACTAACAGCCGTGGCGGAACCCGAATTTCACCCGAAGACATTATCTTCTTTAATGGACTTGGAGACGCCATAGCCAAGATTTACGGTTGTTTACGTCCCGAGGCACGAGTGCTGATGCCTTCGCCTTCTTACACGACTCATACCTTGGGCGAAATAGGTCACGCGCATTCGGCTCCATCTCTGTTCCGTCTCAAACCCGATGACAGGTGGTATCCCGACATGGATGACTTGAAGAACCATGTCCGTTACAACCCGAATATTTGCGCCATCATGATCATCAACCCTGATAATCCAACCGGTATGGTGTATACCAGAGAAATGCTGCAGGAGATCGTGGCGGTCGCCCGTGAGAATGACCTGTTCATAATAGCTGACGAGGTTTACATCAACATCGTCTATAACGGGGAAGAAACTGTTCCGATCAGTGATATTATCGGTGATGTTCCCGCTATTTCATTGAAAGGCATTTCTAAGGAATTCCCCTGGCCCGGATCACGCTGCGGCTGGATCGAGGTGTATAACGGCCAGAAAGACGAGCGCTTCCGGAAATACATCAACCTGATTCTTACCGGCAAGATGAATGAGGTCTGCTCCACCACCCTTCCGCAGATGGTCATACCCGAGATAGTCCGTCATCCCGAATACTCCTCCTACCTGGCACAGCGCATCGCCAGCTATGAAAAAATGAGCAACATCACCTATGATTTTTTGAGTAAGGTCGATGCCTTGCAGGTAAATCGCACCAACGGGGCTTTTTATATGGCGGTGGCTTTCAAGGAAGGTCTCCTGAACAATCGCCAGTCAATCCCGATCACCAACGCCGAGGTGAAGGAGGTTGTCAACACTCTTGTCATGGCGCCGGGCATGACCCCCGACAAGCGCTTTGTTTACCATATTCTGGCCGCAACCGGTATCTGCATCGTACCGCTTTCCTCGTTCTCCACGCCTCTTCAAGGTTTCCGAGTGACACTGCTGGAAAAGGATGAAAACGAGTGCCGACGGATTTACAGCACGCTGGCCGAGAAAATCGGGGAATATCTGGTTTCGTAATACTCACAAAAACTGTTACCGGGCAGGAGATTTGAACATGGCACAGCAGAAAATCTATCTTGTGGGGGCCGGCATTGCGGGGTGGGAAGGGTTCAGCGCCAAGGCGCTTGAGATCATAGGCAGGGCGGATGTACTGGTCGGACACCAGCGGCATCTGGATATATTCCCTGACTTTACCGGCAGGAAGATGGTGCTGGAAGATCTTCCCGAGCTACTTGAGTATTTGAAAACTGCCGAAGTACGAGTGACCATACTCGCTTCGGGAGATCCGACCTTCTTCGGCATATCCCGCTTTTTGTTGCGCAACCTTCCCAAGGAGCGCATCGAGATTTTCACGAACGTCACCAGCATGCAGTATGCCTTTGCCCGTATCAAGGAACCCTGGGACGATGCCATATTTGTTTCCGTGCATGGTCGGGGCATGCATGCCGCAGTGGATAAGATCGTGGCTGCCGAAAAGGCCTGTATACTGACAGACAAGGTCAATACACCGGCAGCCATCGCCGCAGAACTGATCGGGAGAGGCGCCGAAGGTTACGAGGCGTGGTTGTGCGAGGATCTTGGCCTCCCTGGTGAGAAATTTACCCGAAGCGACGTGCGCGGTCTGCTGGATCTGATACCTTCCGAGCTCAATATCCTCATCCTCATCAAAACCTATGAGCCGAACCTTATCCAGTACCCGTTAATCGGTATTGATGATGACGAATTCCAGACATCAAAGAAACTGATCACCAAACAGGAAGTTCGAGCTGTAACACTTGCGAAGCTGCAGTTGCAGGATGATCTGGTATTGTGGGATATCGGTGCGGGAAGTTCCTCAGTTTCGATTGAGGCATCCAACCTGATGCCAAACGGTCGCATCTTTGCTGTGGAAAAGAACCGGCAGTGCATCGGCTTTATTACGGAGAACCTCAAAAAGTTCTGTGCTCGTAACATAAAACTGATTGAGGCCTGCGCTCCGGACGGATTGGATGATCTGCCGGATCCCGATCGAGTTTTTATCGGTGGCGCCGGCGGCAAGCTGGACGAGGTCATCGACACTGTTTCTCTGCGACTCAAGACTGAAGGGGTGGTGGTGATCAATGCCGTGACTCTTGATACTCTGACCAGAGCGGTAGAGTTCCTCGAAGACCACGGCTTTACCGTTGAAGCAACCTGCGTCAATATCGCAAAAACCCGCAATCTGACCGAGTACAAGATGTTTGAAGCCCAGAACCCGGTCTACGTCATTTCGGCCCGAAAAGGGAGCGAGTAGTGGCAAAAATCTATGCGGTCGGGGTCGGGCCGGGAGATCCGGAGCTGCTTACCCGCAAGGCCGAGCGTATCCTGCGAAGCGTCGATGTCATCCTGGCCCCGGTATCAAACCCCTCCGAGGCCAGTCTGGCGCTGGAAACAGTTCGCGAGTTTATTGATGAAAACCGCCAGAAGATCATTACCCATCAGTTTCCTATGACCTCAGACAAGTCCCGTTTGATACCAGCTTGGCAGGAGGCAGTCACGCTTATTGCCGGATATGTTTCTTCAGGCCGGGACGTCGCCTTTATCACCATCGGCGACCCGCTTTTCTATTCCACCTTCATCTACCTGCTACGCATCCTGCGCGAAACATGGCCGGATATCCCGATCGAGGTTGTTCCCGGCATCTCCAGTATCAACGCCTCGGCAGCCCAGGCCGGCATTCCATTGGTTGAGTCGGAGGAAAAGATGGCCGTAATCCCGGCCACGGCAGGTATTGTACCGATTGCTGCTGCGCTGGCACGCTTCGAGACGGTAGTGCTCTTGAAAGTCAAACCGCTTTTTGCCGACATTATGGAGCTGCTTCGCCAGACCGGTCGGGAACGGAGTACTGTTTTCATAGAACGGTCAGGCAGCGTCCGCCAGAAGATCATCACCGATTTTGACCAGATCGCATCCCATTCCCCTGATTACCTGTCGCTGCTGATTGTCAAACAGCCATGTTCCTTGTAACACTCGCCCGGTCAATCATCAAGCCAAGCCATCAGTGCGACACATCGGGGTTGCATGAATGCGTCCCGCTGTGATACGAATGTGGTATGAGCGAAGAAAAGGTAATCCCTTTCATTGAACATCTGGTTGAACTGCGCAAGCGGCTGGTCATCATAGTCATTGCCGTGGTCGTGGGCATGGGCTTCGCATGGAACCTTTCCGACGATATTCTTGTCTTTATGGAGAAACCGCTCACCGGCAAGACCTACTTGACCGAGATAAAATACAGGGTCTATACCGCACTTAAGGAGCGCTATCCGGCTGTATACAGTCGCGCCAGACTAGACGAGGAGCTCGGCAAACCGGTAAAGAAACATGCCCTTAATTATACCGCTCCGCTTGAGCCTTTTTTTATCCAGTGCAAAATATCCATGCTGGCCGGATTCATTCTGGCATTGCCGTTGGTGTTTTATCAGCTCTGGCTGTTCATCGCCCCCGGACTAACCTTTCGAGAACGAAAACTGGTGATCCCGTTTGTTATTGCAGCTACGGTTGCTTTTTGTGTTGGAGCAACATTTTTTCTGGTAGCCATCTGGCCCTTCATTATCAATTTTTCCCTTTCGTATGAAACTGAAGGACTCAGGAGCTGGCTGTCGCTCTCCTCTTATGTGAACTTCTGCCTCCGTCTTATCCTTTTGTTCGGCCTGATCTTTGAGCTGCCGGTGCTGACACTGCTTCTGTCACGATTCGGAATTGTCAGTTACGCATTTCTGGCTCCCAAACGCAAATATGCTCTCCTGGCAAGTTCCATCATTGCCGCCTTCCACGCCGACCTGATCACCATGTTTGTGATCATGATACCGCTTTACCTGATGTACGAGGTCAGCGTATGGGTGGCATTTATATTTGGCAGGAAAAAGCGAAACATCGAAGAAGAACTCCCCTCTGCATAGCCAGCCTCTTTGCTCAATCATAATCGGAGATGCCGAGGATGCCGGGGGAACATAATCATGATTCCCCCGGCATTGTACAGTATATTCTACCCTTTAACGGGACTTCCACTGGAACTGATGTGGCCAGTTGGCCGTAGAAGCGGCGTTTTTGAATCCGGTATGGCACATTGTGCAGGCCATGCAATATCAGAAGTCAGCCAAGAGTCTTGGAGATTGCGGTTCGTGTCATAAAACTTCACGTGGTGGTGGCACAGCCTCCGAGTTTGCCGACGAGCATTCACGGAAACAATCGGCCTGGTAGTTGTCGCTTGCCTGCAGCGACGGGACCATGGCGTGTGGGCTGCCATGACACCCCGAACAATATACTCCCCCATATCCCTTTGATTCGCGTCAACGTTCCCTAAATTTAGTTGACAATCGTTCAGAAACCCAATAAAAAAGATAAAAATTGTCTTTTTAGAGGGGTTTTTCAATGATGGAACTCACACGAAAAGGTGAATATGCGATCCGGGGTATTGTTTATCTGGCGACTCAGCCGGAAGACAAAGTCTGTCTCTTGAGCGACATTGCTTCTGCTGTTGAGGTACCGGCGACATTTCTTGCCAAGATATTCCAGCAGTTCAGCAAGATCGGACTGGTTAAATCGTATCGCGGCACTGGCGGCGGCTTTGTTCTTGGCCGCTCTGCAGATAAGATAACCTTGCTTGAAGTTGTGGAAGCGGTCGAAGGGGCGATCATTCCTAACAGGTGTGTTGTGAATCCCGGTGAATGTTCCAGGGACATTTCCTGTAAAGTTCACCCTGTCTGGAAGCGTGTTCAGGAGCAGGTGCGCGATGTCCTCGAAAGGGTGACTCTCGAGGATCTGGCCGGTGTTTAGTTCTGTCTGCAGATGAATCAGATAGCGGAAAAGCCTTCCACGGGAGCAGTATTATCATCTGTTTGAGGCAGCCCCTGAATGACATCCGCTAAACCACCCGGTACCGGTTTTTGCTTGATATGAAAGCAGCCGCTCTGATATAGTCGGGCGGCTTTTTCAATGTCAGACACTTCATCCGGCGGGGGGCAATTTCGTGAAGAGAACCATTTCTTCCAGCAGCACCAATGGTCTCACGCTTAAAACCAAGATGTCCCTTCTGTCTGCTGCGGCTTTTGTCGGCATTATGCTGGTGACGGTGACAGGCCTGTACTTAACGAACGAAGTCCGTATCGGTGGCAAGGCCTACAATACCATCAGTAATGACAAGGATGCGCTCGAAAACATAGCGTTACTGAAGTCGGATCTATTTCAGATCAGTAATGACACGCAGAATTTCATGATGGAAACGGACATGGAGATTGCGAACAAAACGGTTGTTGACATAAAAAGGCTTTCCAAGGATATCGATCAGAGATTTGATACCGTTTTGAGACTGAAGAATTCTCAGAATAATAAGGATTCCATCAATAAGGCTAATGAAATCTGGAAGGATTATAAAAAAACTCTGCTGGATGATATTCTACCGGCTGTCAGTCGGGGAGATTCACTTAAGGCAACATATCTGCTGGTGGGAGTGCAGACTGTTCGATTCAATGCCTTCAGTAAAGCCGTGGCAACAATGGCCGACACTATCAGGCGTGATGTTGTCCTGGCGGAACAAGCCGTGTCCGAGATGGTTTTGAGCAAGATCATTGTCGCAACCCTGATCACTGCGGCTACCATCTGCATAATTGCGCTTTTTTCATATTTTGTGACAAAATCAATAATCGGACCGCTTAATGCCTGCGTTGATTTTGCACGTACGGTGGCAAACGGTCAACTTGATGAGCGTCTCGTGGTCAACGGCAGTCGTGAGACAGCTGCATTGGCCGATGCGATGAATACTATGGCTGAGAACCTGAACAGCATGGTTTCGCGAGTAAATTCGGCGTCAGTAGTACTTACCTCAATTGACAATAATCTTGAAAAAGCTTCTCGACAGGTAGTTAATTCAGCTCAACTGCAGGAAAAGGCCGTATTGGAAACTTCCCAGGCGGTTACTCACATTATCGCATCCGTAAAAGAGGTCTCTGAGGGCATAGATAAGCTTTCGACCTCGACGGCCGAGACATCGTCATCTACTCTGGAGATGGCCGCCAGCATCGAAGAAGTTGCTACAAGTGCCGAAAAGTTGGGGGGTGCTGTGGAAGAGGTCAGTTCATCGACCATTCAGATGTCCACATCCATCAAGGAAATCGGCACCAGTATTGTAAATTTGCGTGATGCCTCAAGCACCACTGCTTCTTCCATTGCGGAAATGGATGCCACAATTAAGCAGGTTGAAAAAAACGCGATGGATGCGGCAGCTATTTCAGAATCGGTCCGAAATGATGCCGAGACGGGCAAAAATGCGGTAGAAGAGGCTATTGCCGGTATGCAGGCTATTCGCAGCTCGTCACAGATAACAGCTGATGTCATTGCAAATCTGTCACTGAGGGCCGCCGATATTGGCGCCATATTGTCAGTCATTGATGAAGTTGCAGAGCAAACCAACCTGCTGGCGCTTAATGCTGCTATTATCGCTGCCCAGGCTGGAGAACACGGCAAGGGTTTTGCTGTGGTTGCGGACGAGATCAAGGAACTTGCCGAACGTACCAGCAGCTCCACTCGCGAAATAGCAGCCGTGATAAAAGGTGTTCAGGAAGAGACCAGCAGGGCTGTAGAAGCAATCGCCCAGGCGGAAGAGAGTATCGCCGAAGGCGAAAAACTCTCCCAACGCTCGGGCGCCGCTCTGGAAAAGATAGTGACCGGTGTCAAGCGGGCAAGTCTTCAGGTCGGTGAGATTGCCAAGGCCACGGTAGAGCAGGCGCGTGGCAGTCACAGCATCAAAGAGGCGATGGAGAGTGTCGAAGAGATGGTCGGACACATTGCCAACTCGACCCGAGAGCACTCACAAGGTACCGATTTTATTGCTTCGGCGGTTCAACGTATGAAAGAGCTTACCAATCATGTGCGAACCTCGACCCGTGAACAGAGCCGGGCCAGCAGCCTGATTGCGCACTCGACCGAATATGTAACCTCAATGGTTGATCAGATTCGCGACGCATGCCGTTCACAGGTAGAGAACAGCGCCATGATCTCCAGGTCAGTCGCCAACATCCAGAATTCTACTGCGGCCAACACTCATGCCTCATCAGTCATGGATTCATCTGTCACAGATTTATCCCGTCAGATAGATCTGCTTGAGAAGGAAATGGCTGGCTTCAAGATATGAAGCGGGTAGTTTATGGATAGACTGGCACAATGTTTTTCAGCGCTGAAAAGTCAGCATCGCAAGGCACTGGTCACGTTTATAACTGCCGGTGATCCGGCGCTTTCTGTTACCGAGGAAATGATCTACCTGCTTGAAAGCGCAGGTTCTGATATAATCGAGCTGGGTGTCCCCTTTTCTGACCCGATGGCAGACGGACCGACGATTCAACTCTCATCGGAACGGGCTCTGGCTGCCGGTACCACTCTGGAGAAGATTCTTGCCACAGTTGTAAAAGTTCGCATCTGTTCCCGGATTCCAATTATTCTGATGGGCTATCTCAATCCTGTACACTCCTACGGATATGAGCGATTTTGCAAAGATGCCGTTCATGCCGGGATAGACGGCCTTTTGCTTGTCGATATGCCACCTGAGGAATCAGGAGAATTGCTCCGTCATGCACGAAAGAACGGCCTTAATATCATATTTCTACTGACTCCGACCTCTGATGAAGAGCGCATCAGTGCAGTTCAAAGATTAGGCTGCGGTTTTATCTATTATGTGACGGTGACCGGCGTTACCGGTGCGCGTCAGATTGTCTCGGATACATTGTCGCAAGAGCTGGAAAAAGTGATGCATAAAGTTAAACTCCCTGTAATGGCCGGTTTTGGCATATCAACCCCCGAGCAGGCGGCCAGTGTTGCTGCTTTGGCTGATGGTGTGGTGGTGGGGAGCGCCATAGTAAAACTGTTTGAACACTATTCAGGACCAAATCTGAAAACGGAGCTTAAAAAGTTTGTCAGCTCAATGAAGCAGGCGATTGATCCCAAGGTGTGCGCTAAATTACATGATGATTAAAACGAAGTGAGGCCCGTTATGAGCTGGTTTACCAAAGAAAAAGCAGGAATAGATAAATCGGACGTGAAGAAGAGCAGGGTTCCTGACGGGATGTGGCTGAAATGTCCTGGCTGTGCGGAAACCATGTTAGGCAAAGACATCGCGGCTAATCTGCAGGTTTGCCCCACATGTGGATATCACTACCGGATTTCTGCCCATAAACGTCTTGAGGCTCTTCTTGACGGTGGCACCTGGCAGGAGTTTGACGCCGGTATGACTTCAGTAGATTTCCTGGAGTTCAAGGACGCCAAGAGTTACAAGGACCGTATTAACGTTGCCGTTTCCAAAGGTGGTTCGAAGGATGCAGTCATCTGTGTAGAGGGCGCCATAGAAGAACTTGGTGTCCAGATATCCTGTTTCGATTTTTCCTTTATGGGCGGCAGTATGGGCAGTGTCGTGGGTGAAAAGATCACTCGTTCGATCGAAAGAGGCCTCAAAAACAACCAGCCGGTTATCATAATATCTGCTTCTGGTGGCGCTCGCATGCAGGAGAGTATTTTGTCTCTCATGCAGATGGCAAAGACGTCTGCCGCTCTGGCGAAGTTGAAAAAGGCAGGAATCCCTTTTATTTCATTGTTGACCGATCCGACTACCGGTGGCGTCACAGCCAGTTTTGCCATGCTGGGTGATATCAATATTGCTGAACCAAAAGCGCTGATAGGCTTTGCCGGCCCACGTGTCATTGAGCAGACTATCCGCCAGAAACTGCCGGAAGGTTTCCAAAGAGCCGAGTATCTATTGGACCATGGCATGGTTGATGCCATCATACCTCGTACTGAAATACGTCAGAAGATTGCTTCCATTTTAAAGATGCTTCATCGACCAGCGGCATGACATGTCTCTGACAGCTTTGCTGGAGAAGCTGTATACCCGCAGGCGCTTTGGCATACGGCCCGGTGTCGACAGAGTGAGCAGGTTGCTTGCACGTTTAGGCAATCCCGAAAAACAGTTCCGGAGCGTTCATGTTGTCGGCACAAATGGCAAGGGTTCCACATCCGCCTTCCTGTCCTCTATTCTTACGTGTGCCGGTCATCGCACAGCCCAGTTCAGTTCTCCCCATCTGGTTCGTTTCAGCGAACGCTTCAGAATTGACGGAGTCGAGTGCCCATCGGACAAGCTTGCCCACAATCTGAAAGCAGTTCTGGATGCTGCCCCTGAAGAAACCACTTTCTTCGAGATTACAACGGCTCTGGGTGCTCTGCTCTTTAGCGGCGAGAAGGTTGAGCTTGCTGTTATTGAAGCGGGTATGGGCGGGCGTTCCGACGCAACGGCTGCGATTAATGGCGAAATGACAATCGTTACCCCTATCTCGATTGACCATACCGAGTATCTTGGCGTGACGCTACCGGAGATTGCAGACGAAAAAGCCGGGATAATCAGACCATGCACAAAAGTCATCTGCGCTGAACAAATCGACGCAGTACGTACGGTGATTGAGAATAAATCCAAGACGCTCAATAGCTCAATTGCATGCATGGGCAGAGATTTTTCAGCTATCTGGAACCATCATGGGACTCTTGATTACCAGGGGATTAACAGATCGCTCATGCAGCTGGCTCCCGGTATACCTGGCCGCTACCAGGCCCAGAATGCCGCTGTGGCTCTTGCTGCTGCCGAGTCGCTTGATTTTGCCGGGATTGTTGTAGACTCTGAAGCACTTGTACGGGGCATCTCGAACGCATACTGGCCGGGCCGCATGGAGCTCATACCGGGCACCCCTCCCCTGCTTCTTGACGGTGCTCACAACCCGGCCGGTTCTGCGGCGCTGGCCAAAGCGCTGGTGGACTATCCCCGCAGCCGCATGCTGCTGGTTACCGGCGTTTGTTCGGACAAGGATATTGCTCAGATGTATGCTCCCCTGATTCCGCTCGTTGATCGCATATATACGGTCACTCCATCAGTTGATCGAGCCCTGAGTTGCGAAGATCTCTCGCGAATATTTGCCGGTATGGGCGTTGATTCGAAACAATGCGCTTCTGTTGTTAACGGCATCCGGAACGCCAGGGACGATTCTGTTCCGGGAGATATGATCCTGGTCTGTGGTTCACTCTTCATTGTGGGCGAAACAAAAGCATGGCTTGAAAACTCCGACTACTCAGGCATTCGAGGCTGACGTTCCAGAATGAAAATTCTCACCAATACAATGCTTCTGCTGTTGTTGATGTGCTGTATTAGCGCATCGTATGTCTGGTGCGCGGACTCGCCATTTCCGGACGAAAATATTCATATCAAAGCAGACTCGATGAATCAAGGGCCACCGGAGGGGTTATATACGGCCATTGGCAACGTTTTCATCACATGGCAGGGGATCACTCTTGCCTCTGACAAGGCCGGTTATGACAGCAGCACAAGGATACTGCGCGCCACCGGCAATGTGGTTATTTCAAAAGGCGACGAAGTCATGAAGGGTGAATCAATCACACTTAACCTTGAAAACGGTTTTGGAGTGATGGACAAGGCTACTCTTACAGACCAGAATTCAAATCTGACGCTCACCGGCGAAAAAATAATTCGTTTAAGCGAGAGTGAGTTTGAGATCAGTACTACCGAGTTGACAACATGTGAATTGCCGGATCCAAGCTGGAAATTCGGGGCTGACAAACTCAAGGTCAATATGCTTGGATACGCCACAGGACGGAACATCGTCTTCTACATAAGAGACGTGCCGGCGCTGTATATCCCCTGGATTGCTTTTCCGGTTGTGCGTGAAAAAAAATCAGGTCTCCTTTTGCCTCGCTTCGGTTACTCGAATACACGGGGAATTCAGCTTGACATCCCGGCGTATCTGGTCATATCACCAAGTCAGGACGTTCTCTTCGACCTTGATCTGCTATCCAAAAGGGGCGCAGGCACTGGTCTGGATTATAGATATATTCGTTCTCGCGGAAGCGAGGGGCATTTGAGCGGATATCAGATATACGACTTTTTGCAGAATCGTTGGCGATGGCAGATCGGGCAGAGCCACAAGGAAATATTTTCACCGGATATGAATCTTCGTGTGGATGTCAATCTTAACAGTGATCGTATATTCCTGAACGATTTCGGTGAGAAGAGTGGCGAATATAACCGTCAAAGCAGTGATACAACGTTCAATGCTCTTAAAACATGGCACCACTATGCCTTGACAACGCACATCCGGTTCATTGAGGATTTGTACGCCGCAGATAACAGCCGCACACTTCAGACACTTCCGGAAATCGGTATGGCCGGAGTACGGCAACGCGTTTTTGACACTCCACTCTATTTTGATATTGATGCCGGAATTGCGAATCTCTATCGCGAAGCGTTACCCAGCGGTCAGCGTCTCACTGTTTTTCCACGAACCACACTGCTGCAGTCGTACAATGGCTATCTCGACGCATCTTTTTATGCCGGGGCGCATATCAGTGGATACCATACCGACAGTGGAATAACCGCTGGCGGAGTCCAGCAAAATGACGGCACGCTGCTGCCTGAAGCAGGTGCTCGTCTATCAACCTCGTTAAGTCGTATATACCAGATCGAAACCACTGAGCTTAAAAAGCTGCGCCATGAGATTATTCCTGAAATAACGTACCGTTATAGCCCGGATCGCAGCCAGCAACGCCTGCCGTTCTATGATTATACCGACCGCCAGGTGTGGCAGAATATGGTCTATCTTTCGGTAATCAACCTGCTGAACGGAAGATTCGTTACAGGTGAGACAAGTGAGTACCGGGACATCTCGCGCATCAAATTCTTGCTTGGATACAGTTTTGAGGGGACAAGAAGGGATCTGCTGACACTGGTTGATACCCGACGGCCTTGGACAGACCTCATGCTCGAGTCGGACACATGGGTGCACCCGTCAGTACGTCTGACCTTTGACGCGCGCTACAACATCTACGACAAACAAGTTTCCAGTGCCGCCACAGGCGTTGAATTTGATGATAAGTTGGGGAACACGATTGGCGCCAGTTACCACATGGACCGCAACGAGGTGGAATACTTTGAAGGCCGTCTCTCAACCAAGTTGATCAGGCCGATGACACTTGCCTTCACAACCCGCTACTCATTTGATCGTGGAGATTTTCTGGAATCGGTGTACTCGGCGGAATATCGCCACAAATGCTGGAGTATAATCATGGCGCTCCATGAGCGTCCCGGAAGTCAATCGTTTACGGTGAACATCAATCTGGCAGGCTTGACAGGCAAATGAAATACTGTTCCTGAAGTATTTGCCATTTACCGGCAATTGGGCGGTAAGGAAATCATGTCGCATATTCCAGTAAAAAAAGTGCGCGTTTATACATGTCAACTGCTTCCCTTACATCAGGCTTCAACTCGCTGCAGTTAACCGGATTGATGAACTGCCTCAGAAATCTCCTTTCCAGGCGATCAAGAGAAGGATTGCAGTTGCCAAACCTCGACGGTACGTGCATGGTGCCAAACGTGAATTGGCTGACAGCAGATTCCAGGCAAGGATTGAGTACGATCATGCGTTTTGCGTCATCACCAGCGGGATGCGAAACTTTTTTGCCGAGATAGAGGATGAAGTTGCCTGGCGAGAGCCGGTCTCTCTCAAGTATTTGGAGTCTTTGTACCTCTTCACCACTATCTTCCAGAGCGCCCTGGTGGGCGAACAAAAGTGGCTCAAGTTCTGTTTGACGGATCATTCCCAGTAATTCGCCAATTTTATATGTCTGCACTCTCGGATGAAGCAGAGCATCGGCAATGCCGGAAAGGGTATTGACTTCATCGGCTGCCGCTACGTATCCGGCCAGACGTGATCCGGGTCTGGCACTTCTCAGGAGTTGCCGGGCTCTGTCCGCTTCTCTGACGCCCAATAATCGCAGAGCGTAGCGAATCGCCTCCTCTTCCCGCCGGGCATAACGGCTGTAGACCATAATTCTGATGATCCCTCCCGGAATAAGCAGCGACTCAAGTTTTTTCAAACCTTGCAGTGGCTTTGTGAGGTGATGAAGTACGCCGAAAGCATCGATAAGGCCGAATTTATCCTCGGTTGAAGCGATATCGAGCAAATCAAGACAGCGGTAAACGACATTTCTTTTCCCGTGCAGAAGACAGTGAAGTCTGGCTCGCATCAGGCTTCGCTCTGAAAGATCGAGAGCGGTGATCATGGCGTCAGGATTTGCTACGGAAAAGGGGTAGGGTGCAAAGGTTCCACATCCGGCAACGAGAACACGATGAGCGTCGGGCGGTGGAAGACAGCTGTTAAAACGTATCCAGAGTGCCTTCAGGTTAAGGGCGTATGTGTCGCAGCGTCGTACCGAGGCAATCAGCGGATACTGTGGATAGGGATGGCATTGATAGTGTTTTCGTACAAGGTCGGACATGCGTAACTGTAACAGGATGTTATCTGTCTTTCAACGGGCAACATGTTTTGATATTACGTTTTAACTGAGTGAAAGTGGTAACGAACATACAAAATACGGGAGGCAGATGTCATGCAAAAGAAAGCGGTAATTCTCTACAGTGGCGGCCTTGATTCCAGTACCTGCATGGCGCTGGCGAAAGCGGAAGGTTTTGTTATTCATGCGATCAGTTTTTCCTACGGCCAGCGCCATAAATATGAGCTCACGGTTGCCAGGCAGAATGCGAAAAAACTGGGAGCGACCGAACATCTGGTGGTGGAGTTCGATTTGCGCCTGATAGGGGGCAGCGCTCTGACCGCCGCAATTGATGTTCCCAAGGAGGGGAGTGGTCCGGATATCCCTGTGACCTATGTTCCAGCCAGAAATACCATCTTTCTCTCATTTGCCCTGGGATGGGCCGAGGTGCTTGGCGCCTCCGATATCTTTATCGGTGTTAACGCGTTAGATTATTCCGGATATCCCGATTGCAGACCTGAATACATTGCAGCCTTTCAGGACATGGCAAACCTTGCGACCAGGAGCGGCGTAGAAAAAACGACGCAATTCAGAATTCATACGCCGCTCATCAACCTGAGCAAGGCCGACATCATCCTGAGAGGCGTTGCATTGGGAGTGGATTACGCTTTAACTCACTCTTGCTATGATCCGACAACGGAAGGTCACTCCTGCGGGATGTGCGACTCCTGCCGCCTGCGTCGAAAGGGGTTTTCAGAGGCAGGATTAACGGATCCACTGATATACTCCGTTTAGATTCAATATAATCTGCTTAACTACCTGCAATTACTTTCAGGCTGCGGATAATCTCTACCTGGCGCTGGAAGCTGAAACGTGCTATCAGCTGTTCCTGATGTTTATCAGGAGCGATCCTGAATTTACATCGATAGGGAGAAGAGTCCCCTTCAACAGCTACCAGTCTCGCCGAAATCGTCACCGGCGTCTGATTTAACAATACCGGATCAAGAAGAATAAATTCCACCGAAACTTCGGTCCCGCTCTCAAGATCAAGAAAATTTACTATCGAAATTGCCAGTCCCTGTACGGATATATCCAGTAGCTCTCCTGAAAATTTCTGATCTCCGCAGCAAATGGTGGCCTGCACCGGCGGATCAAGGCCAAGGCGGACCGCAGTTCGCTTATCAGCCAGAACCTCGACATAACAGAGCTTGTTGAGCGTAACAGCGTGTTTCTTGATATTTACGTATTGGACATGTCCGGCAATCTCATGAGTAAACAGCTTGCTGCGGATCAGAGTGTAGCGGTCGCTGGCTATGGCAACTGCCTGTTGAGGATTGATATCGAGATCCAGACTTCCTCGTTCAACTGCTACAACCGTAGCTGGATAAACTATTGGCAACTCTTTGAAATAATTTATAATAGTAACCTTCAAGTCTTCTTTTGAAAGCAGATTATCATTAAAAATTTTGAGTATCTCGGCCTGATCATCGTCGAAACTGCTCTTAACGTGTGTCGTGTAAAGACTGGTAAAATCCATAATAAATGTCAACCCTTCCCTGCCAGCCTGCTTTCCCAACGCCAGGCATCCGCCACAATTGTTTCCAGATTATTAAAGCGGGGACGCCAGTCGGTCAGCAGTCTTATTTTATCGGCATGGGCAACCAGCGAAGCCGGGTCACCCGGTCGACGTTCTGCCTCAACGACTGTAAAGTCTACACCACTCACTTTTTTGACAATATTCAATACCTCTCTGACACTGCTGCCACTTCCGTAACCGACGTTAATCGCAGTCGATTCACCGCCTTTTTCCAGATAATCCAATGCGAAAAGATGTGCAGAGGCAAGATCCTCAATATGAATATAATCCCGGATACCGGTTCCGTCCGGGGTAGGATAGTCGGTCCCATAGATGCTGACGCACTCCCGCAGACCCAGAGCCGCCTGACAAGCCACCTTGATCAGATGTGTTGCTTCGGGTGTGCGCTGTCCCATGCGTGCCTGCGGGTCGGCGCCGGCGACATTGAAGTAGCGCAGGGCAGCATATCGGATGCCATGGGCCTCCGAAACATCACGCAGCATCCATTCACTCATCAGTTTCGAAGTGCCGTACGGGTTAATTGGAGACAAGGTGCTGTCCTCCGAAGCCACTCCGCCTTCGGGAAAACCGTAGACGGCCGCTGTACTGGAGAAAATGAAGCGCCTGACCCCGTACTTGACGCAGATTTCGAGCAATCCCAGAGTATTACGGGTATTATTACCATAATATTTGAGCGGCTTGGAGACCGATTCCGGGGCAATGATGGCGGCAGCAAAGTGTATGACCGTCGTGAATCGATATTTCATAAAGAGCTCATCCAACGCTTCACGATCAGCCAGATCACCCTCCAGGAATTCCTCGCTGTGAATCAAAGAGCTCCTGAAGCCGGTGGAGAGATTGTCGTATACCACGACCTTGCGGCCGGACTCGAAAAGCTGGCGGACGACGTGGCTTCCTATATAGCCGCATCCTCCGGTAACAAGAATTGATTCTGACATTTCGGAGCCTCTCCCATCAAATGTAATTTTGAATATTTTTTATCGCCCGTTGAAGTCGTTCGGCACTGTGGGCTTCAATCGTCCAGACCGCACTCGGGGCATAGCGTATCAGCAGCGGGAAAAAGCAGGCAAAATCGATCGCTCCCTCCCCCACCGGCAGATGTTCATCAATCTGACCGTGATTGTCATGAATATGACTCTCGGCGATATAGGAGCCGAGTGCACTGAACCACTCCTCCAGCGAACCGGTCTTGAACATATTCCAGTGACCAATGTCGAAACAGTGCCCGAAACAGGGGTCATCGATCTCATCCAGCAAGGCTTTGAGCGTTGACGGTTCCTTTTCAAAGATATTCTCAACAGCCAGAACCGTACCCAATTCACGGGCCTGTGGCACAAACTCCCGCCAGAAAGCGATACTGTTTTTCAGCCACTCAAGTCGATTGTCACCGTAATGTAATTCATCGAAGCCGGGATGTACAACAATCACCCGTGGTCGAAGGATATCAGCCGCTTTCATGGTTTGTTGAATGCGCCGTCGCGTTGCCTCACGAATGCTTCTATCCATTGCACCCGGGTTTAAATCCATGAACGGTGAATGAATTGTTGTGGCAAGGCCTGCGGCGTTCAGGGCTGCGGCGTGAGCGGCCAACTCCTCCCACACGATCCGGTCGAGCGATTCAGCCGGAAAATAGACCTCAGGATTTATTCGATTCGCAATTGCGAACTGCAGATGTTCTCCCAAACGGGCATAGGGGACATGGGCGTGGATAACATGGTTCATTTTTGTGCCCTCCGGTGCTCTTTGATAGCTGCGTCCATGGCTGTGCGATCTACCAGATCCTCGAGTTTAGCGATCGACTGCGGTTCTCCAAGGACAATCAGTGTATCGTCACCTTCGATTTTTGCCTGCGAGTGAGGGTTAAAAATCATCTTGCCGTGTGACTTCTTGATGCCGACAATAATCACCCCGATCTCTTTGCGGAAGCCGGAACTGACCAGTGTCTCGCCGGCAAAAGCCGAATGCTGTGGTATGGTGATCTCCTCCATCTGCAGATCCATATGCTCGCTGCCGGTAGCAATCTCGATAAAGTCTACCACATTGGGACGCAGAATCGACTGGGCCATCCTGCTGCCGCCGATGATATAAGGCGATACCACCTTGTTTGCCCCGGCCCTCTTAAGCTTTATATCCGAGCCCTCTTCGCCGGAACGTGCCAGGATATACAGGTCCGGATTCAACCCGCGAGCAGTCAGGGTTATATATACATTCTCCGTGTCGGAAGTGACTACCGAAATCAACCCCTTGGCCCGCTTGATGCCGGCCTTGAGCAGGGTTTCATCAAGCGTGGCGTCTCCCCTCATATGGAGGTAGCCCTCCTCATCCAGTTTTTCAATAGCATCGACACTCTTTTCTACAATTACAAAAGGGAGCTCGTTGGCTTTAAACTCCTTACAGATCAGCGAGCCGATCCTGCCGAATCCGCAAATGATATAGTGCTCCTTCAGTGCGTTTATCTGCTTTTCCACCTTTTTCCTCCCCATGATCCGTTGAAACTGACCCTCAAACATGATCTGGGCCAGACTGCCGACGATATAGCCCAATACACTTACACCCACGAGGATCAGGCACATGGTGAATATCTTGCCGCCGTCGGAAAGATCGTGAACCTCCTTGAAGCCAACGGTTCCCAAAGTAATGACCGTCATGTAAAGGGCGTCCAGAAACCTCCATTTCTCAATGCTCATATATCCGGCAGTTCCTCCGGTTACAAGCATCAAGAGGACGATTACAGATATTTTCAGGTGTCGTACAGGATCCATGATCGGTGCAGATTACCTGCAAGAGCGCCAAATTACAAGCTGCTTTCTTGATGCTGTGGCGAGTAAAACCCAAGATATGGCATACGGAAGAAGTAATGCCAAATCCTATAAAATACTTGGAATTCAGAGAGTTAAGGTTGACAAATCGTACATACCGTATACAATTACAGGCATGAGCAAACGGGGCATACTCAGGCAGATACCAAAAGTTGACAGGATTCTGGCACTTCCGGACGTAGTGAGCCTGTTGGATCAGCATCCTCGGCCAGAAGTGCTGACAGCGGTCCGTTTGGTTCTTGCCGACCTGAGGGAGTCCCTCAATATTGGCCGGCAAACAGTCCTGCCCGACACCAGTGAGATTGGCTGCCTGATTGCCACCCGACTGGCGGGACGTACTGTTCCCAGTCTGCGACACGTTATTAACGGCAGCGGAGTTGTGGTCCACACAAACCTTGGGCGCTCACCGCTGGCAGACACGGCCGAACGAGCCATCCACACGGTTTCTGCCGGTTATTCCAACCTTGAATTCGACCTTGCCACTGGTGAGCGTGGCTCTCGTTATGCCCACGTAGAAGGCCTTCTGTGTGAACTGACCGGTTGTGAGGCCGCTCTGGTCGTTAACAACAATGCCGCTGCCGTGATACTGGCGCTTTCTTCCCTCGCCAATGGCCGCGAGGCAATCGTCTCACGCGGCGAGCTGGTCGAGATCGGCGGATCATTTCGCATTCCGGACGTCATGTGCCAGAGTGGAGCCAGACTTGTGGAAGTCGGATGCACCAACCGCACCCATATTCGAGATTATCTGCTCGCAATAAACGATGCCACCGCGTTGTTGCTGAAAGTACATACCAGCAACTTTGCCATTGTCGGCTTTACCGCTGAAGCATCGCCGGCCGAATTGTCCTCGCTGGGACGCGAAACCGGCATACCGGTCTTGCTGGACGCGGGCAGCGGCTGTCTTGTTGACCTTTCGCCCTACGGCATCAAGGGTGAACCCACCATCAGACAATATCTTGATTTCGGCGTAGATGCTGTCACATTCAGCGGCGACAAGCTGCTGGGGGGACCTCAGGCCGGTATCATTGCAGGCAGAAAAAAACTGATAGAACCGATGAAACACCACCCGCTCCTGCGTGCCCTGCGCATTGATAAACTCAGCCTCGCGGCCCTGGAAGCAACCTTGCGGCTTTACCGTGACGAGCAACAAGCCCTGGCAGCCATTCCTACGCTGCGAATGCTGACAATGTCTGCCGGGATGCTCTCCCGTCGTGCAGGTCGTATCATCCGCTATCTGCGGAAACATCTTTCACAAACGATGACCTTTAAACTTCATCAGGGCGAATCAAGTGCCGGCGGTGGTTCATTCCCGCTCTTGCGACTACCGACAATACTGATCGAACTCTGCATCGCCGGGGCAACACCACTTCGAATCGAATCCGCGCTACGCATGACAACACCGCCGGTTGTGGGCCGGATTCATCGGGATCGTTTTTTGCTTGATGTCCGTACCCTTCTTGACCGGGATGTATTCCCCCTGCTTGCATCTCTTCAAGAAGCTGTTATACTGCTTGCGGAGAAATAACTAATGGTCATATCCAAATCTATTGCGTTGATTCCTGCAGCCGGTATGGGTAAGCGGATGTGTGCTTCGATAAACAAACAGTATCTGCTTCTGAACGGTCTGCCGATAATAGCCCGCACTATCTCGGTTTTTGACAAATCCCCCCTGATTGATGCCATCTATCTGGTGATACCGGCCGACGAAATTGTCTACTGCCGTGAACAGGTGGTCGATTCCTGTAATTTCACAAAGATCGTAACGATTGTTCCGGGCGGCAGGGAACGCCAGAATTCGGTCATGAACGGACTTAATGCCATGCGGGCAAGCGTAGATGATAATGATGTAATTTTGATCCATGATGGCGTCAGACCGCTGATTACGGAAGCAATTTTGCGCGAATCGATCGCCGGAGCCAGAATGCATGATGGCGCACTGGTAGCGGTTCCGGTCAAGGATACAATCAAGACTGTACGTGACGGCATCGTGATTGATACCCCCCCGCGAGAGACGCTCTGGCAGGCCCAGACGCCCCAGGCCTTCCGTTTCGGCATCATCCATGGCGCCCATCTGTCCGCCGAGGCAGATGGTTTTATCGGCACAGACGATGCTTCACTGATTGAACGCACAGGTGGAAAGGTATGTATCGTACGGGGAGATTATCGGAATATAAAAATCACCACACCCGAAGACCTTTTAATGGCCGAAACATTCATGTCCGAAATGGAGAAGTAGCCATGTTTTTTCAACCACCCGACAAAATTCTGATTGTTGATGATGATACTGAAATCGTTACGGTACTGAAACTTTACCTGGAAGAAGAAGGATATGCCCTATCCTGGGCACATAACGGTAATACAGCTCTGGGCATGTTATTGAACGAACACAACTACTCTCTGGTACTGCTTGATATCAGAATGCCTGATCTTGATGGTGTCGCTGTTCTTGAGCTCCTGCGAAATTCGAAAATTGATGCAGCAGTTATCATGATGAGTGGACACGGAAGCGAAGAATTAGCAGTAGAGTGCATGAGAAAGGGGGCCGAAGACTATATTTCGAAACCGTTTGCGCTGGATGAACTTCTTCATCGTATCGACCGGGCCATCAATCATCGCCGGGCATTAATCGAGAAAAAACGGCTCGAACTCGAAAAGGAGAATTTTTTCCTGATGCTCTCTCATGATTTGAAAAATCCGATGACAGCCGTTGTCGGGTCTATAGATATCATCCGTGAGGGGCGACTCGGTCCAGTCAACGAAGAGCAGATCGAATATCTTCAGTCGGCGATTGATAGCTGCAATGAAGTGGTTGCCATGATCGACAATCTGCTTGATATCAGTCGATTTGAAGCGGGAAAGATGACGTTGACCATTCGGCCATACAATCCTGAAGAAATTATCCGTAAGGTCGCTGAACAGTTCAATCGAACTGCAGATCATGACGGTATCAGACTTTCACTGAATCTGGCCTGCTCTGTTCCTGAGGTTACACTGGATCGGAAGGCGTTTGTCAGGGTACTGGGCAATCTGCTCGGTAACTCGTTGAAATTCACCCCTGAAGGGGGAGAAATCATTGTATCGTGCGAGTGTGTTGAAAACGAAGCTGTACACAAGATGCATATCCCCTGTTATCTCACTGTTCCCCAAGGTTTTTCGGAGAAGCACCGTCTGGTGAAGATACGTGTTCGCGACACCGGTTTTGGGATCCCCTCGCAAGAGCTGGAATACGTCTTCGATCGCTATGCCCAGTCAAAGAACACTTCCGGACGGGAACACGGTGGTGCCGGGTTGGGACTGGCATTCTGTAAATGGGCGATAGAAAGCTTTGGCGGTGTGATCTGGGCAGAGAGTGAAGCCGGACAGGGCACTGATATTGTTATTCTGTTGCCCGATTATCCATAAGAGAAGGTCGCAGCAAAAATAAATTAACCGGAGTGGCATATGAGAATTGTATTGTTGATGCTCGTGGCTGTGGCCCTTTTTTATCACCCGGCGGTTGCAGCCGGCCTGGATTTCAGCAAATCCATCACTATCGGAAATGGCCCCAGAACCGTCATTGAATTTACGGATCCTGACTGCCCCTTCTGCCGCAAAGCATCCAAATATTTTGATGGACGCAGCGACGTAACCCGCCAGGTTTTTTTCTATCCGCTTCCACGGCACCCCCGGGCGAAGGAAAAAGTCCGCTTCATCCTTTCCATGCCGGACAAGGCCAAGGCTTACCATGATGTCATGTCAGGGAAAATGGATGCAGCGCCGCAACTGGTATCTTCCCCTGAAGGGGTCAAACTGCAGGAGGAACAACTGGAAATTGCGAAGAAAAATAAAGTGGATTCCACCCCGACTTTTATGATCAACGGCAGGATTGTCGTCGGATTTGATCAGAAGCAGATGGAAGAGATACTGGGCAAATAATATAACGGCACAATGGTCAGGAGTATCCATGTTCGCACATTTCCCCCCCCGCTCTCCATTGCTGTCACTTATTTCAGTGTCCTGCCTGGTGTGGGGCTTTGCCGCATTGCTCCTCATACTGGGACCGCCCGGCGAGGTACGGGCTGAAATACGTCAGACTTTGCCGGTAAACCAGCTGGCTGATTTTTCCCTTGAAGAGTTGATGCAGATTCAGGTTTATTCCGTATCAAAGCAACCGGAAAATATTTTTACGGCTGCCGCCGCCATCTATGTCATTTCAGCGGATGACATTCGGCAATCCGGAGTTACATCGCTGCCGGAGGCGCTGCGATTGGCTCCCGGAGTCCATGTTGCCAGGATGGACGGCAATAAATGGGCAATAAGTATACGGGGGTTCGCCGGTCGATTCTCCAACAAACTGCTGGTGCTTCAGGATGGTCGAACCATCTACAACCCCATGTTTTCCGGTGTTTACTGGAGCGCGCAGGAGGTCATGCTTGAAGATATCGAGCAGATCGAAGTGATCCGCGGCCCTGGAGCCACTCTATGGGGCGCCAATGCTGTTAACGGCGTGATCAACATAACAACCAAACATGCCAAAAACAGTCAGGGGGGCTTGATAACGGCCTCCGGCGGAA
>Ga0194037_1000700_pt1 | contig 25873 bp, 26 predicted proteins | sample JunL306m_MetaG_FD_148653 | JGI IMG/M metagenome (GOLD analysis project Ga0194037, IMG submission 148653) | Anoxic zone freshwater microbial communities from boreal shield lake in IISD Experimental Lakes Area, Ontario, Canada - Jun2016-L304-6m | ecosystem: Environmental > Aquatic > Freshwater >...
AAACCTATGCGGTTCAGTTCCACCCAGAAATCGACGCCTCCATTATTCGCGACTGGGAGGCCAATGCCGATAACGCCTTTATTGAATCTGGTAAATCCAGTGTTGAGTCTGAGGTTGCTAAGGCCGAGGCCGAACTAATCCGAACTTGGAAACCTATCGTCCAAAGTTGGGGCCAGTTAATTTTGAATTAGTTTTACCGATAAATTTTAACCAAAAAAATAGGGGCCCTGTTTCCAGGACCCCTACTTTTATTTAACTTAGATATTCTTAATTGGTCCTTTGAACCACTTCTTAACTGAAAGGTGCCACCAGATCCAAAGAAGGATCAAAGCGCCACCAGTTACTAATGGTGCATAGTTCACTGAAGTCCAGGCGAATGTCTTACTTCCTGGAACTGCAGCGGGATTAGTAGGCAGAATAAAGTAGATAGAAATAACTGCAATTTCGATAACCGCAACTAAGTTCATCCACTTGTACTTGCCTCCCAATGTCCATGCTCCCGCCTTAAATGAATCGCCAGCCTTCCAACGTAGGTAAATTGGAATCATGAAGGCAAGGTAGAGCGAGATAACACAGACTGATACAACAGCGTAAAACGCAGTAGGTGCACCTGTCGAGCTCTTCCAAAGTGCAGGAAGAGTCAGTGCGATTCCGAGTACTGAAGAAATCATGACCGCATTAACTGGAGTACCTGAAGCATTTACTTTGCGCCAATGCTTGCTTCCAGGAAGCGCATTATCACGTGAGAATGCGAACATCATTCTTGAGCAAGAAGTTAAGCAAGCGGTTACACAGAAAAGTTGACCAAATGTTGTAATAAACATGATCACTTTAAATAGGCCACCGTCGCCACCAAGAGCTGAGTAGAAGATTGCAATTGGACTGCCCTGGCCAAATGGGTTGACCTTTGGATCAGCCGAGTTGACCATGTCAAAGTTCGATGCTGCCCATAAGAATGAGAGCAAGAGAATGTAGCCACCGATTGCTGAATAAAAGATTGAGCGCCAGATGCCTTTTGCAGAGTTGATATGCGCTTCGTGTGTCTCTTCAGCCAAGTGGGCGGAAGCATCGAAACCTGTAATTGTGTATTGGGTTAACAAGAAGCCCAATGGCAATACTAAGTACCAATAGCTGCCACTACCAAAACCAGAGTTGTTTATGTGTTTGAACATAAAACTTCCGGTTGAGTGATGCTTAGGAGAGAAAATAAGGATGGCAACTACGACAGCACTTCCAAATACGTGCCACCAAACCGAGATGTTATTTAAGGTCGCGAGCAGGTGGTGTCCGTACAAGTTGATCAAAGTAATTAGAACCATGATGATCAAGAAGAGTGCGAATTGTTGCTTTATGTAATCCCCACCGAATGAACCGGCCCAGCTCTTGCTATAGAAGCCAAGTAGCGTATTTACATAAAATGTTGAACCGTATCCGACTGATGCAGTAACTGAAACCAAACCAATTAGGTTAAGCCAGCCGGTATAAAAACCCGCCTTGGCTCCACCAAGCTTGGAAGCCCACCAGTAAATACCGCCTGAGGTCGGATATGCCGAAGCCAGTTCGGACATACAAAAACCAATTACCAAAATAAGTGAGGCGATGATCGGCCAACCTACTGTGATCGCAATTGGACCACCGTTATTCCAGGCAACCGAGAATGTTGTGAAGCAACCCGCCAAAATAGAAATAATTGAGAAGGAGATCGCAAAATTTGAAAAACCTGACCAAGACCGATTTAGCTCTTGCTTGTATCCAAGTTCGGCTAACCGGCGTTCATCATCAGCATGTGTATTAGACATTTTTGTAGTTTTAGCCCTTCTATTTAATGGAGAAGTCGTGCTTAAAGTGTGCCTTGGGTCTCACGTAATTACCAGCACCAAAGCGAGAAAACTTGGTTAAAGATTGGATTCTCACGCCCACTATGCGGGCGTTGTGCGGGCTGAAAGTGGCTAGTAACCTGCGGTTAGGTAAATGGCGACTAGCCAGTCAATTCTCTAGGAAACCGAGGGGTCACTTTGAAAATCACCGTAGACCAACTGCGTAAAGAGATCGAAGCTGGCCGAATCGATACCGTGGTTGTAGGCGCAACCGATATGCAAGGTCGTCTGCAAGGTAAGCGAATCCACGCAAAATTCTTCCTTGATGACACTTTAAAGAATGGCACCGAAGGTTGTAACTATTTGCTGGCTTCGGATATTGAAATGAATACCGTGCAAGGTTATGACATCTCATCTTGGGATACCGGTTATGCAGATATGGGGATGCTCCCCGACTTAAACACGCTGCGACCAATGCCTTGGCACGAAGGAACCGTCTTCTTGATCGCGGATTTCGTCGATCACCATAAACATGGAATTTCAGTTTCACCTCGCACAATCTTAAAAACTCAACTCGAACGCCTTGATAAGGCCGGCATGGTTGCGATGTGTGGGACCGAATTAGAATTTATTGTTTTTAAAGATACTTTTGAAGAGGCTTGGGACAAAGGCTATAAAGATCTAACCCCAGCTAATCAATACAACGTCGATTATTCAATTCTTGGTACCGGCCGAGTAGAAAAATTACTTCGTGCAATCCGCCTTAATATGGATGAAGCTGGCCTAATAGTTGAATCTGCAAAAGGTGAATGTAACTTCGGCCAACATGAAATCGCCTTCCGTTATGAAGATGCCCTTGCAACTTGCGACAACCACGTAATATATAAATTAGGTGCTCGCGAAATCGCAGCACAACAAGGCTGCTCATTAACATTCATGGCGAAGTTCAATGAAAAAGAGGGCAGTTCTTGCCACATCCACTTGTCATTCCGTGACAAGAAGGGTGGCGCAGTAATGGCTGGCGACGCTGGCGACGGCATGTCTAAGTTGGGACGTTCATATCTTGCAGGTCTCCAAGCACATATGAAGGAACTTGCTTTGCTCTTCGCCCCAAATATAAATTCTTACAAGCGCTACCAACCTGGCACATTCGCACCAACTGCAATTAAGTGGGGGCGCGATAACCGAACTTGTGCGCTTCGTTTGGTCGGCGAAGGACTCTCCCTTCGCGTCGAGAACCGAGTTCCTGGCGGCGATGTGAACCCATATCTAGCAGTAGCAGGAATGGTTGCAGCCGGCCTTGATGGCATCGAAAAGAACCTAGAACTTGAACCGATATTTACCGGCAATGCCTACGCGCTTGAGACAAATCGGGTTCCGACTTCACTTCAAGAAGCTCGCGACCTTTGGGCCAATAGCAAATGGGTTACCGAAACTTTTGGCGCAGATGTTCAAAAGCATTACACCCACATGGCAGATTCCGAAATCGATGCCTACTCACGAGCCGTAACAGATTGGGAGAGATTCCGCAGTTTCGAGCGGATGTAAATTAATGAGTTCATATACCGTAATAAATCCAACTACAGCCCTGCCTGTAAAAGAAATTGAACTTGCTGACCTAATCAAGACAGATGCCGCGATTGCCAAAGCGCAGAAGGCATTTGAAACCTGGCGACTTGTAACTCCGGGAGACCGAGCAAAGCTACTTCGTAAATTTGCCGCCGTTGTTGATTCGCATATCGAAGAATTGGCTCAGCTCGAAGTTTTAAACGCGGGACACACAATCGGCAACGCTCGATGGGAAGCCGGAAACGTCCGTGATGTTTTGAATTATTACAGCGCCGCTCCTGAACGCTTATTCGGTCGCCAGATTCCAGTTCCAAACGGAATAGATATAACCTTTAAAGAACCGCTGGGAGTTATCGGAATTATTGTTCCCTGGAACTTTCCAATGCCAATCGCTGGCTGGGGATTTGGCCCGGCACTTGCGGCTGGAAATACTGTTGTTTTAAAACCAGCTGAATTAACGCCAATGACTGCAATTCGCTTAGGTGAGTTGGCTCTTGAAGCCGGAATTCCAGATGGTGTATTTAATGTGATCCCAGGTAAAGGCAGCATTGTTGGAGAAAGATTCGTAACAAACCCAACGGTTCGCAAGGTTGTTTTCACTGGTTCAACAACTATCGGAAAACAAATTATGCGTGGCTGCGCGGATCAAGTGAAGCGAGTAACTCTCGAACTTGGTGGCAAAAGTGCAAATATCATCTTCGAGGATTCTGATATTGAAAAGGCGGCAGCCGGAGCACCAGGTGCGGTATTTGATAATGCCGGACAGGATTGTTGCGCCCGCTCAAGGATCTTGGTTCAAGCATCGGTATACGAAAAATTCATGGAGAAATTTGAAGTGGCAGTTAAGAAATTCCGTGTTGAAGATCCTGCGCTGGACACCGCAGAAATGGGACCACTGGTATCAGCTGGGCACCTGGCTCGAGTTAGCGAATTTGTTCCAGATGGAACGCCAATCGCATTCCAAGGAACAAAACCAAGCGGCCCAGGATATTGGTTTGCACCAACAGTTCTGACCCCAAAAGATTCAAACGATCGTGCTTACCGCGAAGAAATATTTGGACCAGTTGTCTCAGTACTTCGCTTTCAAGATGAAGCAGATGCAATCCGAATCGCTAATGATTCAGAATATGGTTTATCTGGATCAATCTGGTCTCGTGATATCGGTCGTGCGGTGCGCGTATCACGCGGCGTTGAGGCTGGAAACCTTTCGGTTAACTCCAACTCTTCAGTCAGGTATTGGACGCCATTTGGCGGCTACAAGCAATCTGGCTTGGGAAGAGAACTTGGACCCGACGCGCTAGATTCATTTACCGAGACTAAAAATGTATTTTTTGATACCCAAAGTTAATCACCAACCAACAATCTAAAATCAGGAGCGAAATGAAACGTCTACAAGATCGAGTAGCAATTATCACTGGTGCCGCGAGTGGAATCGGTTATGCAACCGCAAAGCGCTTCGCCGAAGAAGGCGCCAAAGTAGTAGTCGTTGACCTGAACGAAGAAGTTGGCAATAAAGTTGCCGCCGAAATTGGTGGTTCATTCATCAAGGCGAACGTCACAAGTGAAGAAGATGTGCAGCGCATGTACAAGGTCGCATTTGATCAATATGGCCGAATTGATATTGCTTTTAACAACGCGGGAATTTCACCACCAGATGATGATTCAATTCTTACTACTGGAATTGATGCCTGGCGCCGCGTTCAAGAAGTTAACTTAACTTCGGTTTACTTGTGCTGTAAGTATGTTCTCCCTTATATGCAAAAGGCTGGCAAGGGTTCAATCATTAATACCGCATCGTTCGTGGCAACAATGGGCGCAGCTACCTCACAAATTTCATACACCGCATCTAAAGGCGGCGTTCTTGCGATGAGTCGTGAGCTCGGAGTTCAATTTGCTCGCGAGGGTATTCGAGTTAACGCTCTCTCCCCTGGGCCAGTTAATACTCCGCTACTTCGTGAACTCTTTGCAAAGGATCCAGAGCGCGCAGCTCGCCGTCTGGTTCACATTCCATTTGGTCGCTTCGCCGAACCAAACGAGATCGCAGCCGCGGTTGCCTTCTTGGCTTCAGATGATTCTTCCTTCATTACCGCCGCAAACTTCTTAGTTGATGGTGGAATCAGCGGGGCGTACGTAACTCCGCTCTCCGAGTAGGCGAGAATATATTCATGTGCAGATTAATGGGTTACGTTGCCGGCGGGGCTACAACGCTCGCCGAAATTGCTGGCCCAAATTTCACTGAGTTCACTGACCTATCGCAGAAACATGGTGATGGTTGGGGTATCGCAACCGCTGATGGTTCAAAGAGTCCAACTCTTTTACTAGAACCATCTCGCGCGCGTGAAAGTGAAAAGTTTGCCGATGCCGCAAAAAATTTGAAGAGCAACGCAGCACTATTGCACCTGCGCTGGGCAACACTAGGTCTGGCCGTAAGTGAAGGAAACACTCACCCATTCGTATCTGGTGATATTTCCTTTATTCACAACGGTGGCATCATGCCGCCCACATCCCTTGACCCAATGATCGCACCAGAATTCAACGGAAAGCTCCGTGGTGAGACCGACAGTGAGCGTTACTTCTATGTTTTACTCTCGGAGATAGCAAAATCAAATCTAACTGACGGAGTCCTCGCTGGAGTTCGAAAAATTCGCGATAACTGCAAATTCTCCAGCATTAATGCCATGTTATTAACACCCACAAAATTGATAATCATTAGCGAACATAACAACGACCGTATTCCAGAGGATGAGACCGCTGATTATTACGAGCTTTACTACCGCAAAGATGCTAAAGGCGTTCTAGTTGCATCTTCAGGCTGGGATCAGGCTAATTGGACAGAGCTACCGAACCACAATGTTTTGATTGTTGACCGGGAAACCCAAGAGACGCAAGTTGTTGCGCTCTAGCTCAATCTAAGAAGAAATCAAGCAAGAAATCGGTAGTTCCAGGCTTTACTGAATACTTTTCTAGATCAGTAATACCGGCGCTAGCGAGAAGTTCATCATCCACAAAGAAGTTTCCAGAGCAGTCCTTACCGTCGCGATTCAAAATTAGGTAAGCCGCATCCGCGAGAATTTCTGGGGTTCGGCAAAAATCAGTATCAACCCCTGGAATCATTTGAAGCGCTGCAGTATCGATTGCAGTCCGCGGCCACAGTGCATTTACACCGATGCCATCACGTTTAAATTCTTCTGCCATGCCAAGAACACACATGCTCATTCCGTACTTGGACATCGTGTATGCAACATGGTTCTTAAACCATTTAGGTTTCATCGAAAGCGGTGGTGAAAGGGTAAGAATGTGTGGGTTTCGCCCCGCGGCCGCACTCTGCTTCAAATAAGGAATAACCGCCTGCGAAGTTAAAAATGTGCCCCGAACATTAACGTCAAACATCAAATCAAAACGTTTGGCCGGCGTCTTCTCGGTCGGTGTTAAATTTATTGCGCTGGCATTATTAATCAGGATATCCAAACCCCCAAAAGCGCCGGCCGCTTGTTCGACCGCAGCCAAGATAGCTGCCTCGTCGCGGATGTCGCATTGAATTGGAAGTGCAGTTCCGCCAGCTGCTTCAATCTCTTTCGCAGCCGTAAAAATAGTTCCAGGTAATTGTGGATGAGCCTCTGCCGTCTTTGCTGCTATTGCAATGCTGGCGCCATCTTTTGCTGCCTTAAGTGCGATGGCTAATCCGATACCGCGCGATCCCCCGGTTATGAATATTGCCTTACCTGCCAGTGTCATTTCTATCCCTTACTTTTACTCTCTAGAAATTTCATAAATGCGCTCTGCGCTTCTTCGGACTCTAACGCCATCTGGAATAACTCCCCCTCAACACGCATCACTGCCGTAACAGACTCGTAACTTCCGCTCTTCAAAAGCGCCTTGGTATTAATAACGGCCTCTGGCGGCTGATTCGCAATTATCTGAGAAGTTGCAATCGCCTTTGCTAGTGGGTCGGCTTCGATTGAATTTATCAATTTCATTTCAAGGGCTTCCTTGGAATCAAAACTTCTGCCAGTAAGAAATATTTCGGAGGCTTTCACATGGCCGGCAAGTCTTGGAAATAATAAACTGGAGCCAGCTTCTGGGACCAAGCCGAGTGATACAAAGGGCATCTGAAATTTTGCATCTGCTGCGGCGTAAACCAGATCACAGTGCATCAACATCGTTGTTCCAATTCCAACGGCATTCCCATGAACACTGGCGATGAGGGGCTTGGGAAAATTATGGATTGCTGCTAAAAATTGCATAACTGGTGAATCAGAACTTGTTGGCGGTGTATTTAGAAAATCGAAAATATCATTCCCAGCAGTAAAAGCTGAGCCAGCGCCACAAATTACAACTACGCGAATTGCGAAGTCGCCAGCGGCTAAATTCAATTGATTTGTTAATTCGGCATACATCGGCGGCGTAAGAGCATTCTTCTTTGCCGGACGGTTGAGCGTGATCTGACGTACAGGTCCATGATCTTCGACCAATATCTCGTCCATTGGATAAGTTTAGGGCAGAATAAGCGCCACAGGACCGGCCCACGGTAAATCTAAGGATTGGATAGTTCTATGGAGCGGATAATTCTTACGCGTGAACTAACGCCATTTGAACATTTGGTAGTTGAGCACCTTTGCGATGGGCTTTCCAATGCTGCAATTGCTCACGCAACAGCCCACACCGAAAAAGTTATTGAAAACACCGTTTCCAGAACGGCCCGGGCATTTACTATAAATTCTGATGGCGATACAAATATTCGAGTTCTTCTAGCACTTGCGTATCGGGCACATTTTGGTGATACCTCATTCGATAAAATGCATTTGCCATGTGTCCACCTTGAAGTCGGACCTGACGGCCGTTCCATTTGCAATCGCCACGATTTACCTCACTGAAGTAAGGGCTAGCCCTCCATAAATTTGCCTTAGTGCCACCACTCGCTGTTTTGCAGATACATCGTTTACTGCTGCGAGAAACTTCTCCTGTAACGAAATATCTCCAAGTTTCGTTCATAAATATTTCGGAGAACAGAGAGAAGTTTAAAATGAACAGAAAAACTTTTGACAAAATTGCAAGTGTTATCGGATTAATGCTTGGCGTATTTCTATTAGTTTTAGGTGGCATTTTGCAATGGGGCGGGAATTTTGCGGGAGATCAAGTTAAGACACAACTTGCTGCACAACAAATAACTATCCCGGCCGACACAATGAATCCAAAAGCTACTCCAGAAGTTGTCCAATTCTTTAAAGACAATGGTGGCAAGATTATGGATAACGGAAAACAAGCAGAAATGTATGCCGACCATTACATCGCATTCCACTTGTCAGCTATGCCAACTTATGCAGCTGCATCCGGTGCCAGCCGAGCCGCTGCAGCAGCAGCCGCCGCTGACCCAACAAATCCTGATTTACAGGCAAAGGCAAAAGCTGCATCTGGTGTTGTGGAAACAACATTTAAGGGCGAGTCACTTCGAGGCATGCTGCTCAATGCATATGCATTTGGGACTCTCGGCCAAATTGCTCTCTTCGCGTCATACGTAACATTCGCAGGCGGGTTGCTCTTCCTGATCCTTGCTTTGCTCGGATTTGCACATCTACGCAGAGCAGAGACCGATTCGGTCATCTAATCTTCACCTCTCAGTGAAGCAAAAGGCCCCGGGTTCATTAGAACCCGGGGCCTTTTGGCACTCTCCTAATAATTAATGCGAGATTGCTCCTGAGATAAATTCTTCAGTACGAATATGAGCCATTTCATCGGTGTATTGCACTGGTGGTGACTTCATAAAGTAACTCGAAGGTGAAAGAAGCGGTCCGCCAATTTTTCGATCCAAAGCAATTTTCGCGCAGCGAAGCGCGTCAATGATTACGCCCGCAGAGTTTGGTGAATCCCATACTTCTAGCTTGTATTCCAGGTTTAGCGGAACATCACCGAAGGCACGGCCCTCTAGTCGAACATAGGCCCATTTGCGGTCATCGAGCCAAGGGATGTAATCCGAAGGTCCAATATGAACGTTGCGTGCTCCGAGATCGTGTTCTAGCTGTGAAGTCACAGATTGAGTTTTGGAAATCTTCTTTGACTCGAGACGATCGCGCTCCAACATGTTCTTGAAGTCCATATTTCCACCAACGTTTAATTGATAGGTACGATCTAAGTGAACGCCACGATCTTGGAACAACTTAGCCATAATTCGGTGCGTAATAGTTGCACCGACTTGGGACTTTATGTCATCGCCAACAATAGGAATTCCAGCCTTAGTAAATTTATCCGCCCAAATTGGATCTGACGCGATAAATACTGGAAGGGCATTTACAAAAGCCACACCAGCGTCTAGCGCGCATTGTGCATAGAACTTTGCGGCATTTTCTGAGCCAACAGGCAGATAACAGATCAAAACATCAACTTTTTCCGCTTTAAGATTTGCAACGATATCGACCGGAGTTGCATCAGATTCAGTAATAGTCTCCTTGTAGTACTTGCCGAGCCCATCAAATGTATGGCCGCGTTGTACCTTGATGCCAGTTTGGGCAACATTTGCAAACTTAATCGTGTTATTTTCACTTGCCCAAATTGCGTCAGCCAAGTCGAGTCCGACTTTTTTAGCATCTACGTCATAGGCTGCAACAAATTTGATGTCGCTGATGTGATAGCCACCAAGGACAGCGTGCATAAGTCCTGGTATCTCTACATCCGTGGCCGCATCCTGGTAGTAAGTAACACCTTGAATTAGCGAATTAGCACAGTTTCCAACTCCGATAATTGCAACTCTAATATCCTTGCTATTTCCATTATTACTATTTTCTGACAATTAAGACTCCCGTTCGTTTTTCTTCATCTCTTCTAACCAGATAATTTCTCGCTCGATAGAATCTAAAGAATGATTTCGCCATTCTGTTAAATACTTGTCGGCGCCCTTCGGACTTTTGGCAATTTCGCTGCGGAGTACTTCAGCTTTATCAACCAAACGGCGATGGCGACCTTCAAGAATTTGCAACCGATTGGTTGGCGGCGTTGGACTAAAAAATGCAAAGCGAACTTCAAAACTCTCGTCATCCCAATCATCTGGTCCGGCTTGTGAAGTTAAAGCAGCGAAGTGCTTTTTACCCTTAGAGCTAATCGCGTAAATAATTCGCGAGCGCCTAGAAAGGGCTGGTGCCGCTAGTTTTGATTCTTCAATCAAACCGGCTTCCAACATTCGACGTAGTTGCGGATAGAGAACAGAGAATGAAAGTGCTCGAAATGGCCCATAGATTGCGATTAGGCGCTTTCGAAGTTCATATCCATGCAGATTGCCTTGGCTCAAAAGAGCCAAAAGGGAGAACTCCAGCGCAGCTGTTCTAGAACGCATCTTCACTCCTTTAGGCATTTCCGGTATATCTATTTGTTATATCTATTCGATATATCGTTGCGATAGTTAACTCGATATATGCCTCAATAGCAACTCCAACGCGCCTATGGCGGTTATTGTTCGCATGTGAGCTTCCCAATACCTACTCGAATCTGGGAATACGTCATTGCCGCCATCATCATTATTTTGGCGCCTGGACCCTCGGTCCTCTTCGTAATAGCCCGTGCCATCGCCTGGGGACGCGCTACGGCGGTCGCTACCGTGGCCGGCAACGTTCTAGGGGCATTTTCACTCTCTGTAGTCGTTGCAATTGGCTTGGGCCCAATCTTGCAGCGCTCCCACCTAGCCTTCACTGCGGTTCAGATGATTGGCGGCTCCTACCTGATCTACCTAGGAATCGATGCCATAAAACATAGCCAGATCCACGCAACGGATATGACTAACCAAGGCGAAGTACGTCCAACAGTCTGGCGCTCTATGCGCGATGGCTATTGGGTCGGCGCACTAAATCCAAAAGGCGTGGTTTTCTTCGCCGCAATCCTTCCCCAGTTTGTTGATCGCGAGCGCGGGAATGTAACCGGTCAGCTAATTTTTATGGGCGCAATCTTTGCGGTGATCGCTTTCTTCTCTGATGGCGGTTGGGGCGTGCTCGCTGGAACTATTCGAAATTGGCTGGCCACCGAGATCAAGCGGTTGGTCCGCATGCGACTTACCGGCGGAACGGTCATGATCCTGCTTGGACTATTTACCTTGATCTCCGCGATTCGTCGCCGTTGATGTCGGTGGCCTGTAGCAAACTTAGCTTCAGCAAATCAAAATAAACTGCCTAAAAAGCCGAGAAAAGTAGGAAACCATGGAACTTTCAGAGAACGCCCGCGCATTTATTAGCCCAAGTGATTTAACTTTCTCCTGGGATGGCTGTCACCGCTGCCTTTGGCTTTATTACAACCACCAAGTTAAGGCGCCACTGTTCATGCCACTAGTTGGCGAGATTGCCGAGATGCAAGAACTCTCCTGCCTTGGAAAAACTTCAGCCGATTTACATCCGGCAATTCCAGAAGGCAAAGTTGAATCGCATGGTGGTTGGGTTGTATCCAAGCCGATAGAAGTAGGCGGCCAAGTAACTCCTTACGCAATTCGCGGTAAGTATGACTTGCTAATGGAATTTCCAGATGGCACTTATGGCGTCGTAGATTGCAAATTTCAAGCACGAGATAGCGATAAGAGTGGGTTCTACTCCCCACAGCTTGAGGCATACGCATTTGGTTTAGAGAATCCCGCTAAAGGCGAGCCCAAGCAGATCTCATCACTGGGGCTTTTAGTCTGGTCTCCAGTAAAAATTCGCGGCAATTCATCGGGCAACTTTGGCATGGAACTAAAATGCAGTTGGTACCCCATGGAGCGTAATCCCGAGGCGCTGCAATCTAGGTTAAGCGAATTCATTGGAGTAATTTCTGGCAAAGTCCCAGAATCAAAAACCAAATGCGATCAATGCTCGTATGTTGAAAAACGGGCAACAATCCTTAGCGCAATTTAAAAACTTTTACTCTTTCGTACGCTTTTTAGTCTGGGGCTTAGCTTCAGGCTTTGGGGCGACCTTCTTTATTTGCTTTTCAGCCTTCTCGGCTTCACGTCGAGCTTTCAAGATATTAGCCTTAGCTTCGGAGGCGTAAATATCAACATACTCTTGCCCAGATAGTTCTTGAATCGCATTCATAATTTCATCGGTGATTTCACGAAGTACCTTTAGATCTGAAGTATCTCCGGCGAAATAGAGCGGTTCACCAAAGATCATTTCGACCCGACGAACTTTGGGTACTACTTGTCCAGTAGGTTGAATTTCAGCCGTATTAAACATTGCTACCGGAACGATCGCTGCGCCAGATTCAATCGCCATTCGCGCAATACCAGTGCGCCCCCTGTATAACTTTCCATCGGGAGATCTGGTTCCTTCTGGGTAGATGCCAATACAAGCACCCTCACTTAACAAATCTAATCCGGTCAAAAGTGCTGCTTCACTTCGCCGACCACCAGAACGATCAACTGGTACTTGGCCCAGTGCAATAAATGTGATTTTCTTAATGAAGCCTTTAATTCCTGGTGAAGTGAAGTATTCACTCTTCGCAAGGAAGGTAACTTTGCGCGGGACAACCAATGGCATAAAGATCGAGTCGCTAAATGAGAGGTGATTGGAGGCAATGATCACTGGACCTGATTGCGGGACATTGCGAAGGCCCGTCACCTTAGGGCGAAAGAGCAGCGTAAGGATTGGGATCAAAAACGATTTGAGTGTCTGATAAATCATTGCCGCGCTCCCTTCATGCAGGACTTCTTGGATAGCTTGGATAAATTGGAATACTTGCCAAACAACCCTAGGGGGATAATTTAGGGGTTATTCCACTCTTATGACACCATCTGAGCGTGAGTAATACCTCTCTAAACCCAGATATCCCTAATTCCGAAGGGCTGCGAATCGCGGGCGGGAAAACTGGAATATTAATGTTGCACGGATTCACTGGATCCCCAGCATCTATTAAGCCTTGGGCGCTCTCCTTAGCAGCAGAAGGTTTTACAGTTTTTGCTCCAAGAGTTGCCGGCCATGGCACAAAGATTCAAGATTTAAATAATTCAACTTGGGAAGATTGGTACGACAGTATTGAATCTGAATATTTAGAACTCAAAAAAGTTTGTGATCGAGTTTTTGTCGCAGGCTTTTCTGCCGGGGGCGCACTTGCGCTACGTCTAACTCAGATCCGCGGTTCAGAACTTGAAGGGCTAATCCTTCTGAATGCTTCGATTTATGATGAGCGAAAATTCATGCATTTCGTTCCAGCCCTCTCCAAAATACTTGCCACGGTTCGCGGCGGTGTCAGCGATGTTGCAAAACCAAATCCACCGAAACACGGATATGACCGGATACCACTTCGGGCGCTTTCCTCACTGCAAAAGCTGTGGAAAATTGTTGAACGCGATCTCTACCTGGTAGATCTCCCGTTGATGGTTGCCTATTCGATAAATGATCACGTCGTGCATCCGGTTTGCAGCGAAACTATTATCAATAACGTCTTTTCGGTTGATATCCGAGAGATTGCTTTTGAGAAATCATTTCATAACGTAGCCCTAGATTTCGACGCAGAATTATTAAATGAAGAAACTCTCGCTTTCATACTCGATGTAATGTCAGGTGAGCTCGCCCGCGGTGAATCTAGTTCGGCATTTGATGAGCGAGATCTAATCGATGCTGAGTTTGAATCAATAGTTTCTGGTTTATCACTGGATGAATCATCCCCTAGCAACTACTTGGATGATTTGGATCGAGTTGAAAATGCGACCGAGCGCTTCATACAGCCAGATCCAATTCTCCCAAAGGTTGACCAAGCTTCACGGGCAGCACTTGTTGGAATATTTGGCGGCGCCCTCTATTTATTGATTGAAATCATCACTGGCTTTGATTTTCTCGGCCTTGGCCCCTGGCCAGGAGTTCTCGGATTTGTTGGTGGAATTGCGACCTACATCTGGCGAACAGCGCGCCGTGACGATGATTTTGATGATGGGGTAATTCTTTAACGCCTTGCTAAATCAGCAACACCAATTAAACCGGCATCGTTCTCAAGTTTTGCACCAACAATTCGTGGTGATGGGTGCTTCCCGGCAAATGGCATAACCCGCTCCATTGCGATTCGAGCCGGGCCAAGTAAAAGTTCGCCTGCTTCGACTACGCCACCGCCAATAATCACTAACGCTGGATCAAAAGCCATAGCCAAAGTTGCGATTCCCATTCCGAGCCAGTCTCCGGTTTCACCAAGCACCTTTATTGCTAGTACATCTCCATCAAGAGCTGCCTTTGTAATGTGCGCACCGGTTAGCCCCGTAACTGTGCCATCGCCTAGCGCAAGCAAACTGCGTGCGGCATCTGGATTACTTTCAATAGCTTCTTTTGCACGCCGCATTAACGAACTGCCAGAAGAATATTGTTCGAAACATCCTTTGACACCACAGCCACATAAAATTCCATCTGGAACAACTCGAATGTGCCCAAATTCAGCTGCAGTTCCATCGGCGCCTCGGTGAAGCTCACCGTTTATGACAACTGCACCGCCCAAACCAGTTCCGACAGTCAAAATCAAAACATTCTTCTCACCACTGCCAGCGCCATGACGAGCCTCGGCCCAAGCGGCAGCATTCGCATCATTTTCAACAACAACTTTTACGCCGATCAACTTATCAATAGCGCCAGCAATATCAACACCGTTCCAGTTTGCAATGTTAGGTGCACCGATCATTGTTCTGCGATCACTCGAGACCAGTCCTGCTGCCGAAATTCCAATAAATTTACTTGGGAATTCTGCCAATAGTTCCTGAATTACTTCTGCGATCACTTTGTTAAGTTCATCGCCGCCAGACTTTGGGGTGTCGCGGCGAACCTTCTTTTGGATGACGCCATTTTCATCTACCGCACCACCGAGAACCTTTGTTCCGCCGACGTCTATTCCAATACTTACAATACTTACATCCGGCTGGTTCAAATCTTTAGCCTTCTATTTTCTTCTTCAACTGATTGAGCGCTTGATCAATTGTTGCGCGCTCCGCCTTTTGTCGCATCATTGCCGGCACTGGCATTGATAGTCCAACCGTTAATTCATAAGTAACTGTGGTTGTGTCATCGCCATTGTCTTTGATCAAATAAGAACCAGTCATTTCAGTTAACAAATCAGCGTCATCGAGTGAGAAATCTAATCGACTTGGTGCGCCTGCCCAGTCATAATCCAAAGTGACGCGATCTTTCATAACCCCAGCATCAATCGACATCTTGACTTTGGTTGCACGATCGGTGGCATCCTTTTCAAGCACCTCAACCGATTTAATTGCGCTCGACCAGTTTGGATATTCAGCAAGGTCAAATAAGACCTTGCAAACTTCATCGGCCGACGCCTCAATTGTGATGGAATTCTTTGATAAATCGCTCATGCCGCAAGGATAGTGGACAGCCGGCGCCACCAGATCTAGCAAATTTCGGTGCGCCCGCGCTAGCGTTCCTCCATGGAACAGTTCTCAGTGCCGGCCATAGTGCCCCCAGCTACTTCTGGAAATTTAACTGACCTAGTCACCGATCGCGCAAAGAGGGAACCAAATCGCATAACGCTCTCTCGCCCACTCGGAGATGGTTGGCAAGGTGTTAGCGCGATTGAGTTTGATTCAGAAATTCGAGCAGTTGCTAAAGGTTTGATCGCATCAGGAATCCAGGTCGGCGAACGCATCGGGATTATGGCGAAGACTCGTTACGAGTGGACCGTCCTTGATTTTGCTATCTGGTTTACCGGAGCAGTATCCGTACCGATTTATGAAACTTCAAGTGGCGAACAAGTTGAATGGATTCTCTCGGATTCTGATGCCGTTGCAATTATCGTCGAAACCCCGCAGTTGCGCGAAGCTGTTACACCGGTCTTGCCTGCTAAATGTAAAAATATTTGGACTATAACTGACGGTGCACTTGATCACTTAGTTAAAGCGGGCGAAAGTATTTCTGATGAGCAAGTGGAGTCACGTCGGATAACTCCAAAACCAGAATCATTGGCAACTTTGATTTACACATCTGGAACTACAGGCAAGCCAAAGGGCGTGCAGTTAACCCACGGAAACTTCTTATCGGAGTGCGGCAATGTCGTGCAAGGTGCCAGTGATTTATTCTTGAAGCCGGGTGGTTCAACTTTATTGTTCCTGCCGGTCGCACATGTTTTTGGTCGCATGGTTCAAGTTGGTGCAATTACTGCCGGACTTCATCTAGCGCATTGTGGGGATATCACAAGACTTCCAATTGATCTCGCCTCCTTCAAACCTACTTTCGTACTTGCAGTCCCCCGTATCTTTGAAAAAATTTACAATGGCGCAGAGGCTCGAGCAGATGCTGCTGGTAAAGGTTCGATTTTCCGTCGTGCCGCTGCTACCGCTGTCGCATACAGCGAAGGTTTGGATTCTAAAAAGATCAGCATCGGTCTAAAAATTAAACATAGAATTTTTGACAAGTTGGTATACGCAAAGATTCGCGCAGGTATGGGCGGTCGAGTAGAAGCAGCAATCTCAGGTGGTGCACCATTAGGAGCCAGATTGGGCCACTTCTATCGCGGCGCTGGTATAAACATTTTGGAAGGCTATGGACTTACTGAAACCACAGCCGGCGCAACTTTAAACTTATCGTCATCACAAAAAGTTGGTTCGGTTGGCCGACCACTTCCCGGAACCACAATCAAAATCGCGGAAGATGGCGAAGTATTAATTAAGGGTGAAATCGTTATGGCCGGATACTGGCAGAACGATGGCGCCAATAAAGAAGTATTTACATCAGATGGCTACTTCCGAAGTGGCGACCTGGGAGTAATTGATGAAAGTGGCTACCTATCAATCGTTGGCCGCAAAAAAGAATTAATCGTTACATCCGGTGGAAAAAATGTGGCGCCAGCCGTATTGGAAGATCGAGTCCGCTCCCATCCACTAGTTAGCCAATGTGTTGTCGTTGGTGACAACAAACCATTTATCGCCGCTCTTATAACAATCGATCCCGACGCAATCAAAAGCTGGATCGTTGCAAATAAGAAGGATGGTGCCAGCATCCAATCGTTAGTTAATGATCCAGATCTGTTAGCCGTCATTCAAACCGCGGTTGATGAAGCGAATAAGGCGGTAAGCCGCGCGGAATCCATACGTAAATTTAAAATCCTGCCCAATGACTTCACAATCGCTGGCGGACAACTCACCGCCAAGTTATCGATCAAACGTCACGTAATTAACGCCGAGTATGCAAAGGAAATCGCTGGCCTCTTCGATGAATAGTAAATAAGCATGAATCTTTCCCGAAGTATTCATGATGAGCTCTCCGAAGACTTACTGGAGATTAGCTATCAATTTGATTCAATCATTGGCCGTGATGAAATTTCTAATCAATCGCGGGGTCAGATTCGTACTATCCAATCTGAAATTACTTCCCTCGTGGAAAAACTCCGTCATGAAATTCTTAACAGGGTTGGCACTGAGGGAATAGTCTTTTCAATCGAAATCCGTGCGCAAATCTCATTGATAAAGAAGTTAACGCAAGCTTTGGAATCGACGCCTGAAACGCAAAGGCTGCTTGTAACGTTAGCCGAAATTTTAGCCTTCCCTCTTAGCTACCTAACTGGTGAGAAATTAGGGATGCGAGATACTTATGACTTAACAAAACGCGAAAAAGAAGTCTTGAAAATTCTTCCACGTGGACTTACCGCAAAGGCTATGGCAAGTGAACTTTTTCTGACCGAAGCAACCGTGAAAACTCATCTAGCAGCTATTTACCGAAAATTGGGAGTAGCAAATCGCACGCAAGCAATTGCGGTAGGGCTGGATTCCAAACTTCTAACCTTTTAGAAGGAGGGCGAAACGCGCTCCCCAACTATTCCAATTCCAATCAGAGACCGCCCATTCACGGCCGCGTTTGCCAAGGCGATCAATCAACACAGGATCACGCAGAAGTTCTATTGCAGTATTCGCAATTGCCTCAAGATCATTACCGCCAACTACATAACCTGTTTCACCAATTAAAACCGCATCCGGTGCGCCCCCAGAATCACCAGCGATGACCGGCAATCCGCAAGCACTAGCCTCTAGATAAACAATTCCAAGTCCTTCGACTTCAAGACCGAAAAGCCTTGATCTACTAGGCATTGCAAAAATATCTGCCATATTTAAATACCTAGGCAAATCCTCGTAAGAAACTCGACCAACAAATATCACATTCTCCTGCAAGCCCAACTTCGTAACCAAATTCTTTAGATATTCGCCACGTGGACCTTCACCAACTATTACTAATACAACATTGGGAATTGCGCGCTTTATTTGTGGCAGCGCAGCAATCAATCGATCCTGTCCCTTTCGATGTACCAACCTACCAACGCAAATAATTGTTGGCCGATTTCCGATCTGGTATTTTGCGATCAGATCAATCGGCTTGCTTGAGGGTGTGAAATGTTCAACATTAATTCCAGGTGCAATTTGAACCAGCTGGGCTTTACTTCCAACTGCCGTTGCCATCGCCCCTCGTGTGAAATCGCCCAGGTAAGTCAGAACATCGCTGCTATTTCCAATTCGACGCATCGCAAAACGGAACGGAATTACCTTTGACCACCAAACTTCGTGGCCGTGAGTCATGCCGATAACCCGCACGGCCCCCGCCTTGCGCAAATTTGGTGCCATCCAAGCAAGTGGCGCACTCGCACCAAACCAGACAGTCTTAGTGCCGTGAGATCGCATAACTCGCTTAATATTTGAAATGACACGTGGAGTTGGCAGAAGTACACGTGATTTATCGCGAATTACAACAACGCCAAGCCGTTCATTTAACTCTTGATCGAACTTCTGAGACCCAAGTTGTGAGGAGGTATAGATAACGATTTCGTGGCCATTTAGTTGTTCCAGTAAACCAAGGATGAAAGTTTCAATACCACCAGCGCGTGGTCCAAGGTCGTTGGTTACTAAAAGGACCGGACGAGAACTAAATTCGGCGGGCGCCATAAAAACTTAATGAACCAAAGGATCCGCTAAAACCCTCAACCTTGACGCGCGCGCCTGGATGCGGAGCGTTAACCATTCGGCCACCGCCTAAATAAATTCCAACGTGCGAGATGTAATGATGGCGACCAAAGAAAACTAAATCACCTGGTTGCAATTTATTGAAAGCAACCTTCTTGCCATAATTTGCTTGAGCGGCTGCCGAGTGCGGCATCGAAACTCCTGCAGCGCCAAATGCTCGCATCGTCAATCCGCTGCAATCCCAGAGAGTTGGACCGGCTGCACCAAATACGTAGCGATCACCGATCTGCTTAATAGAGAAACGAAGCGCAAGCGCGCCGCGACCGGAACCTAAATTGGCTTTTGCAACAAGTGCGTTTGATGCTGCTTGATCGGCATTTTCTTGATCATTAACTAATCGAGCTAGACGTTCGCGCTCAGCCTTTGTAAGACTAGCGAGCAGTTTCTCTGCTTGCGCTAATTTATCCTGCGCCGCTGCTTGTTGCGCGGTGTACCTAGCTTGGGCTGCTTTGGCAAGTGCAACTTTGTCATTAACAGTAAGCGAAGTTGCTGTTAAACGTTGCTTCGCTGCCGAATATTGGCGAAGTTGCAACGATTGTTTTCTGGTAACCGCTTCGAGCGAGCCAGCAGCTGCCAGATACAAACTCGGGTCTGAAGAAAATAGAAGTTCCATGCTCTGGCTAATGCCGCCAGATTTATATTGTTCGCGCGCAATATTGCCTAGCGAAGCTTTAAATTGTGAGACCGTGACTGCTTGCGCTGCTGCTTGCTTTTGAACTGAGGCAAGTGTGCGATTCAATGAATTTAATTCCACTTGGGCTTGCTGCGCGGCTTCCCCGGCACTTGCCGCATCTTCCTGAAGCGCACGAACTTTCAGCCTTACATCAGCTAAATTTGGCGCCGCTTGCGAAGGCTGCGAAATAAAAATTAAGTTCGAGAAAAGTAGAGCTGTAGATGTGATCCCCAAAATTGCAGATCGAACGCTCTTCCTTGAAATCATCGGGTTAGGGTACCTATTGGAAAGGTGTGAACTCAAGCCAAAATCGATTTGCGCCTAATTTAAGCGGGAATTAACTCAAATTAAATTGCGAAACTAGTTTGCAGCGCTCGAAAATCGAAGTGGCGGTACCAACCCTTTCTCAGATAACACTGAGATCGCATTGACTTCTTTATCTGATATCCCACTCGCTGGATTTGGCAGGATTTCTAGTAGAACTGATACAACGCAATCATCACAAGAGATGTTGCGCATGGTGCAACTTTCGCAATCTATGATCATGGTTAGAGGTTAGCCGTGGGCACTGACAGGCACTTACAAGGACTTATAGGGACTTATAGGGCTAGTAGTACCGTTGGACCATGACGGTAAGCGCGAATATCATCCTGGGATCTGATGGCAGCACCGCGCTTGAAGGCTCATCTAGGGCGCTTACAGACGCGACCGATCGTGAACGCTTCCATAAAATTCGAAGCGGCATCGATGCCATATTGATTGGCGGCAATACCGCTCGCAACGAGCCGTATGGCAAGACACCCGTTCCACTTCTTGTAGTTTCAAAGCGCAACGAAATCCCGGAACCTATTCGAGCCAACCCATTAGCAAGTGTTTGGAACCTATCCCCTATGGCGGCCCTGCAGAAGGCCATCACGGATTTTGGTCAAAATATCTTGATTGAATCTGGGCCAAAACTTCTATTGGAATTACTAAGAGAAGGGGCTGTCGATGAATTATTTATCACGATCTCACCAAAAACTGGTGGTGAAGGGCGGATTGAAATCAGTGAGTTAACCAATGGTTTTGTTGAAACTTCTCGCGAAGAGGTTTCCGGCACGATATTTTTAAAGTTCTTAAAAAATTAAATTAATCGACTGGCTTAACCGAGTGAGATAACCGCGACTCCTCCAACAGCAAGAATAATTCCCAGGTACTGAACTTTATGTAAACGCTCGTGCAAGAAGCGAAAAGCCAGTAGAGCTGTAACAATTGGGAATAGCGATCCAAGAACCATCGCGATTGATACCAAGCCCTTAGTTGTTGCCAGACCAAGAAAATAATTTGCCAAGAAGTCCGTGCCACCGATTATGAATAAAATTCGATAATCAATAAGTGCAAAACCGCCAACGCTGCGATATCGGAGTGCAATTAAGGCACAAATCGAAATTGTAATGACGCGCATCGCAGTCATCGTTAACAAGGAACTCGTTTTAGATCCTTGGGCCATGAAAGTTAGCGCTGTTCCAAAACCCACCGCCGCGCCAACGCCATATAAAAGAGGTTTTAACGGCAAACCCTTAATGATGTCTGGACCCGAAGCGCAGAATGCGCCAGCAAGTGCGATTGCCATGCCAATAAACTGAATTGATTTGGGACGCTCGCCACCAATGAATGCAACAGTTAGCGGAATAATTGCGCTGAGCGAACTAATTGGCGATACAACGCCCATACGACCGGTTGCAAGACCGGAATAGAAAGAAGTGAGGCCTAGAAATCCGGCAATGCCAGCGCCAATAGCTGGAATGAAATAACCATTCCAACTTAGCGTTGGATTCTTATAACTGCCACTGGCAATTACGATCACAACGCCAACAACTAATCCCATAGTTTGGGAGACGCCAGTGACTGCAAGGGCCTTGTAGCGCTTGGCCAAATTTCCACCTAGGAAATCCGCGGTCCCCCAAAGGAGGCTAGATACAAGTGCCAGGATCGAAGCCATTGGCGAACATTAGCCCAAGGTGCGCAAAGGGAAGGCAAGTACTCGCGCCTCCCAAGTTAAAGTTGGTAAGAGCCTTACCATTAACTAATGCGCGAGCCCACGTTCGATGAAATTATCTCGGAAATTCGTGCGCTTAAAGTTAGAAACGAAATCCTCTTTGAAGAAGTTCCAGCGCCACAAAAATTAGCGCCATTTGCTCTCGCTATGACAGCGGATGTTTTAGAAGATGCGGCAACCGGAAGATTTGTTCTGCTTCACGATCCAGATGGCCAAGATGGTTGGTCTGGAAAATTTCGCTGCGTTACTTTTGTACGTGCTGCAATTGATAATGAGATGGCGAGTGATCCATTGCTCTGCGATATCGGTTGGACTTGGTTGATGGAATCCCTTGCAAGAAACGATTGCGACTTTACTGCGCCCAGTGGCACGGTGACTCGAGTTGCAAGTGCGTCGTATGGAACACTAGAAAATATTGATGATGGTTCCGAGTTAGAAGTTCGCGCATCTTGGACGCCGACAACTGGAAGACATCTTGCTAACAACGTTATGGCCTGGCTTGAACTTCTTGAACTTTCTGCTGGGCTGCAACCAATCCCGCAAGGTGTAACGCAGCTCAGTCGTGCAAAACTAGCAAATCAAAATTAAGAAATTAAATGGCTAATCCCCTTCTTGCGCCGAGCGCTGGCATCCCGCCACTAGTAATTTCACAATCAGGCTTAGCCGAAGTTATCTCAGAACTGCTCAAAGGATCTGGGCCGATAGCGGTAGATGCTGAACGTGCCTCTGGATACAAATACTCAGCTCGGGCGTATCTAATTCAAATCAAGCGGAACGGTGGTGGATTACACCTGCTTGACCCAATTGCAATTGGCACAACCGAACTCTGGAAAGAAATGTCTGATTCTTTTCAAGATGAGGAATGGATTATCCATGCCAGTACCCAAGATCTGCCGTGTCTGCGCGAACTTGGGATAAATCCAACAAAGATATTTGATACTGAATTAGGTGGTCGTATTGCAGGTTGCGAGCGCGTCGGCCTGGGACCGCTGACTGAAAGTTTGTTGGAAGTTCAACTCGCTAAAGAACATAGCGCCGTTGATTGGTCTATCCGGCCATTGCGCGAGGAATGGTTAAATTACGCAGCACTTGATGTTGAACTTTTGGTTGAGCTGCGCGATGAAGTTTGGAAATTACTTGAGTCTCAGGGAAAACTTGAGTGGGCGTTAACTGACTTTGCTGCAATCCTTGCCGCTCCCCCACCGCCACCCCGCGAAAATCCTTGGCGCCGAACTTCAGGAATGCACAAAGTTCGCGACCGCAGAACGCTGGGAATTATTCGAGATCTTTGGCAAGCTCGAGATAGTTATGCACGAGCAATCGACTTGGCTCCGGGGCGGGTTTTCAATGATGAAACCCTGGTTGATGTTGCAACAAAACGCCCGACGGAAATTGATGAGTTCAAAAAGATTATTCAAAGGCGCTCTCGTGTAGTTGATCCCCCTATTAAGGAATGGTTTGCGATTCTCCAAAGCGCACTTTCAACACCAGAATCAGAGCTGCCAGAACTTCGGACGCCATCAAATGGCTTACCGCCAGTTAAATTGTGGGCCACGCGCAATCCATTGGGTTTTGCTCGTGTGACTCATGCCAGGGCTGCAGTTGCTGCAAAGTCGCTGGAACTGTCCATACCCGTAGAAAATTTAATCTCGCCAGAGGCAGTTCGAAGGTTGTGTTGGGCCGAACCGCCTGCTGACATGGTGGCACTAGACCAGGTTGGCGGTGTAAGCGAATATGTAAGCGCCACACTGCTTGAACTCGGCGTGCGGCCTTGGCAGATATCCCAGACTGGGCCAGAGCTCGCCGTGGCTCTGCTTGCAACCGAACCCCTTGTAATTGCACCGGATCCCGAAGAAGAGGCTGCCGGGGCTGCGGTAGAACCGGTAGAAGAGGTACGCGAAATAGAAAACGTTTAATTACGCAACATTCGAGTTGCGTAATTCCTTATCTTGGATTTAGGCTTACCTCATGTTGAGCACATTCTTGATAGCCCTTCGCGAGGGGCTCGAAGCTTCACTCATTATCGGAATTCTGGTCGCCTACTTAACTCGCACCAACCGCAAGGCGGCCCTGCCATGGTTATGGCTTGGCGTGGCAACAGCCGTTGTTCTTAGTTTGGGTCTCGGGGCCTTCTTAAGTTTTACTTCAACTCAGCTTTCAGTTCGTGGTGAAGAAATATTTGCAGGCACCACATCCCTTGCTGCAGTCGCATTAGTGACAATCATGGTTTTCTGGATGAAGAACAGCGCTCGTGGACTTCGAGATGAACTGCAAGGCAAAGTGGATCACGCTTTGGGATTCGGTAAATTCGCCCTCGTATCAGCTGCTTTTTTTGCAGTAGCACGAGAAGGTTTAGAGACCGCACTCTTTGTCTTCACTAATTTCAAAACTGTTTCGAAAGATAGCGCACCTTCAATCGGCCTAACCTTAGGCTTGATCGCAGCGATCGCACTTGGTGTTGGTATTTATCGCAGAAGTATTAAATTAAATTTAGGAAAGTTTTTCACTATTACCGGTTCAGCGCTTTTGGTAGTTGCTGGCGGCGTGCTATCCCACGGAATATCTGAGTTCCAGAAATTTGGCGCTCTCCCGGGGGCTAACACTTACATTTGGAATTGGCGCGGCGCGAATTCAATTTTGACCACCGTCCTAGAAGGAACTATCGGTATCGGAACCAGCCTAACTTGGCTTCAGATTCTGGTTTGGGGCGTCTACCTCTCTGTTGCACTTCGCTTCTACTTGGTGAAGGCCGCCACCAAGCCGGTTGAAAAACTAATAAACGCCTAGCGTTCCTTTTTAATCTACTCACTAGTAACCTAAGGTTATGAGCGAACGAGTCGTACTTGTCGATGCAGTTAGATCCCCTTTTGGCAAAGCTGGAAGTCTTTATTCTGGAACTAGAGCCGATGACATCATGGTGCGCACGCTGCGCGGCCTACTTGAGCGAAATCCAAAAGTATTACCAAACCAGATAGACGATGTTGCAATTGCTGCAGCAACCCAAACTGGTGATCAAGGAATGAATATCGGTCGCAGCGTTTCACTTCTCGCCGGTATCCCAGACAGCGTTCCGGGCTATTCAATCGATCGTTGGTGCGCGGGTGCACTAACTGCGGTAACAACAGTTTCTGGTGCAATCGCGATGGGACAGTATGACATTGCAATTGCTGGTGGCGTCGAACATATGGGAAACCACCCAATGGGCGATGGTATGGATCCCAATCCCCGTTACTTGGCTGAGAAATTAGTTGATACTGATGCACTTCAAATGGGCGCTACCGCCGAGAGATTGCATGACAAATTTCCGCATTTAACAAAAGAGCGTGCCGATAGATATGCAGTCGCTTCCCAAAATAAAACAGCAGCGGCATATGCTGCAGGAAAAATACAGCGAGATTTAATTCCAGTTGCGGTTCGTTCCGAAGAACTCGGGTGGGGCATTGCAACGGTTGATGAACCGCCACGGCCTGGCACAACGCTAGAAGCACTCGCCGCACTTAAAACACCATTTCGTGCTGCCGGTCGGGTCACTGCGGGAAATGCCGCTGGATTAAATGACGGTGCCACCGCTGCAATACTTGCAAGTGAATCAAAAGCGCTCGAATTAGGTTTAACAATTAAGGCCAAGTTAGTTTCTTTCGCATTTGCAGGTGTCGCACCAGAGATTATGGGATACGGACCAGTGCCGAGCACAATAAAAGCGCTGGCAAAGGCTGGGTTAAAGATCGAAGATATTGGACTCTTTGAAGTTAATGAGGCGTTCGCTATTCAAGTTCTATCATTCTTAGATCACTTTGGAATTAGTGATGACGATCCCAGAATTAACCCAGTAGGTG
>Ga0194037_1000701_pt1 | contig 25867 bp, 20 predicted proteins | sample JunL306m_MetaG_FD_148653 | JGI IMG/M metagenome (GOLD analysis project Ga0194037, IMG submission 148653) | Anoxic zone freshwater microbial communities from boreal shield lake in IISD Experimental Lakes Area, Ontario, Canada - Jun2016-L304-6m | ecosystem: Environmental > Aquatic > Freshwater >...
ACCACCGTTTGTAGCAGGCCGAACGCCAGTATCGCGACTGTGATGCCGAGAATTGTCAGCAGCGTACGCAGCCGATGCCTGAATGCGTTGCGGGCAATCAGTTTAAGAAAGAACATCGTTCAGCACGCCTTTTTCCAGTTGGCGGATGATGTGTGCCCGCTCTGCAGCACGCGGATCATGGGTAACCATAATGATAGTTTTCCCGAACTCGCTGTTGAGCTGTGCCATCAACTGTAAGATCTCTTCGGCAGATACCCGGTCCAGGTCTCCGGTCGGTTCGTCGGCGACCAGTATGGCAGGGTCGGTAACAATGGCCCGGGCGATGGCAACCCGTTGCTGCTGGCCGCCGGAAAGCTGTGAGGGATAATGCTCCATTCGATCGGACAGACTGACTACTGCCAAAGCCGCCTCGACATGTTCGTGACGTGCGCGGCGGGAAAGCGAGGTTAATAGTAGAGGCAGTTCGACATTTTCAAAGGCGGTCAGCACCGGAATCAGGTTGTAAAACTGGAAGATGAATCCAACGTGCGAGGCTCGCCAACCTGCCAGCGTAGCTTCATTAAGCGTGGCGATATCAACCCCGTCTATGACGATTGATCCACTATCGACGCTATCGATACCGGCAATCAGATTGAGCAGGGTTGATTTTCCTGAGCCGGAAGGTCCCATCAATGCCAGAAACTCACCCCTGGCAATGGTAAAAGATATATTATCGAGCACCGGAACCGGCTGATTGCCGCGCCGGTAAGCTTTTGAAACAGAATTTATGGTAACGATCGCTTGTTCGCTGATGACTTCCATTACAATTTCTTTTCAGGCAGAGATATTTTGATGCCATCCGTGACTTTGTCGAGCGGTTTGAGAACAACCTTGTCTCCTGATGTAATGCCGCTCACTTCACGCAGATCGCCCAGCTTGGCACCACTGCTAACCGGGGTAAAAACGGCTCGATCTCCAACGACCAGATAGACACCGGTGCGCCCGGCTATACTGACGAGAGCAGCCGGATTGACCACAATTCGTGCTTTTTTATCAGCCGCTAACGCTTGCCGTTCCAGAAACGCGACTTTCGCACTCATCTCCGGCAGGATACGTTCGTTCCGCTCCAGAAACCGAATCTTGACCATGATTGATGCCTTGCTGCGGTCTGCTGTTGGTACGATGGTATGAACGATCCCCTGAAACCGGCTGCCGGGCAGGGCGTCAAGGGTAATCTCGCAGGGCTGGCCTTTTTTTATCTGTGAAAGGTTGGATTCAGACACGTCAGCCTCAACCTGGAGCGAGGACAGATCTGCGATGGAGACAACCGCCGCTTTTGCATTGGCGGCTGAGCCCAGTGGGGTAATAATGTCCCCGACATCGGCATTTTTGGTCAGGATAACGGCATCAAACGGTGCTCTGATCAGGCTGTATCCCAGATTGATTCTGGCCAACTGCAAGCCGGCGTCAGAGCTTCGTATGCCGGATTCAGCGGAGGATGTGACTGCGCTACTTCGCTTAAAACGGGCTTCAGCAGCGTCATATTCGGCCTGTGACACTATTCCCTGCCGTAGCAGTTCCTTCTGGCGCCGGTACGATTGTTCGGCGTCATTCATTTCTGCCCGTGCTTGCTCCCGGGCAGCTAATGCAGTTGCTGTCTGAGCTTCCGCCTGGCGGACAAGCGCCTCAAGATCCCGGTTTTCCAGTCTGGCAATGACCTGTCCGGCGGTCACACGACTTCCTTCTTCAACACCGATCCACTCCAGTCGACCGGTTGTTTTTGAGGCAACAGCCGCCTTGCGCTGGGCAACTACATAGCCGCTTGCGTTAAGAAGTGTGAAAGATTGCGTTGGAAAGTATCTGACAACGGTGGTTGTTTCGACCGTAAGCGACCGATTGCGGGAGAAAAAATATGCAGCAGTTGCACATGCAACAACCAGTAACGCAATACCAGCGTAACGGACCGATCTGCGCGGAGCGCTGCGGGTGGGGGCAGGCTGTGTTCTATCGATGGCAAGTTTGCTGATGCTGTCAGATGTCATTGCTGATCACTCCTTAGTGCCGTTTTTTGTCATATCATGTTTGTCGCAAATTGTGAAGCATTGTATAAATATTTGTAAAAACTTATTTATTTTGGAGAATTTCCTTGAGTGGCTGTTATTTTATATAAATCTGTGGTATACAAAACGCACTACACTGGATGATAGCTATCCAGAACACACTATTCCATGCAAGGGGGCAGTTCATGAGTGAAATTGTAGATGTCTATGCCAGAGAAATACTGGATTCACGAGGGAATCCAACGTTGGAGGTAGAAGTTTTTCTGGAGTCAGGAGCTTTTGGACGTGCTGCGGTGCCATCGGGCGCCTCAACCGGCGAACGTGAGGCGATGGAACTGCGTGACGGTGATAAATCCCGTTACCTCGGTAAAGGTGTGCTGCAGGCCGTTGATAATGTCAACAATATCATCGCTGAAGAAGTTATCGGCATGGAAGCGGACGACCAGGTCGGCATCGATATGAAAATGATCGAACTGGACGGTACGGAATACAAAACCAACCTCGGTGCCAACGCCATTCTGGGAGTATCGCTGGCGGTCGCCAAGGCAGCTGCCGAAGAAGCCGGACAGCCGCTCTATAAATATATTGGTGGTGCCAATGCCCGTGAACTGCCGTTGCCGATGATGAATATCATTAATGGCGGTGCTCACGCCGATAACAACGTCGACATCCAGGAATTCATGATCATGCCGGCCGGTGCCTGCTGTTTCAAGGAAGCACTGCGGATGGGAGCCGAAATCTTCCATGCTCTGAAAGGCGTACTGAAAGGTAAAGGCTATAACACCGCCGTTGGTGACGAAGGTGGTTTTGCCCCCAATCTGAAATCGAACGAAGAAGCGCTGGAAGTCATCATGGAAGCAATCGTCAAGGCCGGTTACAAGCCGGGTGAAGATGTGCTGCTGGCCCTTGACGTGGCTTCTTCCGAGCTGTTTAAGGACGGGAACTATACTCTTGAAAACGAAGTTCAGAAGGTTAAAACTCCGCTTGAGCTGGTTGATTTCTATGAGAATCTGGTCAACAAATATCCGATTATTTCGATCGAAGACGGCATGGCTGAAAATGACTGGGACGGCTGGAAGCTGCTGACCGAACGCCTCGGCAAACGCATTCAGATCGTTGGTGATGACCTGTTTGTGACCAACCCGAAAATACTGAAGGAAGGGATTCAGAAGGGCATTGCCAACTCAATCTTGATCAAGCTGAATCAGATCGGCACCCTGACCGAGACGCTGGAAGCGATTGAGATGGCCAAACGGGCCGGATACACTACGGTTATTTCGCACCGCTCCGGTGAAACGGAAGATACCACTCTGGCTGATCTGGCAGTGGCGGTCAACTCAGGTCAGATCAAGACCGGTTCGCTCTGCCGTACCGACCGTGTTGCCAAATACAACCAGTTGTTACGCATCGAAGATGAGCTTGATTCAACCGCCCTGTTTAAGGGGCACGACGTTTTCTACAACATTAAAAAATAGTTCAACGTATATCAGATAACAAAAGAGGCGGAGTTTTACTCCGCCTCTTTTGCGTTTATGTCCCCTTTGGTTTCAGGCGTCGTGTCGGCTGGGCACTCCAGGGGTCATCCGGCCAGGGGTGTTTGGGATAGCGCCCCTTGAGTTCCTTTTTGACCTGTTGATACGACCCGTTCCAAAAACCCTTCAAGTCGCATGTTACCTGAACCGGTCGCCCGGCTGGTGACAGCAGGTGCAACAGCACGGCTACCCTGCCATCGCAGACGGTCGGGCCATCTGCAGCGCCGAACAATTCCTGCAGTTTTACCGCCAAAACCGGCTGCTCAGTAGAATAATCCAGGCGGATTCGTGAACCGCTCGCGACGCTCATATGCGTCGGTGCCAACCTCTCCAGTTCGCGCTGCTGCCGATAATCTAAACTGCCGAGCAGGAGCGCCGTGATATCCAATTGAGACAATCTTTTGGCGCTCTTGATATCTCCGATATGAGGGGCAAGCCACTCGTCGAGCGAATCCAGTAACGCGGCATCCGAAATGTCCGGCCAACCCTGGTCAGGGAAGGCTGCTCTGACATGAGCCATGCGTCCCTGCAGGTGTCGGAGAGGCTCATTCATCGTCAGCAGTGACAATCCGGAAGCGCGAACCACTGACAGTACTGCCGGTACAACCAGGTCGGCGCCGGGTATGAACGCTGTTGCCGAGAGTTGTATGCTGCCCAGCTTTTCCCGCCGCTCGGCAACTATCCGCCCCTCACGCTCATTCCAGGAGACCTGATCCTCACGTACAATGGAGCCGGCCCGTTCTTCACGAATAACCGTTTCTGAGATAGTGCTTGCCTGATGAATGCTGGCCTCGGTCTGAGAACCGCCATCCAACAGGGGGGCAACAATAAATTCGGCTCCTCGTACGGCACTGCGTCCTGAGAGGTGAGCCCCGCGTCCGGTCAGCAGGAGATAGTTGTCGCCGCCATCGCTCGTACGTCGACGTGCCAGACGGTCCGGATAGGCTGCCAGCAGCAGCCTTGCAATCAGTTCTACCGGGTCATCTGAAGACTCAACAGGTTGATCGGCTCTCATCAGCCGTCTCAGTTGCTTGACAACCCGCTCGACACTCTGTGCAGCTCCCTGATCCAGGCGATTACTTTCGGAGCGGCTTACACGCCAGTTCCACAACATCTCAAGACGATCAGCCAGGTCTGACGAACTGGCCATCGTCATTGTCGCGTCACGGTCAAAGCGTAGGATATCCCGTTCTGATAGCAGTGCCGCCAGATCACATCCCAGCGCGGTGCAGTGGAGTTCGCGGGAACGGAGCAGCAGGCGTCCCAGACGCGGGTGCAGCGGCAGTCGCACAATTTCGCGTCCGGTAGCGGTAATGCGGCCGGCATGGTCACAGGCGCCCAGATCCGTCAGCAGACGTCGGGCGGCAGCCAGAGCGGCGGCAGGGGGATTGTCCAGCCACTCCAGTTGCAGCGGATCGGTCATTCCCCAGGCAGCGGTCTCCAGCAGCAGTGCAGATACGTCCGTTTCCATGATTTCGGCCGGAGAATGCGCTGTCATGGCACTCAGCGTGTGGCGGCTGAACAGGCGGTAACAGACCCCGGGAGCCACCCTGCCTGCCCGCCCTTTACGCTGTTCTGCCGAGGCCCGCGATTCGCGCACCGTAACCAGGTGGTTCAAGCCGCTGGCCGGATCGAACTGCATGCGGCGAGACACACCGCAGTCGATCACGGTTCTGACGCCTTCGATGGTGAGACTTGTTTCGGCGATGCTGGTAGCCAGTACAACCTTGCGTTGAGAACCGGGCAGCAGAGCCTTTTGCTGCTCAGCAAACGGCAGATCACCGTACAACTGGTGAACTGATATGTTTTCGGCGGCCGCTCCGGAGTCAGCCAGCAACCGGGCACAGCTTCTGATCTCTCCGGATCCGGGCAGAAAAGCCAGAATATCTCCCGCAGTTTCATGCAGAGCCCGCACAATGGCAGCCATCATACGTTGTGCCAAGCGTCCCTGGACACGGTCATCCAGATAAATTTCTTCAACCGGGAAGGAGCGCCCCGTCGAACTGATAAGCGGTGCATTGTCGAGCAGGTTGGTAAGCGGCTGAACATCCAGGGTTGCCGACATGACGACCATTTTGAGATCATCGCGCAGTTGCCGCTGCAGATCCCGGCAGAGCGCCAGTCCCAGGTCGGCATGGATGTTCCGTTCATGAAATTCATCGAAAATGACCAGTGCAACGTCGGTCAGCAGGGGATCGCTCTGAATGCGGCGGGTCAGGATTCCTTCCGTAACAACCTCGATGCGGGTTGTTTCAGAGCAGCAGCTGTCGAAACGGATGGAATAGCCGACGGTCTGCCCCACCTGCTCCCCCAGAGATTGGGCCATCCAGCGGGCTGCAGAAACGGCAGCGATGCGGCGGGGTTCGAGCAGTATTATTCGACCGGCCTCAGGCGGTAGCAGTTCCAAGAGTGCCAGCGGCACCCGCGTGGTTTTGCCGGCGCCGGGTGGTGCGTGAAGAATGACGTTCGGGTGAGTCCGCAGAGCCGCAAGCAGATCAGGAAGGATTGTATCAATCGGGAGTTTAGTCATGGAATCCAGTGCCGGATACGTCTATAGAGCAGATACCGCCACTGGTTGCATGAGCGCGTAAAACCAGTATCCCTCGGGAAGTTGTAGCCGTTTTTTTATTGTGAGAGTGCTTGCGTCAGCCACGGTGACCGAGCGATGCGCGATCGAGTAAATATCAGTACCGATGATGACCGGCCGGTCTATGGTGTCGGCGTATGTTCCATAGCCCGAGCTGACCGGTTCGGCGGGTATGATTCCACGATTCACGATTCCTTCAGGATTTACATCGAAGAGTCTGAGCGCCGAGCTGTAAACAGCCGCGTTGCTGTAGTCGTAGTAGGGGATGGCAAGCAGTCCCAGCGGCTCATAGTAGAGAAAAGAGTGGTAGTCGTAGAGCGCGGTAGACCAGCCGCTCCCCAGTTCGTAATCTCCCAGCAGCAGAGGCGTTGCCAGGTTGGCGACGTCAAAGAGCTGGAGCTTGTTGCCGGTTACGCGTCCGGTTGCATCAGCGGACTGGCCCACGGTGAGGAGGCGACTGTTGTCCGGGCCGATCAGGTGGATGTAGGTTGCAAAGCCGTTTACTTTGATCTCTCCCGCTAAGAGCGGCTTTTTCGGGTCGCTCAGGTCGAACGTGAAGAGAGGGTCTGTCCGGCGGAACGTCACCATATAGCACCGGTTACGGTCAAAACGCATGGAATAGATCTTTTCGCCTGCAGCAATCCCGTCGACCCGGCCGGTTTCGACGAGATTGCCATTCTGCTCGGAGAAGATTGCCAGCTGATTGCTGATCCCTTCACCCCACCAGCCGCCACGCGTGGTTCCGATGCGCAGGTAGCCGTTGTACTCACCCAGGCTGAATTGGTCATTGACCCAGCCATTCACTACTCCACTCCCGCGATAGAGCGGTTTTCCGACACCATTGGCTACGGAAAACTTGTGTATGGCGGTTGCGGGCTCAGGATTGGCGGTTGGCATAGTAATACCTGCAACCGGCTCAATCCAGAACCAGTCGTTCCCGGAAGTCAGATAGAGCGCATCTGTGGACATGTAGAGGCGGCACCACGAACTGAGCACGCCCGAGCTTGTGACGGTGGGGGTCGTTGTTGATGTATCGAGGGCGATCACCAGAGAAAGGTCTGTGCCGTTACCCGACTCGGGATAGGAGATGTCAGTGCTGTTGACGATCGGGCCGGTAAAAGGTGCGCCTGCTACGCCTCCCGTGTAGACGGTGCGGCTGTAAGTCGGGAGCAGGTCGGTAAGAGCCAGGGCGTCGATCTGTTTCAGGTTCTCGGTCGTGGCTTTGGCGCTTGCTGTGTCGAAGTCATTCCAAGTGTAACCCGTCTCTGCAAGGTAGTCCCAGGGAGTGGCAGGCTTGGGAAGGTCAATGCGGTGGTTGCTGATGACATACATGGTATTATTGATCCGTCTGCTCCCCTGGAGTGTGCCGGGAAATCCGTATTTTAACGTTAATGAGGGCGCAGTCGGAACCGATACATCGTAAAAATGGAGGTGAAAAACAGGGCTGACGGATGTAGTGCCGGCGATGAGCGGAGCGTCCGCCAGGATGTTCGTTACGGGAGTGGTTATCAGGGTGACACGCCCGTTGTTCAGGTAGAGTTCGCTGATCTGTTCCTTAATATCCAGATCACTGATAATTGTCGTCTGATCTGCCGGTCGGGCGCTCAGAATCAGGAAGCGGCTCCCGCGGGCCAGGTAGATAAAGCTGCCATCTGTCTTGACCAGGTCCCCTTCGTCTACTCCGATTTCTTGTGTGTTTGTATTCGAGTGAGCTGTAGAGACAGAACCCCCGGCGGAATTCAGCGATGTCGTCGCATCGGCCTGTGTCCCATTGGTGGCGGCTATTGGTGGCAACGCACCGCCACTCTTCATGCCGCTCATATAATAGCGCGTCTCCTGGCGTTGGTAGCGTTTTGCCAGTTCGGCTTTGAGACGTTTTATCAGAACGGTGCTATCGGAGGCTGTAATGAGTTTGGCAGCGTTGGCGGTTGTGCTGTTCTGGGATGCGGATCCGCTGCCACCGCTGCTGCAGGCTGAGAAGAGCGGGGTGATGGTCAATAAAAGCAGAGCTGCAATGTGGTTCACGCGAATGGAGGTGGACATGATCAACTCCTTTCCAGCATTGTTTCTATGTTTCAATGAGTTGAAGTATACCGCTGTTAGCAGGATAAGGCAAGGTGAGTGGGGAAGGTGGGTCGAGGTAGCTTCTCTCGAAATAGTCCATGCGCTGAAACGGCGATAACACGGTGCGTATTGTGGTATATGGCGACTGCTTAATAAGTATGTCCCATAAACTACTGTATTATATGAATCTTGATAAGGTACATTTTTTGCAGAAGTCTTTAGTGGTTACCATTTGTAAAAAATTTATGTAGAGGGCGAGGTTCCATTGCATACTCACACAGGAAATGACGCCAATCTCGAATGCAAACGAAATGGTCGAAGATTTAATCTGGAAAAGAAATGTACCTTGTATCACAACGGCGTCAAACACCACTGCAAAACCGTCAATATTTCGATTTCAGGTGTTCAGATTACGTCGCATGATTTCCCGCCCAAAAACCTGCAAATAGGTGATGTCTGCGGCTTATCCTTTTCAAATGATCATGTATCGTCACTTGGAGAGTATGAAAGCAAAGTTACACGTGTAGGCCTGTCGATGGTTGCTCTCAGTTTTCTCAGCCTTACGTTTTGAGTCCTGTTGCCGCCAGTCGGCGTCTGACTCAATAACCTTCGCGCCGCTTATTTTGCCACACTGTCCCGTTGAAGCGAGGCGCGCCATTCCTGCACCAGTCGGTCATAGTTCAGATTATAGTCCTTAAGTTCTGCACTGACAGCCGTGTCAAAATTCATTCCCTGCCCAAGGTCGCTCAGAATCATTTTCACGCGGTGCCAACCGTATGAAGTCACCATATAATTAACCAGTGCATAACTCTGCTGATAAGCCAGGTTGGCCTCGCTGGATGAAAAAGAACCAAAGCCCGCCTCCAGTTTGCGGAAGTCGGCAAATGCTCCTGAGCGGGTTGCCCTCCCGAGCGCCATCATCGGCTGATTGTGCTGCATCCTTCCGAACATTTCGGCAATACCCTCATTCAGCCAGAGCGGACAATTGCCGCGAGTCAGTTCAAAAACGACAACATGGGCATATTCATGAAAAAGCACCCCCCGTAAAGCAGGCGTGATCTCTTTTAAGGCACCAAACGGAAGTCTGATCGTGCCGTCATAAAATCCACCCGACCAGTCCGGGGAATCAGTAACCGTCTTGTAGTCGGCACGGGTATAAACAGCCACCGGAACACGTGCCTCCGGAAACAGTCCCAGTTCGGACCCGACCAGATTAGCTGCCGATTCAAGCACGTCGAGCAGTGCCAGAGCAAACGAGCTGTCAACATCGGGATCGTAGGTAAGATTAAAGCGGGAGCTGTGGCCGCGATCCATGCCCGCTTCCACTGCTATTTCCTTACGCGCCTTTGCCAAAAGAGTACTGATCTCTTTCCTGTCCGGTGCCAGTTTGAGGGCCTGTTCCCACAACTCTACCGCCTCTACCCGTTTATCCGTATCATACTGAACCAACCCCAGAAAGTAGAGCACCTCAACCGAGTCGGGCGTTATGTTCTGTGCCCGCTGCAGCTCATAGCGGGCCGTGTCGTAGCGCTTTACATGATAGCAGCAGATGCCGCGCAGCAGGATATAGGTTGCATTATCAGGAAAGAGTTCCAGCGCCAGACTAAAGTTCTCGTCAGCCTGTTCATACTTTTTCTGTTTGAAGAACTGATGGCCGTAGGCGGCATAGCCATCAGCCAGATTCTGCTTGAGCATCATGTTCATGGGAAACATCAGAGAGGATGTACGTAACTGTTCAAGTCCCTGTTCGTACTGGCCGAGTTGGATGAGTTCACGCCCGCTAGCGCTGTGAACGATCGGATCGCCGGCGCCCGGCTGAGCCTGGACGGCAACAGCCATCAGCAGAATCAGACCGCAGAGTGTACTGAGCCCGCTGATAGTGAGGGGAGGGCGCCTCATGGAGGCGTGAGAAATGTGCGGATAGAGGCTGCTATGCCAGCCGGATCAAGCGCCAGCATGGCGCGCAGTTCATGCTGTTCACCCTGAGGGATATAGCTGTCGGGATACCCGAGGCGCAGCAGACGGATGCCGGTCAGGCCCCGTTGTTCAAGCAGTTCCAGCACGGCAGTGCCGAAGCCACCCTGCAGGACATTCTCTTCCAACGTAATCAAACAGCCGTGACGGCGGGCCAGTTCAAGAATCAGCTCCTCATCAAGCGGTTTGACAAAACGGGCATTGACAACCGTCAGGCTGAAGGCCGTACCGCTCTCTGCTTTATCTGCTTCGAGCAGGGCAGCTGCTTCAAGAGCCGGATATACCAATGAACCGAGTGCCAGAACTGCGGCGGTCGTGCCCGTGCGGAGTGTTTCTGCTTTGCCGACCGTCAACGGCGCCGGTGTCTGATCAAGCGCAACTCCATAACCGTTGCCGCGCGGATAGCGTACGGCAGCCGGTGTGCCCAGGTTGATGGCGGTTGCCAGCATATGCTGCAGCTCGTTTTCATCCTTGGGGGCCATTACCGTGATGTTGGGGAGGTGCCGCAGGTAGGAGATGTCAAAAGCACCGTGATGAGTCGGACCGTCGCTGCCGACAACGCCACCACGATCGATGGCAAAGGTAACCGGCAGGTTCTGCAAGCAGACATCATGGCAGACCTGATCGTAGGCCCGCTGTAAAAAGCTGGAGTAGACCGCAAATACCGGGCGGTAACCGCCGGCAGCCAATCCGGCCGCAAAGGTGACGCCATGCTGTTCGGCAATGCCGACATCAAAAAAACGGTCGGGAAACTCTTTTGAAAAGCCGGTCAGCCCGGTGCCATCCGGCATGGCAGCCGTGATGGCGGTAATCCGCTCATCTTCGGCAGCCAGCTTGCAGAGCGCAGATCCGAAAACAGCCGTGTATGAGGCAGTCCCCCCTTTGCCTTTACGTACCTTACCGGTCTCAATCTCGAAGGGGCCGACGCCATGAAACAGGGACGGGTTGTTTTCAGCCGGTTTGTAACCCTTGCCTTTTTTTGTCAGAACATGGACCAGAACAGCATTATCGAACTTTTTAACACTCTCCAGAGTTTCGATCAGCGCCGGGAGATCATGGCCGTTGATCGGCCCGATGTACTCAAATCCAAATGCCTGAAAAAGCATGCCGGGGGTAAAGAGCCCTTTGAATGATTCTTCCACCTTTTGGGCCAGATGCAGCACATGCCCCCCCATGTCAGTCCGTTTCAGGAATGATTCTGCATTCTTCTTGAAGCGGTGCAAAAATTCACTGGATGAGGTGCGCGAAAGGAAGGTTGAGAGAGCGCCGACGTTCTCGGCAATCGACATTTCATTGTCGTTCAGGATAACAATCAAGTCCTTGTTCAGATCGCCGGCGTGGTTGATCGCTTCATAGGCGATGCCGCCGGTCATGGAGCCGTCTCCGATAACCGCCACGACCTTGTTTTTTCGTCCATCAAGATCGCGGGCTACCGCAAAGCCGGTAGCGGCCGAGATCGAGGTGGAAGAGTGCCCGACATCAAAGGCATCGTGCACAGACTCATGCCGTTTCGGAAAACCGCTCATGCCGTTCAGTGTACGCAGTGACGGGAAAATCTCCTGACGACCGGTCAGCAGTTTGTGTGCATAGGCCTGATGCCCGACATCCCAGACGATCTTGTCTGCAGGCGTAGTAAAAACCCGGTGCAGGGCTATCGTAAGATCGACGACTCCCAGACTGGGAGCCAGATGGCCGCCGTTTTTGGCGCAGGTTTCAATGATTGTTCTGCGCAGATCTGCAGCAACAGCAGGCAGTTGGGCGGCCGGCAGCCTTTTCAGGTCGGCAGGAGTGTGTATATTTTCAAGTAGCGACATAGTGTGTGCCTGTCATACAGCAAATTTTTTCACCTTCAATTATTCCGTTTTACGATATAGGCAGCGATTTTCCGTAACGGATCAGCCTCACTGCCGAAGATTTCCAGAGCCCGCATGGCCTCATCCATCATGGCCTGCGCCTCCTCTTTGGCGGCGCTCAGCCCCATCACGGCCGGATAGGTCGCTTTACCGCGTGCTTCGTCACTGCCGGCATCCTTGCCGATCTGCTCGGTGGTGCCTTCGATGTCAAGAATATCGTCGGCAATCTGGAAAGCCAGTCCGGCAGCTTCGCCGTAGCGGGTGATGGCGGCCAGTTTGCCTGCATCGGCATCTCCCAGCAGTGCGCCGGCCACGACCGAAGCCTTGATCAGAGCGCCGGTCTTATGTGTGTGAATATACTGAACCGTCGGCAGATCAATGCCCTCGCGCCCCTCACTCTCCATATCCACGACCTGACCGCCGACCATGCCGTAAGAACCGGCACAGTGTGCAATCTCGTGGATCACCGCCAATTGTGCTACCGGTTGGCACCCCGCTGCAAAACGACTGTCACTGACCAGTTTGAAGGCCTCCGTCAGCAGGGCATCACCGGCCAGAATAGCAATCGCTTCGCCAAAAACCTTGTGATTGGTCGGATTACCGCGCCGGAAATCATCATCATCCATGGCCGGCAGGTCGTCGTGAATCAGCGAATAGGTATGAATCATTTCCATGGCGCAGGCCGCCGGAATGGCACGTTCGCTATTGCCCCCCACAGCCTGGCAGGCCGCCAGCAGCAGAATCGGCCGTACCCGCTTGCCGCCGGCAAAGATAGAATAGCGCATGGCCTTGTGCAGGCTGTGCGGCAATTCGGTTTCCCGGGGAAGAAAACGCTCCAGCGCCGCATCAATCCGGGCGCACTGTTCATTCAGATACTGTTTCAAATCCATAGCACGCTACCTTTCAATCAATTCTCCTGAGACTCAAATGGCTCCCGTTTCAAGGAACCATCCTTCTGCCGGAGCAGAATTTCGACCCGTCGTTCAGCCTCATCCAGCTTTCCGGAACAGAAGGCCGCATATTTGACCCCCTCTTCAAAAGCTTTCAATGAATCTTCCAGTGATAGCGAGCCGGCTTCCAGGCGTTTGACGATATCTTCCAGTTTCTTCAGGGATGTTTCGAATTTTTCAGTCGCCATAAGTGTAGATACCTTTACCATGTAGGATGTGCATTATACAGATATGCTGCGGGGCGTCAAGGATTGGCGGGTACGGGCGTTCAAGCCGGCAGCAGAGCCGGTTGCGCATGAGGGTCTGACAGCTTTTCTCCCTGAACCCGTAAAAGTTCTTCAAAGGCATTCACCGAAAGCGGGCGGTGGAAGTAAAACCCCTGAATTTCATTGCATCCATGTTCTGTGAGAAATTCAAGCTGCTCAAGCGTCTCGACCCCTTCAGCGATATTATGAATGTTGAGCTTGTTTGACATGGTAATGATCGCTTCGACAATGGCCTGATCCTGGATATTGGAGCAAATGTCAGTGACGAATGTTCGATCAATTTTGATGTGATCGATGGGGAGTGTCTTTATATAACTGAGCGATGAATAGCCGGTACCAAAGTCATCTATAGCAATCGTGATGCCCCACGCCCGCATGCCGAATACAGCGGCAACATTTGTTTCAATATTCTTGACCAGGCAGCTTTCGGTCAGTTCGACTTCAAGCTGTGCGGCATGTGCACCAGTTTCGTCCAGGATACTGCGAACAAGTTCTGGAAAATTGTGCTGTTCTATCTGACGACTGGAGACGTTGACGCAGTACCTGATAGCGGGGAGGCCGGCATCATTCCAGGCCTTCATTAATTGACAGACGTTACGCAGCACAAATTCTCCCAACGGAAGAATCAGCCCGGTCTCCTCTGCCAGTTCAATAAATTCGATCGGCGAAACTCTGCCCCGTTCGGGGTGGTTCCAGCGGACGAGCGCTTCGGCAGCCGTAATGGCCCCCGTCCTGACGCTTATGATCGGTTGGAACTCGATGAATAATTCTCCACGCGCCAGTGCATGACGCAATCCGATTTCATTTTCCATCCGCGTGAGCGCCTTCTTATTCATGACCGGAGAAAAGAAATTATAGGCGTTACGCCCGGATTCTTTTGAAGAGTACATGGCCATGTCAGCATGTTTTAAAAGAGTTTCCACATTGTCACCGTCATCCGGATACAATGCGATGCCGATGCTGGCGGTGACTCGCAGCTCTTTTTCCATAAAGGTGAAGGGAGCCTGAACAGAGTCAATCAATTTCTGGGCTATATACGTGGTGTTCAGCTTAACTCCAAGGTGAGTAATCACCACGACAAATTCGTCTCCTCCCAGGCGGGCCAGAGTATCATTGGCACGGATGTGGCGATTCAGGCGTCCGGCAACTTCAACCAGCAGTTTGTCTCCAACAGAATGTCCCAGAGTGTCGTTAATTTCCTTGAAGTGATCAAGGTCGAGGAAAAGTACCGCCAGGCTCGTGTTGTCGCGATGTGCCAATGCTATTGACTGCTTGATACGATCATAAAATAGGGCGCGATTTGGTAGCCCGGTCAGTGAATCAAAATAGGCCATCTTCTGAATCTGCTGCTCCGCTTTTCTGCTTTCTGTGACGTCTTCAAACAATGTCGCGATGAGGCCCTTATCGGGAGAAAAAGCCTGGACATTGTAGTAACTGTCCTTGCCCGGCAGACTCATCTCGAATGAAACTGAAACTCCCCGTTCGAGATTCTTCAGCATTTCTGAAATAAAATCCCGAAAGGTATCGCCAAACAGCATAAAACTGTCGCTTAAGATCATTGTGTCCGAAGTTCTACCAAACATATCCGCGCAACTGGGGTTGATATCGATCACGGTTAACGATGAAAAAACTCCCGCATCGTCCAGAACCACTCGATGCAGAGCCATGCCTTCCTTCATGGAATGGTAGAGTGAACGGTACTTATTCTCGCTCTCCTCCAGCGCATGAATTGCCGTATTCATAATCCGCAGCGGCAGAGCACGAAAGACAAAAAACAGGAGTATTGCAAAAAATGTTGAGCACGTGGCGGCAATTACCGTTTTAATCACTATCGGACGTAGCGAACGTGAGACTTCAAGCTGACCGGCCACGGTGCCGACATCATAAACAGTGCAGACGGTTGTTTCGAACGGTTGCTGCACGCTCTGGCCGCCTTGAGCGATTACCTGGCCGGAAGTGTCACGGAGCGTCCAGAATTGCGGTATTCCATCGTGTGCCTTGCGCTGAAAGAGCTCGGAAAGTCTGACTTCCTCAAAATGCCACGTCCGCGGATTTGACAAAATAACGCTGTTCACATCTTCGCTTGTGATCTCTGCCTGTGATTTGAGGGCATTACGGAGACTCTGTTGGGCGATAAAAAAGTATGCGGATGGTATTGACAGAGCAATCAGCAGAGAAATAGAGCCCGCCAGAATCAGAATTAATCGTTGCAGTGAATGGCTGGCCTGGTTCATTTGTGAGCGGTTTCTCCAAAAGTGACATGCACGCCTGTCGCAGCAGCGATTGCACGACCGTGCGGGGAAACGATGAATGTAATAAGTTTGCGGGCTCCCGGCGCTGTTTTCGGACCGGTGATAATGATGATTTCCTTTGCCAGCGGATACGTGCCATTGGCAAGTGTTTTGGGTGACGCCTTGACGCCGTTGAATGATAATGACGTAACCGGAAGCTTTCCGACGATAATGCTGGTCAAGCCGCTCGCCCCAAGGCCACCCGGTGTTTTTGCAACAGTTGTATAGGCTTCAGGGTCGGTGATAGCGACAACCATCCCGGGGCGTGAGTGGGCCGTGTTCATAGCGGTGGTCATCCCAGGCGAAAGTTTACTCAGGATTTTACTGTCAGCATCTTCGCTCGGGCGCATTATCAGGCGGACGCTTTCGCCGTTCGGCCAGCTTGTACGTTTGCCGCTGTAGATATCTTCCAGCTCCTGTGTCGTGATATCTGTCTTCTGAATGCTCTTTTCGGTGATAATGACCAGTGGAGTAGCGCCATATATCTGCTGATGCGCTCCTTTGGCCAGTTCTTCAGGTTTGAGAGATCTCGTGCTGAGCGCCAGATCAAGGGCGCCCGCCAGCAGTGCCTTGACCGCGCCAGAACTGCCCAAAGGTTTTTCCATGACAATGTGAACATCTTTATTGTTTTTTTGAAAAGCGGCAATCAGCGGTTTCATCATGTCAAGGGCGCTGCCGGAACCATTGATGGTAACCGTGTCGGTTGCCTGACAAATACCGGGAGTGATCAGGAAGATGGCCACCAAACAATACGTACATACAATTACAACACTATTTTTCTTCATATTCCCTCCGTTTGTGTGGCTCCAGAAAGCTCAGGAACCTCAACCCGGCAGTGGAGTCGACCGCGTCTCAGCGTCAGCAGCAGCGGGTCACCGTTATTCATCGTGGCTGCATCGGTTACGACCTGCCCGCTATCCGGTCTGCTGACAACGGCATAGCCGCGTGCCAGAGTTTTCAGAGGTGAAAGTACCTCCAGGCGCGCGGTATTATCACCAAACTCCTGTTTGTAGACTTCCAGCGACTGCAGCATCAACCGTTCGGCCTGCATCGTGAGCAGTGTGAGTTGCTGCCGGAGTCTGTCGACGCGGGAATGAGGATCGTTATGCTGCAGAACAACCTGCAGGCGTTCGTACTGCTGACGGCGACGGGCAAGTGTGTTGTGCAGCGAGTACTCAAGTCGGGTCGACAGGTCATCCACACGCTGAGCCACATGTCCCAGCATCGTCCGGGGATCATGCAGCGAGCGGCGCAGCGTTTCGAGGCGGCCATCCAGCGACGCCAGCCGGTTTTCCATCGTCAGGCGCAGGCGATGATGTAGCGCTATCACCTGATTACGCAGCTCATCGGCGCTGGCAATGACCAATTCGGCCGCGGCCGAAGGGGTTGGTGCGCGCAGGTCGGCCACAAAGTCGCAGATGCTCCAGTCGGTCTCATGGCCGACTGCCGAAATGACCGGTATTTTTGATCGATGTACGGCCCGGGCGACAATTTCTTCGTTAAAAGGCCACAGATCTTCCAGCGAACCGCCGCCGCGTCCGACAATCAGGACATCGACACCCGCCAGTCGATTCATATCGTCCAGTGCCCGGGCAATCTCCAACGCAGCACCTTCACCCTGAACACGCACCGGGTAGATCTGCACTGCCATCGCGGCGAAGCGGCGTCTGAGAACATTTAAGATGTCGTGAATGGCGGCCCCGGTGGCAGAGGTGATCACCCCCACGCGCTGCGGAAACAGGGGCAACGGCTTTTTATGCGAGTCAGCGAAGAGCCCTTCTCGCGCCAGTTTCTGCTTGAGTTGCAGAAAGGCGGTCTGCAGGGCGCCGACCCCGGCTGGTTCGACATACTCACAGATCAACTGGTATTCACCACGCTGGTCATAGACCGAGATGCGACCCCGCACAATCAGTGCCATACCGTCGGTCAGCCGGAATTTCAGGTTCTTGACGGCACTCTTGAACATGACACAGCGCAGCTGCGCCCCGGCATCCTTGAGAGTAAAGTAGCAGTGTCCGGAAGAGGGATAGGAAAGATTGGAAACCTCGCCCTGAACCCAGAGCTGTTCGAAGTTCTCCTCAAGTACTCCGCGCAACAGTGCGGTCAGGCGGGTTACGGTAAGGATGGTTTTTTCTGCAAATAAGTCCAATCGTCTGCTCACAGGGTAAATCGGTTATTGGATTTCCAGCAACTCCACCAGTGAGGTGGTAATTTGCGTTGCCGTCGTAAGTTTTTCTGCAGGATAACTGTTTGTTACGGCAATGACACGCAGGCCTGCTCCCAGTGCAGCAGATATCCCGGCCGGGGTATCCTCGATCACCACGGTACTCTCTTTTGAAATAGGATGCTGCTGAAGAGCTGAAAGACGATCAAAGGTGAGCCGGTAGCAGTGTGGGTCGGGCTTGCTGGCCGGTACGTCGTCAGCGGTTACGATGACAGAAAAACATTCGCCAATTTCCAGAAGTGACAAAATCGGCAGGATATCAGAGCGCAGCGCTCCGCTGCAGATCGCCAGAGGAATTCCGGCAGTATGAAGCCGGTTGATGAGGTCAACAACTCCCGGATAGGCAGCGACCCCATCCCGAATGACATCCTGGAAAACAGCCGCTTTCTCTGCAATCAACTGCTGTAACAGGATGCTGTCCAGTTCCCGGCCAAGAGACGCAAAAGCTTCCTTAAAAGCATCCCTGTCATCAAACCCGATATAGGTATCGACATACTCCTGCCAGGTAAAGTGAAAACCGTGCGGCTCAAGAACTCGTTGAAACGCACGGTAGTGGAGCGGTTCAGTATCAACAATCACACCATCAAAATCAAAAATTACCGCCTCAGCCTGAATAGTATCGGCAAAAAGTATCATTGATTTATTTCCTTGTGTACGCGAGTGTAAGGTTGCAGATTCTAGTTACATGCCGGCTGAGAACTCATTAGGGCAAATATATAGATTGACGATCCGATTTTATATTGTATTATCGCCAATTAAACAAGCTGAAACTGGTGTGGAATCCGGCTATACTATCAACCTTAATGAGGAGGCACAACATGGCATTACGAGTATCGATTAACGGGTTTGGAAGAATCGGCAGAATGGTGGTTCGCAATGCAATAACTGATGATTCAATCGAGTTTGTGGCCATCAATGATTTAACTGATGCTGCTACACTGGCTCACCTTTTTAAGTACGATTCCGTTCATGGTATTTTTCCCGGAAGCGTCGAAGCATATGCAGATAAAATCATTATTAACGGCAAGTCAATTGCTGTTCTTGCCTGTAAAGATCCTGCCGACTTGCCCTGGGGCGCAGAAAATATTGATATTGTGATTGAGTCAACCGGACGTTTTACGGATAGGGAAAAAGCGGCCGCCCATCTCAAAGCCGGCGCCAAACGCGTCATCATATCTGCTCCGGCTACCAACGAAGATATTACCATTGTCATGGGTGTCAATGATCACCTGTATGACCCGGCCAAACATCTGGTTATCTCAAACGCTTCATGTACTACCAACTGTCTGGCTCCGGTAGCCAAAGTAATTCATGAAGCCTTCGGCATTGAAAAAGGATTGGTTACAACAGTCCATTCATATACCAACGACCAGAACATACTGGACCTTCCGCATAAGGATCTGCGGCGCGCACGGGCTGGTGCACTATCAATCATCCCGACTACAACCGGAGCAGCCAAGGCTGTTTCTCTCGTACTTCCCGAGCTGAAAGGGCGCTTGGACGGACTTTCCATCCGCGTGCCGACACCCAATGTATCTCTGGCGGATATCGTGTTTACGCTCTCAAAACCGGCTGATACAGCTCAAGTTAATGCTGCTCTCAAAGCTGCTGCCGAAGGACCGCTCAAAGGTATTCTTGGTTACGAGGAAGCGCTGCTTGTCTCGGTTGATTTTAACGGCAATCCGCTCTCATCGATCGTGGATGCTTCCTGCACAAAAGTCATCGCTAATGATATGGTGCGCGTACTCTCCTGGTACGACAATGAAACCGGCTTTTCCGCCCGCGTCGTTGATCTCATGAAGTTGATCGCTTCAAAAAATTAAACTCGTTATGTTTTAGGCCAAAAAGGAGAATCTGATTCTCCTTTTTTATTCCAGATTATAGACAATCGAGAGGAGATTCAGCATGCCAATTCGTTACATTGATGAGATCGGAGAACTCAGTGGAAAACGAGTATTCATTCGTGTGGATTTTAATGTTCCGCAGGATGAGAGCGGAGCCATAACCGAGGATACCCGCATAACCGGCGCGGTCGCGACTATTAGATACGCGCTGGATCATGGTGCTAAAGTAGTTCTTGCGTCGCATCTGGGAAGGCCGAAAGGCGAAAAAAAGGCAAAATACAGTATGGCGCCTGCCACGAAACGGCTCTCTGAGCTGTTGGGAAAGACGGTGCAACAGGCACCGGACTGTTTTGGGCAGGAAGTGGACGCTCTGGTGGCTGCCTTACAACCCGGTGAGGCGGTCATGCTTGAAAACGTCCGCTTTTATGCCGGCGAAGAAAAAAACGATCCCGATTTTGCTGCCAAGCTTGTCAATGGCTGTGAAATATATATCAATGATGCCTTTGCCGTTTCTCACCGCGCACATGCTTCCGTAGAGGCAATCACGAAGTGTATCCCCTCCATCGCAGCCGGTTTCCTGATGCGAAATGAGATGACCTTTTTCGACAAAGCCATGCAGAATCCGGTCAGGCCATTGGTCGCAATTCTGGGAGGCGCCAAGGTGTCCGGCAAGCTGGAGGTTCTGGAAACGCTGATCACCAAGGTGGATAAGGTTGTGATTGGCGGCGGTATGGCTTTTACCTTTCTGAAAGCGATGGGCTACGACGTCGGCAAGTCGCTCGTGGAAGATGACCTGCTTGCGACCGCCACAAAAATCATGGATACGGCCAAAGAACGTGGTGTCCGCTTCTATCTGCCGGTCGATTGCGTTGCGGCAGAAACTTTTGCAGCCACAGCAACCAACTTTGTTACACCGGTACAGGAAATTCCTGCCGGATGGATGGCGCTTGATATCGGACCAGCGACCGCTACGCTCTTTGCTGAATCGTTACGCGATGCCAAGACCGTGATCTGGAACGGCCCGATGGGGGTCTTCGAGATGGATGCCTTCTGTCGCGGAACCTTTGCTGTGGCCGAAGCGGTAGCGGACTGCTTTGCCACGACGATTATCGGTGGTGGGGATACCGATTCGGCGGTACGTAAAGCAGGCGTCGAGAAGCGTGTCAGCTATATTTCAACCGGAGGCGGTGCTTTCCTTGAATTGCTTGAAGGGAAAACGTTGCCGGGTGTCCAGGCTCTTGACGTACTTTAACACTACAAGGAGATACAGGCATGCGTAGACCGGTCATTGCGGGAAACTGGAAATTGTTTAAAACAATCAGCGAAGCGGTAGCTCTGGTTAATGATCTTAAAGTTCGTACGGCGGGGATCACGGGCGTTGACATCGTTGTCGCCCCGGTATTCACGGCTCTCAGTTCTGTTGCAACAGCTGTCACAGATTCAAACATCCGACTGGCTGCCCAGAACTGTTTTTGGGAAGAGAGCGGCGCCTATACCGGAGAGGTTTCGCCAACCCTGCTGAAAGACGCAGGCTGCAGTCATGTCATAATCGGGCATTCCGAGCGTCGTCAGTACTTTGGTGAAACAGATGCAACTGTTAACCGGAAGATTCACGCTGCCATAAAAGCAGGTCTCGTCGTCATCGCCTGCGTTGGTGAAACATTGGCAGAACGCGAGGCTGAACAGACATTTTCGGTAATTGAGACTCAGCTTCAGGGCGCTCTGGCGGGATTGACTGCAGAGGCTGTCACCAGCTTGATTGTTGCCTATGAGCCGGTCTGGGCTATTGGAACCGGCAAAAGCGCCAGCGAGGCCCAGGCACAAGAGGTGCACGCCTTCATTCGCAGTCTGCTGGAGCGCCAGTTTGGTTTGCGGGTTGCCAATGCCGTCAGAATTCTGTATGGCGGCAGCGTCAAACCGGAAAGTATCGGTGGTTTAATGGCGCAAGCTGATATTGACGGAGCTCTGGTGGGGGGTGCCAGTCTGTCGGCAGAGTCATTTGCCGCAATTGCCGGCTATTCCATGTGAACTCTGTACTACCCTTTGAAATCTGGCTGGCTCAATTAAGACTTTACAGGCTGTATGATGGTGTGATATAGGTGGCGACTTAAAAATTGTATTAGGGGATTTGGAATGACAATAGTTCTCACCATTTTACATGTGCTTGTAAGCATCTTTTTAATCAGTGTTGTACTGCTCCAATCCGGTAAAGGCGCAGAAATGGGGGCCTCTTTCGGAAGCAGCGGCAGCCAGTCGGTTTTTGGCGCCGGTGGCGGCACCTCGTTTCTCAGCAAGATGACTACCGGCGCAGCCGTTATTTTCATGCTGACATCCCTGACGCTGGCGTATATTTCGGGAATGCCGTCATCATCGTCGATGATGTCGGGTAAAGGGAAATCTGCTCCTGCTCCTGTGCAGGCGCCCGCTGCAGCACCGGCAGGCACGAAACCCGCAGCACCGGTAGGCAAGCCTGCCGCTGGACCGGCTACTCCGGCAGCACCTGCAGCACCAATTGCACCGGCACCGCAGAAATAGTTTGATTATTCCTGTACGGTGTGCTAAATAAACAAGCTCAATTGCCGAAGTGGTGGAACTGGTAGACACACCATCTTGAGGGGGTGGCGGGCAACCGCCCATGCGAGTTCGAGTCTCGCCTTCGGCACCATTTAACAAACCACAGAAGTCCAAAGATGTACAGAAGCCCTTGAGAAATCGAGGGCTTTTTTATTTAAAAAACCCGCTGAATCTTTCTTGAAGATTCAGCGGGTCAACGATCGGAATTCAGTAAAAATCGTATGTATTTTCAGATTGTTTCAAAGTGTTTCAAAATCATTCAAAAACCTGCCTTACATGCGCTCTTTGTATGCCTTATAGTCAACTACCTGGATATCCTCCTGAACTGATGAGACACCTTTGACCGACTTTACGACAGAGATAGCGGCTTTTTTCTGCTCTTCTGAAACGATATAACCGCTGAGGGTTACGTTCCCCTTATTGATAGCAATGGTAAAAGGGCGGTAATCATGTAGTGCCGGGGAGCATAGCAGGGCGGTTTCGATCCTCTTGGTCAGGATAACAGTGTCAATCTCGGCTACTGACGACTTATCAGTATCCTTCAGGGAGGGTTCTTTGACAGCAGTCGTTATGCAGTCAATAATGGTCTCCTCGGAAAGACGCGACGTATTGAAGACCATGTCGTATGCATTCGGATTCTGCCAGTCGCGGTCAAAGTAAAAATGTATAAATCCGCCGCGCTGATGATCACTGCGCCGTATCAGTGAACGGGCCATATCGGGATCAATCCATTCGCGTTCTGCAAAACGTTCTACACGCTCCTCAAAATCGGCAATAAAGCGCAAGCGCAGAATGTTTTTACACCCCTTCATCAGATCCTGACCACCACGCCCGTACACCACAACATTCCCCTTGCGGGACAGATCAAGGATGATAAGTTCAATTTCATTGAGTGCAGCAGCACGTTTTCGATCCTCGGCAGTCACATATGCAGGTGGCTTTTCGTCCACCAGCTGCATCATTTCGGGAGTCAACCCGTATTTAGGTGCCAGCGCTGTGATCCGTGGACCATCAATCATTGTATATTTAAGTCGTTTAGCCACCTCGGAAGCAATGTGATATGCACCCGTTCCCATTTCCCGCGATACTGTAATGATTGCCATTAACCACCCTCCTGGGACAGATCAGATTTAAGCGCTTATAGCACGTTATGATTGTGTATACAAGTCGATCGTATCAGCTGTAACAGCAACTGTGACAACCAACCGGCGGGACAGATCACCACAGCTTATCTCCAGTGGTATTCTGACAGACGTACCGTTTTCAGACAGTTCAGGAGCTGCAACTACCAGTTGCGGTCGATACACAGGTTTTTCGTGCTTCGTTCCAGCAGGTGGTACAAGCAACTCGTGGTCTGTAGACAGCTCATCCGGCCACACGGCCGGTTGTTGTTGAGATTCAGATTCGGTCGACACGGTCGCTGACGCAGTCATTCCGACCGGAACAAGGTCATTCCGGATGCGTTCAAGAACCAGTCGGGAAAGCGTGGACAAAGTCTCCAGCACCCCCTGGCCGCTTGACGTTCTGGAAGTGCAGGTTGGTACCTTTGAAAGGTCAAGGAGTGATGCCAGGCTGGCCATATCAGCTGCCGGTGACTCAGCGCCACAGCAGTCTAGCTGCAGCACCGTTGCTATATCAGACAGGCCGAAACCATACGCAGACAGAAACTCCCGTAACTGTGCCACACTCGCCTGCGCCTCAGCCAGCCGTTCCTGATCTGCATCGATAAGGATCACAATGCCATCACACCCTTTGAGGATCATTTTCCAGGTGGCCGGATTGGCAACAGGGCCACTCAGTGTGTACACATGCAGCCGCACCCGGTAGCCATCAGCCAGCGGAGCATCAAATGGACTGAAATCAAACAGCAGCAGAGCATCGCCGCCGGCCGGAACATGCTTCAACTCTCCACGCAGCGCGGGTCTGATTCGTGAATAGATAAACCGTAAGGCCGCACTTTTATCACTGCCGGCCGGGCCAAAGTACACAATTTTAGCATTGATTTCTTTTTTGGCATGATTAACAACCGCCATGCAGCTCCCCTGTCAGTCTACCGTTTTTTGCTCAAGAGCAAGCGCTTTGCCATCGTCGAAATTACTGAAGGGATGTTTTTGCTTTTAGCAAGATACGCCATGTCTTTCTCGTTCATGGTACTCAGATATCTCATTGCATTCTGAACAGGAGTACGGCTGCTTTCAACCAGTGCCTTACGGATCTTATAGTTCTTGATCCACTCCTTATTGGCGCAGACCAGTCGCATAATTTCATCATTCTGAATCCCGACCTTGATCAGGCTCAACACTTCTCCGTCGGTATAGCGCGGATTTTTCACGACGCTGCTTGATACCAGTTTGTTGGAGTCCTTGATCAGAATCGCCCGCCACTCTTTGTCACCTGACAGCGCCATCTTGATCTTTTCGGCGGTACCCAGCATCAGGGCGATCTTGTACTTGCTCTGATACTCTTCATCTTGCTCATCAACCGGCACTTCATCTTCCACATCACCCACTTCGTCTGACTGGTCGAACAAGTCAGACAGGTCAGGCTGGTCTGCAACAGGCACCGTTTGAGCAGGGGGGATAATCTTGGCAAGGGTTTCCAGCACAAGCGGATGTGCCTCTTGCAGACTTCGATACTCACTGACGACGTCCTCCGGTAAGGAGAGCATACCGGAGACGGCGGTCGACCGGACCGCAGGGTCTGAATCTTTTGTCAGACAGAAGAGCAGGGTAACCCGCTCAAACGGCGATAGCCCGGAAGCAGCTGTACACCCGGCCAAGCGTGTTTCGACAGAAGTACCCGGCCGGACATACGTTGCAACAGCCGGGGTAATAGTAAATTTTATTATTTCAGCCATTCAGAATGGTTATTGACGAATCAGAGAAGCCTTGATGCCAGCTCCTTTCAATGTTTTCACAGCGGCAGAAGCTGCTTTTTTACCGCTGAACGGACCTACCGTAAGGCTTTGGGCGGGTATGGAAACAGTACTGTGCTGCAGAGTCACCGGAAAACCTTCCGCCTGCAGACGTTCCTTTTCGGAGGAAACCCGTTCCGTCAGCAGATATGATCCGGCATACACGGCATACGTACCACCTTTTTCAAGGATGAAGGCATCGGACGTGTGAGCTTTAAGTTTATCCAAAGCCGCACGGGCAGCAGCATGGTCGCTGAATTCGGAAAACAGAAGACGGTTCATCTGTGTTTTTTTGCGCGCCGCACTCTTGACAACCGGGACCAGGCCTGCCTTGCGTACCCGGCCCATGTCCGCCGAAAGCGTCTCTTCCAGCACATAGTTTCCGATCAGAACGTTCCAGTTCCCCTCTTCTGCCGCTGGACCGGACTCATGAGCAGGCGCAGCGTGCTTGGCATCGGCGGTGACTTCCGGTTTGGCGGCTACCGGTTTTTTTGCAGCAACCGGAACCGGCTTGGCAGGTACCGTCGGAGCGGCCGCTGTCTTTTTAGCACCCGCAGCGGCGTGGTCAGCAGAGGCTACCGGTGCCAGATGTTCCTGCTTGGCAGCAGGAGGAGCTGGAAGCGCCTTTTTATCGGCCGGTTTGACCGGGGGGGCGACAACCTTTGGTGTCGGTTTGACTGGCGGAGATGCTGCCGGTGGCGGCACAACAGCAGCGGTCTGGGGTGGTTTGGGTGCCGCCTGAGGAACAGCGGTGG
>Ga0194037_1000704_pt1 | contig 25800 bp, 26 predicted proteins | sample JunL306m_MetaG_FD_148653 | JGI IMG/M metagenome (GOLD analysis project Ga0194037, IMG submission 148653) | Anoxic zone freshwater microbial communities from boreal shield lake in IISD Experimental Lakes Area, Ontario, Canada - Jun2016-L304-6m | ecosystem: Environmental > Aquatic > Freshwater >...
CAACCGGTTAATGGGGATTAGTAATGTTAAAATTAGTAATAATATAGCTATCCTGAAGCTTTCGCGTAAAATGTTATTAGGGACTAGCACAATTTTTTTGGTTGTCTATATTATTTTTTACACTCAGTTACAGTAAGAATTACATTCCATATTATTTCACTATGATTACAAGTCATTTTTGGAACAGGATTTGCATACACAGAAATACAGCAGACCATTTATGCCTGCTCACCCAGCCCTAAGCCAGTAATTTTCGTTCCTGTTCACCATTTCAATGAATTTGATAATGCGAATATTACTTGTTGCTGAAAACGAATCTGCATTAAAAAAAAATCATAAGGTTTTATTTAATGAGCATCCTGAAGCCGAATTGATTGGTTCCGTACCAAGCATTCAATCGTCGGTAAACTGGCTAATGAAGCATCCCATGCCCGATCTGATCATCATGGATATGGCATGCACAGATGGTCTTAGCTTGAGTGCATTCCACAAGATCAAGATCACCTGCCCGGTAATTTTTACCGCTGAACAGCATCATTATATGTTACAGCCTTTTCTTGTTCCAAAAAACAATGGATCCATTTCATCTGTTTCTGCTGGCACCGTTTGGAACAAAGCCTTGTCTGAACAGAAAACAATACCCACCAACCCTGCTGCAGATAAGCGATTTAAGTCTCGCTTTGTTATCCGACTTGGCGATACCATCAAATCGATACCTGTTTCAGATATTGCTTATTTCTATACAGAGAACAAATCAAATTTCATATGTACCAATATTGGTAAACGGCTTCCTGTTGATCACACGATGGATGAAATTGAGCAGATGATGGATCCCCGTCAATACTTTCGGCTCAATCGACAATTCATCATTGGATTTCATTCCATCGAGGAAATGAAAGCGCATACACGTTCAAGAGTAATTGTAAAACTTTCTCCCGCAACCAAATTGGATACCAGGGTATCAGTTGACCGCGCACATGAATTCAAAAAATGGATCGCTGAATAATTTGATATTCAATAAAACCTCCTATTAACAGGTTCAACATTAAAAAATACAGACTCAGCATCTTTTTAAATATTATAAACAAGTATTGGCCTGATTTTTCGTTTACACTAAACAGTAATATCTCCCCCTCCAGCAAATAGTTCTCATTAACAGTGATCCATGATCATTGAACAATATTTATTTATTAACTCAAATCCAATCGTGTATGAAAAAGAGTCGAACTGCTGTGATCGCCATTTTGCTGGCTTTTGTTTTTCTGATGCTTCAGATCGCGTGTAAGCATGAACTTCCACCTGCGGCCTGTAATGGCAGCTATTTTAAAGTAAGTGCCACGCAAACCCCAGCCACGTTAAACCAGAATAATGGCACCATTACCGCCACGGCTACCGGTGGTTCCGGATTTAAATTCAGTTTAAATGGAGGAACCTATCAAGATAGCGGATATTTTTCCGGACTTGAGCCTTTCAGAAGTTATAATCTGGTAGGAAAAAATTCTCTCGGTTGTACTGATACCATGGAAATTCAGATCGCCTCTTTTGACCCCTGTGCAGGCGTAACGATCACCGTTGCACTTACAAAAACTGATGCCAGTCCCGGCCAGTCGAATGGCAGCATCATCGCTACAGCAACAGGTGCAGCCGGATTTACTTATAGTTTAAATGGAGGCAGTTTTCAATCCACCGGAACATTCAATAACCTGGCAGCAGGCAACTATGTGGTTGCAGCCAGAAGCGACGCCGGATGTTTGGGCTCCAATACCATCACTATCGGCACCAGTAATCCATGTGCAGGTATTACCGTACTGGTGAATACAACCGTGGTACAACCTACTACCGGACAAAGTAATGGTTCCATTACTGCCACAGCAACCGGTGGAACAGGTTTTACTTATAACATCAACAATGGTGTGTTTCAGGCAGGAGGAACTTTTAGCGGACTTGCTACAGGCAATTATACCATCACCGCAAAAAATTCGAATGGATGTACAGGCGTTGCAACTGTAGCATTAGGGGCCACCAATCCATGCGCAGGTATTACTGTTGTTGTTTCGGCCACTACCGTGAATCCATCTGCAGGATTAAGCAATGGTTCCATCTCAGCCACCGCAACAGGCGGAACTGGGTTCACGTATAGCCTCAATAACGGAGCCTTCCAGGCAACAGGCAATTTCGGTAATCTGGCGGCAGGTACCTATACCGTAACCGCAAAAAATTCGTATGGATGCTTAGGCAGTACCAGCGTTACACTTACCGCAAGCAGTCCTTGTGCTGGCGTGAATATTGTCATCACGCCTACCATAGTGAATACGATCCCATGCGTTACGCCCGCCAACAATGGCAGCATAACGATAACGGCTACTGGCTCAACAGGCTTTACCTATAATATCAACAGCGGTGCCTACCAAACGAGCAATGTATTTGCCAGTTTGAATGCAGGCAATTATGTAATGGGCGTTAAAGATGCCAATGGCTGTACCAATGCAGCAACTGTAACGGTGGGCATAGTGCCTAAAGGACCACTCTTCACCAATGTAAGGAGCCTGATCACTAGCCGTTGTAGTGGAAGTGGTTGTCACATGAATGGTGGCAATGCGGCCGGTTACAATTTTGATGCCGACTGCAGCATTGTTTCCAAATGGAGTCAGATCAATGGCGCAACGGTTACTTATACTTTGATTAAAATGCCGAAAAGCCCTCAAGCACTTTTTACAGCAGCTGAAAAACTGATCATCACCAACTGGGTCAATGCCGGTCACCGGTATACCGACTAATAATAAATTAACCATTTTGTAAACAAGAAAAACAGTTATCATGAACAAGACAAAGCACAATTTCCTGAAATGGAGTATGGTAAGTGTACTGATATTACTCATCACTGCCGGAATTGCAGGCTATACGCTATATAACAAGCCTCACCGTAATGTGAAAGCTGCAACGGCCATTAGTCTACATGCTCAAAATCTAGTCGACGATTATGAACAAAATGAAAACATCGCCAATAAACAATTCCTGGATAAAGTACTGGAAGTAACCGGACAGGTAAATGATATTGCTAAGAACCAGAAAGGAGAAACCATCATTGAACTCAGGGGCACAGAAATGGGCAGTGTACGTTGTACGCTGGAAGATAAAAATCTTCCCAAACTGAAATCCGGCGAACTGGCTACGCTGAAAGGTATATGCACCGGCTACCTTACCGATGTAGTGATGGTAAGATGTGTAGTTGCCGATAATTAAATTGATTTTAAAACAAAAAACAAACCAACCAAATTGATCATGAAAACCCTGCCATTAATCATCATCGGCTTTTTAGCCCTGGCTGCATGCAGCAGTTGCTATTACGACAAGCAAGACCTGTTGTATCCCGATGCAAAAACGCTATGCGATACTACTACCACGGCCAAATATTCAACAGATGTAGCCCCCGTGATGACCGCCAGTTGCAATGCCAGCGGTTGCCATAATACATCATCGGCTTCGGGCGGTATAATACTGGATACCTATGATGGCGTAAAGGCACAGGCGCTGAATGGAAAATTGATGGGTTCCATCAACCAGAATTCAGGATTTTCAGCCATGCCAAAAAATGGCGCCAAACTTCCATTTTGTGTATTAACTAAAATTCAACAATGGATCACAGCCGGAATTCAAAACAATTAAAACAACCAAACATGAAAAAATCAATCGTCATCTTACTATTATCCGTGATCTCCATCACGTCCGGTGCACAGTCGTTGTACATGACCAAAGCAGGCAAAGTATCCTTCAATTCCCGCTCCTCTGTTGAAAAAATTGAGGCCGATAATAATGAAGTATCCAGTGTGATCAATACCCAAACCGGCGACATGGTATTCGCCATTTTATTGAAAAGCTTTCATTTCGACCGGGCATTGATGGAAGAACATTTCAATGAAAATTATGTGGAAAGCGATAAGTTTCCTAAATCAACCTTCAAAGGAAAGATCAGCAACCTATCGGCCATCAATTTTACCAAAGACGGCAATTACCCTGCGGTTGTAGAGGGCGACCTCACCATGCATGGCGTTACCAAAAAAGTAAGCAGCAATGGAACGCTCACGGTGAAAGCCGGTAAGATCGCGGCTTACGCCAAATTTTCAGTAAAACTGAAAGATTTTGATATCAGTATCCCTTCACTGGTGGCTGATAAAATATCGCAGGACATAGACATAATCGTGGATTGCAAATATGACCCTAAAAGCTAAACCCTTTAAACGCTGAATGATGAAAAAAACAATAATGATGCTGATGCTGCTCAGTTTCGCCCTGCCGAGGATCTATGCACAGGACGACCTGATGAAGATGCTTGATGACGACAGCAAAAAAACAAAGAAAAAGAATTATGCCACGGCCACTTTTAAAACATCCCGACTGATCAATGGTCATTCAATAGAAAATGTAGCCCCTGGTGTGCTCGACCTGAAAATTTCGCATCGGTTCGGTATGTTGAACAGAGGCGCTTATGAATTATTCGGGCTGGATCAGGCCTCTATGCGGATCGGACTTGATTATGGCATTTCAAAAAGATTGATGGTGGGCGCAGGCAGAAGTACTTACCAGAAACAATATGACGCCTTTGCCAAATTTAAAATTCTGAGACAGGCCCAGGGAGGCTCTCCTATTTCGGTCAGCGCCGTTTCTACAGTAATGTTAAAAACATTGAAATGGGATAATCTATCCATAAAGAATTATTATACATCCCGACTGTCATTTGCCCATCAGCTCATCATTGCCAGAAAGTTCAGCGACGGTCTTTCTTTACAACTGATGCCTTCCTTCGTACATTATAATATTGCTAAAAACGTAACAGAACCAAATGATATTTTTGCCCTGGGTGGAGGTGGAAGGATCAAACTGAATAAGCGACTGAGTTTTAATGTGGAATATTATCATGTACTACCCATCTCCTTTGTGGCTGGAGAAAACTATCGTATCGCGGGAACAAAAAATTCACTGTCAGTAGGATTCGATATCGAAACCGGCGGTCACGTATTCCAATTGCATTTCACCAATTCAACAGGCATGACCGAAAAGACCTTTATCACCGAAACCACCGGCGATTTCTTCAAAGGCGATGTGCATTTTGGATTCAATGTATCCAGGGTGTTTACCATAAAAACAAAAAAGAAAAAGTAATATTTTTTTTCAAAAAAAGATATCCAATAAAAAAGGCTGACTCAGATAATTGAGTCAGCCTTTTTTTATACTACAATATTGTTATTCTTCGGTAGTAAGTCCTGCCACCAGGTATTCACGATTCATGCGTGCAATATGGGAAACAGAAATTCCTTTTGGACATTCGGCCTCACAGGCATAGGTATTGGTACAATTACCAAACCCTTCCTTATCCATTTGTGCCACCATATTCAACACCCTTGATTGTTTCTCCGGATGTCCTTGTGGCAATAATGCCAGTTGAGATACTTTGGCACTCACGAACAACATGGCACTACCATTTTTACAAGTGGCTACACAAGCGCCGCAACCAATACAGGATGCTGCATAGAATGAAGTATCCGCATCTTTCTTATCAATCAATATGGCATTGGCATCTACTGCATTGCCGGTATTCACAGAAATAAAGCCACCGGCCTGGATCACCCGGTCAAAGGCACTGCGATCCACGATCAGGTCTTTGATAACCGGGAAAGCCTTGCTGCGCCATGGTTCTACTACAATGGTATCCCCATCTTTAAAAGCACGCATATGCAACTGGCAAGTGGTATTCTTCGTCCACGGACCATGCGCTCTACCATTGATATGCAAACTACAGGTACCACAGATCCCTTCTCGGCAATCATGGTCAAATGCAATGGGATCCTTCCCTTCAGTAATGAGTTGTTCATTCAACACATCAAACATTTCAAGGAAGGACATTTCCGATGAAATATCTTTCACTTGGTACAATTCAAATCCACCAGTGTCGTTCTTGTTTTTTTGTTTCCACACTTTAAGTGTGAGATTCATGTTGTAATGTTCCATATTGCTTATATGCGTTTATAATTGCTGTATTCAAATGGCCTCCACCCAAAAGTTTTCCATAAGAAATATAAAAGGCGGTGCTTGCTATTTTTAAATTTTTTTCTACTGATCTCCAAGTCTGCATCCCAATCTTCTTGTTTTACCAACGATTCCATCACTGCGGGATGTGTACCTTTGAATGCTGTTACAGAATCAATATTGGAATAATCATATCGTTCTGCAGTTTTTAATCCTGTTTCTTTTCCCTGATCGTCATTCCCTCCCCAGAGCTTCCCCACCTCTTTCAGTTTCTGAAACATTTTCAATGGGTTTCGCACCCATCCATAATGATGAATATTAGCATCGATCAGTTTCACGTTCAGCTTCCTGCCATCCTTCCACCTGAATCCTTGCGCATCTAAGTAACTCCTGATCTGTTTATCATTCCTGATCACCCGGATCTCTTTGCTATACCATTTTCTGCCATCGCCGATGTATCGATAACTGCCATAAAAATGAAGGTAGTTGAACAGCAGTCCCTCCACTTTTTTATCTTCCAGATATCGCAACATCGCTTGCCGGATCGTATCATGATCCTGCTCATGAAGCACTTCATCGGCCTGTATATAAAAGAGCCAGTCACTATCGGCGGCTGTGGCATCCATCGCTTTGTTGGTCTCTTCTGCCAGCACTGCCCCACCCTGTTTTAAATTTTCATCCCACACCGTATTGACGATCCGTATCTTCTCTGAATTGATCGATCGAATCAAAGCTTCGGTGTCATCTTCTGATTGACCTACACAAACGATCATTTCATCTACCAATGGCAACAACGAACGAATAGAAGCCTCTACAGGATATCCGTACTTTATAGCGTTCCGTACAAAAGTAAATCCGCTCAGTTTCATTTTATTTATATGAACGTTGCGATGGTTTCACTATTTCAAATGTCAAAGGTTCTTTATTCAGTTGCCAGTTGCTTTCATCCTTATATTCCCAGGAAGACACATAGCTAAAATTAACATCGTCGCGTTTGGCTTCACCTTCCTCGGTTTGTGATTCTTCTCTGAAATGTCCGCCACAGCTTTCATTTCTGTTCAATGCATCAAGGCACATCAATTCACCCAATTCAATGAAATCCGCTACCCTTCCTGCTTTGTCAAGTTCGGGATTCATGGTATTGATCTCACCGGGTATCCGTACATCAGCCCAGAATTCTTTTTTCAAGGCCTGAATTTCTACGATCGCTTCTTTCAGTCCGGCCGCATTACGCGCCATTCCGCATTTATCCCACATGATCTTACCCAGCCTTTTATGGAAGCTTTCCACGGTGCGGTTACCTTTAATGTTCATCAGTGTTTGAATGCGCTCGCTCACTTCTTTTTCAGTGGCTTCAAAAGCCGGATGATCGGTGGAAATAGATTTAGTAGCGATCTCATCGGCGAGGTAATTACCCAGCGTGTACGGGATCACGAAATATCCATCGGCCAATCCCTGCATCAATGCACTTGCGCCCAATCGGTTGGCTCCATGATCACTGAAATTGGCTTCACCCAATGCATACAGGCCCTGAACGGTTGTCTGTAATTCATAATCTACCCACAATCCTCCCATGGTATAATGCACGGCAGGATAAATGCGCATCGGCATCTCATATGGATTTTCGCCGGTGATCTTTTCATACATCTCAAACAAGTTGCCATATTTTTCTTCTATCACGGCCTTGCCCAGTTTGATGATCAGGACTTCATTAGACTGATCGAGCCCTTGTTTACCGGCTTCGATCTTTCCGTAGCGTATAATGGCATCAGCAAAATCAAGATACACGGCCATCCTCGTGGTGCCCACACCGTAACCTTCATCGCAGCGCTCTTTGGCGGCACGGGAAGCCACATCGCGTGGTACCAGGTTCCCAAATGCGGGATACCTGCGTTCGAGGTAATAATCTCTTTCCGCTTCCGGAATATCTACTGCTTTGCGTTTTTCGTCTTTCAGTTTGGGTACCCATATCCTGCCATCGTTGCGTAAACTCTCACTCATCAGGGTAAGTTTACTCTGGTGGTCGCCGCTTACGGGGATACAGGTGGGATGGATCTGTGTAAAACAAGGATTGCCGAACTGTGCTCCTTTCTTATGGGCTTTCCAAATGGCTGTTACATTGCTGCCCATGGCATTGGTGCTCAGGTAAAATACATTGCCGTATCCGCCGGTACATAACAGTACCGCATGACCGAAATGTCTTTCCAACTCACCACTCACCAAGTCGCGGGCAATGATGCCCCTGGCCTTTCCATCGATCATCACCAGTTCCAGCATTTCATGGCGGCTGTACATGGTTACATTACCGAGGGCTACCTGCCGTTCCAAAGCGCTGTAAGCACCGAGTAACAACTGCTGACCGGTTTGTCCGGCTGCATAAAAAGTACGCTGCACCTGTGTTCCGCCGAAACTGCGGTTACTCAGTAATCCACCATACTCGCGGGCAAAAGGAACACCCTGTGCTACGCACTGGTCGATGATGGCTGAACTTACTTCAGCCAGGCGATGTACGTTTCCTTCGCGTGCACGGTAATCGCCACCTTTTACGGTATCATAAAATAAACGGAATACCGAATCCCCGTCATTCTGATAATTCTTTGCGGCATTGATCCCTCCTTGTGCGGCAATGCTATGGGCGCGGCGCGGACTATCCTGAAAACAGAATGCCTTCACCTTATAACCCAGTTCGCCCAGCGCGGCTGCGGCCGAAGCACCGGCTAGTCCGGTACCCACTACGATCACTTCCAGTTTGCGTTTGTTGGCGGGATTGACGAGTTTCACATGTCCTTTATAATCACTCCACTTTTCGTTCATTGCGCCCTGCGGAATCTTTGAATCTAAAGCCATTGTATTTCTATTAATTGATGAGTTAATTCCTTTTTGATATTACCCGGTTTGTTCCCGGCATCGGTTCAATGACCAGCATCGTTGCGTCGCACACTTGTACAGTTGTTCAAAGGGCAACGACTTAATCCAGCCATTTCAGAAACATTGCCAGCGGCATAAGGGCAAATAATAACGATACAATGATCGTGTACCCGATACCGATGGCCCTTATAATGGGTGTGTACCTTTTGTGGTTGAGCCCGAATGTCTGGAAAGCACTCTGGAAACCATGCAACAGGTGCCAGAACAGTGAGACAACACCGATCAGGTAGATCACTACGATCCACCAGCGGCTGAACTCGGCCTGCATTTCCTCATAGAGGTTGTTGGGCTGATCGCCACTATACAAGGCTATCTTAGTATTCACAAAGAATTTTGAAATATGCACTACCAGGAAAATGAGGAGCAAACTACCCAGGAGTCCCATGGAGCGACTGTACCAGGTACTGCTGGCGCCGGCCGCACTAACGGTGTAGCCTACTGGCCGAGCAGATCGGTTCTGTTTCCAGAGTAAAAGTCCCTGAATGATGTGCAGGAACAAACCGGCAAATAAACCGATCTCCAGGATGCGGAGGATCCAGTTGTGGCTCATGAAATGAGCTACAATATTGAATATTTCCCCATGGTCATTTACAAAAATGCAGGCATTAGCGCCCACATGAATGATCAAAAAACAGATGAGGAAAAGCCCCGTCAGGCCCATAAGAAATTTCTTGCCGATGGAGGAAGTGAAAAACTGATTCCATGTCATATTTCAGGAATTGTAAGTTAAAATTGGTTGCACAAAAGTACGGCGGAATGCTGAAAATAAATCCTGATTGCTCATTCTTTTATATGATTTTCATCACGCCAATCTTTTTATCATCCAGTTATCCACCTGCTGAAAAACATATTCGGGTTTCAGGGTACGCCATTGAGGAAAATCGAGCAGGTGTACATAATGGGTAAGCCTTGATTTTTTGAAGTCGTACTGGCTGGCTTCGGGCATATTCAACATCACCACCCAGCCCCCATCCTCTTCCAGTTGTTCGTGCCATTCCTGATAATAGCTATCATCGCTGCTGTGAAAATTCAGCACATTCTCGGCCAGCAGGATAAACTTATAAATGCCTTTCTTATACAATCGATCTGTAATATCCCTCCGCAGTGTCATGATATCGTTCTCTATGGCATCATTCCATTCGCCGATCAGTTCAATGATGGCATAATGCTGCTCATAATCGGTAAACAATATTTTCAGGTAAAGTGTCCGGGAGCCAAATTCATCCCACTGCGGATGTATAAAATAATTATACACGGTATGCGTGAATTCAAACTCACTATATTTTCTGCCATAAAAAGGTGACTGGGGGTCTTCCTCCGCGGTATATAAATGCCTCCAATTGTAGAAGGGTTCCAGATCTTGCATAGATTCTACGTTGTTAGCAGCAAATTTCAAATTAATTGCCGAATGCTGAAAATAAAAAAGGCCGCATCAACTGCGGCCCTACTTATTAACCCTGATATTGTTTACTGAACTACGATACGTTCAGTGAAAATAGCTTGTCCGCTCGTGTTGGTGAGTTTCACCATATACATACCCTTACCCAATGTGGATGGGATACGCACGGCTTCTACCTGTCCTTTGGCTCCGATGGTAACGGACCTGTTCAGAATGGCCCTGCCAGAAAGATCGGTGAGGGAAATGGTATAATTTCCTGATGGCTGTCCATCGAACAAAACCCTGAATTCGTTATTGGTAACCGGATTAGGATACACATGTGCATCAGCATTGATTGCCGGTGTAACGGCCCTGAAAGGAACCGCAGTAGTAATATTTTTTTGAGCATCGGCTTCTTTCTGCAACAATAAGTTGCCATTGGCCAGATCAGATGCATTGTATTTCAGATCCGATCCTTCCATTAGTGTTGCCTTCAGGTCGTTGATGTCGAAGCGATAATACCCGGTAAAACTGCTGGCACTGCTTACCACTACTTTGCCATCGGCATCCACTGCTGCGCCATTGGTAGCATACGTTGCAGGCAGGCAGGTGATCATGCCTTTAAAAGTGGCCACGCGGGTGTCGATATTCACTACAAACACATTGTGACTGGCCGTGATGAGGTATAATTTATTGTAGGCATCGGCAATGATGTCGCCGCCCCAGCTGGTGCATTTATTATGTACTGAGATATTGCTGTTGGTTTCAGCATCGAATAGATTTCCCAGATCAGTGATCACTGTTTTTTTACCCGTGGTGAAACGGATCAAATGATTGGCATCATTGCTAAGCGCATATCCGTTACCGTCGGCTCCGATCACCATCCTGCTGATCTGGTTGGCCTCATCTTTGATCAGGTCGCCAGTATTCAGTGAACCCGCACCGGTGCTGTAAAAACGGCGGCTATCGCCGGCAGCACTCAGGTCGAGCCAGCGCAATTCGCCCAGGCGCATCGGCGTAAAAAATAATTTATCGTGTTGTTTGTCGTAAGCCGCAGCAGCTACCATAGAAGCAGTAGGTGCATTGCCATAAGCACTGTTTACGGGTGTTTTACTCACCGCATCGGTCAAAACAAAGGCTGTTTTGTCGCGCTGGTATACATCCTGCATCCATTTGCCCGATGATACATCCACCTGTCTGATATTCATCCAGAGGAAATCACCATTCCCGTCGCCGGTGATGGCGTAGGTTTTGCCGGCATCCTGTGCGGTGGCAGCTAAGGTAAAAAAAACAGAACTTGAGAAGAGTAAAGATTTGATGTTCATAAGTTAGTATTTAGTGAATAATCAGATATGAAAATTACTGATATCATAGAAAATTTCCAAGATTATTTTATGAACGGTGCAGCTCTAGCGCTTTTTTAACAGATCCGCTTTTTATTAACAATTCGCGGGTGAACGCGTAATCAGTGCTGGGTAGTTTTTCCATCAACATCCGCACGCCCCTGTCGAGCAGTTTATCATTGCTCAGCTGCATATTCACCATCCTATTTCCCTCTACCCTTCCTAATAGTATCATCACACTGGTACTGATCATATTGAGTACCAGTTTTTGTGCGGTTCCGCTTTTCAACCGGGTACTGCCGGTTACAAACTCGGGGCCTACCACCACTTCAATGGGATGATCAGATACGGTACTTAACGGTGCCCCGGAATTACAACAAATACTACCGGTTATGACCCCGTTTTTTCTGCAGTTTTCCAGCGCGCCGATCACATAGGGCGTAGTTCCACTGGCTGCAATGCCCACTACCACATCCTTCTCTGAAATTGAATAAGCGCATAGGTCGCGCCATCCCTGCTCTACATCATCTTCTGCAAATTCTACGGCTTCCGTGATGGCTTTTGATCCGCCGGCAATGATACCGATCACCATACCAGCTGGGATACCAAAGGTTGGCGGACATTCACTGGCATCCAATATTCCCAATCGGCCACTGGTTCCGGCGCCAATATAGAATAACCGGCCTCCCATCAACATTTTTTCTGTGATGGCATTCACCAAAGATTCAATGGCAGTTATTTGTGCAGCCACCGCATCAGCGACCTTACTATCTTCCTGATTCATGTTGCTGAGCAATTCGCCTGCACTCATTTTTTCAAGATGCTGATACGTAGACTCCGATTCTGTTATCCGCTCAAACGACATAAAGAATTATTTAGCATGAAATTTAACGAGCCCATCCATCGGCTTTTTTAATACTTTACCCAATTGCAGTTCATAACCATCACACATATCTTTCAACACATCCTTGAAACCATAGGCTACACTGCCCACAAAATTTATCGGCATGGTCCAGCTTTCCCGGTATTTATAAATATGGTTGAAAAAGAAATCGTTGAACCCGTCTTCAATGATATTCTCTACCATATAATGACCACGATTTTCGGCCAGGAATATGGCATAAGAAGCCAGGTAACGGTTGGGTAATGGTTTTTTATACACGGCTGTAAGCACTTCATCAGCACTGGTATTGAATTTAGCCCTGAACCGGTCCATCAGGTCGGCATCAAATGTATTGTACATAAAATACTGGATCACTTTTTTCCCGAGATAGGCACCACTGCCCTCGTCGCCGAGGATAAATCCTAAACCCGGACTGTTCTTCATTATTTTTTTTCCATTGAAATAACAGGAATTTGAACCGGTACCTAAGATACAGGCGATGCCTTTCTGATCACCACACAATGCACGCGCTGCTCCCATCAGATCGTGATTAACGGTTACCCCAGCTTTCGGGAAGATCTGCAGGATGGCTTTTTTTACCAGTTTAACATTTTCTGGATTGCTGCATCCCGTACCGTAAAAGAAAACCTCATCGGGTTGTTTGTATTTTTTCAGCTTCGGCATCAGTTCTGCCTCAATGATGTATTCAATTTGTTCAGAAGAGAGAAAATAAGGACTCAGGCCCTGGGTAAAAAAGGTCTTTTTCTCCTTCCCATTCATCCAACACCATTCGGTCTTGGTGGAACCGCTGTCTGCTATTAATTTTACCGACATAGTAAGATTTTGAATTTGTCTTTGAAGTTAATGCTTTGAACCGAAATCTTTTCCAAATTATCGCAGTTCGGGGGCAAAAAATTAACTTCGCTGCATGAATAACAAAAAGATACAGGTTTGGTTGCCCCTGCTTTTCAGCATCACCATGATCTTTGGCATGTACCTCGGTTTTAAAATGAGGGACAATATGCCCGGAAAAAGCTTCTTCCATACGGATAAACGCCGGCCGGTTGATGAGATCATGGAACTGATCAAAAACAAATATGTAGATGATGTTTCTGTTGATTCACTGGCTGATACCGCCATTCAGGCCATGCTCAGCAAACTGGACCCCCACTCTGTATTCATCCCCGCCGAAGAACTGATACAAGTGAACGAAGACCTGGCCGGGAAATTCTATGGCATCGGTATCGAATTCAATATCCTGGATGATACCCTGCATGTGATCAATGTATTGAAAGACGGGCCAAGTGATAAGGCCGGTTTGCTCACTGGCGACAAATTGCTGAAAGTGAACGACAGCAGCATCGCGGGTGTAAAGATCGATGCGGAAAAACTACGAAAACTGCTTCGGGGCGACCGCGATACAAAAGTAACGGTAACGCTGATGCGCAATACCACCATAAAACAAATTACCATTACCCGTGATGCCGTTCCCCTGCGCAGTGTGGATGCCAGCTATATGCTCACTAACGGTACCGGATATATCAAACTGAATAAATTCTCTTCACAAACCTATCGCGAATTCATGGAAGCGTTGGAAGGCCTCAAAAAACAGGGCTTGAAACAACTGGTACTCGACCTGCGCGGAAATGGAGGCGGTATCCTGGAAGAAGCTGTGGAAATGGCCGATGAATTCCTGGATGGTGATAAACTCATCACCTATACCGAAGGCAAGCATGCACCCAGAAAAGAATATCGCTGCCGCCGGGTAGGACAATTTGAAAAAGGCACGCTGGCCATTTTAGCCGATGAAGGCACCGCGAGTGCCAGTGAAGTATTGATCGGGGCCTTGCAAGACTGGGACCGGGCCATCATCATTGGCCGCCGGACATTTGGCAAGGGGCTGGTAGGGCAACAATTCGATCTCAGCGACAACAGTGCACTGCGATTGACCATTGCCAGATATTATACCCCCCTGGGCAGAAGCATTCAACGCAATTATGCCAAGGGTGGTAAAGCCTATTTTAATGAGATCACGAATCGTTATCATGACGGAGAAACGCAGTATGCTGATTCAGTGAAAAATGACAGCAGTAAGATCTACCACAGCAAATCCGGGAAAAAACTTTTTGGCGGTGGCGGCATCAGTCCTGATTATTTTATTGCACTGGATACCAGCGGATACTCGTTACCGCTAGTGCTGCTGGCAGAAAAAAATACCCTGCAGGATTTTGCCTATCGGTATTATTTGCAAAATCAAAATAGGGTGAAAGAATTTAAAGACTGCAACAGCTTTATTCAAAATTTTTCACTGGCTCCTTTGGAATGGGATAATTTCACAACAACAGCAGCCAAAGATTCTATCATCCTCACCAAGCTCACTGCTATAGAAAAAGACCATATCCAATTGAACATAAAAGCTGCCATAGCAAGGATTTTATGGCATACCGAGGGATTCGTTGAAGTGCTGAATACAAAAGATGATGGGGTAAGAAAATCACTACAATTATTGGAAAATAACTAGTTGGATGTAGAAAAATTACTAGTGAAAATTGTGAACCTATTTATCCGTATTTAGCTATTTATTAGATATTTTTGTATCTCTTAAATATCTCAATTTTATGAAAACAGCCCCAATCACAATATTGTGTGCATTATTATTTTTAGGTCCAATTGCACAAGCACAAGTTGACCTTAGTTTTGCTGCAGGTTCATCAAGTTATATGGGTGACTTAAAAGAGAAAGCCCTATCCTTTAGCCAGCCTTCCTATGCTTTTAGTGGAGGTGTTTCGTACCAGTTCAACAAAAGATTTAGCTGGAGGAACGAAATTGGTTATTCAAAGATACAGGCATCAGACAGTAAGAATAAAAGAGCCGACCTAATTGCCCGGAACCTAAGTTTTAAATCAAGTCTCCTAAGCCTTAACAGCATGGTGGAATATGATTTCTTGAGCATGGCGGATCATACCTTTAGTCCATATGCATTTCTTGGAGTAGGTCTTTTACATTTCAACCCTTATACCACAGACCGGTTTGGTAAAAAACAATTTTTACAACCACTCACTACAGAAGGTCAGGGTTTACTGACTGACGCAAATCAAGAAATTATAAAACCTTATGCCCGCACCATTTTGGAAATTCCTTTTGGGGGTGGTATAAAATTTGAAATAAACGATCATTTCCGTTTGGGCATTGAATTAAAATATCATTTTGTAGATTCTGATTACCTCGATGACGTAAGTAATGGAGGTTATCCTAGTCAGACCCTGCTGGCTGCCAAAAATCCTTTAATCCCATTACTCACTTACCGCGGCGATGAATTACCCGGCGGTGCAGCTTATCCTAAGGGCGGCCTCAACAGAGGAAACCCAAACAACAGGGATTCTTATATGAATGTGCAGATAAGGATGACTTACAGAATAAAACATCAAACCATTGAGATCAATTATTAATGGCTAAAATATTTTTTAAAAGCCGGCACAAATTGTTGCCGGTTTTTTTATGCCTACAAGTTGCGGTAGAAAAAGGCAGTTTTTCAGTTGAATCATTTGCTATTGTATAAACTTTAAAATTACCTTTGCCAAAATCAACGATGCTATGTGGTTACAAAGTATATTAGAAACGATCGGTAATACCCCCCTCATTAAACTCAATAAGATCACCAAGGACCTTCCTTGTACCGTGCTGGCCAAAGTGGAATATTTCAATCCCGGAAATTCTATCAAAGACCGTATGGCATTAAAAATGCTGGAAGTGGCTGAACGGGAAGGAAAAATTAAGCCCGGCGGCACCATCATTGAGGGCACAAGTGGTAATACCGGTATGGGACTGGCACTGGCGGCCTGTGTAAAAGGATACAAATGCATTTTCACCACCACCGATAAACAATCTAAAGAGAAAGCAGATATATTAAAGGCTGTAGGGGCGGAAGTGATCGTTTGTCCTACCAATGTAGAACCCGATGACCCCCGCTCCTATTATTCAGTTTCTAAAAGACTGGCTACCGAAGTTCCCAACAGCTGGTATGTTAACCAATATGATAACCTGGCCAACCGCGATGCGCATTATGAACAAACCGGTCCTGAGATCTGGGAACAAACAGAAGGAAAAATAACGCACCTGGTAGTAGCCACCGGTACTGGCGGCACCATTGTGGGTACAGGAAAATACCTGAAAGAAAAAAATCCGAATATCAAAGTGTGGGCCATTGATAGCTACGGATCCTTATTGAAAAAATATTTTGAAACCGGAGAAGAAGATCAGAAAGAAGTTTATCCATATATCAGCGAAGGATTTGGAGAAGATTTTGTGCCACAGAACTATGATATGCAGTATATAGACTGTTTTGAAAAAGTTACCGATAAAGATGGAGCGGTGATGGCGAGGCGCATCGCCAAAGAAGAAGGAATGTTTTGCGGATACAGTGCAGGCAGTTGTTTACAGGGATTGATACAATTAAAAGCCTCTTTGAAAAAAGATGATGTGGTGGTGTGTATATTTCATGATCACGGCAGCCGCTATGTGGGTAAGGTATACAATGATGAATGGATGATGGAACGTGGATTCTTAGATGTAAAAACTTTTAAGGACCTGATCAGTGGAAGAGGTTCTCAACGGCTCATCACTGTAGCACCAACTCAAACTGTGTTGGAGGCCATAGAGCTGATGAAGAAATATGATATTGAAAATATTCCTGTGATCGATCAGGATAAAAATATCGGTGCGATTTCAGAAAGCGGATTATTCAATAAGATACTGACCAATCCGGATATCAAAACACAAACGATCGCAACAGTAATGGAAAAAGCATATCCGGAAGTGGCATTTAATACGGCCGTTGAACGATTGAGCAGCTTTATCAATAAAGAAAATGGTGCGGTGCTGAGCAGGGATGAAAGCGGAACCTTTCATATCGTAACCAAATACGACATCATCCAAAGCCTCACCAAATAACCCCATAGTTTAATTACGAAAATCATTAAATGTATGCCCGTATTGCGTTTTAGCGATACTGGACATGCATTCTCATGAAACTCAGTCTTGATTTATACGTATTTTTACGATACCCCTTCTCGTATCTATACCTCCCGGTTTTATGAACATATACGATTGCAACAGTAATTACAGTACTTCAAAAATTGAGCAATAACGCTCTAGTACAGGATCATTTTCTGCCGCATCTTTGTGTTGAAGTTGATTGATAGAGATTAAATATCAATCGTTATCCAAAAATATCCAAATAAACCAAATGTATTGTCCTTTGTTCTTGAAAAACCAAAAGATCCAATATCAGTCAACTTCTTTTAAAGTTTAAAAACCAATATTCGCTTTAAGGTCTCATCCGAAGAAAAACCAAGGACCTCAAAGAATTGAAGAAACAACAATGTCCAACGCCTATGCTGTTAAAAGCGAAGATGGCAAAAACCAAACCAATGTCCTAACCTATGCTGTAAAAAGCGACGATGGTTAAAATGAAAAACGTTGAACCAGGATACCAGTTAAGGGACCAACTTTCAATATAGGTAACCCCCTTTAAGAAAGCGAATCCGGAATCCTGAAATACCGACTGAATGCTTGGTTGGTAAATTTAATGACTTCCAAAGAGGTTGATTCGTCAACCACTTTGGAAGTTTTTTTTATGTCTTCACTCCTCTTCTCCTTATTTTTAGGATATGATCCTCAACAGCACCAGTGCCTTCACTAACATTCCCCGTAAGATTATATCCCTGGTTCCCTCGCAAACCGAACTGTTGCATTTTCTTGAACTGGATACAGAAACAGTGGGTATCACTAAATTTTGTATCTACCCAGCACCCTGGCGCGATACAAAAATTATCGTAGGAGGAACCAAGCAAGTCAATGCCAGCCTTATCGACCAGATCCAACCCGATCTTATTATTGCTAACAAGGAAGAGAATGATCGTGATCAGATCCTCGCTTTGGCCAATAAATACCCGGTATGGGTTACTGATGTAAATAATTTGGATGATGCCTTGCAAATGATCAGGGATATTGGACAACTCAGCAACCGAACCAAAAAAGCTCAGTTACTTGTTGATGAAATAAGTACCCGGTTTGCCAAACTGGAACAAAATATGCTTAACCTGGACCCCATTCCCGCAGCTTACCTGATCTGGCGTGAGCCATGGATGACTGTAGGTGGCGGAACCTTTATCCATGATATGATGCAACGTGCCGGATTGCTCAATGTTTTTAGGGACCAACCAAGGTATCCTACAATAAATATGGAAATATTAAAGCAAAGCGGATGCAAGTCCCTGCTCCTTTCTTCAGAACCCTACCCTTTCTCATCCAAACATGCAGCCGCATTAAATATTATCCTGCCTGATATTAAAATGATCCTCACAAATGGTGAAATGTTCAGCTGGTATGGAAGCCGGCTTTTACTTGCCCCTGATTACTTTATTTCCTTGATAGACAGGATGAGAACATCAAATTAAACCGATACCGCCGTTTAACAGTTTTTGTATTAAATTTGCGCAAAACATAACAAATATGGCCAACAAAAGAATTATTGAATTGCTCGGCGACCAGGCTGATTCATTATTGAACCATGAATGCAAGACCATCACCAAAGCGGAGATAGCATGTCCTAACCCTAACCATGTAGATGATATCTGGCGTTTAAGCAATCGTAATAATCAAACTTTAAAGAGTTTACAGAACATATTAGACCACGGCCGATTGGGCGGAACCGGGTATGTATCTATTTTACCGGTAGACCAGGGCATAGAACATAGCGCTGGTGCATCTTTCGCTCCTAATCCAATTTATTTTGATCCTGAAAATATTGTAAAACTGGCCATTGAAGGAGGTTGTAATGCCGTAGCTTCAACTTTTGGCGTACTGGGTATCGTAAGCCGCAAATATGCGCACAAGATCCCGATGATGGTAAAAATTAACCACAACGAATTCCTGAGCATGCCCAATAAATTCGACCAGTTCATGTTTGGAAAAGTAAAAGATGCCTGGAATATGGGCGCGGTTAGTGTTGGCGCTACCATTTACTTTGGCAGTGCAGAAAGTACCCGCCAGATCCAGGAAGTATCTACAGCCTTTGAAATGGCCCATGAATTGGGTATGACCACCGTATTGTGGTGTTATACCCGTAACAATGGATTTAAAGTAGATGGCGTGGATTATCATACATCTGCCGACCTTACCGGACAAGCCAATCACCTGGGTGTAACCATCCAGGCAGATATCATCAAACAAAAATTACCGACCAATAACGGCGGTTATCTGGCAACTAAACACGGAAAAACATCTCCCTTAGTATATTCTAAACTCACTACCGATCACCCGATCGATCTTACCCGTTACCAGGTAGCCAATTGCTATATGGGAAGGGTTGGCCTCATCAACAGTGGCGGAGAAAGTAAGGGAGCTACCGATCTGGCAGAAGCAGTAGGAACAGCCGTAGTGAACAAACGTGCCGGCGGTATGGGATTGATCAGCGGAAGAAAAGCGTTTCAGAAACCCATGAAAGACGGAGTGGAACTACTGAATACCATTCAGGATGTTTATCTTGACCAAACCATTACCATCGCCTAATAAAGCGGTTATGGGTTGCTGTTATTAACTAAATGATTGCAGCAACCTATTACTTTTCACGCAACAATACAGCGCATGAAACACGAAGAAGACTTTGACGCCAATCTTGCCGGAGAAGAAGCCAACGCAGGGGAAACAAAATCAAGGTGGTTCAAGAGAATAAAAAAAGGGATCCTCACCTCTACCAAGGATAAGAAGGATGCACCTGAAGGCCTATGGGCCAAATGTCCTTCGTGTAAGTATACCTGTACCATTTCCGAATTAGGGGAGAACAAATTTGTTTGCCCCAAATGTGAATACCACCACCGCATTGGCAGTGATCAGTATTTCGAGATCATCTTCGACAATAACCACTACACCGAACTATTTGAAAATATCAAATCGAAGGATTACCTGGGATTTGTTGACCTCAAACCATATAACCAAAGATTGGATGAAGCCTATGCCAAAACCGATATCCATGATTCTATTACCGTAGCACATGGCCAGGTAAATGGAAATGATCTGGTGATCGCCTGTATGGATTTTGAATTCATTGGTGGCAGTTTGGGATCGGTAATGGGAGAAAAAATTTCGAGAGCCTGTGATTATTGCATGCTGCATAAGGTTCCTTTTATGATCATCAATAAAAGTGGCGGAGCACGCATGATGGAATCTGCTTTCTCCCTGATGCAGTTGGCAAAAACATCCGGCAAGCTTTCTCAAATGAGTGATGCCGGTATCCCCTATATTTCCTTGTGCACCGACCCAACCTTTGGTGGCACTACAGCCTCTTTTGCCATGTTAGGTGATATCATCTGCGGCGAACCCGGCGCCCTCATTGGATTTGCTGGCCCAAGGGTAATCAAAGAAACCATCAAAAAAGACCTGCCAGAAGGATTTCAACGCAGTGAATTTTTACTCGAGCACGGATTCCTCGACTTTATTGTTCACCGCAGCCAATTGAAAGATAAACTGGCTACCCTGCTGATATTGTTCAAGGGATGATCCCCAATTTTTTAATGTTATGATCTTGGATGGGTTATTGTATAACCTGTCTTCGGCATATTCTCATTGAGTCATGTTAACTTTGTGCCATGGAAATCAGTAACCGCAAAGCTCACCACGAGTATTTTTTTGAGACCACCTATATTGCGGGTATGGTATTGTCTGGCACGGAGATCAAATCCCTGAGGGCCGGTAAAGCCAGTTTCAACGATAGCTATTGTGTTTTCAGTCGCGGCGAGTTATTTGTAAAAAGTCTGCATATCTCCGAGTATTCTTACGGCACTTACAGCAACCACGAACCCTTGCAGGAAAGAAAACTGCTGCTCAATAAAAGAGAATTGCGCAAACTGGAAGCGAAGATCAAAGAGAAAGGGTATTCCATTATTCCACTCCGGATCTTTTTAACAGAGAAAGGATTTTTTAAAATGGAGATCGGACTGGGTAAAGGAAAAAAACATTACGATAAACGAGAGAGCATCAAAGAAAGGGAAACCGATCGCGACATCAAAAGAAAATATGGGATCTGATTTTCTGTACTAACATTCACTCAAACTCAGGGGAACATGTACCGCTAATCCGCCATCTGCGGTTTCTTTATACTTGGTATTCATATCCAGTGCGGTTTCCCACATGGTCTTTATCACTTCATCTAGACTCACTTTTGCATAATCCGGAGCACCTTGTAAGGCAAGCTGACAGGCGGTTATAGCCTTAATAGCGCCCATGGTGTTGCGCTCAATACAGGGAATTTGTACCAACCCTCCAATGGGATCGCAGGTGAGTCCGAGATGATGCTCCATCGCGATCTCGGCAGCCATCAATGCCTGTCGCTGTGTGCCACCCATTCCTTCTGTTAAGGCCGCTGCAGCCATGGCACTGCTTACACCAATTTCAGCCTGGCATCCACCCATCGCTGCAGAAATGGTAGCCCCTTTTTTAAAAATACTGCCCACCTCAGCAGCCGTCAGTAAAAAATGTATGATCTTATTTTCCGTATTACCGCCGCCGAAAATAATATAGTATTGCAAAACAGCGGGTATCACCCCGGCAGCGCCATTTGTGGGAGCCGTTACCACCCTTCCGAAACTGGCATTCTCTTCATTTACTGCCAACGCAAAACAACTTACCCAATCCAGAATATATTTAAAATCATTCCCTCCTTCCCGGATAGCATTGGTCCAGCTTTCAATATCATGATGAGGCTTCCCATTGAGTAATCGTTTACTTAATCCTGCTGCCCTGCGGGTAACTTGTAGTCCTCCGGGCAGCATCCCATCTATATGACAGCCCCTATACATGCATGCAGCCATAGTATGCCAGATGGTCAACATGCCCTCCCGGGTTTCTTTTTCAGTCCGCCAGGACGTTTCATTTTCAAGCACCACATCACTGATGTTCAACCCTGTTTTCATACACCAGTGCAATAATTCATCGGCGGTATTGATCGGGAATGGAAGTATAACCTTTGATTGGGCATTTCCTGTTTCACCTTCCATCTCTACAAATCCGCCGCCAATCGAATAATATGTTTCAGCAAGTGTATCTCCATTCACAAAACGAACTAAGAAACTCAGGGCATTGGGATGATAAGGAAGGGATTCATTATAGAGGAACTCAATGTCTTCAGCTGGATCAAAATCAATTTCATGCTTGCCCGCCAGCACAATCTTTTTCATATGTTTGATGTCGAGCATTTTTGAATGAATATGCTGCACATCAAAACTCACCGGATCTTCTCCGCTCAATCCTAATTGAACGGCAATATCAGTTCCATGTCCAACACCAGTTTTTGCCAACGAGCCATACAACAGCACTTCAATAGACACAACATCCTGAAGCTTGTTCTTTTGCTGTAAAGAATCAGTAAATCGCTGGGCAGCACGCCATGGGCCCAATGTATGGCTACTAGATGGCCCTACCCCTATCTTGAACATGTCGAATACAGAAATGGCTTCGTGCGACAATTTGAAAGATTTGTACCGGTTAAATTACTGCGCTGTCTATCGCAGCCGATTATTGAACGTTGATCAATTGCAAAGTAAACCTTAGGTACGAATTAGCTGGTATAATTCCATTGGGAAGTGAACCATAACCTAAACTTGGAGGTATATAAAGGATCATGCTGCCCCCGTTGTTCAGCAATTCCATACCCTGTTGCCATCCGATGATAAGATTATTTAGTGTAAAACTGGCCCCTGTTAAACTTTCGTCAAATTTAAATCCATTGAACAAATAACCGGCATATTTTACGGTTACGTTAGAACAAAGTGTTGGCTTCGCTCCTGTTCCTTGTGGGGAAATTGAATAAAAAAATCCGCTGGGTGCCTGTACAGCCGTTAGCCCATTTGCAGTTAAATAGGCCTGTATAAACGCGATCTCATTAGCAGGTGCTACCACGGTTGACTCAGTGGCGGTACATCCTGCTCTTGTAACTGTTTTATTGCATCCTGCAATAAAGATCATCATCATAAATAATGGCAGGAATAATAGCTTCTTGATCATATCGAACATTATATTTAGTGTTTAAAGACGTTTATTTAGGTTGTTTCGCTGCATCAGATCTATTGCGCCGGGCCTTCAGTTCACGGTACAACTGCTCATTCATTTCCCATTTGTAATGCATCCGAAAATAGGAAAAAAATAGCACACATATAAAAAGAGCAACCAATACTGTAATAAAGATATCCGGTGAGGTGGAGGATATTTTTGTATACCACTCTGGCAAATAATTATATACCAGAATTACCAATAATATGATGGGCAAACAAAATAAGCAAGCCATGGGCAATCCGCTGAGTAATTTCCACATTCCACGGCTTTCACGCTCCCTATTCCTTTCCCAATTGGCCATAAACGCCTGTTCCTTTTCGGATAACATCCGGCAAAAATAATGCAATTACACTACTACTTTGTCATGTTGCGAATATCTTGTAGGTTTGTTCATATCAATTCCCCTCTTGAATGAAGATAGAACAACTACTGGTTCAGCATTTTTATAATACCCGCGAAGTATGTTTGCAGGGCATCGGAAAACTAACCCTTGCTGCCGATTTCGTATTGCCCACAGAAACAGATAAGGATGTTGTGATGCCCGAAAATGCCATCAGTTTTGAATATGATTCCAGAATGCAGGAAGATGATGCGCTGATCCAGTTCATTGTACAGCAAACACATAAGATAAAACCACTGGCTTCTGCCGATCTAGACTCATACCTCACGCTGGGAAAACAATTTCTGAACATAGGAAAGCCATTCAAGATTGACGGACTGGGTACCCTGGAAAAAAATCAACAGGGATCTTATGAATTCAAACAGGGAATATTTGCCAACTCCAGGATGGAAGCCGCAAGTTCTGAATTAAGAGAAAAAAGGGATGATGATGATATTTCCTTTGCCACCCAAAGGGTACAACAAGGAGGAAATGGCAAAAAAACATTAATGGTCATTGCCATATTATTGGTGCTTTCACTGGCCGGATGGGGCTTATGGTATTTTTTTACTAAAAGCGCAACGCCTTCAACAGTAGAAATAACAGCACCCGTTACACAGCCCGACAGTATGCCGCATACCGACAGTTCAACCCTTAAGCCCGTTACGGATACCCTGCTTACAAAGCAACCTGTGCCGATGAATAAGGATAGTTTAACCTTCAGGATCGTATTCGGTGAAAAACTTGATAAGGCCAATGCCTTGTCCAAAATGAAAGCCATGACCGATCGTGGGCATAAAGTGATCATGTATACCAGCGATTCTGTTTACTATAAATTGGCTGAGCCCTTTAAAATTCCAATAAGCGATACCGCTAAAATAAAAGACTCACTTAACCGATTCTATTATCATGGCAAAGCTTATGTAGAGATGAATTAATCTTTTTCTTCCCATGCAGGCAATCCCCCGTCGCATTATTTCCATTGTATTCTGGTCGCTATGCCTGGCCGATCTTTTGGCAATTTATGCAGGTATTGAAATACTGCAACTGATGATAAAGCCTTTACTGATACCGGCTTTAATGATCATGCTGGTCAGCATAACCACAACCAATCGGGATAAAAAATTACTGCTGATCGGTCTATTCTTTTCCTGGATGGGAGATGTATGGCTGATGCTGCAAGACCATGATGGCTTATTCTTTATGTTAGGACTGGTTAGTTTTCTCATCACCCATATTTTTTATATCGTCTTTTTTATACGCATACGTTCTGCCCAGCCTTCGCTGCTACAGCAACAACCCATATGGGTACTGCTGGTTATCGGCTATGGCATCACGTTAGCATGGTTGTTGTTTCCTCACCTGGGGCCACTAAAAATTCCGGTGATCATTTATGCCATCGTGCTGTGCAGCATGCTATTGAGTAGTATACATGTGTATCGTAAGGTAAATACTGCTGCCGCCCGATATTATCTGCTGGGAGCGGCTTTCTTTGTCATATCCGATTCAATGCTGGCCATCAATAAATTTTATCAGCCACTACCGGAAGCAGGTATCCTGATCATGCTGACCTATTGTGTGGCACAATATGGGATCGTAATGGGATTTGTGAAGCAGGAAACGCAAATGATCAATGCTACTGCTGATCAACTGGCCGACTGATATTTTTTCCTGAAATAAAAATAGAAAGGTATACCCGTACACGTTAGTAATATGCCAAACAAGGAATTGATGAGGTGTGTACGCCCGTCGAGAT
>Ga0194037_1000705_pt1 | contig 25790 bp, 21 predicted proteins | sample JunL306m_MetaG_FD_148653 | JGI IMG/M metagenome (GOLD analysis project Ga0194037, IMG submission 148653) | Anoxic zone freshwater microbial communities from boreal shield lake in IISD Experimental Lakes Area, Ontario, Canada - Jun2016-L304-6m | ecosystem: Environmental > Aquatic > Freshwater >...
CAAGGGCTCGACCACGCTTGTAGACATAACCGCGATCTTGAATGGTTTGAATGATGGATGCGAAGGTAGATGGTCGGCCAATACCAAGCTCTTCTAGCTTCTTTACAAGGGTTGGCTCGGTATAGCGCGCGGGAGGCTTTGTATCGTGGCCTTCACAGCTGTATTCGCTCACTTTTACCGCTTGTCCAACGCTCATTGCAGGAAGTCTGCGATCTTCTGACTCTTCATCGGTTTTATCATCGGCAACTTCTTCATATGCTGCAAGGAAACCTGGGAAGGTAAGAACAGATCCGTTAGCGCGGAAAATTACATCCTTTGAATCATTGGTGCGAGCATCAAAGTCCACGCGCATCTGCATCTTTTTTGCATCAGCCATTTGTGATGCAACAGTGCGCTTCCAGATCAGGTCATAGAGTGCGAACTCATCGCGGGAGAGCTCGGGCGCTAATTCACCAGGAGTCTTAAAAACATCGCCAGCTGGGCGAATTGCTTCGTGCGCCTCTTGTGCATTCTTGGTCTTGCTTGCATAGGCACGCGGAACTTCTGAAACATGGTCTGCGCCATAAAGCGCTTTGGCACTTGCACGAGCTGCGTTGATTGCTTGGGCTGAAAGGTTTACAGAATCGGTACGCATATAAGTGATGTAACCGTTTTCATATAAACGTTGTGCGATACGCATGGTGATTTGTGCGCCCCAACCAAGTCGTCCACCTGCATCTTGCTGCAGAGTTGACGTTGTGAATGGTGGCTTTGGTCGCTCGGTACGTGGTGAATCTTCGATGGACTTAACAGTGAGTGGTGATGACTTGAGTGAATCAACCAGGTGGCGTGCGCCAGTTTCATCAAGCAACAAAATGTTTGCGGCAGACTTTTCTTTGACTGCGCCATCGGCGCCGAAGTCACTTGTTGCTGCAACTTTCTTTCCTTCAACGCTAATCAGGCGCGCAGTGAAACCGAGTTCGCACTTAGCGTTGAGATCCCACCAACTGGAGGAAATAAATGCCATACGCTCGCGCTCTTTTTCGACAATTAAACGTGTAGCAACCGATTGCACACGTCCTGCTGAAATACGTGGCATAACTTTCTTCCAGAGTACGGGAGATAAGCGATAACCAAAGAGACGATCAAGGACGCGACGAGTTTCTTGAGCATCAATTAAGTGATAATCAAGATCGCGGGTTTCATTTACTGCCTTTTGAATAGCCTCTTTAGTAATTTCATTAAAGACCATTCGCTTGATAGGAATCTTTGGTTCAAGAACTTCAACAAGGTGCCAGGCAATTGCTTCACCTTCGCGGTCCTCGTCTGTTGCCAGAATAAGTTCGTCGGCGCCCTTCATGAGCGCTTTGAGCTCGGCTACTTTGGCCTTTTTGTCGGGATTAATTACGTATAAAGGCGCGAAATCGTCTTCAATATTGACGCCTTCTTTAGCCCAGGCAATGCCTTTGTATTCCTTGGGGATATCGGCGGCCCGCTGTGGCAGATCTCGGATATGGCCGACGCTAGCCTCGACGATGTATCCATCGCCGAGGTAGCCGCCAATCTTTCGAGCCTTCGCAGGTGATTCAACAATCACCAACTTCTTTAGCTCGTGAGCCTCTTTTTTTGCCATGGCTGAATTAAGTAACCGATCTATTTCTTAAGCGAGGCGTTTTTAGTATTCGATTGCTGTGGATTTGCGGCGGTTATGAATTAACGCACCGACAATTACAGCGAATGCAACAAGACCAATAACGGTGCTGTATGAATTATGTCCACCCAGTGCCAACGCAACGATTGCAGGTGTGATCAAAAGACCCACCAAGTTCATTACCTTGATCAATGGGTTAATTGCAGGACCAGCGGTGTCTTTGAATGGATCTCCGACAGTGTCACCAATGATTGTTGCAGAGTGAGCATCAGAGCCCTTGCCACCGTAGTGACCATCTTCAACCATCTTCTTTGCGTTATCCCAAGCGCCGCCTGAGTTAGCAAGGAAGACTGCCATCAGTGTTCCAGTTCCAATTGCACCAGCAAGGTAGGCACCGAGTGCGCCAACGCCAAGACCGAAGCCAACAGCGATTGGTGCCATAACGGCGAGCAGACCTGGTGTTGCTAGTTCACGCAGTGAGTCGCGTGTGCAGATATCTACAACGCGGCCGTATTCTGGCTTTTCTGTGTAATCCATGATGCCTGGGTGCTCGATGAATTGCTTGCGAACTTCAACAACAACTGCGCCAGCTGCGCGTGATACTGCGTTGATTGCAAGACCTGAGAACAAGAAGACAACTGCTGCACCGATGATCAAACCAACCAAGTTACGTGGGTTAGCAACATCGAGAACACCTTGGTATTGGGATGCAAGATCGCCAGCTTTTTGTCCAGCATCTTCTACGGCCTTCTTGATTGCATCGGTAAATGCGCCAAAGAGCGCGGTTGCTGCAAGAACGGCTGTTGCGATTGCGATTCCCTTAGTGATTGCCTTTGTTGTATTACCAACTGCATCCAGGGAGGAAAGGATCTTTGCGCCTTCTCCTTCTACGTCGCCGGACATTTCAGCAATACCTTGAGCGTTGTCGGAAATTGGTCCGAATGTGTCCATCGCGACGATAACGCCAACGGTGGTCAATAAACCAGTACCAGCCAATGCGATTGCAAGGAGTGAAAGCACAATGTTTCCGCCACCGAGCAAGAAGGCGCCAAATACTGCTGATGCGATCAATACGGCAGAGTAAACAGCGGATTCAAATCCGATGGAAATACCAGACAAGAGAACGGTTGCTGCGCCTGTTTGTGATGATGCGGCAACGTCGTTCACTGGGCGCTTACCAACTGCTGTGAAGAAACCAGTAAGTACTTGAATAGCAGCGGCAAGAACGATTCCGATAAGAACTGCGCCGAAGGCGAGAATTCTTGGGTTTGTATTTCCTGCAGCAGTTACTGTCTCAGTTGTAAGACCTGTCAGAAGTTTGAAACTTCCTGGCAAGTAAACGAAAGTTGCAAGTCCTGTAAGGACTGCGCTGATAACAGCAGACATAAAGAATGAACGGTTAATAGATGTCATGGCGCTTGCATCGGTCTTGCGCATGCGCGTCAAGAAGATTCCGATGACTGCAGTGACAGTTCCGATTGCTGGAACGATCAATGGATAAATCAAACCTGAATCACCGAAGCCGGCTTTTCCAAGGATCAGTGCTGCAACAAGAGTTACGGCGTATGACTCGAACAAGTCAGCGGCCATACCTGCGCAGTCACCGACGTTATCGCCGACGTTATCTGCAATGGTTGCTGCGTTACGTGGGTCATCCTCAGGAATACCCTTTTCAACTTTACCGACCAAGTCGGCTCCGACATCTGCTGCCTTTGTGAAGATACCTCCACCAACGCGCATGAACATCGCGAGCATCGCTGCGCCGAAACCAAAACCTTCAAGAACGGCTGGGGCGTTTTCGCGATAGATGATCACAACAAGTGATGCACCAACAAGGCCAAGACCAACAGTGGTCATACCAACAACTCCACCGGTGCGGAATGCAATCTGCACTGCCTTCTCGGAAGAATTCTGGCGAGCAGCCTCTGCAACGCGCACGTTTGCGCGAACTGCAAGCCACATACCGTTGTATCCAACGAGCGCGCTAAATCCTGCGCCTAGGAGGAAGAAGACAGAACGGCCGATACGAATATCGGCAGCGCCAGGAAGTGCGAAGAGCAATACGAAAACGATTGCTACAAAGTATGAAAGTGTGCGGAATTGGCGCGCGAGATATGCCGCGGCGCCTTCCTGCACGGCGCCAGCAATTTCGCGCATTTTCGCTGTGCCTTCATCGGCTGCAAGCACTTGGGCTCGAAGGCCCCAGGCAACCGCGAGCGCAGCCAAAGAGATGGCTAAAACTACGTAAACGATATTGAGGTTATTTCCGGTGACTTGCACGAGAGAGCTGGAAGCTCGCATTTCTCCTCCATTGGAGATCGGGACCCGCGGGGGCTTGAGCAAAGACTTGCGAAGTGTACGCACAGATTGACCCTGAATCCCAAATCCTTGGCGATGTACCTATCTATTACACGTCTATCACACGTCTTCTGGCGCTCTCATCGGGTAGCAATTTCGGGGCGATTGCGCGTGATTAGGGCAATCCGAGGGCTAGCAGGCTTCGACTTCCCAGCCTCAGCAGGTAAGGTCTGAGCCTTATGAATCTCTTGGACGCAAAATCGATCATCGCCGATCTCGGGCTAGCGGGGGTTCTTGGAATCCTCTTCACCGAAACTGGTCTTCTGGTTGGCCTGGTCTTTCCTGGCGACTCCTTACTTTTCATCGCCGGTGTTGCAGCATCAGGAACAGCGGCCGCCCTCCTTGGGGGAGTTCACCTGTCCGTCGCGGGGCTTTTCCTTGGCGCACCCATTGCAACGATCCTTGGATCCCAATTGGGCTATTTCATTGGTCATAAATTTGGACGCCCGCTCTTTAATCGCCCTGATAGTCGCTATTTCAATCAAGCACGTGTGCAATCCACGGAAAAGTGGTTGAAGAAATACGGTCCAGGTAAAGCAATAATTTTGGCTCGGTATATCCCCTTTGTCCGAACACTGATTAACCCACTTGCCGGAATTGCCCGAGTACCTGCCACGAAGTTCTTTATCTACAACGTGGTCGGAGGAATTCTCTGGAGCGATGGCGTGATCTTGCTGGGCTACATATTGGGTGAAAAACTCAAAGGCTCCGTCGATAAATATTTACTGCCGATTGTCGGTGTGATTATCGTCGTCAGCTTGTTGCCACTTGCGCTAGAAATTCTTAAAGAGATTCGGACTAAGCGTCACTTAAGTTAATCTCGAAATACTGGCTGATCTACCAGTTCTCCCTCAAGAGGAGAATCCTCGGGCAAGCTAGCGTTCAATAATCTAAATTCGTCATCGGTTAATTCAAGCGATGCACCTTGCAGGTTCTCCATGAGCGATGAAATTTTTGTTGTTCCCGGAATTGGAATCACTTTCGTGGAATTTCGTAAATGCCAAGCAATTGTGACGGCATATGCAGAAACTCCGTGAGTCTGACCTACTTCAGTGAAGGCCCTAAATTTTTCTCCTGTTAGGTTTGCGGCCAAACTCATTCCACCGAGTGGTGACCATGGTAGGAATGCGATCCCGAACTCTTCGCAAATCGCAAATACTTCAGCTTCGCGGCGATAGCGAGGGCTATATTCATTTTGAATGGAAACCAAACCTCCTTGTGCAGGAGTACCGCCAATCTTGATGGCTCGACGTAATTGTTCTGCGTTGTAATTGCTCACACCAATACGCTCCACAAGTCCGCGCTCGAGCAAAACCAATACATTTTCAAATTGCATTTCAAAGGGCATACGTGGATCTAAACGATGGTGCTGCCAGAGTTGGATTTTCTCTACTCCTAAACGCAACGCAGAAGCCTCTGCCGCCCGGAGTAAATAATCAATGTTAGAAGCTCGACCCCAAGTCTCGGCAGGTCCCCGGGTGATTCCATTTTTTGTTGTGATGACAACTTTTGATTTCGCCTCTGGTGATCCACTCCAGGATGTGAAAGCTTCGCCCACCAATTTCTCGTTATGTCCGAAAGTGTTCCAACTAGGGGCGTAAATATCTGCTGTATCTAATAAAGTAACACCGGCATCAAGTGCTGCGTGAATAACAGAAATCGCGCCATCGCGATCTTTAAGAATTGGATGATCTAATCCCGACATTGCCGATAACGGCATGCACCCAAGTCCAACGGCTGATACATGCCATGGGCCAAGAGTTCTTGTGGGCAATGTGGTTGTCATAATCCAAGCTCGGCAAGTGAGTATGCGGTGCGATATTCAAGGCCCGCATCAAGAATTGCTTGCTTAGCGCCACGTTCAACAATCACAGCAACGCCAACAACTATGGCCCCTGCTTCGCGAAGGGCTTCCACCGCAGTTAATACTGAACCACCGGTTGTTGACGTATCTTCAACGGCAATCACGCGGCGACCCTTTACATCGGGGCCTTCAATGCGACGTTGCAAACCGTGTGCTTTCTCTGCCTTGCGCACAACAAAGGCATCGATGTGTTGTCCGCGTTGAGCGGCAACATGCATCATTGCTGTTGCAACGGGGTCAGCACCCAGCGTTAAGCCACCGACTGCTTCGTAATCCCAATCCTTAACAAGATCAAGCATGACGTCACCAATGAGTGGCGCCGCGTGTGAATCAAGAGTTACACGACGCAGATCCACGTAGTAATCGGCTTCCTTGCCCGATGACAAAATAACTTTGCCATGGACAACTGCCTTGTTGATGATTTCTGCTTTTAGTTGCTCGCGTGCGCTCATGGGGCGAGCATACCTGGACTATTCGCTCGCTTTGTAAATAACGATCGGGGCGGACTTGCGTTGAGCAAGAGCTTTGGGCGGATTGGAATCCAATAGCGCATCAACTTCTATGCGCAACCGCGCCATCTCCAGCGCCATGTTTGCTACAGCGGACTCCAACTCAATAATGCGTTTGATGCCCGCATGGTTAATGCCTTCACCTACTAGGCGTTGGACATTGCGAAGTGTGGCGATGTCGCGCAAGGAATATCTGCGCCCTCGCCCGCTTGCACGCCCAGGTGAAACTAATCCAAGGCGATCATATTGACGAAGAGTTTGCGGATGTAAGCCAGATAATTCCGCGGCGATAGAGATGACATACACGGCGGCTTCGTCGCCATGTTCGGAGTTTCCCGAAGTCAGCTCTTCAGTCATCCTTGTGCCTTAGTTATGAAATCTGCGCGCACGTCTTCATCTGACATAGCTTCGGCAAAGTCTTGAAGTGCTTTGGTTGCTTTGGCATCAAGGCGTTGTGGCACGTGCACTTCAACAGTGACCAGCAAATCGCCTGTAGAACTTGCTTTCTTAATGCCGCGACCTTTAACGCGCAGTGTGCGCCCGTTTGGCGTTCCTGGAGAAAGACGTACCGTTACTTCTTCCTCTGAAAGCGTTGGAACCTTGATGTCGGCGCCAAGGGCTGCCTCTGTGAAAGTAACAGGCAGAGTAATCGTGAGGTTTTCCCCTTTACGGGAGAAGATCGGGTGAGTCTTTACGTGTAATTGAATGAATAAGTCACCCGGGCCAGCTTCCCCTGGAGCGCCTTTTCCTTTGAGACGAATCTTGGCGCCATCGTTCACGCCGGCCGGTACGCGTGCGGAGATATTTTGCGCAGGTCCGCCGTCGGTAGAAAGACGCAGCTCTAGCGTTGTGCCAAAGACAGATTCGCGAAACGTAATCGTAGATTCTGTTTGCAGATCTTGACCTTTGCGTGGACCGCGACGTCCACCAAAAAGATTAGCGAAAATATCTTGTGGTGATCCGCCGCCAAACATGTCGTTGAAATCGCCGTTAGGATTTTGACCTCCACCGCTTTGCGGAGCGCGAAAACCGCCACGTGCAAATTGCGAACGGGCATCATCGTATTCCGCGCGCTTCTTTTCATCGGACAAAATATCGTTGGCTTCCGACACCGCTTTGAATTGCTCTTCTAGCTTCTTATCACCCTTGTTTTTATCAGGGTGCAATTCGCGAGCAAGAGAGCGATACTTCTTTTTAATCTCATCGCTGGTTGCATTTTTTTGCACGCCAAGGATCTTGTAGAAATCTTTCTCGTAAAGGTCCTTGGCTGCCATGTCTATTTACTCTGGTTACTCTGGATCGGTAACTGCAACACGGGCTGGGCGCAAAATGCGCTCTTTGTATTTATACCCTGGTTGCAAAATCGTCGTAGCTGTTGGCTCAGTGACTTCTGTTGAGGTTGAATGCATGAGCGCTTCATGAATTTGTGGATCAAAAGGTGATCCAGGTTCGCCGTAACTGTGAAGACCAATCTTGGTCGTTACATTACTGAGTTGATCGGCAACAGCTTTAAAGCCACCCGTTAATTCACCATGTTCGCGCGCACGATCGAGATCATCCAGCACGGGAAGAAGTTCATTGAGCACTGCGCCGATTGCTAATTCGTGAGCAAGGGAACGATCACGATCCACACGCTTCTTGTAATTGGCAAACTCAGCTTGAAGTCGCTGAAGATCTGCGGTGAGGACGGCTACCGGATCGGTAACCGCCTCACTCTGCAAAACTTCTTGCACCTCTTCAACAGAGTCCGTTAAGACTGTATCCGTTGAATCAGTCATTTATGCCTCTTCAACGATCTCAGCATCTTCAACGCCCTCTTCATTTGCTGGTGCATCGCTTGGTTGCGCTGCATTTGCTGCGTAAAGAGCTGCGCCAAGTGCTTGGCTCAGAGTTGAAACTTTCTCTGTGGCGCTCTTGATCATTTCGAAGTTAGCGCCGCCGAGAGCAGTCTTGAGTTCAGCAAGTGCTTCCTCTGTCTCTGCCTTCTTTGTGCCGGCTTCGCCTTCGCTCAGTTTTTCGCCGTTTTCAGCGAGGAATTTCTCTGTTTGGTACATGAGGGAGTCACCCGTGTTGCGGATTTCTGCCTCTTCCTTGCGCTGACGATCCTCTTCAGCATGCGATTCTGCATCTTCCATCATGCGGTTGATCTCGTCTTTGGAAAGTGCGGATCCACCCGTGATGGTCATGCTCTGCTCTTTACCAGTACCAAGATCCTTGGCTGATACATGCACGATGCCGTTTGCATCGATATCGAAGGTAACTTCGATCTGTGGAATTCCACGTGGTGCAGGTGGAAGACCGGTAAGTTCGAACATACCTAACTTCTTATTGTAGGCAGCCATTTCACGTTCACCTTGGTAGGCCTGAATCTGAACAGCTGGCTGATTATCATCAGCGGTTGTAAAGATTTCACTGCGCTTTGTTGGAATTGTTGTGTTGCGTTCGATCAACTTGGTCATAACGCCACCCTTGGTTTCGATACCAAGTGAAAGCGGAGTGACATCAAGAAGAAGAACGTCTTTGACTTCACCCTTAAGCACACCGGCTTGAAGTGATGCACCGACTGCAACAACCTCATCAGGGTTAACGCCCTTGTTTGGTTCTTTGCCACCGGTGAGTGAGCGAACGAGATCGACAACTGCTGGCATACGAGTGGATCCACCAACAAGTACAACGCTGTCGATATTTGCAATAGGAATTCCTGCGTCTTTAAGAACCGCTTGGAATGGCTTCTTGCAACGCTCAAGCAAATCAGCAGTCAATGACTGGAATTGTGCACGAGTAATTGTTTCATCCATGAAGAGTGGATTCTTTTCAGAGTCAACCGTGATGTATGGCAAGTTGATCGATGCTTGCTGAGATGAAGAGAGTTCAATCTTTGCTTTCTCTGCAGCTTCACGAATACGTTGCATCGCCATCTTGTCTTTTGTTAAATCGATTCCATTTTTTGAACCAAAGGTTTTGACAAGGAAATCAACAAGTGACTGATCCCAATCATCGCCACCTAAGTGGTTATCACCATTGGTTGCTTTAACTTCTACAACGCCGTCGCCGATTTCTAGAAGTGAAACGTCGAACGTTCCGCCACCTAAGTCGAAGACGAGAATTGTTTGCTCTTTGTCGGCCTTATCAAGGCCGTATGCGAGCGCCGCCGCTGTTGGCTCGTTGATAATGCGAAGCACATTGAGGCCGGCAATTTCACCCGCTTCTTTTGTTGCTTGACGTTGTGCGTCATTGAAATACGCAGGCACGGTGATAACCGCATCTGTCACAACTTCGCCAAGATATGCCTCAGCATCGCGCTTCAACTTCTGCAAAACGCGCGCGCTAATTTCTTGTGGGGTGTACTTCTTGCCATCGATATCGACGTTCCAAGAGGTGCCCATGTGTCGTTTGACCGAGCGAATAGTGCGCTCGACGTTCGTGACGGATTGGCGCTTGGCCACCTCGCCAACAAGGACTTCGCCATTTTTGGCAAAGGCCACGATCGAGGGGGTTGTGCGTGCACCTTCAGAGTTGGCGATAACCGTAGGCTCGCCACCTTCGAGGACTGACACGCAGCTATTAGTGGTTCCTAAGTCGATTCCAACTGCTCTAGCCATTTGTATTGCTCCTTTTCTGGCCCTTTTCGGGCCACTGCCTCTAGTTTCAACCTTGCGCCGCTCTTTGTCAAAAGATTGAGTCGAAGTGACTCAAGGTTGTTATCAAGAGAACAGGACTTGGGGCAGGTTTATTCCCGCCTTCTTTGCGCTTCCGCTACTAACCTCTGCTCATGGCTTATTGGTTAAATATCGCGCTCCCCGTCCTTTCTTATGGCATCACGATTCTGGCTCTGGCCTTGGTGACCATTGCAGCCCGGAAGTTGATCGCTATCTACAAAGCGGGGCAACCTGACCCAACTCGTAGTGGCAACCGTCGTTCGCGCTTGGCGCACATGTTGGGCGAAATTCTTGGGCACACCAAAATGCTCAACTTCACCGGCACAGGAATTGCGCACTGGGTTGTCATGGTTGGTTTCGTCACCCTCTTTGGAACTTTGCTCACGGCTTACGGTCAAGTAATTAATCCGTATTTCTCTTTGCCTCTCATCGGACATTTCATTCCCTATGAGTACATCACTGAACTCATTGCGGTCTTTACCGGGCTTGGAATCGTGACCTTGATTGGTATCCGTCAATTCACACGGATCTTCCGCAAAGGTAAGGCTTCTCGTTTCTATGGTTCAGGATCACTCAAGGCCTACTACGTTGAAGCAACAATATTGGCGATCGTCTTTTGCGTTATGGCACTTCGTGGTCTTGAAGGCGCACTCTCATCAGATACTTTCTGGAGCTGGCATTACACATTCTCATGGCGCATCGTTGTTCTCTTTAAGCAACTCACTCTTGGCACCATCACACAGTGGATTCAAATTGTTGCGGCAATAAAAATTGTCGTCTCAATGACATGGTTCATCGTGATTGCGCTCAACCTCAACATGGGTGTCGCATGGCATCGCTTCCTTGCCTTCTTCAATGTCTATTACAAACGCCATAGCGATGGAACTCCATCACTAGGTGAACTTCCAGAAATGTTGTCGCACGGCAAGGTAATTGATTTCGAAGATCCTGCCGATGATGAAGTCTTCGGTCTTGGAACGCGCGCAGATATTTCTTGGAAGGGCTTGCTGGACATGACCAGCTGTACAGAGTGCGGCCGTTGTCAGTCCCAATGTCCTGCCTGGCATACCGAAAAACCCTTATCTCCCAAACTTCTCATCATGGCAATGCGCGACCACGCGATGGCCAAAGTTGTCGAAAACGAAGCGATGGTTGGCGATAACGCACCCATCTCACTTGATGTTCTCTGGTCGTGTACTACCTGCGGTGCATGCGTCAATGAATGTCCCGTCGATATCGAACATATTGATCACATCGTCAATATGCGCCGTTTTCAAGTTCTTGTTGAATCAGAATTTCCTTCCGAATTGGGGGGTACTTTTCGAAACTTAGAAAATGCCGGAAACCCATGGGGTGCTAATCGCGCAGACCGCGACGCATGGATCGCTGAATGTGATTTCCCGATTCGTAAAGTTGAGGGCGAACTTCCTGAAGATGTCGAATATCTTTTCTGGGTTGGATGCGCCGGGGCATACGAAGATCGTGCTAAGAAAACAACAAAAGCTGTTGCTGAGTTGTTGTACATGTCTGGCGTAACTTTCGCTGTCCTTGGAAAGAAAGAGAATTGCACAGGCGATCCTGCTCGACGTGCTGGTAATGAATTCTTGTATCAAATTCTTGCTAAAGAAAATATCGAAACTTTCCAGGAAGTTTTTGCATCACGTACAGATAAGGGAACAAAAAAGATCGTTGTCACCTGTCCTCATTGCTTCACAACTATTGGTCGCGATTACGCACAGAGCGGATACGAACTCCAGGTTGTTCATCACACGCAACTTCTTAATCAACTTGTACGCGAAGGAAAACTTGTTCCTGTAAACAAGAGCGAGAAAACTCTGACTTATCATGACCCTTGCTATTTAGGTCGTCACAATAAAGTGTATGAACCACCACGCGAACTTCTCGGTGCAACCGGCGTTGAGATCACCGAGATGCCACGCAACCAGGAACGCTCCTTCTGTTGCGGGGCTGGTGGCGGACGTATGTGGATGGAGGAGACCATCGGTACCCGCATTAACCTCAACCGGGTGGACGAAGCCCTGGCTACCGGTGCCCAAGAGATTGCCGTGGCCTGTCCCTTCTGTCGGGTGATGGTTTCCGATGGTGTCAGCGCTCGGGAGTCTGAAGTTGAGGTTCTCGATGTCGCTCAAGCGCTACTTCGCTCGGTTAAACCTCTAAATCCCTAGTCGCTTTAGGGGCTATTCTCAGACAACGCCCAGGTTGCAGGTGTTCTCTGCATACAAGAGGTGATGACTATGACGACTCTCAGAGAGCGTGAAGCAGTGACTGAAGTTAAAGAAGTTACGACCCACAGAATCTTGGTGGTGGATGATGAGTCGAGCATTAGCGATTTAATCGCTACGAGCCTTCGCTTTGTTGGCTTTGATGTTCGAACTGCAGCCAATGGCGCGCAAGCGTTGCAAGTAGCGGAGGAATTTCAACCGCATGCAATGGTTCTGGATGTCATGTTGCCTGACCTAGATGGTTTTGAAGTGTGCAGACAACTTCGCACTGAAGGGCACAACGTTGGCGTTCTTTTCCTTACAGCTAAAGATGGCATGGAAGATAAAGTTGCTGGTTTAACAATCGGTGGCGATGACTACATGACTAAGCCATTTAGTTTGGAAGAACTCGTCGCGCGACTTCGTGCACTCCTTCGTCGTACTGGCGCCATTGAAATGTTGCCTGATGATGAGAAGATCCGTTTTGCTGATCTCGAACTCGATGAAGCAACTCACGAGGTCTATCGCGCAGGTCAACTCATTGATCTCTCCCCGACTGAATTCTTATTACTGCGTTATCTCTTGATTAACGCCGATCGCGTTGTTTCTAAGGCGCAGATTTTGGATCATGTATGGCAATACGACTTCCGCGGAGATGCTGGAATTGTCGAAACCTACATTTCCTATTTGCGCAAGAAGATCGACTCCTTTGACCCACCACTGATTCACACAGTGCGCGGCGTTGGATATCGCCTTCGGATGCCACCTAAGAAATAGTGCTTTCGCGCTAACCTTTACTCACTATGCCATCCCCACTTCGCAACGTCTCGCGCCCATTAAGTTTATGGAGCCTGCGTAATCGATTAATTGTGGGGGTAGTTGTACTTTCCGGTTTAGGTTTTGCCGCTTCAGACGTTGCAGCAGGAAGTGCTCTCCGTTCTTTTCTCGTAACTCAAATGGATACGCAGTTATCTAGTGTTGCCGGAGGAAGTGCCCTGCGTCTTGACCGTGCAGGTATTGCTCAAGATGACAACACCACGATGATGGGCACAACACATACTGAAACGGGCGAGAATTCCCCTGTTGCTGCTAACCCAGCTCCAACAATGCGTCCACTTCGATCAGTACCAACAACAATGTCTGTCACGCTCCTTGGAGCAAAGGGAAACATCCTGGGAATAATTGGTGGAGATCTCAATACACAAACCATTGGTAAATTTGTTGACGGAATGACTCCCGCCCAAGTCTTGCTCCACAAGAATGTTCCATTCACAATTTCTGCGCCCGGCTCTGATTTCAGAGTCCTTGCGCGCGTACTGCCTTCTGCAATCGGAAGTGTTGTAGTTGCTCAATCACTGGAAAATATTGATCAAACGGTGCACCAGCTTCAACTCCTCTTTATCTTTATCGGCCTGATTGCACTTTTGCTCATTGCATTAGCCTCTGGACGAGTCATTAATATTGGCCTGAAACCACTAGAAGAGGTCGAAACCACCGCGGAATCTATTGCTGCGGGAAATCTTTCTGCTCGGCTTCCCGATGCTCGACCTGATACCGAAGTCGGTCGATTAGTCGCATCCCTCAACCAGATGTTGGCACGTATTGAAGAATCATTCGAAGCACGTACTGCAAGTGAAAATCGCTTGCGTCGTTTCGTAGCCGATGCAAGCCATGAACTTCGCACGCCGTTAACCGCGATCCGAGGCTTTGCAGAATTGCATCGCCAAGGCGCCGTTAAAGGTGAGGTCCAAACATCAGAATTGCTGGGACGCATTGAAAAAGAATCATTGCGCATGGGTTCTTTGGTGGAGGATTTATTGCTTCTTGCTCGACTCGATCAAGCGCGCGAAGTTGAAAATGTTCCTGTTAATTTGTCTTCCATTGTGAAAGAAGCGGTCGAATCTGCGCGTGCTGCTGGACCAAACCATCCCGTGAGTGTGGATGTACCCGATGAAGATATTTATGTATTGGGTGATAACAATCGAATTCATCAAGTGGTTGCAAATTTATTAGCGAATGCGCGTACACACACTCCAGAGGGCACCAGTATTTCGGTAAACGTTCAACAATCCGATGAAGGGGTCACTGTTGCTGTTCAAGATCAAGGACCAGGATTGAGTGAACATGATCAAGAAAAGATTTTTGAACGCTTCTTCCGCGCGGATATATCTCGTTCTCGTACAAGCGATGAAGGCAGTGGGTTAGGTCTCTCTATTGTTGATGCTGTAATGCGCGCTCATGGTGGACGCGTCAGCGTGACATCAAAACTTGGTGAGGGCGCAACGTTCACGCTCTTCTTCCCGATCACCGCTTAACTATTTATTAGGTCCCAAACTTTCCATTGCCCGAAGTGCAGCAATTCTCTCCTCAATGGGTGGGTGAGTAGCAAAAAGTTTCGAAACCGACTTTCCATCTAGTGGTGATTCAATCCAAATATGAGCAACTGCGGTAGATCGCTGGTGCACAACCGTCGAATCTGCAGCGAGAACTTCAAGGGCAGATCGAAGTCCTGCAGGATTTCTTGTAAAAGCTACCGCAGTTGCGTCCGCTAAAGCTTCACGCCTGCGAGAAACAGCAGATTTCAACATCATCGCTGCGATCGGAGCCAGAATTAGAACAATTAGTGAAATAACAAGTGCAACTGGATTGCCGCCGTTATCACGATCATCGCGTCGGCCGCCGCTAAACCACATCATACGAGTCAACATGTCACTCAGAAGTGCAATTGCTCCCGCAGTTGTTGCAGCAACAGCAGAAACCAAAGTGTCTCTATTTGCCACATGTGACATCTCGTGTGCAACAACACCTTGCAATTGATCACGATCCATGGCATCCAATATTCCGGTGGTGAAAGCAATCACCGCATGCTCTGGATCGCGCCCTGTTGCAAAAGCATTAGGTGCTAGATCATCAACAATCGCCACTTTCGGCATAGGCAATCCACTTGCGATCACTACTTCGTGAATCACGTTAAAAAGATTGGGGTTATCACTCTCTTGCAATAGTTTCGCGCCAGTCATACGCAGAACTATTGAGTCTGATGTGTAATAGGAGCCCCACACAGAGATCAGCGCAATACCTACGGCGATAGGAACAATTCCGACAGTGCTGGTGCCAAAATATGTAAGAGCGGCATAGACAACAACCCAGACAAGAGCGCCCATGCCACCAAGAAGTAAGTAGGTTTTACGGCGGTTAGCGCTTTGCAGACCCCTAAAGGAAACCTCGGCCATAGAGACTTAGAACTTAACTGTTGGTGCTTGGCGAGATTGTGGATCTTCAACTTCATAGAAGACACGTGCGCTGACTTTTGCAATACCTGCGAAGAGTGATGTGGGGATGGTTTTCACTGCTGTATTCAATGACCGAACATTGTCGTTATAGAACTGGCGGGCAAAAGCAACTTTGTTTTCCGTTGTGGAAAGTTCTTCTTGCAAAGCTAAAAAATTAGTTGATGCTTTCAAATCTGGATAAGCCTCAGCGACAGCAAGCAAACCGCGAAGTGCTTGAGTGACCATTCCATCAGCTGCTGCGACATCGGCAACCGTTGTTGCGCTCGTTGCTTTAGCGCGAGCGCTCACAACTTTTTCAAAAGTTGCGCTCTCATGTGATGCATAACCTTTTACGGTTTCTACAAGATTCGGAATTAAGTCAGAACGTCGCTTGAGCTGCACTTCAATTTGAGCAAAAGCCTCATCAACTGAAACATTAAGTCGGACAAGGCGGTTGTATAAAGTGACAACGAAAAAGCCGATTGCTGCGATGATTAATAGGACAATTTCAATAGTAGACATGGAAGTAATCTACCGCTCTTTACTTAACGAGAGTATGAAGATTTACTGAATATCGCTCTGATGGAAGTTCATCCATGAACGGCTGGGGGTTGGCCCGCGCTGTCCTTGGTAGCGAGACCCATACAGCGCCGAACCATACGGATGTTCTGCCGCAGAGGTAAGTTTGATAAGGCAGAGCTGACCAATTTTCATTCCTGGGAAAAGTTTCACTGGCAAGTTGGCTACGTTGGAAAGCTCTAGCGTGATGTGCCCGGAAAATCCTGGATCAATAAAACCTGCTGTGGAATGGGTCAGTAAACCAAGGCGACCCAACGATGACTTACCTTCAAGGCGCCCTGCAATGTCATCAGGCAAAGTAATAACTTCGTAAGTACTTGCCAATACAAATTCACCGGGGTGCAAAATGAAAAATTCCGATGCACCGACTTCTACTTCTCGTGTGAGTTCACCTTGCTCTACCGATGGATCAATGACTGAGTACTTGTGATTTTCAAAGACGCGGAAGAAACGATCCAGGCGCACATCAATACTCGATGGTTGGATCATCCCCTCATCGAAGGGTTCAACCCGGACTCGGCCTGCCTTGATTTCAACGCGAAGATCGCGATCACTGAGCAACATAGTTGGCGACTTTACCTGCCTTGCCTATGCTTGACCTAGTCGGGCGCTTTTTTTCTTGTGCAAGGGCCTAGGGCCTAGATCTGCGGGCGTAGTGAAGTGGTATCACGTCAGCTTCCCAAGCTGACAGCGCGGGTTCGATTCCCGTCGCCCGCTCCAATTCCTAAAAATCTGCCGTTTTCTACGCTGATTGACTTGCATAAGTTACTGGCGAGTAGCATCCTACGTGCATGAGCCACTACACAGCCAATCTGCGCGATATCGAATTCTGCCTCTTTGACCTACTCAAACGTGAGGATGTTCTGGGTAAATCCATCTACAGCGAGCTTGATCGCGACACTGTGATGGGAATGCTCGAGGAGATGAAGCGCCTCTCTGAAAACGATCTTGCTGCATCTTTTGTTGATGGCGATCGAATCGGTGTTGATTTCAATCCAACAACAGGCGATGCAAAATTACCTCCCTCCTTTATCAAGTCTTATCGCGCATATATGGATAACGAATGGTGGCGCATTGATGCACCGGTAGAAATCGGTGGAACGGTTATTCCTGCATCACTGCGATGGGCTATTGCTGAAATGGTTTTGGGTTCTAATCCATCGATTCATATTTATGCATCGGGAACTTCCTTTGCAAATGTTGCCTACTACCTGGGCAATGCTCAGCAAAAGAAATTGGCAAAGCTCATGGTCGATAACGACTGGGGCGCAACAATGATGTTGACTGAGCCGGAAGCTGGAAGTGATGTTGGTGCTGGACGTAGCAAGGCAGTAGAACAACCTGATGGAACATGGCACATCACCGGAACGAAAAGATTTATTACATCGGGAGATAGCGACCTCAACGAAAATATAATTCACTATGTTCTTGCTCGTCGCGAAGGTGGCGGGCCGGGTACGAAAGGTTTGAGCCTTTTCATTATTCCTAAATTTATGTTTGATTTTGAAACAGGAGAACTCGGAAAACGCAACGGTGTGTATGTCACCAAAGTGGAACACAAAATGGGCCTTAATGTTTCATCTACCTGCGAAATGAATCTAGGTGAGAAAGAGCCTGCCGTTGGTTACTTATTAGGCGATGTCCATGAAGGCATCGCGCAAATGTTTAAAGTCATCGAATTTGCTCGCATGATGGTTGGCACAAAAGCTATCGCCACTCTTTCGGCTGGCTACCAACAAGCACTCGCATACGCTAAAACTCGCGTACAAGGCGGGGATATGAAGATCATGAATGACAAGGCAAGTCCACGTGTCACGATTATTCATCATCCCGATGTTCGCAGGTCTTTGATGGTGCAAAAGTCATACTCCGAAGGTATGCGCGCACTAGTTTTGTACACTGCATCTATCCAAGATTCGTTGGCAATTGCCCGTGCCGAGGGAACTGATAAAGCAACAATTGATGATCTTGAAGCGCTCAATGACTTAATGCTTCCTGTCGTAAAGGGATATGGCAGTGAAAAGTCCTGGACATTACTTGGAACTGAATCATTACAAACATTTGGCGGCTCCGGATTTACACAAGACTGGCCGTTAGAACAATATGTACGCGATGCAAAGATCGATACCTTGTATGAAGGCACCACCGCCATTCAAGGTCTTGATTTCTTCTTCCGAAAGATTGTGAAAGATGGTGGTCGTGCAATTGGCCTACTAGGCAAGGAAATTGCCACATTTGCTCAATCGGGGGGCCAACATGCCACTGAGAAAGCAGTGTTACTAAAGGCTCTTGGTGATCTCAATGCCATTATTGCCGTCCTTGTTGGCCATGCAATGGAGTCCCAAGAAAAGCCCGAAGAGATCTATAAAGTTGGTCTAAATACTTCTCGCTGCCTCATGGCTGTTGGAGAAATCATCACGGCGTGGCTCTTGATTCGCCAAGCAGATATCGCTGCGGAAAAATTACCAACAGCAGGCAAAGATGCTGATTTCTATAACGGGAAAGTCGCTTCAGCTAAATTCTTCGTGGCTAATATGCTTCCGCACATCAGCACCGATCGAGCGATCGTTGAGGCGACCGATAATTCCATCATGGAGATTGCGGAGAGCGCTTTCTAAAGTACTCTTACCGCATGCTCAAATCTGTTCGCGCTGAAGCATTTGTCGTTTTAGGCGCAATCACTTTTGCTTTTAACGGGATTATCTCCAAGCTTGTATTGATGAGCGGAATATCTGCCTGGCGCCTCACCCAAGTGCGTTGCACTGGAGCATTCCTTATTCTCTTGATGTATGTCTTAATGCGAAAAGGATCTTCACTTCGCACCAATAAGAAAGAGCTTCCGTGGTTGATCGCCTACGGAGTGGTTGGTTTTGCTTTGGTGCAATGTGGCTATTTCGTAGCCATCACTCGGTTGCACGTGAGTGTTGCGCTCATTATTGAATTTACAGCCCCTATCTGGATCTTGTTTTATATTCGATTTATTCGCAAGAAATTTGTCCCCAAACTTATGTGGATCTCCATCACCATGGGATTTACAGGTTTGCTCTTAGTTGCACAGGTGTGGAAAGGAATGACTCTTAACGGATTCGGAGTCATTGCCGCCTTTCTAGATGCATTTGCACTTGCCGCATACTTCTTGATGGGTGAGAAACTTATTGCTCAACGTTCCACCGACACCCTGACGGTGTATGGGTTAGGTTTTGCCTCCCTTGCCTGGGCGTTGGTCTGCCCAATCTGGAGTTTTCCCTTTTCGGTATTCTCACAAGAAATGAATTTGATGGGAACGTTTAAGGCGTATAACGTTCCTGGCTGGGTATTGATTTTGTGGATTATCGTTGGCGGAACAATCGTGCCCTATTTATTAATTCTTCGCGGGTTACGCGACCTTTCCGCTTCCACCAGCAGTGTGATCGGAATGCTCGAGCCTGTTGTTGCCGGTGCATTTGCATGGTGGTGGTTGGGTGAAAAATTTAGCCTTATCCAATTGTTTGGTGGCGTTATTGTTATTGCAGGAATTATTACCGCAGATCGTGCGCGCTTAGCCGTTCACTAGTTGTCATCGCGCTGCTGGGTGTAATCCTTAGGCGCTGAGCTTTGAGGCATATCAACAAAGCGAGCAAAGTGAAGTTGGGCTGAAACGGTAATGGTGCGGGTAGGTCCGTTACGGTGCTTAGCGATAATCAAATCAGCCTCGCCTGAACGGTTTTGTTGGTCGTACATATCATCGCGATGGAGCAAGATGACAAGGTCGGCATCCTGCTCGATAGAACCCGATTCACGAAGGTCTGAAAGCATTGGCTTCTTATCCGAACGTTGTTCTGGCGAACGGTTGAGCTGTGAGATGGCGATCACAGGAACATCGAGTTCCTTGGCTAGCAATTTAAGTTGTCGTGAGAATTCAGAAACTTCTTGCTGGCGGCTTTCGACTTTCTTTCCACTGCTCATCAACTGAAGGTAGTCAATAACAATGAGTTTGAGATCGTGTCGTTGTTTAAGACGACGGGCTTTTGCACGAATTTCCATCAGCGATAAATTTGGTGAATCATCAATGAAGAGCGGTGCCGCAGAAATTTCTCCCATGCGCCGTGCAAGGCGAGACCATTCTTCATCATTGAGATTTCCTGCTCGAATATTGTTAAGGCCTACGCGCGCTTCTGCCGACAACATACGCATTGTGATTTCAGAGCGACTCATTTCAAGGGAGAAGATGACAGAAGTGTTGCCGCCATGAATAGATGCATACCGCGCTATATCAAGCCCAAGGGTTGATTTACCAACAGCAGGACGCGCAGCAAGAACAATCATATTTCCAGGATGCAAACCATTGGTGAGTGTGTCGAGATCCTTAAAGCCTGTCTTAACACCTTCAGCGCCTACACCTTTGGATATTGCTTCGATCTCATCGAGTGCTTGTGGCAGGAGCGTGCTTAGTTGAACATAATCTTCATTGGCGCGCCGTTCGGTAACTGCGTAGACCTCGGCTTGTGCTTGATCGACGGAATCATCGACATCGCCTTCGGGTGTGTATCCCAGTTGAACAATCTTGGTTCCGGCTTCAACCAAACGTCGCATGATGGCGCGCTCTCGAACAATCTTTGCGTAGTAGCCAGCATTTGCTGCAGTTGGTACTGATGAAATGAGCGTGTGCAGATATGGTGCGCCTCCGGCACGTGCAATGTTGCCGCTCTTTGTAAGTTCAGCAGAAACTGTTACCGCATCAACGGGTTCGCCGCGGCCATAAAGATCAAGAATGGTGTCGTAAATGATTTCGTGTGCTGGACGATAAAAATCGCGCTCTCGCAATACTTCAACAACGTCCGCGATGGCATCTTTGCTCAGCAACATTCCACCAAGAACACTCTGCTCAGCGATGAGATCTTGAGGTGGAGTGCGTTCGAATTCGGTCTCGGATCGACCTGTGCGGTTAGGGAGTTCTGCGATGCTCACGCTTATCACTCTCCCAAAAGCCACTGACATTCCATGCGGATGCTTGTGGGTGAAACTTACGTAGGCGTGAGTGAAGAAGCGAGAAGCATCGGGATCCCTGTGGGTAAGGTTGTGGAGAACCATGTGCATAAGGGCTATTTCCTGTGTAAATAGCTGTTCACGAGGTGTGGGTAACTATTGAGCTCACTCTCTTGAGAGACCAAAAGTGCAGGTCAGATGAGGGGTTAGCCCTTTTCCAAGGTGTGGAGAAAGATAAATTTCAGCGTCTCAACAGTTGGGATTGATCAGTCTTGCGCCCTAATCTTCATATTTGTTGGATCAAAAAGTGGTTCGGTAGCAACAACACCTTGTCTCCATTGGCCAAAAAATTCCACATCTAAAACACATCCAGGTTCGGAGTACTCAATCGGTAAATAGGCGTACCCGATTGCCTTATTCAACGTGTATCCCTGACCACCACTCTTAACGCGACCAATAATTTCTGTTCCCGCGCGTACAGGTTCGTTGCCCAGTGGAACTTGTCGGATGTCATCAAAGAGTATGGCTACAAGTTTGCGGTTTAGTTTTTCTTTGGAAAGCGCCAGTGCTGCTTTGCCCATAAACGATTCTTTCTTCATGGATACAGCAAAACCTAGACCTGCATCCCATGGGTTTGTTTCGGTAGAAATTTCAACACCCCATGCGCGATAACCTTTTTCAAGACGTAGAGATTCGATAGCCCGATATCCGCAGGTTTTCATTCCGTGATCTTTTCCTGCTTCAATGAGCGCGCTCCATACTTTCGCCGCGTCGTTAGAGTCATCTTTGTAGGAAACGTACAACTCCCACCCTAATTCGCCGACGTAAGTAATTCGTGTTGCACGCAACTTCACGCCTGCTATTTCTATCTCGCGCGAATGCATGAATGGAAAATTCTCATGGCTCATGTCGTAGGCCGTGATACTTTGAATAATCGTGCGAGCTTTGGGACCCCAAAGTCCAAAACATGCCAAGTCGCTGGTGATATCGGTGATTGCAATACCCGCAAAATTATTTTCTCGTGCGAGTTTTTCTAGCCATTGGCGATCATGCGTTCCAAATGCTGTTCCCGTAACAATCATGAACTCTTGGTCACCCGTTTGTGTCACTGTGTAATCGGATTCGATTCCGCCTTTTGTATTGAGCGCTTGTGTGTACACAGTGCGTCCAACGCCTTTGACAACATCGTTGGCACAGACAAAATTGAGAAATTCTGCTGCACGCGGGCCAGAAACTGTGAATTTCGAAAAACTGGATTCGTCAAAGAGTCCAGCGGATTCACGTGTAGCTAAATGCTCCGCACGTACCGCCGATGACCAATGTTTTCCAGCCCATCCATAGGGTTTGAATTCATCGTCGGTTATATTCGATGAGTAGTAATTCACGCGCTCCCATCCGGATTTTTCTCCAAAGACTGCGCCTGCATCTTTATGCCAGTCGTAAACAGGTGATTTCTTTAACGGGCGTGCACTTTGGCGCTCTTCACCTGGATAGTGAATGTCGTAGTACTCCTCATAATTTTCCGTGATGCGTTTAAGTGTGTACTCCGGAGATTTATATGAGGCACCGAATCGGCGAATATCCATGTGCCAGAGATCCATTGTTGGTTCCCCTGCCACAACCCATTCGGCAACAACTTTGCCAATACCGCCAGCACCAGCAATACCGTGAGCACAAAAACCTGCAGCTACATAAAACCCGCCAACGGATGTTTCGCCAAGGCAAAATTCATTATCAGGGGTGAATCCTTCTGGGCCATTGATGAAGTTCTTAATTCCCACTTCGCCCATCTTGGGAACGCGCTTCTGTGAATTCTCAGCGATCTCTTCAAAGCGATCCCATTCCTCGGGTAACAGCTTGCCATTAAAATCGGCAGGAATCTTATCTACATGTTCGTAATCAGTAACCCACGCGCGCGAATTACGTTCGTATCCACCCATAAGTAGTCCGCCCACTTCTTGGCGGAAGTAGATCAAATTATCTGGATCTCGTAAGGATGGGAGGTATTTCTCGCCCACTGGCATAAAGTTTTCGGTAATCAAATACTGATGACTCATAGGAACGATGGGAATGCGCACGTCAACCAAGCGTCCGATTTCTGGGGCAAACATTCCTCCGCAGTTCACAACTTTTTCACATTCAATGAATCCCTTATCGGTATCTACGCCTGTGACTCGTCCATTGAGCGTGCGAATTGCGGTGACCCTGGTGTGAGTGAAGATCTTTACTCCGCCTGCACGAGCACCAGATGCTAGAGCTTGTGCTAATTGCGAAGGATCTACTTGTCCATCAGATGCCATGTAACACGCGCCAACAACTCCATCTAAATCCATCAACGGAAAGAGTTCTTGCGCTTGTTTTGGCGAAATTTCTTGAAGGTCTAGCCCAAAAGTGCGGGCCCATCCGATTTGTCTGCGAATTTCTTCCATTCGCTCTGGCGTTGAGGCCAGTTTGATGCTTCCACACTCTTTCCAGCTGGGTGGCGTATCTGTTTTCTCTAATCGACGATAAAGATCTACAGAGTGCATATTCATTTTGGTGAGCGTTGGGTCGGCACGCAATTGCCCTACTAGACCTGCGGAATGGAAAGTGGAACCACTCGTTAAATCGCTGCGATCGAGCAAGATGACATCTTTCTCGCCGAGTTCGGCTAAATGATAAGCAACTGAGGTTCCGCCAACACCTCCGCCAATTACTATTATTTTTGCACGGCCAGGAAGTGATGACGTAGACATGAGTGAAATGTATCCTGTAGCAGTGCCCTCTACCAACGATTCTGTCGAAGATTCTTTTGGTTCGTTATTAAATAAAGTGCCACGCCTCATCGGGAGAACTTCGGTTATTGAACTCTCGGGAGGTTTAACAAATCGTAATTTATTAATTGAAACGGCTGAGGGGAAATTTGTCGCAAGAATTTCCAGCAATAAATCAGAATTGCTTTCAATAGACCGCGAGTCTGAGTATCGCAATTCAATGATTGCTGCAGAGGCAGGTATTGGCGCTCCGGTATTTGATTATTTGTCAGGTCAAGGATTGTTAGTGATTGGATTTTTGACGGGCCGAACTTTTGCTGCAAATGATGTTTCTGCAAATTTACCTCGAGTTGCCCAAGCATGCCGAACACTGCATGGGGCAAAGCCATTCGTGCGGGACTTCAATATGTTTGAGATTCAAAAGACCTACCTTTCCATTGTTCAAGAACGCGGATACCGGATCCCTAAGAATTATTTGCACTACGCAGACCAGGTTCTTCAGATACGAAAGGCTATGAAAGTTCTCGATGAGGGGACCGTGCCATGTAACAACGATCTTTTACCTGGGAATTTTATTGATGATGGTGAAAAAATTTGGCTTATTGATTATGAATATTCAGGAAACAATGATGCGTGCTTTGAACTCGGCAACATTTGGGCTGAATCCTTCCTGGAGTTAGATAAACTTGAAGAACTCGTCACCGCTTATTACGGTGGGAACCGCCCAGAGAAGTTCGCTCGGGCATGGCTACAAGCTCTTCTGGGTAAATACGGATGGACAATGTGGGCATCCATTCAAAGTTCAGTGTCAGATCTAGAATTCGATTTCTGGGAATGGGGAATGGCTAAATACGATTTAGCGCAATCAGAATTTACAAGCGATCGTTTCCAGAAAATGCTTCATCAGGTAACGCAAAAATAAAACGGGCCCACTGTTATCAGCGGACCCGTTCTAATTATGTTGACCGAACCTATGCAGCAGCAACCACCGTTACAGTGACGCTTGCTACGACGTGGTGAGGAAGTGAAACCTTCACAGCATGAGTTCCGGTTGTCTTAATGTGACCTGCGGTCTTGATGGAATGGCGATCAACATCCAAGCCAGTTGCTGCCTTGATGGCGCTAGCAACATCCTTGTCTGTGACTGAACCAAAGAGACGTCCAGCAGCGCCAACTTTCACCGTGACGGTGACTGTTGCGCCTTCTAGGGTCGCTTTAACTTCCTTTGCATGGTCTAGATCGCGGATTTCGCGGGATGCGCGAGCGCGGCGAATTCCTTCGATCTGCTTCTCTCCGCCAAGTGACCATGCAATTGCATTTCCACGTGGAAGAAGAAAGTTACGTGCGAAACCGTCTTTAACGGTGACAACATCGCCAGCGCGGCCAAGTCCTGATACTTCGCGAGTAAGGATGAGTTTCATATCGTCATCTCTCCTTATCGAGCCGTTGAGGTGTAAGGCAGCAATGCAACTTCGCGGGAGTTCTTGACCGCAGTTGCCACTGAGCGTTGATGTTGTGTGCAGGCGCCTGTAACACGGCGAGCGCGGATCTTGCCGCGATCGGAGATGTACTTGCGAAGAGTGGCAATATCTTTGTAGTCGATATAGGTCACCTTGTCGCGGCAGAAGCTGCATGGCTTCTTCTTGAATTTCTTATTGAGCGCAGCAGCCTTTGCTGATTTATTCTTAGGCTCCTTGAGCGCTCTGTTATTACGTGCTCCCATTGTGGTGCTCCTTTACGGGTGCCCTGCCATGATCTTTCGATCACTTGCAGGAATGGATGGATTGGTGGATTTAAAAGGGTGGTTGGTCGTCGTTGGTGGTGGTTGCCCATCCGCCGCCGGCGGGAGAGGTTGAAGCAGCAGCCCATGGATCATCGTTGAAAGTTTCGGTTGATGATGGTGCAGAAAATCCGCCTGATGCTCCGCCGCTACGAGTGGCCTTTGTGACCTTCGCAGTTGCGTTACGTAAAGATGGCCC